>Ga0210378_10000293_pt1 | contig 24820 bp, 25 predicted proteins | sample PLM1_60_b1redo_FD_155465 | JGI IMG/M metagenome (GOLD analysis project Ga0210378, IMG submission 155465) | Groundwater sediment microbial communities from an aquifer in East River, Colorado, USA - PLM1_60_b1 redo | ecosystem: Environmental > Terrestrial > Soil > Riparian zone | place: USA: East...
CGGCACGTTCTCGGCGGGTGTCATCGGCACTCTTTCTCAGCAGTGACATGGCGGTCCTTCCGATCGGACGTTTCTACCCGCTCCTTGGACGTTCGAGAGGCGGCCAAGGTTCCAGCTATTCCGGCCCGGCGGCCGCGCATTGCGGCTGGTCGTCCAGCCACGCGATCGCCGCTCGCAGAACCGGATCATCCTCCGACCCGATCCGCGTCCAGTCGATCCCGACGTCCTGATCGGGCGGGATCCGGCCCTCGTACACACGTCCCGTCCGGTCCGCCTCGTGGGCCGTCGTCAACGTTCCTCCCCCGCCGACGACTCCGGGAAGGTCTATGTACGCGAGGCCACCGGCCAGCGACCGAACCGTCGCCGGCTGATTGAAGGGCGTCACGCTCGGCGTCAGTCGGACCGTCCGCGGCTCGGCTTCGCCGACTCGTCGGAGGGTCACGTCGGTGGGCTTCACGGGGACGAGCACGACCGTCTCGATGTGGGCCGGCTCGCTCCCATTCACGGCTTCGACGACGTCCCCCACCTTGACACCCGCGACATCGGCCGTCGTCTGGCACGAGCGAGCGGTCGCGCTCGTTTCGCCCGGCGGGCGCCCCGCCGCAGCGCGTCGGCCTCCGCGCGCACGGCGGGCCAATCGATCCGATCACGCATCACCGACGATCGCTCGATGAGGAAGTACGCCACCCGGAAATAGACGGCGGGGATGAAGAGCGCCCCCCGGCCGAGCAGGCCCAGCCCGAGCAGCGACGCGCCCGCGATCAGGATACGGCGGGGCCAACGGCGGAGAGTCACGGGTCAGATCGCCGAGCGGATTCGAGGCAGGATCGAGCGATCTTTTCGTGGCTTCTTGTTCGGCCTAGGCAGGCTTGGGCGATACGGACGCAACCGCAGACGGAAAAGGTGTCAATCCCCTCCAGGGTCGCCACCCCGAAGCAGACCTCGCCACTCCGCGGCGCAGCGTCGCAGCCCAAGTGGGGCCGCGAGCATGCGGCCTACGTCAGAACGCTTTTCTCACCGGGGGATAGGGGGTGGTACCGTCCATCGCGGTGACCTGCCCCGAATCGTCGACCGCCGACGGTGCGGCGGTCACGGTGTTCTCGCTCCGCTCTCTCCGCAGCTCGAAGCCGTCGAACGCAGCAAGCGCGAGTATTCCGGCCAGGAGAACGGCCAAAAATCGGTGCGTCATTGTGCCTCCTCAGGATTGGGCGTGTAGGGAGTGTATACCCGGTTGCAAGCGATTTGACATAATCCGCATTCTGAGCCATGGTAGGGCCCATAAATCCCTCAGCCGGCGGCCGAGAATAGGACGCGAACGTGGATGAGACCCTGGCGCTTCTGGTAGCCGACGACCCCCGCGGTCAGGCAGGTCGGCTCCTCGACCATGTCGCCACGCGGTGCAAGGCCAAGGCCGCGGCAGTCGTGACGGTCGCGGGCGACGATCTGGCAAGCTTTGCCGGAGAAGTGCCCCTGTCCAGCCTCACCGCGCTGCATCGGCTCTGGAGAGCCGAGGAAAGGGAGCTCCGAGCCGGCCGGCCCCTGACCGGCAGAGGCTACAGCGTGCTGCCGCTCATGGACGGTAAAGAGCTGACCGGCCTGCTTTTCGTCGAGGGCGGGGCCGCCTTGGAGATGAGGAACGCGGCCGTGGTCGCGCTGGCCGCCGCCCTGAAGGCCGCCCGCCTGGCCCGCCCGGAGGCCAGGGGGGAGCCTGAGGCGGTTGCCGGCGCCGAGATCGAGCGGCGGAGGCTGGTGGCCGCCCTGGACCGTCACGAGTGGAACATCGCGCGCGTCGCCAGGCTTGCCGGCGTCACCCGGCGCACGATCTACCTGCGCCTGAAGAGGTATGAGATCGACCGCCAGCGGATCCCGAAGACCCTCAAGCCCTGCCCACCCCTCGAAGGAGCGTGATGCCGAGCGCCCTGCAGCTCGCGATAACCTTGGCCGGGGAGATCGGCTTGGCCGTCGTCATCGTCGGCGTATTGCGCCGTGGTCTGCACCGCCTGTGCTGGTCGTTCCTCGTGTACCTCCTGGCCGTCCTCATCTACAGCTCGGTCGGGTTCGCCGGGATGCTGTTTTACGAGGTTCCGAGCCTCGAGTGGCCGCAGTGGTTCTGGAGCTGGGACTTCTGGCACTTCCAGCAGACGGCCCTCGAGGTGGTGAAGCTGGCCGTCGCGGTCGAGCTGGGTCTACGGGTCGTAGCCGCCTTCCCCGGCACCTGGCGGCTCGCGCGCGGCCTCCTCAGCGCCGCCCTGCTCACGACGACGGCGGCGGTCACGTTCGGCGATGCGCCCCAGCACCCCCTCCTGGCGACCGGTACCATCTGGCTCTTCGCGGCTGTCAGCCTGGTCGTCATCATCTTCAACCTGCCCCTCCACGCGTGGTACCGTGCCCTCCTCGCCGGTTTCGTTCCCTACCTCTTCGTCTTCTCGACCTTGCAGAGCATCCTCACCCGTCGTGGTGACGCGCTGGCAGAGAGGATCGGGAGCATCGACCAGGTGGCGTACCTGGCGCTCGTGGGTTGGTGGGCTTACTCCGCCTGGCGGGCCGAGGAGACGGTGACGGACGTGTCGCCGGCGGTTCTCCGGCGGCTGGGTCTCGCGCGGGGCTGAGTCGATGTTCTTCTGGATCCTCGGCTCACTCGGGTTTGTCTGCGTGGCGCTCGTGATCGGCCAGGCGGCACGCTATCGGCACGAGCGCACCGTCAAGCAATGGGACCGCATGCTCTCTCCGGGCATGCGGTTTGCCGTGCAGTCGCTCGAGCTCGAGGTCCAGGCCGACGCGGCGATGGCCGACAGCGGTTTCCAGGGGGCGCAGCAGGCCCGGGATCGGCAGGACCTGGCCGAGGCCATCCGCCTCCTCGAGCTCTCGTCCCGTGCCGTCGAGGATGCCACTCCCAACCGGCTGAGGCGTCTGCGCGCGATGGCGGTGCTCATAAGGATGGCGGCCGCGCTGGTGCCCGTGCGCCCTCTGCGCATGCGCGACTACCACCTGCGCGAGCTGATCGCCGTGGTGGGTGTGGGGGCGGCCCTGCACCAGGTCCTGGTGAGCGCTCTCGAGCGGTTCCTGCTGAGGCTGCAGGTGCTCGGCGTCGGCTTCCGGCTGGCCCTGCGGGTCGTAGTCGGCGCTCGGCGCCAGGCCACCTCGGCACCGGCGTCGCGAAGGCCCTGGGGAGACTACGAGCGCGCCCTCGAAGACTGGAAGACGCTCGACCGGGAGCATCTGGAGACGTTCAAGGCGCTCGCCAAGTCGCTCGAGATGCAGGGCTAGTCCGGGGCGATCGGACGCACCGGAAGCCTCCGTGGTCGGTCCCGCTGGACGCCTCCCCTTTTCCGCGCGTTCCAACCATGTAGCGCGTGCAGTACTCGTCGGTGCAGAGGAAGGAGCCGCCGCGCTGGATGCGCTTCTTCTCGCCGGGCTGCGCGGGATCGAATGGCGTGTCCGGCCCGCGCGGGTTGCCCGCGACCGCCCCCGCCACCGCGAGCTGTCCGTAGTAGTCTGGCCGATACCAGTCGAAGCACCATTCCCACACGTTGCCGGCAATGTCGTACAGGCCATACGCGTTGGGCGGGTACTGCGCGACGGCCGCGATGCCGCGGTGACCGTCCGTCCCCTCGTCGCGCAGGGGGAAGCGGCCCTGGAAGGTGTTGGCCATCCACCTCCCGCCCGGGCGCAGCTCGTTCCCCCACACGTAGACCTGGCCGGAGAGCCCACCGCGCGCGGCGAACTCGAACTCCGCCTCGGTGGGCAGGCGCTTGCCGGCCCACGCGGCATAGGCGGCGGCATCCTCCCAGGCGATGTGCACGACCGGGTATCTCGCCTTGCCGGCGACGCCGGTGCCGGGGCCGTGGGGATGCCTCCAGCTCGCTCCCCGCCGGTAGCTCCACCACTGGTAATGGTCGTCGAGCGCTACCGGATGGCCGGGCGGGGTGAATACGACCGACCCCGGCACCAGGTTCTCCGGCGGGGCGCCCGGGAAGTCCTCGGCGCGCGGCTTCTGCTCCGCGACGGTGATGTAACGTGTGGCGGCGACGAACCGTGCGAACTGCTGGTTCGTCACTTCGGTCTGGTCCATCCAGAAGCCGGCGACATACACCCGGTGGATCGGCCGCGCATCGGCCATCGCCTCGTGGCCGCCTTCGGGTAGCCCCCTGGGGTCGGCCACACCCATCGAGAACTCGCCGCCCGGGATCCACACCATCCCGTCGGGCGCGGGTCCCGGAGCGGGACCGGGATTGGCCACCGTCGGCGCGAATGCCGACGCGAGCGTGCGAACGGGCGCCGGAACGGACTCCGCCGTCGGCGCGTCCCCGCCACGCCGGCAGCACACTCCCGCCGCCACCAGGAAGACACACGCGATGCGGACGAGGGACACCCGCAGACCTTACACCAGCGGCGCAAGAGGCAGAGCGGCCCCCCGCCGCTCCCGCGGCCTACTGATAGCGCAGCGCCGTCATCGGGTGCACGCGCGTGGCCCGCATCGCCGGGAGGTAGCCGGCCAGGAACGCGGTCAGCAGCAGCGTGGCGGTGGCGACCACGAACGTGAGGGGATCGCGGGCGGTGATGCCGAAGAGCTGCGTCTCCACGAGCCGGCCCAGCGTGTAGCCGCTGGGCAGCCCGATCGCCACGCCGATGAGGGTGAGCAGCGCCACTTCCTTCAGCACCATCAGGAGCACGGTTTTCCGGTCGGCGCCGAGGGCCACGCGCACGCCGATCTCGCGCGTCCGCAGCGAGACGGCGTAGCTCATGACGCCGTAGAGGCCGACGGCGGCCAGCAGCGTGGCGAGCAGCCCGAAAGCGGCGGAGAGCACCGCCACCAGCCGGTCGACGAGGAGCGACTCGTTGATCTGCGTGCCCATGGTCTTCAGGTTCGCCACGGGCAGCGTCGCGTCCGCCTTCTGCACGATGGCGCGCAGGCGTGGGGCGAGGCCCTGGGGGTCCGCGCTGGTCCGCGCGTAGAAGGTCATCTCGCCGAGGTTCGGCCGCTGCGTGAACGGCATGTAGACGAAGCGCAGGGGCTTCTCGCGCAGCGTCGCGGCCTTTCCGTCCTTCACCAGGCCGACGATCTCGATGTCATGCTTCCTGGTCTTGTCGCGCCCGAAGCCGATGTGCCGCCCGAGGGGATCCTTGTCGCCGAAGAAGTAGCGCGCGAAGGTCTCGTTGACGATGGCCACCTTCGGGGCCTCGGCCCGGTCGGCGCCGCTGAAATCGCGGCCCGCGAGCAGCGGGATGTCCAGGGTGGCGAAGAACTGCGGTCCCACGCGGTTCACGTCGGGGTTGACGTTTTCTCCGTCCTTCGGCTCGTAGCCCTCCACCGCGACGGTGCTGCTGTTGTGGCTGTCGGTCATGAGGGCGACCTCGGCCAGGGACACCGAGCGCACGCCCGGCTCGGCCGCGACGTCGTCCCGGATCTGCTCGAGCAGCGCGACGCGCCGCTCGAGGGGATAGCCGTTGAGGGAGGGATCGATCGAGAAGGCCAGCAGCTTCTGGGGCTCGAAGCCGGGATGGAGCTGGCGCAGGTTCATGAGGCTGCGGGTGAACAGTCCCGCGCCGATCAGGAGCAGCAGCGACAGCGCCACCTGCGTCACCACCAGGCCCTTGCGGAAGCGGAACGGGGCCGAGCCGCCCATGAGCGTGCCCGACTCGTTCTTCAGCGTCGGGGCCAGGTCGGGCCGGGTGGACTGCAGCGCCGGCAGCAGGCCGAAGACCACTCCGGTCAGGACCGAGAGCACGAGGGCGAAGAACCCCACGCGAAGGTCGGGGTCGGGGGAGAGCACGCGGGCGGCCCCCTCGAAGGGGAGCGCGCGGAGGAGGAGGTCGGCCGTCCACATCGAAAAGACGATGCCGAGCGCGCCACCCGCGAGCGAGAGCACCAGGCACTCGACGAGGAGCTGGCGGACGAGGCGGCCGCGGCTGGCTCCCAGGGCCAGGCGGAGCGCGATCTCCTTCTGCCGGGAGGAGGCGCGCGCGAGCAGGAGGTTCGCCACGTTGGCGCAGGCGATGAGCAGGACCAGGCCCACCATGCCCATGAGCATCAGGAGCGGCGTCTTCGACTGGTCGCGCAGCCCCGACACTCCGCGCCCGCCCGGCAGCAGCTCGAGCCGCTTCTTCGGGAACTCGGTCCGGAAGCTTTCCGACTTCGTCTCGATGCGCGCCAGATCCTCCAGGAGGAGCTGGCCGTAGAGCACGTTGACGCTCGCCCTGGCCTGCTCGACCGAGACGCCCGGCTTCAGGCGCGCCATGACCGTCAGCCAGCGGACCCGCCAGTCGTTCAGCCCGCGCGTCCAGGTCGGGATCACCTGCGGCTGCATCATCAGGGGCACGAACACGTCCAGCGACTCCCCCACTTCCACCCCGTGGAAGCCGGGAGGCGCGACGCCGACCACCGTCATGTGCTGGCCGTTCATGAGCAGGCCCTGGCCCACGATCTTCGGGTCCGCCGCGAACCGGCGCGTCCAGAAGCCGTGGCTGAGCACCGCCACCGGGTGTGCGCCGGGGGTGCGGTCGTCCTCGGCAGTCAGCAGCCGGCCCGCCGAGGGCCGCAGGCCGAGCACGTCGAAGAACGTGCCGGAGACGAGGACGCCGTCCACCTTCTCCGTCTGGGCGCCCACGGTCACGTGCAGGGGTGTCGTGTACTCGCCGAGGACGCCGGAGAAGGCCGCGCCCTTGTCCCGCAGCTCCATGAACATCGGGTGCGAGAGCGGCGTGAGGGTGTCGCTGTGGTTGTGGGTGGAGCCGGAGAAGGGGCCGGGCCCATGGAGGACCACGAGGTTCTCGGGTTCCTCGACGGGAAGGAGCCGGAAGAGCACCTGGTCCATCAGCGTGAAGATGGCGGTATTGGCGCCGATCCCGAGGGCCAGGGTGAGCACGACCACGAGCGTAAAGCCCGGGCTCTTGGCGAGCATCCTCAGCGCGTATCGCAGGTCCTGCAGCACGTCGTCCATGGGTTTCCTCCGGTGCGCAAGGCAGTCCAATGGCCGGCCATCGAAAAGCCAGGTCCGTGCCAGGATCGTACACGCTTCAAGTGATTGAGGGGACGCGGATTGGCTTGGCCGCGCCGCGCCCGGGCTGTTCGCAAACGGGACGGCCGCGTCCCGCGGACGGACGGCCTCGCGGACCTCAGGCGGTGGCCGTCCGCGATTCCAGCTCCACGACCGGGGTTTCGATGACGCGCATCGACTTCCATCGGCCCCGGCGGAAGCGCCGCAGCATCAGCAGGCCGACCATGAAGCAGTACACGGAGGCGGTGGTCCATGCCGTGTAGAGACCGGCCCCCAGGTGGACGCACAGCACGTACGAGGGAATCACCATCACGCCCCATGAAAGCACCAGGGTCGCGAGGAGAGGATAGGTGGTGTCCCCCGCTCCCCGGAGCGCGGCGGAGAAGATGACGCTCATCATGTCGAAGAGCGAGTAGATGGCGACGAAGCGCAGGAGCACGACCGCGAGCCGCTCCACTTCGCCGAACGACGCGGGGTCCGCGCCGGCGGCGTAGGGGGCGAGCAGCAGCTGCGGCGCGAGCACGTAGAGCGCACAGCAGATCCCCAGGTAGACGAGGCCCGTGGCGAAGGCCGAGAGGGCCGAGCGTTCCGCCGTGTCCGGCTGATTGGCGCCGAGGTAGCGGCCGACCAGCGAGGAGACCGCGAGGCCGATCCCGAGCAGCGGCATGAACACGATCATGTTCAGGTTGAAGGCGATCCCGCTCGCGGCCAGGGGCGCCGTGCCCAGCCGGCCGATGATCACCATGAAGATCGCGAAGGCCATGATCTCCATCGAGAACTGCAGCCCCGCCGGAATTCCGTAGCGCAGCAGCCGCCAGAAGAGCGTGGGCTGGGGCCGCCAGGCGGCGAGCGTCGCGAAGTCGCGGCGATACTCCCCCCGCAGCATCAACGCGAGATACACCCCGCAGCCGAAAACCTGCGAGCAGATGGTGGACAGGGCCGCCCCCGCGACGCCCGCGCGGGGGAAGCCGCCGTGGCCGAAGATCCAGAGGTAGTCCAGCACCGCGTTCACCGCCGTCGCCGCCACGTTCACCGCGAGGACGGGCAGCGTCCGGCCGCGGCCGGCGAAGAAGGACGACAGCGTCGCCATCAGGACCACGGCCCCGGAGCCCTGCAGCAGCAGCCGCGAGTAGGTCGTCTCGTACTCCTGCAGAACGGCGGAGTGGCCCGTGTGGGCGAAGAGCGCGCCCGCGAGCGGGTTGAGCGCGGCCATCAGCCCGCCCGCGAGCAGGGAGAAGTAGATCCCCTGCCACATCGCCGCGCCGATGCGCCCGTAGCGGTGGGCGCCGTAGTACTGGGCGACGAACGTCGTGACGTACTCGCCGGTGCCGATGCACAGCCCCACCAGCGACCAGGTCACGAAGAGGCCGGTGACGGCGCCGGCGACCGCCTCCGCCGAGTACCAGGTGAGGAACAGGCGGTCCACGAAGACCTGGACCGTGAAGGACATCTGGCTGAGGATCAGCGGATACGCGATGGAGACGACTTCCCCCATCCCGCCGGGACCCTGCCAGAGTTTCCCTCCCCACTCGCGTACGCGCATCGGGGGGGGACTATATCCCGGCGCGCGGCCGTCTCAGCGCACGGTCAGGCTCCGGCTTTGCGGAGCCACTCTTCCATCTGGCTGTGGCCCACGTAGCCGGACTGCTGGTAGACGCGCTGGCCGCCCTTCATCACCAGGAAATTGGGGATGCCGGTGACGCCGAAGCGCTCGGCCAGCTCCGGGTGGCGGTCGGTGTCGACCTTCAACACGACCGCGCGGCCGGCCATGTTGCGGGCGGTGCGCTCCACCTCGGGCGCGGCCATCCGGCACGGCCCGCACCACGCGGCCCAGAAGTCCACCAGCACCGGCACCGAAGCCGAGCGCGTGACCTCGTCGAACAGCTCCGCGTCCGCCTCGACCGGATCCGAGATCGGCGGCAGCGGCGCCTTGCACTTGCCGCACTGTCCCGTCTCCGCCATGTGCTCCGGCGGGATGCGGTTCTTGGTCTTGCAGGAGGGGCACTCCCGGATGAGGGCCGCGCGACGTCGTTCGGTTGTCTCCACGCTCACCACCCCGGGCTGAAGTTGAACTGCCAGATCCAACCCTTCTGCGGGCGGTCGAGCGGCTTCACGTAGTCGATCTCGACGACGGCGTAGCCGAAGAGGTTGATGCGGGCGCCCGCCCCCACGCTCTTCACCCACTTCCGCGTACCTCCGCTCAGGAACTGGGCCTTCTCGTTCCGCGTCCACGCCACCCCCGCGTCGGCGAACGCCACGAGCTCCAACGGAATCGGGCCGTAGAAGCTCCTCCCTCCGAAGGCGCCGAACGGTGGGAAGCGCAGCTCGACGTTGCCGAGGAGGAGGCGGCTGCCGAGCAGTTGGTCGAAGACCGGGCAAGACCCGTCGGCGGTCACGCCGCACTCGTCAGCGTTGAACGAGTTGTAGTCGTAGCCGCGGATGAGCTGCGGGTAGCCGAGGAAGAGCGGGAAGAAGCGCTCGTCTTCCGCTCCGTTGCCGTATCGGCCGTAATGGATGACGCGGGCGGCGAGCGTGTAGGGGCGGACCGGCATCACGTACTGGCGGATGTCGGCGAGGACGCCGGTGTACTGAACCGTGCCGAAGGTCGGCGTGACCTCCAGGCGGTACCGGCGCCCCAGGATCGGGCCGGTGGCCCCGAAGATCGACGTGTCGTAGACGAGGGCGGCCCCGCCTTCGGCCAGGTTCAAGGCGTCGGCCGAGGGCAGCTTCTCCTTCTCCCGTCCCAGGAACTGCCCCGTGTTGATGTCGAAGTACTCGGTCCGGAGCTCGTTCTTGAACGAGATCCGGCGGGCGGCCGCGCTCAGCTCGAATCGATGGGCGCGGTTGAAGGGATACGCCGCGAACGCCGTCACGTTGCGGTCGATCTGCCGGTCCAGCAGCGTCCGCTGGATGAAGACGGGCACGCCGTTGACGACGCCCTCGCCGATGTCATACCCGCCGCTGATGTAAGGGATCTGCTGCACGGCCGCGCCCCAGTCCCAGCGGTGCTTGCGGTTCTGGTAGAAGACGACCCCCCCGAAGTCGTCGAGGCTTCCCTGGATCTGCAGCGAGGTGCCGACGGTGTGGTTGCCGAGCATGTCGCTGAAGAGCAGCGCGACGCTGCCACCCACGTAGGTCCCGAAGGGGTCGGTGCCGATGCCGACGCTCGGCTGGCCGACGTAGTCGAGGGCCAGCTTCGCCTTGTAGTCGGCCGTTCCGAAGCGCCGCCGGTCCGGCAGGCCGAGCAGGGGGTTCTCGCGAAGCGCGGCGACCTCGGCCCGCCGGCGCTCCAGCGGCGGCAGGGCGGCGGCCAGGGCCGACTCCGGGGTGGGCGGGAACCCGGCCAGGATCCGCGCGTCGTTGACCGCGTAGATGGCGTGCTTCTCGGCCTCGTAGGCACTGTAGACGAGACGGCCACCACCGAAGGACAGGGCCGGGCTGAGGCTCGTGATCCCGCTGACGCCGGTCAGCAGGTCCGTCACCTGGGAGATCGTGCCGTCGTCCAGGGCCAAGCGGTACACGTTGCTGATGCCGTTCCGGTCGGAGATGAAGTAGAGGCTGACGCCGTCGTCCGACCATTGCGGGTCGATGTTCTTGGCGTTCTCGAATCCGGGCAGCGGTGCGATCGCGCCCGAGTCCGGGTCGATCGTCGCCAGCCGGTAGTCGCCGGTGGCGAGCGTTTCGAGCTGGGTGGTGAAGCGGTCGGTGACGAAGGCGATGCGGCGGCCATCCGGCGACCACACGGGTTGCAGCTCGGCGAAGGGGTCGTCGGTCGCCCGCTTCAAGGCCCCGCTCTGCAGGTCATAGATGAAGAGGTCCATGAGGCCGCCCACCAACGCCACGAACGCGATCCGCCGGCCGTCGGGCGACCAGGTCGGATCGAAGATCTCCCCGAGCTGCTCGAACGGGATCTCGCGCTCGGTGCGGCCGCGGTCGACGTCCAGGATGGTGAGGACCGGGGTGCCCTTGCGCACCGCCCCGAAGGCGAAGCGCCGCCCGGCCCGGTCCCAGCCGCCCGCGGAGTTGATGAACTGGAGGCTGTCGAAGTGGGGATCGGCGCTGGTCTTGACGATCCTGCGCTCCACTCGGCCCGTGGCCGCATCGGCCAGGAACATCTCGATCGAGAAAAGGCTCTTCGAGGAGAGGAAGATCATGCGCCGGCCGTCGGGGCTGAGCGAGGGCCCGACGTTCAGCTCACCACCGTTCTTGTCGGTGATGACGGCGGGGCCGTAACGGCTCGCGCTCTGCTTGGAAGCGACGAGCGGAAGGTAGACCTCCCGGAGCGCGGCGTGCCAATCCTCCGAGAGCTGCTTGGAATCGACGCCCAGGATCGAGCTGACGACGGGGTCGAGGTCGTTGGCGCGCGCGGCCGACCTCAGCATCCGCCCGACGACCGGGTCACCCCAGCGTCCCGCGACGTAGGCCCAGAAAGCCTGCCCCCAGCGGTAGGGGAAGAAGCGGGGGTCGTCGAGGTCGCGGATGCTCGGCAGCCTCTCCTCCTTCTTCCTCTCGTCGATCTGCGCCTGCCGGACCGCGTCGCGCATCCACATCGCGGTGTGGGGGTCCACGGGGCCGAGCGACAGATACTCGGCCATGCCCTCGATGAACCAAAGCGGCAGCCGCAGGGCCCCCGGCGCCGAGCCCTCGCTGACGGGGCCGGCATGCCCGGTGATGTCGAACTGAAAGGCGTGGACCAGCTCGTGGCCCAGCACGTGGTCCGACTCGGCCAGGGGGCCGGCGAGGGGCAGGACGATGCGCCGCTTGAGGACCTCGGTGACGCCGCCGGTCCCCTCCCCCAGCTCACCCTCGATGGCGTTGGTCTGCTCGAAGTCGGGGTGGCTCGCGTAGAGGATGAGCGGCTGACGCGTGCTCAGCTCGTGGTTGAGGATCTTGGACAGGCGCGCGTACCACCGCTCGGCCATCTGGGCGGCCTGCTCGACCGCGAGCCGCTCCTCCGGGTAGTAGTAGACGTCGAAGTGCGCCGTCTTCAGGACCTGGAACTTGAAGGTACGGTAGCGGACCTTGTTGCGCCCGAAGTACTGGGCCTCGGCGGGGATGGAGCTGGCCGCGAGGATCCCGGCGACGGCGAGGGCGAACGCGGCGCGGCGCAATGAAGACATTCGTGACTCCCTCTCGCCATGATTGGCCTGACTCGTCGGAGCTGTCAATGACTCCCCGGCGATTGTGAGGCGCGCGGACCCGCTTCAGAACACCTTGATCGAAAGGTAGCGCTTCGGGTCCTTGCGGATGTCGTCAGCCAGCTTGGAGAGGTTGACGCTGGCCTGGTTCATGTTGAGGGCGGCCTCGCTCAGCCGGTCGTAGAGCTTGTCGTCCTTCGTCAGCTTGCCGAGGCTGCCCTCCCCGCGCTCCACGCGGCCCAGGACGGTCTTCATCGACTGCGACGACTGCTCGAGGGTCGTGCTCACGCCGTCGAGGCGTTTGGTGATGACGGCCGCTTGCTCCGTGATGCTGTCCACGCGCTTGAGGGAGCGGTCCCACTCGGGGGCGCTCGTGAGCTTCTCGACGCTCGCCGACGACTTCTGCAGGCTGTGGGTGATGTCCCTCAGCACCTGCCGCTGCTCGGTGATGGTGGCGTTCAGCGTCTTCAGCACCTGGTTCAACTCGGCGCTGCTCGAGTGGACGTTGTCGATCGTCTTCTTGTCGAAGAGCGTCTCCACGCGGTTCAGGACCGTCTCTACCTGAGTCGACAGGCGCGTGGCGAGGGCGGTCATCGACGTCTCGCTGGCGCCGGGCAGGCTATCCCCGTTGCCGACCATCGTGTCCGACGTGCCGGGGATGATGTCGGCCACCATCCCACCGACGATGCCCGCCGACTTCAGCATCACCTTCGAGTCCGCGGGGACGTCGTACTCACCCTCGATCTCGAGCCGTATCTCGACGTCGTCGTGGCCGATCTTGAAGCGCTGGACACGGCCGATGTTGACCCCGCGCATCTGCACCGGGTCCCCCCGGCGGATACCACCGGCGTTGGGCACGCGGGTGGTGATGATGTAGCGGCCGCGGAAGAGGGCGGCGTCGGTGAAGGTGAAGAGCGAGAGCAAGACGGCGAGAAGGCCGAAGATGACGAACACGCCGACCCATACCGCCTTGTCCTTGGCGCGGGCGACGGGGGGCGGCGGCAGGTCTTCTTCCTCGGTCGGTCGCGGGGCCGGCTGGTCGGTCATGAAGGTCTCCCGGTGGACGTCAGCTCCGTTCGGCGGCGGCGGTGAGCGCCGCGCTCGCTGCGCATCGCCGTCAGCGCTGCCGCCTGGCGATCGGCGAAGGCCCGGACGAGCGGCTCGGTGCTCCGCCGGAATTCCTGCGGCGTGCCGATGAAACGGAGCTTTCCCCCTTCCAGCAGGCCGATCCGGTCGCAGATGGAGAGGGCACCTTCAATGTCGTGGGTCACGATGATGGACGTGACACGGGTCTTGTCGGCGATCGTTTCGATGAGGCGCTCTACCGACGCCGCGTTGACCGGATCGAGGCCTGTGACCGGCTCGTCGTAAAGCAGGATCTGGGGCCGGCCGACGATGGCCCGGGCCAGGCCGACGCGCTTGCGCATCCCTCCCGACAGCTCGGCCGGCAGCTTGGGCAGCACCGCGAGGGGATCGAGGTTCACGTCCTCCAGCGCGTGCCAGACGCGGCGCGCCACCTCGCGCTGCCCGAGCCGCCTCGCCTCGTGCTCCTGGATCCCCAGGGCCACGTTCTCGTAGACGTTGAAGGAGTCGAAGAGGGCCGCGTTCTGGAAGACGTAGCCGGCCTTCTGGCGGATCTCCTGGAGCGCGCCCGTCCGGCCGCAGAAGACCGACTCGCCGTCGATGACCACGTCGCCCCGGTCGGGCACGATGAGGCCGATCGTCGTCTTGAGGAGCACGCTCTTGCCCGTACCCGAGGGCCCCACGATGGCCAGGGTCTCGCCTTCGGGGACGGTCAGGCTCACCCCCGTGAGCACGGGGGCGTCGAAGGCCTTGTAGATGTCGCGGTACTCGATCACGGATATCTCGGGCGCCGGGCGGCTATCAATTGAGGAACAGGGGCGGGAACATCGCGTCCGCCACCAGGATCGCGATGATCATGAAGACGACCGAGGCGGTGGTCGCGCGTCCGACGCCCTCCGCTCCCCCGCGGGTGAGCAGCCCCATGTGGACGGAGATGAGGGGGATGATGAACCCGAACACTTCGGCTTTCATGAGGGAATAGAAGAGGTCGTAGCTGTGCCAGTACAGCCGCGCTCCGTACAGGAAGCTCTCGTAGCCGAGGCCGATGGTGCTGCGGGCGGCTACCATCCCCGCCATGGCTCCCACGCCATTGGCGAGACCCACCAGGGCCGGCATCGCCAGCATGCCGGCCAGGATCCGCGGGGCGGCCAGCATCCGCACCGGGTCGCGGCCGAGGGAGTAGATGGCGTCGATCTGCTCGGAGACCTGCATCGTGCCGAGCTCAGCCGTGATGCGCGCCCCCACCCGGCCTATGAACACGATGGCGGTCATGACCGGCCCCAGCTCCAGTACGACGCCGTTGGTGACGACGCTGCCCAGGATGTAGAGCGGGATCGAGCCCGTGAACTGGTAGCCACCCTGCTGCGAGGTCACGATTCCCGACAGGATGGCGGTCACGAGCACGAGGGGAAGGCTCTGGACGCCCATCGCGAAGGCCTGGTTGATGAAATCCCTGAAGGCCACCTGTCCCCGGAAAGTGGCGACCATGGATCGCCACGCGAGCAGGGCCATGTCGCCCGCGTGGCGGGCCACGGACTCCCCGACACGCCCGAAAGCGCGGAGCGGGCCCGTCAAGACATGGGCAACGGAAGCCATCCTAGTTGCTCCTCGAATTCGTCACGAACGGCCTCCTTTGGCGTCATCAACAGCGTACCCTAGATTGAGTGCCATGGCCGAGCGAAGACCCCAACCCGCGAAGGCAGCGAACAAGGACGACGCCGGTGTGACCACGGGCCGGCCCGGTTCGCCGCGCGACGATTCGCAGCGCGCGGGACACGCCGATCACGGTGAGCCGCCCGCCGCTCCGGGCGCCACGCCACCCTCGCCGCCCGCCGGCGCGGATCAGGCTGCGGCCGGACCCCACCCCAGGAAGCGCTGACGTTTCTGTCATCGTATCTGACCTATTGACATCTAGCCGCCTGACAGCGACTATAAATGTCTGCGTCCATCGGGGGGGCGCGGGGCCCGATTCCCAGGGGAAAGGATCACGCATGACCTACGGTGAAGACAGCATCCAGCTTCCGGACGGAGAAGAGCTGGTCGTGGTCGAGTACACCGACTGGCAAGCGTCTTTGTCCCGTCCCGATCCGCGGGAGGCGTCGTTGGACCTTCGCCGCCAGGCCGTGCAGCCGCTGCCGGCGCATCGCGCCCCGCTCGCGACGACCTAGTCGCGCGCCGCCACGCGCCGAGGCGCCGAGGGCCGCGTGTTATACTCCCGCGTTCGGCGCCTGTAGCTCAGGTGGATAGAGCGGCAGCCTTCTAAGCTGCGGGTCAGGGGTTCGAATCCCTTCAGGCGCGCCATGTCTTCCCCGCTGGTGGGTGTAGCTCAGCTTGGTTAGAGCGCCAGGTTGTGGCCCTGGAGGTCGCGGGTTCGAATCCCGTCACCCACCCCAGTACATCAATGGGTTACAGAACCGCTTCAGCGGCGGGTTCCACGCGGGTTCCATATGGGTTCCACACGAAAAGTCGCGTACCGCGCAGTGAAGCCCGGCCGTGCGAGCTTTCGTTCATGACGCCCGCCGGAGCAACTGCTGGACCCGCTGGTGGGACAGCCCAAGCAGCTCCCCCGTGTCGCGCACGCTGAAATGCTGCGTGCGCGTCAGCCGGCGAGCAGTTGCCCTCGTGGCCGCTTGCGCGCGGGCCTGCTCGCGCTCCGCGCGGGCACGTAGAACACGCTGACGCTCGATCTGACGGCGCAAGTCGGCCGGCAGTCGCACGTCATCCACGAGCCGCGCGCGCGCGGCGTCTCTCACGAACAGCGCGAGCGCCTCCCGAATGCGGTCACGCGCCTGCCGAATGGACCGCCCATAGGTATGGCAGCCCTTGACGCTGGGGACGGTCGCAATCCAATGTCCGGATTCGTCCAGCTCGTAGACGACGCGATAGCTTTTCATCATGACACCGCGCAAGACCCCGTCAGCGGCCTAACCATCGCCTACCCAGGCATGGCTCCAAGTCTCGCGCGATGGCGCGGAGCCTACCCGGCGGTAAGTCTTGTCCAGCGTGGACCGGGACCGTTGTGACGCACTTGCCGCACTGCACCCGCACGTGCGAAGCCCCTGCCGGACTTTCTCGCGCCCGAGGTCACGGAGCCGGCGAAGGAGATCCTTGCCTGTCGTATGGAGACTATCACAGAATCGTCTAGTGCACTAGACGTTATGCGGCGGCCCGCGGTGGCCGCAACCCTCATCGCGGAGGTCCCAGGCGCCCGACCGTCTCGGCAGCATGCCCTTCCAGCGTTCTCCACCGACCGGGCAGGCCGGGTCCAAGATCCCCTGTCGAGGGGGATCTGTGCCGCCTGGGAGCGAGGCCAGTAAGGCCGAGCGACTCCCAACGTTTGTTGCGCGACGTTCCAGCTAACGACCAAGGGGGCTTGCTACCAGCCCATTTGTGAGTTAGACTCGAACAGAAATTGAGGAGTTCTGAGTATGGCTCGTGTCCAGCCGGTCCTCACCAATGCCGAGACAGCGCTCGTCGATCAGATGGCAGCGCTCACGCGCTCCAAGCGAACTGACGTGGTCAAGAACGCCTTGGCCGTGTACCACTGGTTCGTGCGTCAGGCCATCACGGGGGCGCGCGTTGTCGCGCGCTCGCCCGCGGGCGAAGAGACCGCGCTGGAGACGCCGGAGCTCGCGAACCTCGAGGGGCGCGGCCACGCGCTCAGCTCTCGCGAGCTCGGTCTCCTGGCCAAGAAGCTCGCGGGCGCGCGCGACCCCGTCGAGGCCGCCCGCTTGAAGGAGAGGATCGCCCGCGGCTTCTACGGCATCTGACTTGCCCCGCGTCCGCCGCACGGACGTTCCGCCGCTGCTACTCCAGCACCTCCTGGACCGCGTCCACGAGCGTCGTATCGACGCCAAGCAGCTCGAGCTGCTCGCCGCCTGGCTCGACGGCGAGCCGGAGGTTCCGGAGGGATCCTGGTACAAACGGTTCACCGGGATGACCGTCTGCGGCGAAGGCGAACTGATCAAGACGTTCCTCTTGCCCGGCCAGGCGCCCAAGGGCGAGCGCGTTCGCTGAGACGCCCTGGCAGGGATCGACGGACGTCAGCGGGCGCAACGGTCTGCGGACATGTATTTCTGTCGGACGTGACGTCCGTAGTTCTCGAGCTCCGCTCCCCGACCCGCACCTCGACCAGGCGGCCCCAGTCCTTCGCGGTCTTCGGCCCGAGCGGGAGCGGGGCGAGACACGCCTCGGTGATGACCTCGACCGTCGTGCGCTTTTCTCGGCCGGCGCGCCTCCTGCCCTCGGCGAGCGCTTGCCGCGCTTGGAGCTTCTCGGGCGTGGCGCGGATGAAACCTCCTAAACCCTTCTGAAACTCGACCTTGTCCGGTTGTGGCCCTTGAGGTCGCGGGTTCGAATCCCGTCACCCACCGCCGTTTTACGGGACGGACGTGGATCCGACGCGCTCCACCTGCTCCATCACGCGCAGCGTGTTGCCTCCGAGAATCCCCGTGATGTCGGCCTCAGAGTAGCCCTTCGATAGCAACGCCTGGGTGATCCGCGGCAGCGCCGAAGCGTCGTTCATGCCCTCCGGCATGTTTGCGCCGTCGAAGTCGGAGCCTAGCCCGACGTGGCGGGGACCGACCAGCTTCACCACGTGGTCGATATGCTCGACGATCTTTTCCCAGCTGACGCGCGGCAGCTTCCCGGCCGCCGTCAGGTCGCGGTGATTCTTCTCCGAAAGCCGGATCTGGCAGGCCGCATCGTCCCCGCATTGCTTTTCGAGCTCCGCAAATTGCTCGACGATGTTCTTCCCCATGGCGCGGTCGGCGTCGTAGTACGCCTGATCGAGAAAAGTGACTTCGTAATTGATGTGCATGACGCCGCCGTTCCTGGCCAGTGCGCGGATCATGTCGTCGCTCATGTTGCGCGGATGACTGCTGATCGCACGACAGGACGAGTGCGACGCGATGACCGGCGCCCTGGTGACTTCCAGCGCGTCGTAGAAGGTCTTGTCTGAGACGTGCGAGATATCCACCATCACACCCAGACGGTTCAGTTCCCGCACCACGTCCTTGCCGAACGCGGTCAGCCCGTTGTGCCTGGGCTCGTCGGTGGAAGAGTCGGCCCAGTTGTTGTTCTTGAAATGCGTCAGGGTCAGGTAGCGGACGCCCAGCGCGGCGTACATCCGCAGCACGCGGATGTCATCGTCAATCATGTGGCCGCCTTCCATGCCCATCAGCGCCGCGATCCTCTTTTCGCGGTGCGCGCGGCGCACGTCAGCGGCAATGGTGGCCAGCATCAGATCGCGCGGATGCCGGCGAGCCTGCTGGTACACGGTATCGATCAGGTCGAGCGAGCGCTTCACCGCCTTCGGGCCGGTGTAATCGCTGGACGTCCAGATGGAAAAAAAGATGGCGTCCATGCCGCCTTCGCGCATCCGCGGGATGTCCACGTGGCCGGTTGCGTTGCGCTTCCCAAAATCGAAGTCCCTCTCGAACAAGAATCGCTGCGGGGTGTCGTCGTGGGTGTCGACCACCAGCGCCTGGCGATGTAGCCTCTCAGCGCGTGAGCTGACGCGGGGGGACGCCTGCTCGGCCGGCGCGGGCGCCTGAGCGTGCACCGCCGCGTCGATTAGAAGAACACCCGCGAGCATGAATCGCTTCACTCTCTCCTCCCAGTGCAGGCACGCTGCCGTTGCTTGGCGCAGATTATAGGTGACCCGGTCGCGCGCCGGACGGTGATACGCTGCGCCGGTCGGTGGGCTGGAAGAGTACATCCCACCGGGGAGGAAGAAGATGGCCTGGCTCCGATCGGGTGCGGCTTCGGGGGTTGCGGTTCTCCTCGGCCTCTTCCTCGCTGCTCCCGCGCCGCGCGCGGCCGCTCAGGCGCCGGCCGCCTCGCCGCCGCCCCACAAGAGCGTCTACGGAAAGCTGGCCAGCGTCGACAAGACCCGGAACGACGTCGTGATGAAATCGGACGCCGGCGAGCGTCTGGCCTGGCGGTTCGACGCGGCCGTGATCGCCGAAGCGGCCCGGTTCAAGCCAGGCGACGCCATGATCGTCATCTATCGCCAGATTGCGCCCAACGAAAAGAGGGTCACGGCGCTCGCCTTTCCCGGCTCCGCGTCGACGCCCATCTACGTGAACACGACGGGATCGCGAGTCGTGGTGCGGAGCAGTCCCGCCGTGGACGGGGTCTGTGGCCAGGCGGACGCCGGCCCCGTCAGTGAGTCCACGGTCCCCGCGGGAGGCGTGGCCGAGGTGCTGGAAGCCTGTTGGTGCTGCGCCGTCCCTGGCGAGGGCTGCACGCCGGGGAACAAGTCGGGCCTGGGCCGCGCCCTCCTCGTGTCGTGCTTCAAGTAGTCGGCACCCTATCTGGCGGCGGCGAGCCTCTCTAGAAAATCGGCGTGCGCGTCGGGCTCGGCGGCGCCGGGATAGTCCACGATCGCCCACGTCTCTTCGAATGAGATCGTCTGCCCCCGCTGCAGCGTCTCGTAGGGTCCATGCATCTCCAGCTCGAGCAACTCGGCGTCCGCGCCGTCGCCTGAGGAACGATAGAGCTCCACGAGCGTCTCCTCGGGGTGCAGGCGCGTCTCGCTGAAGCGGTCCGTCCGCTTCAGGAAGAGCTGGCGACCCCGGAAGTACGCGATCTGCGGTTCAGCCGGCCGCAGGAATACATCGGCTGTCATTGGCGTGTCCGCCCGGGCCGGGTTCAGCCCCGGCGGCGAAACGAAAAAGCCACGCACGATACGGTGAGGATAGGCCGGCGTGTCCCCCGGGCTGTCGATCCTCTTGATTCCGTCCGGAGCGAGCCGGACATAGGCCCAGCCGTCCGGCCGGACGCGCGTGTTGGAGTAGATGCTCCAGGCCACGGGCGTTGTCCGGCCATTGGTGGCGGTCACACGAACGCGAACCCGCCTGCCACCCACCAGCTCCACCTCGAGCCGCCGTCTCAGGCCGGTGATCGGGCTCAAGGGACACTCGAGTCGCGCCTTCGATCTCGAGAGCTCCCGCACCTCGTAGCGCGCCGTCTCCTGGAACGGGTCCGGAGGCCAGGTGGCCTTCGCACGACGACGCTCGGGATCCAGGTCCTGCTGCGTCCACCACGCCGACTGCGGGCCGACCCAGTAGGTGTGGCCGTTCCACGGCTCGAAAGGAGTGCGGAGGTCGGCCGGCGGAAAGGGCTCCTTCCAGAAGCGGGGATCCGCGTCGAGCAGGTTCTCTCCGCCGGCCGTGCGCAGCTCGACGATGCGGCCGCCGAGGCCCGGCACGAGGCCGAGCGTGAGTCCCGCGTTCGACAAGCGGAGCAGAGGCGACGCCGCCCGGCCTTCGTTCGACGAGGCCTGCCCGACGAGGAGGCCCAGGGCCAGGCCGACAAGCGCCCGCGCGGCCACTCCGGTCTTGCTCAAAGCGTGTCCATTTACTTCCGGCCGACGCTGACGTAATAATCCGCCATTCGCCCCCAGGGAGGAACGCATGATCAGCCTCAACGTCAACGGCAAGACCCATAGTGTCGACGCCGAGCCCGCCACGCCGCTGCTTTGGGTGATCCACGACAACCTCGGCATGATCGGCACCAAGTTTGGCTGCGGCATGGCCCTCTGCGGCGCCTGCACGGTGCACATCGACGGGAAGCCGGTGCGCTCCTGCAGCACGCCGGTCTCGGCGGCCACCGGCAAGAAGATCACGACCATCGAGGCCGTCGGCGCCACTCCGGTAGGCCAGAAGGTCCAGGCCGCATGGGTGGCGCTCGACGTGCCCCAGTGCGGCTATTGCCAATCGGGCCAGATCATGAGCGCGGTCGCTCTGCTCGCGGAAAAGCCCAATCCGACCGATGCCGATATCGACGACGCGATGGCGGGCAACATCTGTCGCTGCGGGACGTATCCGCGCATCCGCGCCGCCATCCACCGCGCCGCCGGCAAGTAGGGAGACTGATCATGGAACCACTCACCGGGCCTTCCCGCCGTGAGTTCCTGAAAACCTCCGCCGCTGTGGGCGGCGGCCTCGTCCTCGGCGTCGCCCTGCCCGACTCGCTCCTGAGGCCCGCGGCCGCGCAGGCGACGACGTCCATGCCGAACGCCTGGGTGAAAATCGGCTCCGACAACAGCATCACGATCATCTCGGCGCGCTCCGAGATGGGTCAGGGCGTCTACACCGCCATGCCGACGCTGGTCGCCGAGGAGCTCGAGGTGGACCTCGGGAAGATCAAGGTCGAGACTGCGCCCGCGGCCGAGCCCTACATCAACACCCTGCTCGGGGGCCAGATCACCGGCGGCTCCACCTCGGTGGTCGAAGGCTACGACAGGCTCCGCATCGCCGGGGCGCAGGCGCGCACGATGCTCGTAGCCGCCGCGGCGCAGAAGTGGGGCGTCGACGCGGCGAGCTGCCGGGCGCAGGACGGCATGGTGCTCGGTCCGGCCGGACAGAAGGCCACCTACGGCGAGGTGGCCGAGGCGGCCGCGAAGCTGCCGGTGCCCAAGGACGTCAAGCTGAAGGAGCACTGGGACTCCCGTTACGTCGGCAAGCCGGTCAACCGGCTCGACACGCCGGCCAAGGTCAACGGCACCGCCGAGTTCGGCCTCGACGTGAAGCTGCCCGGCATGCTGTATGCCTCGCTCGCGCAGTGCCCCGTCATCGGCGGCAAGCCGGTGAGCTTCGACGCGACGAAGGCCAAGACGATGCCGGGCGTGAGGCACGTCGTTCAGATCTCCGACGGCGTCGCGGTCGTGGCCGACAGTTGGTGGCGGGCCAAGACCGCGCGTGATGCGCTCGCGATCACGTGGGACGAGGGCCCCGGCAAGTCGCTCAGCTCCGCCGACATCTCCGCCGGGCTGCGGGCGGCCGCCGCCAAGCCCGGCGCGGCGTTCAAGAAGCAGGGCGACGTGGAGGCCGGCCTGGCCGGCGCCGCCAAGAAGCTGGTGGCCGAGTACGAGCTGCCGTTCCTGGCCCACGCGGCGATGGAACCGATGAACTTCACGGCCGACGTCCGCAAGGACTCCTGCCTCGTCTACGGCCCGACGCAATTCCAGCAGATGGCCGCGGGCGTGGCCGCGCAGGCGAGCGGCCTGAAGCCCGAGCAGGTGACGGTGCGCACCACGTTCCTCGGCGGCGGCTTCGGGCGCCGCATCGACGCCGACTTCATCGCCCAGGCCGTCGAGATCTCCAAGGCGGTCGGGGCGCCGGTCAAGCTGCTGTGGACCCGGGAGGACGACATCACGCACGACTTCTACCGGCCCACGAGCTACCACCAGCTCTCGGGCGGGCTGGACGCGCAGGGCCGGCCGGTGGCGCTGAAGTTCCACCTGACCTCGCCCTCGATCACCTCGCGCATGTTCCCCGCGTGGGTCAAGGACGGCGTCGACCCGTTGATGACCGAGGCGGCCGTGGTGCCCTACGACATCCCCCACCAGCTCGCCGACGTCGTGATCCACGACACCGGCGTGCGGGTCGGCTATATGCGCTCGGTCTCGCACGCGCTCAACGCGTTCGCTTACGAGTCCTTCATGGACGAGCTGGCGGCGGCCGCGGGGAAGGACCCGTACCAGTTCCGCCTGGCATTGCTGGACAAGCAGCCGCGCCTGAAGCGCGTGCTCCAGATGGCGGCCGAGAAGTCCGGCTGGGGTACCCCGCCGCCGGCGGGCCGGTTCCGTGGCATCGGCCTCATGGAGGGCTACGGCACCGCCATGGCGCAGGTCGCCGAGGTGTCGGTCAAGGGCAAGACGGTCCGGGTGCACCGCGTCGTCGTCGCCGCCGACCTCGGGAAGATGGTGAATCCCAACATCGTCCGCCAGCAGCTCGAGAGCAGCATCATCTTCGGCCTGGGGGCGGTGCTCTACGGGGAGATCACGTTCAAGGACGGCCGCGTGCAGCAGAGCAACTTCCACGACTACCAGGTCGTCCGCATGCCGGAGTCGCCGACGATCGACATGCACATCGTGGACAGCAACGAGAAGCCGGCGGGCATCGGCGAGCCAGGAACGGCGCTCGTCGGGCCGACGGTGGCCAACGCGGTCTTCGCGGCGACCGGCCAGCGGCTGCGCAAGCTACCGCTGCGCCTGGCGTAGCGTTCGACGACGACCACCATGAGCTAGGGACGGGGGGCGGTCTTGAACTACGGCACGCGCAGTGACGGCGAGCCGTACCGGCTCTGCGAGGAAGTGCGGTGTATCGGGCCCGCACACATCTCGAACTGCTTTCGCTGTGCCGGCTACGGCGAGATGGTCCTGGCCAGCGGGGCGACGACGCTGGTGACCGCGGCGCAGGCGAGCCGCGGAGACCTTCCGCAGCTGGCGATCCAGTTCCTGCGTTGCCGCGCTTGCGGCTCGGATTTCCGTGGGGTCGCGGGACTCAGCGAAGACGGACGCTGAGCATCGAGACGGACCCACCGTCGAAGCCCTCGACCGGGAAGTCGGCCGCCTCCCCGGACCCGCGCATCCCGAGCACGTACAGCAGCGGCAGGTAATGCTCGGGCGTGGGCACGGAGAGCAGCGCGTCTCGGCCCAACGATTCGTACGCGACGAGCGGGCCGTGCTCGCCGGTACGCATCAGGTCGCGGGCCTGCTTCTCGAACCGCACCGCCCAGTCGTAGGGCTCCATCGAGCGGCGGCCCCAGCCGTAGGCGTGGAGGTTGTGGACCAGGTTGCCGCTGCCGAGGATGAGCACGCCCTCCTCGCGCAGCGGCGCCAGCCGCCGGCCCAGCTCGTAGTGGAGCGCGGGCGGCTCCGTCTCGTCGATGGAGAGCTGGATGACAGGGACGTCCGCGTTCGGGAAGACGTGGCACAGCACCGACCACGTCCCGTGATCGAGGCCCCAGCTCTCATCGAGCCTCACCGGCGTGGGCGCGAGCAGCGCCTGCACGCGCTTCGCGAGCCGCGGGTCGCCGGGCGCGGGATAGCGGACGCGGTACAGCTCCTCGGGGAAGCCGCCGAAGTCGTGGATCGTCCGCGGCGCCCCCATGGCCGTCACCGCGGTCCCCGGCAGGTACCAGTGCGCCGACACCGCGACGACCGCCCGCGGCGGCGGCAGCGCCTTTCCCAGCGCGCTCCACGCCTCGGTGTAGGCGTTCGACTGGATGGCGTTCATGGGGTTCCCATGCCCGAAGAAGAGGATCGGCATGCGGGACGAAGCCACGGTGCTCATGATGTGCGGTCGCTCCCACAAAGATACCCCGTTCCGGCTACGATCGATCGAGGGGGCACGAATGAGCCTGCGCGTGGTCGACGACCAGAAGAAGGACAAGCCGCCGCCCGTGCCGCCGGACCGCCCGCACAAGCCGCCGGTGGAGACGCCGCCCGATCAACCTGGAATCCCCCCGGGGGAGCCGGACCCGCGGCCCAAGGGCGACCCCCCGCCGAACGAGCCGACACGTTTGGTGTGATTGGCCGCCGGCGGCTCCGCGCGAGGGCTATAATGCCCGGCCATGCCGCAGCGCCCGCCTGACGTCACGCCGGAGATCGTCCGCGGCGACCTCACCGAAGAGCAGCTCCAGACCTACCTCGCCGGGTCCGAGCTGGCCGTCGACACCGAGACCCTCGGCCTGCGGCACCTGCGCGACCGGCTGTGCTGCGTGCAGCTCTGCAATCGCGCCGGCCGGGCCGTGCTCGTCCAGATCTTCCGGGAGCAGCTGCTCTCCGGCGCGCCCGAGACCCGCGCTCCC
>Ga0210378_10000296_pt1 | contig 24706 bp, 18 predicted proteins | sample PLM1_60_b1redo_FD_155465 | JGI IMG/M metagenome (GOLD analysis project Ga0210378, IMG submission 155465) | Groundwater sediment microbial communities from an aquifer in East River, Colorado, USA - PLM1_60_b1 redo | ecosystem: Environmental > Terrestrial > Soil > Riparian zone | place: USA: East...
GTGGCGGGCGGGCCGGTGCCCCGGGCCAGCTGGGCGGCTGCTGGTCGCCGGTGCCGGGCTGGTTGGCGGGGCCGCTGAGCCCGTAGCCCACGGCCGGCCGCGACCAGGCCCGTGCTCGGGCTGCCGGCCACCGGGTGCCATCCTGGGCGGCGGGGTGGGTCAGGAACTCGGGGTCGGTCAGGAACTGCCGGATGGCGCGGGCGCTGGTGCGGCCGAGCTCGTCGTGGGCGTCACCGCCGAGGCGGTCGAGCTCGTGGGCGACCTCGGCGGGCGGGCCGGCCAGGGCGCCGCCGGGCCACACGACCACGACCTGGTCGCCGTTGGGGTACAGCGCCCAGCGGCCGTGGCGGGTGCGGGCCGAGCAGGTCGGGGTGCCCAGCGGGATCTCGCTCGTGCGCCAGGACGACCCCGAGGTGGCGACCAGGACGTTGGTGATCGCGGTCGGCTGGTCGCTGTTGCGGCGAAGCCGCCCGGGTTGGTAGTGGATCACCATGGCGAGCCTCCGGGAAGCAGCTGGCCGGTATGCGCTGTGAGCGCGCGTGGGGTTGCTGGTTGGGTTGCTGGTTGGGAGCGGCCCTGGGCCATGAGCGAGGGTTCTTGGACCTGACTGATCGTCCGCTGCTGGTGGCCGTCTTGGATCCAGCGCGCGCCGCAGCTGGTGCAGATGGCGATCGGGTACAGGCCGAAGGCGATGGTGACAAGCGCCGATCCGCACAGCGGGCAGTGTGGCATGAGAACCTCCCTGGTCGTCTCCTTGGTTGACGGTTGACGTTGGCTGGCGTCACGGACGGGCGGCGGGCGCTCCCTTGTAGTCCGCGTTGAAGGCGGCACCCGGAGCCGGCGCTTCGACGGCGGGCGAGGTGGCCGTGGCCGGCGTGGTCGTGGTGGGTGTTGGTGCTGGGGTGGTGGCCGCGGCGGCCTCCCGGGCCAGGAACGCGCCCAGCTCGCCGATGGTGCTCATCAGCGGCGCCGGGAACACCACCGTGGTGTTTTTGTCCACCCCGATCTCCACCAGGCTCTGCAGGTTGCGCAGCTGCAACGCCAGCGGGTGGGCCATCATGATGTCGGACGCCGCGCCCAGCTCGCCGGCGGCCAGCGACTCACCCTCGGCCGCGATGATCTTGGCGCGCTTCTCCCGCTCGGCCTCGGCCTGGCGGGCCATCGCCCGCTGCATGCTCTCGGGCAGCTGGATGTCCTTGAGCTCCACCAGGGTCACCAGCACCCCCCACTCCTCGGTGGCCACGTCCAGGATCTCGCGGATGCTTTTGTTGATGCGGTCGGTCTCGGCCAGCGTCTCGTCAAGGGTGTGCTGGCCGACCACCTTGCGCAGGGTGGTCTGGGCGATCTGGTTGATGGCCGCGGCCACGTTCTCGATCGCCACCACCGACTTGGTCGCGTCGACGACCCGGTAGTAGGCGACAGCGGAGACGTCGATCGAGACGTTGTCGCGGGTGATGATGCCCTGGGACTGGATCGGCATGGTCACGATCCGCAGCGACACCCGCCGCAGCACGTCGATGACCGGCACGATGAAGGTCAGGCCGGGCTGGCGGGTGCCGATGACCCGGCCCAGCCGGAACAGCACCCCCTGCTCATACTGCTGGACGATCCGCAGCGACAGCGCCAGCCCGAGCGCCACCAGCGCCACCAGCACCACCACGACGGTCAGCAACCCGCTCATCGCTGTCCCCTTCTCCCCGCACCGCTGCCTCCCAGAAACCAGCCTGTTCGTTTCCCGGTCGGCGTGCTCGGTGTTGTCGTCATTACGGGTTCGGCCTCAACCGGGGTGGCGCGCACGGCGCGACCGGGGTGGCGCGCACGGCGCGAGTACGTCCCGTTGACCGCTGGTCGGGTGACCACCCAGCTCACGGAGGGGACCGCAGTCGGCGGCGAAACCGCGGTCGCCCGGGGGACCGCGGTCGGTGGCGGAACCGGTGTCGCACGGGGGACAACGACGGCACCTGCGAGCAGACGCCTGCCGGCGAGGTCGTCTTCCAGCTCACCTGATCTTGGTTGGCGCTGGGTCATCACGCACGCCTTGTTGTGTCTGGTCGTGCCGGGGGGGGGTCGCAGCGGGAGGACCGGGAATGGGCTCCTCCCGCCGAGTGACCCCGTCGTTCTCAGCTGGCGGGCGGGGTGCCCTCTACGGCCCCCAGCCGGCTGCCCGGGCGCACCTGGATGCGCTTGGGCTTGGCCTCCTCCATCTTGGGCACCACGATCTGCAGTACCCCGTTGTCGAACGAGGCCTCGATCTGCTCGGCCTGGACCTGGGCGGGCAGGGTGATCGCGCGGCGGAAGGCGCCGTAGCGGCGCTCGACCCGGTGGAACTGCTGCTCGGAGGAGTCGTGGGCGACGTGCCGCTCGCCCTGGATGGTGAGCAGGCCGTCCTCCAGGGTGATCTGGAGGTCGTCGGCCTCGACCCCGGGCAGCTCGACCGTCACCAGGTAGGCGTCCTTGCGCTCGGAGATGTCCAGCGCTGGCGCCCAGGCCGTGGTCGTGGTCGTGGTCGTGGCCCGACTGCTGCCCTGCTGCTGGGCGTGCAGGCCGAGCGCGTGGGCGAGCATCGGGTTCATCTGGGCCATCTGGGCCATCTCGTCCTGCGCGTTGCGCAGGTCCTGGAACGGGTCCCATCGCATCATGGTGGTCATACGGTCTCCCTCGTTGGTGGGCCGTCTCGGCCCGGCGGCTCGGCGGCTCGGGGAGCACGCAGATCCCAGGTGGGTGATCGGCGTTCACTTGCCGAGTAAGCATGCTCACGATATACTGAACGCCGTTCATCTGTCAAGGTCATCGTTCAGGAGCGTGGACGTGAAGGAAAAGGTAAGCGTGCAGGAGCGAGCCAAGGCACCGCCGAACAAGCGCGCACGGGCAGCGTCCGGCGCGCCCGCGACCGACGGCGGGGCACGCTCGCTCTGGTTCAACGCCCCCTCCGACGACCAGGACCGCCGCCCCCCACTCACCCGCCAGCGCGTCGTCGCCGAGGCACTCACCGTCATCGCCCAGGACGGCGCCCAGGCGTTGACCATGCGCAGCCTGGCCGCCCGCCTCGGGGTCGTCCCCGGCGCGCTCTACCACCACGTCCGCAACAAGCAACAACTCCACGACCTGGTCCTTGACGGCGTGCTCGCCGAGGTCGACGGCCACCTCGACCCCGCCCTGCCCTGGACCGAACAGCTCAAGCTGCTCGCCCACCGGCTGCGCGCGGTGCTCGACGACCATCCCGGCGTCGCCGCGCTCCTGAAGACCCGCGACCCGCTGGGGCCGCACTCCCTGGCCCTGGCCGAGGCGTTCCTGGCACCACTGCAGGCGGCCGGGTTCGGTGACCGCGAGGCCGGCCTGGCCTTCTTCCTGCTGCTCGACTACACCATCGGCTTTGCGGTCAGCAGCCCCCGCACCTCGGTCAACGAGCAGCGCGTCCAAGACGCCGCGACCAGAGCCCAGCTGCACGAGTTCTTCCGCTCGCTGCCCCCGGACCGCTTCCCCGCCCTGGTCGCCCTCGGCGAGCACGTCTGGGTCGACAACCGCGACGAGCGGTTCACCGCCGGCCTGGACGTGCTGGTCGATGGGCTGGAGCAGGCGCGGCGCTCCCCCCACCGGCGCGCGCTCGGGGGCGACCGACCGCAACCCGCCACGACCACCCGAGGACGTCAACACGCCCAGCAGACAACCGACGGGGACACGCAAAGGAGGGTGACCCGATGAGCATCAACGCTCGCTGTGGGTCGTGCACCCGGGAGCTGCTGCTTGTCCAGCTGGTCCAGCCCAGCGACGGCTTCCGGTGTCCGGTTTGCGGGTCCGCCTTCGCGCCCGCCTACGCCACCGTCGCCCCAGCCGTGGCCGCCCGCGTCATGGCCGCGCAGGCGGCCCTGGTGACCGCGCTCGCCGAGCTCGGGTCGATGACCGGCGACCGGCTCCGGCTGGACCGGGCCACCGTGGTCGACCCCGTCGCCAACACCCTGCCCCAGGCCGAGGCCGAGGAACCCGCTCTGGCCCGCCGGGGCCGTGCCCGCTGGTGGGCCCGCGGCACTGCCACCCAACCCACCCAACAACCCCGCACGGCTGCACCGGCATCGTGAACGACGTCAAGAGCCGCACAGTGGGACCGCGATACCGCTGGAAAGGTACCCGCGTGCTCTCATTGCAGCCGGGCCAACCTGGCGGCGACCGTGACCTCAGTGGTGTTGACTGTCCGGAGCATCGCCGCCACCTCGCCGGGGGGGCCGGCCGGCCGAGGAGGAAGCCTTGACCGTGGTTGCAGCCGAGCTCGATCAGCGTGGACAGCTGTGAGGCCGTTTCAACGCCTTCGCTTGTCACCCGCACGCCGAGCGCTGTCGCCAACGAAACGATCGCGTACACGATCGCCCGGCCCTCTGCGTCCTGGTCGAGTCTTGCCACGAAACTCTGGTCTATCTTCAGGATGTCCAGCGGCAGCTGGCTGAGGCTACTCAGCGATGAGTGGCCGGTGCCGAAGTCGTCCATTGCCAGCTGCACCGACATCCATCTGAGCTTCTGCAGCGTCGCCGAGGCCCCCTCGAAATTCTCGACCACCGCACTCTCAGTCAGCTCCAGGATCAGGGAGCCAGGGTCCAACCCGGTCTCGCGCAAGGCGGATTCGACGTCCTCGATGAGGCTGGCGTCCTGGAGCTGGCGTGCGGAGACGTTGACGCTCATCGACAGCCCGGCCGCTTGCGGCAGGTCGGACCGCCAGCGGGCGAGCTGTCGGCACACCTCGTGCAACACCCAGCGGCCGATCGGGCGGATGAGCCCGGTCTCCTCGGCGACCGGGATGAACTCGCCCGGCGGGACAAGGGTGCCGTCGGGCCGCCGCCAGCGCACCAGCGCCTCGACACCCACGATCTGGTTGCCGTCCAACCACCTGATGGGCTGGTAGTGCAGCTCAAGCTGGTCGTTGTCGATGGCTCGGCGCAGGTCGGTCTCGATGGCCAGCCGGGTGACGGCGCGGGTATGCATCGTGGTGTCGAACTCCGCGTGGCGGGCCCTGCCGCGAGCCTTGGCCTCGTACATGGCGGCGTCGGCATCCCGCAGCAGTGCCTCGGACCGGTCGTGCAGGGCGACGCCGGTCGCGATGCCGATGCTGGCGGTGACGAAGACGGACTGCCCGGGCAGCTCGAAGGGCGGCTCGAGCCGGCTCTCGATCCGCCTGGCCACCGCCACCGCCTCCTGGGCGTCGGCGATGTCGGGCAGCAGCACGGTGAACTCGTCACCGCCCAGGCGGGCGAGGGTGTCCCCGTCCCGCAGGCAGCCGGCCAGCCGTTGGGCGACGTCGCAGAGGAGTTGGTCTCCGGCGTCGTGGCCGAGGCTGTCGTTGCGGCGCAGCGCGTTCGTCTACCCCGACAAGGTCGCGGTGGTGCACGGCGAGCGCCGCTACAGCTACCGCGAGTTCCACGAGCGCGTGAACCGGCTGGCGTCGGCGCTGGCCGGCGCAGGCGTCGAGGCCGGCGACCGCGTGGCGTTCCTGTGCCCCAACATCCCGGCGCCGCTGGAGGCGCACTTCGCCGTGCCGGCGGCGGGCGCGGTGCTGGTGGCGGTCAACACCCGCCTCGCGGCGGGCGAGGTCGCCTATATCCTCGAGCACGCTGGCGCGCGGATCGTGTTCTGCGACCACGAGCTCGTCGAGCTCGTGGAGGGCTGCGACGTGGAGGTCGTGCGGGTGGATGACACCGGCGCGCCCGGCGACCCCTATGAGGACTTTCTCGCCACCGGCTCTCCGCAACCGTTCGAGCGCCCGCTGATCGATGAAGAGCAGACGATCTCGATCAACTACACCTCGGGCACGACCGGGCGCCCCAAGGGCGTCATGTACACCTACCGCGGCGCGTATCTGAACGCGCTGATGGAGGCGCTGCAGTCCAACCTGCGCCCCGAGTCCGTGCAGCTGTGGGTGGTGCCGATGTTTCACTGCAACGGCTGGTGCTTCCCTTGGGCGGTGACCGCGATGGGCGCCCGCCACGTGTGCCTGCGCAGGGTCGACCCGGCGGCGATGTGGGACCTCTTCGACGCCGAGGGAATCACCCACTACAACGGCGCGCCCACCGTCCGCGTCGGGCTGGTCAACCACCCCGCCGCGCATCGCCTCGAGCGTGAGGTCACGGTCACCACCGGCGGCGCCCCGCCCTCGCCGACGCTGCTGGCCAGAATGGCGGCGCTCAACCTCCGCCCGGTGCACGTCTATGGGGTTGACCGAGACCTACGCCCCCTACACCGTCTGCGAGGACCAGCAGGCCTGGGGCGCGCTCGACGACGAGGCGCGCGCGCCCCAGCCGGGGCGCCAGGGCAGGTGAGAGCGCTGCCAGCCCCACGCCGGTCGCGCTCACTGCAAGCCTGGGCCGTGCTGGGGCCGTGCGCCCTCCTCGCAGGAGAACCCACCGGCCCTCCCAGAGCCAGGCGACCCGGGCCCACGCCATCACCACGACCACGCACCGTAGTCACCGCCTCGGTCCAGCCCACCTCATGGTGGGGCCTCATGCCGGCAATCCTGCCCCTGACGACATGCGCAGCCATGCAGCACGTGGGCGAGCATCGCGCGCACCCCGCTCCCCTACCGTGATCCCCCAGCCAACCGACGGGCGACCCCGCGCGCAACCGGCTCCCTGGTCGGCCAGGCGGTCGAGCGTGACGGGATCGCGGTGGCGGGTGTCGCCATATCTCGTTTCATGCGGCGATCGTCTCGATGCTTGCCTCTGGTTCGGCCGAGGGCGTGTGGCGGATGAGCAGGACGGCGATGAACGCACCCGCGAAGGCGATGATCGCGGCGACCTCGAGCGCTGTCTGGAAGCCGTTGACGAACGCGACCGGCCGCGGGTCGCCCGCTGCGAGCGACGAGTCGAGCACGTGCGCGACGATCGCGCCCATGACGGCGATCCCGATCGAGCCGCCGACCTGACGCATCGAGTTGAGGACGGCCGAACCGACGCCGGCCTTGTCCACGGGCACCGAGGCCATCGCGGCGGCGGTCGTCGGCGCCATCGACATCGCCATCCCCAAGCCGCCGGTGAGCAGGCCGGGAAGGATGTCCATGAATGTCGACGTCGCGTCGAGCCGCGAGTAGAGGACGAGCGAGATCCCGACGAGCGTCAGGCCGAGCCCGACGATCCAGCGAGCGCCGAGCTTGTCCGAGAGGCGGCCGGCCAGCGGGGCGACGAGGATGATCAGCACCGTCATCGGCAGGAATGTCGCGCCCGCCTTCACGGGCGAGTAGCCGAGGATCTGCTGCATGTAGAGCGACACGAAGAAGAAGACGCCGAACATCGCGAGCGCGACGAGAAGCATCGCCGCATTCGCGCCCGCGAAGGTCGGGTTGCGGAACAGGCCCAGGTCAAGCATCGGCGCGTGCGAGCGCAGCTCGATTGCGACGAACGCGGCGAGACCGACGGCGGCGACGGCGAAGGCCCCGAGGATCTGTGCGGACATCCAGCCGTCCGTGTTCCCCTGGATCAGCGCGTACGTGAGCGCGAAGAGGCCGACGCCCGAGGTGAGCAGGCCGGGGACGTCGAGCCGCTGCTCCTCCGACTCGTCGTGCGACTCGTCGATGAACAGGAAGCTCGCCGCGATCCCGAGCATGCCGACCGGCACGTTGATGAAGAAGATCCAGCCCCAGCTGATGTGCTCGGTGAGGAGGCCACCGAGCAGCGGGCCGATCGCGAGCGCGAGCGCGGACACCCCAGCCCAGACGCCGATCGCCATTCCGCGCTGCCGCGGCGGGAACACCGCCGTGATGATGCTGAGCGTCGCCGGGTTCATCATCGCCGCGCCGATCCCCTGCACGATCCGCCACGCGATCAGCAGCTCGGCGCCGCCGGCCAGGCCGCAGAAGAGCGACGCGACGCTGAAGACGACGAGCCCAGCAACGAAGATCTTCCGCCGCCCGAGCAGATCCGCGAGCTTGCCGCCGGTCAGCATGAAGGCCGCGAACGTGAGCGCGTAGCCGGTCACGACCCACTCCAGCTCCGCGAGCGAGAGCCCGAGATCGCGCTGGATCGTCGGCAGCGCGACGTTCACGACGGTGTTGTCGAGCATGATCATGAAGAGACCGACCGCGACCGCCGCGAGCGTCCACCACTTGCGGCGATCACCGCCCGCGATCCGGGGTTGCACCCCTTTGGCCAGAGGGAGTATCCGCACGTTTCGTCCTTTGCTCGTTGTTCATTGCTGGTCGATCGGAAGCCAACAGCCCGGTCTCCGATCGGGCGGTCGCTCGTGGGGGCCGACAGCTCACGGGTGGCCCTGATCAAGGGTAGCGAAGGCGCGGTCGTGGGTCATCGCGGCGCGGCCGAATCCGTGGGGTGCCGCCCGGAATCGCCGCCTTCCCGCTGGCTTCAACCGACCGTTCGCCGTGGCCACAGCCGTCGCGGCTCGACAGGACAGGGTGGGCCGTGTGCGCACCCGCCAGTGCGCATGGCCTGCACCGGCCAGGTCAGATGAAATGGTCCTCTTCGAGAAGGCTGGCGCACACGCCGAAGTCACGCAGCTCAGCGCCGAGCGCGGCCTGGCCGGAGAACGCCGCGGTCTCCCCCTGTTCCAGCGAGTCCCAACACAGACCGTCGGTCAGCTCCAATGCACGCACCACCACCGAGGCCAGTGCCGCGAGCGGCCTCGTCTCCGCCTCTCGACGCAGCCGGGCGACATCGCGCACGGACGTCCGGTTTGTGGCGACGGCTTGCAGCCGCGCCAGTAGCAGCGACAACTCACCGGCGAGGTACTGTTGCGTCATTCCTATCGCCGCCCGGCTGTTCTCCCTCATCGACCTCACGCGGTCGGTCTTTCAGCGTTGGCTCGAGCCGGTTACTCAGCGTGACCGAACGCCCTGATCTCCTCCGCCTCCTCTGGCGACAGCTCGCGTGGAAGCTCGCCGCTGGCGACCTTCTCGCTCTGGACGTGGTGGCGGATGTCGTCGACGATCTCGGGGTTCGCCAGCGTGCTCACGTCGCCGACGTCGGCGAAGTTGGAGATCGAAGCGATGACCCTTCGCATGATCTTGCCGGAGCGGGTCTTGGGCATGTCCGAGACGATCCAGACGTTCTTCGGCCGCGCGATCTTCCCGATCTCGGTCTCGATCGCCTTGATCACCTTCGCCTCGATGTCCTTGCCCGGGGTGAACCCCGGTTTCAGCGCGACGTACAGCTCGACAGCCCGGCCGCGAAGCTCGTCGATGACCGGGACCGCGGCGGCCTCGGCGACCTCCTCGACGGTGATGCTCGCCGACTCGAGCTCCTTGGTCCCCAGCCGGTGCCCGGCCACGTTGATCACGTCGTCGATCCGGCCGAGGATCCGGAAGTAGCCGTCGGCCGCCTGGACAGCCCCGTCGCCTGCCAGGTACGGCCAGTCGCGCCAGTCCTTGCTCTCCTTGTTGCGGCAGTACTTCTCGTAGTAGATCTGCACGAACCGCTCGGGCTGGCCCCAGATTGTCTGGAAGATGCCTGGCCAGGGGTTGCGGATGCAGATGTTGCCGGCCCGGCCGCTTCCGGCCGCGACCTCGTTGCGGTCCTCGTCGTAGATCACGGGGTAGACCCCGAGGACCCCCGGGCCGCAACTGCCGGGCTTCATCGGCTTCAGGGCGGGCAGGGTGCTGCCCAGGAAGCCGCCGTTCTCGGTCTGCCACCAGGTATCGACGATGACCGCCTCGCCCTTGCCGACGACACCGTGATACCAGCGCCAGACGTCCGGCTCGATCGGTTCGCCCACCGTTGTCATGTGCTTGAAGTGGTAGTTGTACTTCTTCGGCTCGTCCGGGCCGAGCTTGCGCAGCATGCGGATCGTCGTCGGCGCGGTGTGGAAGATGTTCACCCCGAGCCGCTCAGCGATCCGCCAGGGACGACCGGGATCCGGATAGGTGGGCACGCCCTCGTACATCACGCTGGTCGTCCCGAGCGACAACGGGCCGTAGACGATGTAGGAGTGCCCGGTGATCCACCCGATGTCGGCGAAGCACCAGTACGTGTCGTCCGGGTGGATGTCCTGGTAGTACTTTGACGTCCCGGTGACGTAGGCGAGATAGCCACCCGTCGAGTGCTCGCACCCCTTTGGCTGGCCCGTCGTGCCGCTGGTGTACATGAGAAACAGCGGCGCTTCGGCAGGCATGGAGAGCGGCGCGACCACGCTCCCGCGGTAGTCCTTCAACAACTCGTCGACGAAGAGATCTCGGCCTTCGACCATCGGGCTCTTCGAGGCGTACTGGCCGGGGTGCCGTCGCCAGACCAGCACCTTGTCAACCTCGACGCCCTGCTCACGGGCCCTCGCCACCGCCTCGTCGGCCTTGGCCTTGTGATCGATCAGCTCGCCGTTGCGGTAGTAGCCGTCCATCGTCACAAGGATGCGGCTTCTCGAGTCGGCGATCCGCTCCCCGCACGCCACACCACTGAACCCGCCGAACACCTCCGAGTGGGTGACGCCGAGGCGGGCGCAGGCCAGCATCGAGACCGGCAGCTCAGGGACCATCGGCAGGTGGAAGGTCACGCGGTCGCCGGCCTGCACGCCGCCGAAGTCTCGTAGGAGCGCGGCGAAGTCGTTCACCCGGGTGTAGAGCTCCTGGTACGTGATCGCCTTGGTGTCTTCGGTCTCCGGCTCAGGCACCCAGATGAGCGCAGCCTTGTTCCGACTGGTCGCCAGGTGGCGGTCGACGCAGTTGTACGAGGCGTTCAGTCGACCGCCGACGAACCACTTCCAAAACGGCGGGTTACTGGTGTCCAGCGTGGTGTGCCAGTAGGCATCCCAACTGAGCAGGTCCGCGTACTCCTTGAAGCACTCCGGGAAGTGCTCCTCGCCGAATCGCTCGAAGATGGCCGGGTCGGCCGCGTTCGCCTGTGCGATGAACTTCGCAGGCGGGTAGTAGTACTCCTCCTCGCGCCAGTGAACCGCGATCTGCGCCTCGGGGACCTCCGCCTCCTGCCCTGCTGCCATTGCTCGACCCTCCCACCGGGAGACGACTTCGAAGACCGTTGTCGGCGGCGTTCAGCTCGCCGTCGGCGAACCACGTGCGGTGCGGCGGGTCCCGCTCGAACGACTTGATCGTCTCGGTGAACCACTCCACGAACTCCTTTGGCACGCCGCAGCCACAAGCCCTCGTCGTCCCGCTCCGCCTCCTCGTAGACCGACTCATCCCTGATCCCGCCTGCACCGTGAACTCACGCGAGGGCGGGAACGTACGCACCTCGAGGTCGAGCACGTGGATGGTGTCGTCGCTGGCCTCCTGGGGGCTCAGCTGAGGTTATCATCGCTCATCGCAGCCTCCTCGCGCTCGGCACGGACGGGCGCGTGCAACGCGGGGACGACATCACGCGCTGCACGCGCCCGAACCTAGGCTACGCGTGGCGCAGCGATCGCACTGGGACCATCTCGCGCCCGAAGGTGAAGTTGGTCACCGCCGCGAACGACGCGTACCACGCCGCGACCGCGGTCGCCAGCCCGACCCAGCCGCCGAGCTTGGTGACCCGCTCTTGTCCGCCGCCGCGCCGATCCCGAGCAGGAGGTACACCTCCGCGCGCTCGAGGCCGAGCGCGCTCGCCGCGACCGAATCGAGTCGCGCCGCCGGCTGCACGATCGTTCAAGACGATCGGCATCGACGCCGCATAGCTTCTGCGGCATGAGTCGAGGGTATCGCCGACGGCGGTGGCAGCGACGCGGCTGTCGCGGTGACGAGCGACGCGATCCATGTCCTGCGCGGCTACGGCTACCGTCACACTGTCCGCGACGACGCGTTCTACGTGCCAAGGCTGATGTTGGAGCGCTGGGCCGAGTCAGGCCCGATCGAGGGCTGGAGTCAGGCCCGATCGAGGGCTACCGAGGCTGGTTTCCGGAGCGCGCCGGCCCGAGCGAACCGGAGGACGCCGAGGTGACCGGGACCGAGCCAGGGAGAACGCCTTGCTGAAGACTTTCGCCGACCTCTCCACGCCGCTCCTGGCCGATGCCTGCGTCCGGAGCGACGTGCCGCTGCGCGCCGCGCCGCCCGGCATCGGCGCGGTCATCCCCGGACACCGGATCGCGGGACGCGCGTTGCCGGCGCGGCACTACGGCAGCGTGGACGTGTTCCTGGAGGCGTTCAGCCGGGCCGAACAGGGTGACGTGCTGGTCATCGACAACGGCGGGCGGTCCGACGAGGCTTGTGTCGGCGACCTGGCGGTACTGGAGGCCGAGGCGGCAGGGTTGGCGGGCCTGGTGGTGTGGGGGCTGCACCGCGACACGCCGGAGCTGGCGGAGATCGACCTTCCGGTGTTCAGCTACGGCAGCTACCCGCCCGGGCCGGTGCGGCTGGACGAGCGGGAGCCCGAGGCGCTGGCCACTGCGCGGTTCGGGCCGCACCTGGTGAGCGACGACGACATCGTCTTCGGCGACGACGACGGCGTGTTGTTCGTCGCCGCCGAGCGTGCCGAGGAGGTTCTGGCGACGGCGCACGAGATCTGGCAGACCGAGCGCGAACAGGCCCGCAGGATCCGGGCAGGTGAGACGCTGCGCCAGCAGACGGCCTTCGACGACTACCTGGCGCGCCGCGCCGCCGATCCGTCGTACACCTTCCGGCGGCATCTTCGGCGGATCGGCGGGGCCATCGAGGAGTAGATGCGTCCCGGCCGGGATCCGGACCCAGCGCTCCATCGCTCAAGACCGTCTACGCGGTGACCAGTCAAGTCGGCTCAGCGGCTCTACCTGTGATTCTGTCGGAGTTGCGCCCTTGGTTGCGCGACGTCTCTGGCGAGGAGGCGGCTGTAAGGGCCGTCCAGCGGGCCGGCGTCAGGCCGTAGGTCCGCTTGAACTGGCGCGTCATGTGGCTTTGGTCGGCGAAGCCAGCGTGGGCGGCGGCCTGGGCGAGCGGTAGTCCGTTTTCGATCGCAGTTCGGGCGAGCGCGAGGCGGCGCATCGTTCGGTACCTGTCGGGGCTCGTCCCAAAGGCCCGCCGGAAGTGGCGGGCGAGTGTGAAGCGGTCGGCCCCTGTGACCTCTTCGAGGGTCGAGGCTGGAGTCTGCTCGCCTGCGTGGGCCGCGAGGTAGTCGCGCGCGAGCTCGACGGCCCTGATGTCGATCGTGACCGGGCGGTGGTCGGGCCGGCCGCTGAGCGAGCGGAGGGTGTCGGCGAGCGTGGCGGCGATCTCAACCCGGGCGAGGTCGCTGATCGGCTCGTCGATGTCAGCAAGAAGGGAGGCGACGAGGTGGGTGGTCGGCGTCGGCTTCTGGACGGGATCGGCGACGAACGGCAGCGCGCAACCGTCGAGAGCGTCGCGAACGAGTTCAGGCGCGATGTAGAGGATCCGGTAGCCGAAGCCGTCGTCGGTTCCCGCGGCGCCGTCATGGGTCTCGTCGGGATGCAGGATGTGCAGCTGACCGGGCAGACAGACACGCCGCGTGCCGCGGTAGCGGAACGTCTGCACGCCGGCTGTGGTGATGCCGATCGCGTAGGTGTCGTGCCGGTGCGGCTCGAACGCGCAGTTGGAGAGGTACACCTCCGCGCGCTCGAGGCCGAGCGCGCAGGCCCCGAACCGAATCGAGTCGCGCCGCCGGCTGCACGATCGTTCAAGACGATCGGCATCGACGCCGCGTAGCTTCTCCCGCATGAGTCGAAGTATCGCAGCGGCGGTGCCTGAGCCGCTGCTCGCGGCGACGATCCGCTGGGGATCGATCGGGCCGCTCCTGGTCACGGCGCTTGCGATCATGGGCAGCCCCGGCCCTGCGACGATCAGCCTCACCGCCGCCGGTTCGGCCTACGGCGTGCGGCGTTCGCTTGGCTACCTGATCGGAATCATCGTCGGAACGGCGATCGTTCTGGTCGCAGTCGCGACCGGGATCACCGCGACGCTCTTGGCGGTCCCTGCCATGCGGTCCGTCCTGATCGTGATCTCGGCGGCGTACATCCTCTGGCTCGCCTACCACGTCGCGACCGCGCCTCGGCTCGGGGACCAGACTGCAACCGCAGCCGCACCCTCGCTCGTCGGAGGGATACTTCTTGGCGTCGCCAACCCCAAGGCATGGGTCGCAATCGCCGCTGTCTTCGCAAGCGCTCGCCTCGCCGATACCGCGACGACCGACGCGGCTGCCAAGATCGCCGTGCTGAGTGTGATGATCGTCCTGATCACGGCCGCCTGGCTGATCGCGGGCGCATCCTTCGCTTCCATGCTCCGCGACCCAGATCGAGCCCGCATCATCAACACCGCCCTCGCCGCTGCGCTCGTCGGCGCGACTGCCCTCGCAGTCCTCCGCTAAGAAACCCTGCAGCTATGGACGTAAGAAACCCCGCAGCTATGGACGTAGGTTTCATCGGTCTCGGTGTCATGGGACAACCCATGGCGCTCAATCTGGCCCGTGCGGGAACGGCGCTCGTCGTCTGGAACCGTTCCGCTGACAAGAGCGAGCCATTGCGCGCAGCCGGTGCAAGCGTGGCGGCGAGTCCTGCCGAGGTATTCAGGCAGGCGCGCGTCGTGATCCTCATGCTGGTCGACGGCGCCGCGATCGACTCCGTCCTGGGCCGTGGCACGCCGGACTTCGGCGCGAACGTCGCGCAGCACACGATCGTCCACATGGGGACGACCTCGCCCGACTACTCGCGCAGGCTCGAAGCCGACATTCGCGCTGCAGGAGGCAGCTATGTCGAAGCTCCCGTCTCCGGCTCGCGGAAGCCCGCCGAGGCCGGGCAGCTCGTGGCGATGCTGGCCGGAGAGCGCGCGACCATGGAGGAGGTTCGCCCGCTGCTCCAACCGACGTGCCAAAAGACGATCATGTGCGGACCGGTCCCGACCGCGCTGCTCATGAAGCTCTCGGTCAACCTGTTTCTGAACACCATGGTCACCTGCCTCGCAGAGGCGGTTCATTTCGCCGACCGACATGGCCTGGACATGCGGCAGTTCCTGGCCGTGCTCGACGCCGGTCCGATGGCAAGCAGCGTGTCACGCGTGAAGGCTCTCAAGCTGGTTGCCCGGGACTTCGCCGTCCAGGCCTCGAGCTCCAATGTCCTAAAGAACACCCGGCTGATCGCCGAGGCGGCGAGACAGTCCGGCCTGGCTTCGCCCCTGCTCGATGTCTGCCACGCCCTGTACGCCGAGACCGTGGCGCTTGGGCACGGCCAGTCCGACATGGTGGCGGTCATTCGCGCGATCGAGGCCCGAACCGATAGGCCGTGGAACGGGATGTGATCAGCGGGCCGCAGGGCTGCTGGAACGGTTTACCGCGCTACCGGGTCCTCGCAGCCGGCACGGGCAACGGGATCCGCTCGCCGCGCTGCTTGGAATCGCGACCGCGGCGGTGTTGTCCGGTGCGCGCAGCTACGCGGCCGTTGGGGAATTCGCACGGGCAGAGCGACAATGCCGCCCCGTGATACCGGTGACGGCCGCATCGCCCGGTCGCTGTGCCGCACGGCTGGGCGACCAGAGCCCGCTACCGTTCGGTGCCGCGCGCACAGCGCCGCGACCTTGCACAGCGGCGCGATCCCTGGGCCGCTCCCCTCGATGGCCGGCGGGTTCGGCAGGGACCTGCGGGCCGGTTCGGCGCCGGCCCACCCCCCGCAAGGGGGCGGCGGGCGAGCCCGCCGCCCCCTTCCAACATGGTCAGGGCTGGATGTCGTTGCGGATCGTGACCGTGAGGTCGGCCCAGTCGCCACCCTCCTGGGTATTCTTCACCCGGAAGGTCGGAACGGAGATGGTCGTATTCGCGGGAATCGTGAAGGTTCCAGCGCTCCTCGACCCGTCGAGGTCGCTGGTGGAGCAACTGGTGCCCTCGTACAACCGCGCGTAGACGGTCGCGGTGATCGAACGGTCGTTGGGGCCATCCCGAACGTCGACGTACAAGAAGACGCGAACCTCATCGCCCGCGCATCCCTCCACGTCCAGGCAGAGGCGCCGCCGCCATCCTCGCCGCGTGCTCGTGAGAAGAGGGTGAGCGTCTGCGACCGTGCGCGGGCCGCGCGTCCTTCTCTGGCCCCGTAGCACACGGGCTCAGAAGGGCGAGCGGACCGGTCACGAAGGTTGGCGTCCGCTTCCGGGTAGAGGTGGCCGTAGCGGTCGAGCGTGAAGCTGACGGAGGTGTGCCCGGCCCGCACTGCCACCTCCTTCGGGGAGGCGCCCGCAGCGATCCGCAACGCGACGGCGGCGTGGCGAAGGTCGTGGGTCCGCAGGCCCGCGAGCCCGGCCGCTTCGGTCGCCGGCCGCCAGATCCGGCTGCGGAAGCCGATAATGCGCAGGGTGCCGCCCTCGGGGCGGTGAAGACGTGCTCGTCCCGGGCATCGGTGCCCGCTGGGTGCGCCCCGAGTTCGCCGACGACGAACCGCGGCAGGCCGATCGTGTGGCGGCTCGCGCGCGTCTTCGGCGGACCGGTGTGGAGGTGGCCGGCGCCACCAGCGCCTCATGACGGCCGAGGCGAACACGGTATCTGTACCCGCTTGGCCTGGTTGACCGTTCCGCGGGGGACATGCCATGGTGCCCGTTGCCCTGCCAAGTCCAGCAACAGGATCAGCCGCCAATGGGGTGCTTTGCTGTCGCGTGTCTGCCGCGTGGCCGTCTGCCACCTGGCGACCGCTCCATGAGTGCGCCTGCTGGTACCCGACACGCAGGTCCAGAAGGTCGCACCTCGGCAGTTGCCAGAGGAGGAGGCTAGTTTGCACGTCGCACGATGGTTACGCGTCCTTCCGGTCGCATTGGTCCTCGCGTTGCTCGCAACGCTGGTGGCGCTGGTCCATCCAGCAGCCGCCGATACGACGACGTTCAACTGTGGTGGCCCGGGTCTTGATCCTGCCCAAGGCGCGACCTACACCAACGAAGCCTCGAAGGCGACGAACTATGGCACTGACCCGCTGGTGCTGACCCGGGAAGGTTCAGGGCAGAAGCGGTATGCCTTCTTTGAATGCATCGTTTCTGGGCTGCCAGCAGATGCGACCGTCACATCGGCAACACTGAACATCACGGCGAAGTCGGGGACGAACACCACAGCGACGGTGCGTGTTCACCAGCGCACGACTGACTTCGCTGAAGGCACCCTGAACTGGAATACTCAGGGGTCGCCTGCATTCAATGCGACGGTGCTGGCACAGAAGACCGGCTTTACCTTTGATGAACGGTGGAGCCCGTCCGTCAGCTCGGTGGTGACTGGGAATGGCACCTTCCGGTTCGCCTTGTCCCGTCCGACTGGGCAGACAACGCCACAAGTCCAGTCGTTCGCCTCGGATGACCACGGGACCGTCGCGCATCGTCCGACCCTGACGGTGAACTGGACACCGCCAACGCCTGCCGACCAGATCAATCTGGGTCATTGGCGGAATCGGCCATCGGATGCCGGGCTGACGTGGCGGCAGACGATGGATGCCGCTGAGGCTCAGTTCGGACCCTTTGAAGGTCATTGGCGCAATTACAAGGGTGTGGGGTCGGCTGGGACTCTGAACACGGCCGAGCAGCAGGCCCTGGTTGATGGCAAGCGGCTGTTTATCAACTGGAAGCCCTGGACGACTACGTGGAAGCAGGTTGCGGACGGACTACGAGACGCCCAGATTCAGGCGGCGGCTGATTCCTGGGCGGCTAACTGCGATGACAACGGCGAATGCTGGATCACCTTCGGTCACGAACCGGAGGATGATATCGGCGGGCCCGGTAGCGGCATGACCATCGCCGATCACAAGGCGATGTTCCAGCGCGCCAGTAGCATTTTCGCCACACGTGCGCCGGAAGTGAAGGTCGTCTGGACGATGATGGGCTTCGAGACTCATCAGCCCAAGTACCCGGAGCTGTGGCCTGGCGCCAGTTACGTTGACTATATCGGGCACGACCCGTACATCAGTTGCGATGGCGATCCTGCGTTGATGGCGACCAGGATCGTGAATCGGTCTATTTGGTTCCGGAACAACCTCACTGGTGCCAGCAACCTCCCGGTGGTTGTGGCCGAATGGGGTGCGGACCTCGGCGGTAACGACTGGGCGTGCGGGACGATCCCAGCAGGCCAGACGGAGCCGGGGGATCGGGGCACGAATCAGCATCGGGCCGACGCCATTACCGGCGTCCGGAACCGACTGACCGATGTTGTCAACGCGGGCGTGATCGAACTCGACTTCTTCGACGCAGGCAGCGATTACTTCAGTGCCAACAACATCACCAACGTTGACACCGCTGCGTACAAAGCATTGAAGACAGCCACCGAGTAAGACCGACCCGGACGGCAACCCCGGGTTTCAGCCGTGTGTTCCCGGTGCTCGTCCATCCCGGCCTGCTGGTCGCACAGCGGAGGGCGGCTGGCAGCAGCCGTCGAGGCCGCCGCCTACTTCGCCATCGCCGAGAGCGTCAAGGGCGCAACCGGGACGCCCGTCGCGTTGGCGAACTCCGCCGATGTCAGGAGGCCGCCGTCGGGGCGGTGGCGGTGGTGGGGATGGTCGGGGTGGTGGGGATGGTCGGGGCGGTGGCGATGGTCGGGGCGGTGGCGATGGTCGGCTGGGTGGCCGGCTCGTCGACGACCCGTACGGTGCAGAAACTCGGTCACAGTCGCTTGAGGGACCGCGTTCGTAGGTCGCCAGCTTTGCGGGTTACACTCCGGCGGCGAGGGCCACCGGGTCTTCGGCCGTCGTAGGCGGTCGGGTCGTTCGTGCACGAGGGGAGAGCATGAAACAAGCCGTCAGGGTGGGCGCGGCGCTCGTCGCCGTGTTCCTAATCGCCGTCTTCCTCACCGGCACGGCCGGCGCCGGCCAGGGCAATGATGCCAACGCGACAGGCACCGGCAAGAGCGTCAGCGACGTCTATCTGGTCGTGCTCGACGAAGCACCGGTTGCCGCCTACGAGGGCGGCGTCGCCGGCTATCCGGCCACGAAGCCGGCGCCGGGCAGGAAGCTGGACAAGAGGGCTCCCAACGTCGACAAGTACGCGGGGTATCTGCGCTCTCGCCACAACGCGGTCGCGAACGGCGTCGGGGCGGCGCGGGTCTACGACTACGTGTACTCGCTCAACGGCTTCGCCGCCACGCTGAACAAGGGGCAGGTGGCCAAGCTGCAGGCCTCGCGGGGCGTCCTCTCGGTCAAGCGCGACTCCCTGTCCCAGCCGGCCACCGACAACACCCCGACGTTCCTTGGTCTGAACGCGGGCGGCGGCATCTGGAGCCAGCTCGGCGGCCAGTCCAAGGCCGGCGAGGACGTCATCATCGGCGTCGTCGACACCGGCATCTGGCCCGAGCATCCGAGCTTCGCCGACACCGGCTACGGTCCCGCGCCCGCTGACTGGAATGGCGAGTGCCAGGCCGGCGAGCAGTGGACCAGGCGCAACTGCACCGACAAGCTGATCGGTGCCCGGTATTTCGAGAAGGGCTACGGCCACTTCGGCGGCGGACTCGCGGGCGACTACCAGTCGCCGCGCGATCACGACGGTCACGGCACCCACACGGCGTCGACCGCCGGCGGCAATGCCGGCGTCGCCGCGTCGATCTTCGGCAAGAGCCTGGGGACGATCAGCGGCATGGCGCCGCGCGCGCGGGTCGCCGCCTACAAGGCGTGCTGGCCCGAGGGCTGCGCCGTCAGTGACCTCGTCGCGGCGATCGACGCGGCCGTCGCGGACGGTGTCGACGTCATCAACTACTCGATCGGTGACGGGGATCCCGACTTCCTCGACGCCGACGACGTGGCGTTCCTGTTCGCGCGGCAGGCCGGCGTCTTCGTCGCCGCCTCGGCCGGCAACGCCGGCCCCGACGCCAGCACCGTCGACCATGGAGGTCCGTGGTTGACGACGGTCGGCGCGAGCACCCAGAACCGCTCCTTCACCGGCACGGTCAGGCTCGGCAACGGCCAGTCGTACAAGGGCGTGACGGTGACGCCCGGCCTGGCGTCGACGCCACTCGTGGACGGGGCCGCGGCCGGGAGCGAGGGTTGCCTCACCGGGCTCAACCCGTCGCTCGTGACAGGCAGGATCGTCGTCTGCCAGGGGAGCTTCCAGCGGGCGGCGAGGAGCCTGGCCGTCAAGCAGGCCGGCGGCGTCGGGATGATCCTCTACACAGTCACCGACACCGACGCGCTGCTCAGCGACAACCACCACGTGCCGACGCTGCACGTGACGCACACGGACGGCTTGGCGATCAAGGCCTACATCGCCGCGGCCGGCGCCTCGGCCACCGCGTCGCTTTCCGGCGGCGCCAAGGAGTTCGGCGGCGGCAACACGATGGCAGCCTTCTCGTCACGCGGGCCGCTCCTTCCGAGCGACCGGAGCACGGGCGATCTCCTGAAGCCGGACATCACGGCTCCAGGGGTGCAGATCCTGGCCGGCAACAGCCCGACCGCGTTCGTCGGCGCGCCCGGCCAGCTGTTCCAGGCGATCGCCGGGACGTCGATGTCGAGCCCGCACATCGCCGGGATCGGCGCGCTCCTGAAGGACCTCCATCCCGACTGGACGCCCGCCGAGCTGCAGTCGGCGATCATGACGAGCGCCCGCCAGGACGTCCGCAAGGAGGACGGCGTCACCCCCGCGGACCCGTTCGACTTCGGGGCCGGGCACGTCGTCCCGAATGGGGCGGCGGATCCGGGTCTCGTCTACCCGGCCGGCTTCGATGACTACCGTGCCTTCCTGCGAAGCCAGCGTCTCTGCACATTGTGCTTCGGCACGAGCCCGGCGCCGGTCGTCGCCGCAACCGACCTCAACGTCCCGTCGGTCACGATTCGCGCGCTCGCCGGTGTCCAGACGGTGACGCGGAAGGTCAAGAACGTCGGTCCCGCAGCGAGGTACCAGGTGAGCGTCGCGGCCCCGGCGGGAGTGGACGTCCAGGTCACGCCGAGCGAGCTGACGCTTGCGGCGGGCGCAACCGCCACGTATCAGGTGTCGTTCGCCGCGAACCGGGACGCGTCGTTCGACCGATACGCGTTCGGCGCGTTGACCTGGAGTGACGGGAAGGGCAGGGGCGGACACCAGGTGCGCATCCCCCTCGTCGTCCGTCCGGTGAAGCTGGCCGCTCCCGCCTCGATCACCGGCACGGGGACGTCCGGGTCGGCAACCCAGACGGTCCAGCTCGGCTACCAGGGCACGTTCGCGGTCGCCGCGCAAGGACTGGTTGCCGCGACGACCGAAACGAGAACGGTCGCCGACGATCCGACGAACAACTTCGACACGGACGCGCCAGATTCCAACCAGGGCATCCAGGTGCACTCGTTCACGGTCCCGACCGGGACGACGCTCGCGCGCTTCCAGTTGTTCGATGAGTTCACCGACGGCAACGACGACATCGACCTCTACCTGTACCGCGTCGGCACGGGCGGCGCCCTCACGCTCGTCGGCTTCAGCGCCGGCGGCACGAGCGCCGAGCGGATCGACATCCGCGCTCCGGCCGCGGGAACCTACAAGTTGTACGCGCACGGCTGGCAGACGGACGGTACGAACGCGGTCTACACGCTCTTCAGCTGGCTCGTCCCGGACACGGCCGCGGGGAACATGACCGTGGCGTCGAGCACGTCGTCGGCGACGGTCGGCGGCACAGCCAACGTCACCGTCTCCTGGAGCGGCCTGACCGCAGGCACGAAGTACCTCGGCCGGATCGGCTACAGCGACGGGAGCAGCGAGATCGGCTCCACGATCGTCAGCGTCAACCCGTAGGCGGCTGAGCAACGAGCTGAGCAACGAGATGTGCGAGGGCCCGGCTCCAGCCGGGCCCTCGCACATCCCCACGTGACAACCGCAATCCGCACTCGAGCGGACGTCCTCATGACGAGGATACAGCCCACGTCCGCAGCTCCGGGATTGCGTCGGAAGAGCGTGGAAGGCTTGATCCACGGCGGACCGTGGACGGCGGTTCCGCCCCTCCGGCTGCCCATCCTCAGCGGCAGCCCGTGGCGGCCGCCTGGAACTGCGCCGCGATCGCGTCCAACGTGGCTGCCGCGCTCACCCCGCTCGCGACCTCGGCGCGGCCGGCCCGGACCTCCGCAAGCGCGACGCCACCGGCGTCGATGCGCTCCATCAGCAGCTTATGGCGGCGCAGGGCGCGCTGCACCGGGGCGGCCGCGTCGAGCGCTGCGCGCGCCTCGTCGATCGCGAGCTGGCAGGCGGCCGGGACCGCCATGCCGGCCTGGCCAGCGGGCGCCGGCGAGGTGACCGTTGGCGTGGCTGGCACCGTGGTGATGGGCGGCGCGCTCACTCCCCCACCGAGCAGCACGATGCCCGCGACCGCCATGCTGAGCAGCCCGGCGCCGGCCGCGAGCACGGCTGGCCAGCGCCTGGCTGGGCGGTGCCGTGCCGCCCGGTTCGGGATGACCGCCAGCTCGGCCGTCGCGGGATGTGGCTCGAGCCCGACAATCGGCTCCTCCGCCCCAGCCATGCCCCACCTCCGATACTGCTTGCCCCTCTGTCCAGAAAAACGACATAGAAGTCAGAACGCTTCCCGCGGTCGGGCTGCCGCGGTGCCCGGCGGGGCCGGACCCGGCAAAGGGCGCGCGTTCCCGGCCTGCCGGGTGGGTGGGTGGGTGGGTGAGTGAGTGAGTGGAGGGAGGCTCTGCGGCCACGCCAGTGGAGGAGCCGCGATCCGGCGGGCTAGCCTGGGAGCCGGAGGCTGGGAGCCGGAGGCTGGGAGCTGGGAGCCGGAGGCTGGGAGCTGGGAGCCGGAGGCTGGGAGCCCGGAGGCTGGGAGCTGGGAGCTGGGAGCTGGGAGGTGGCCGATGCCAGGTAGGGTGCCCGAAGAGGTCGAGCGGCGCGCCCGCGTCGTCCTCGCCGGCCGGGACAGCCGCGATGTCGACCTGTTCGTGGCCCGCCTGCGGCGCTGGTGGGGCGATCTCGCCCAGGGGTTGGCCGGCCCGTACGGCGGCCGGCACGACCTCGACGCGCTGCTGGAGCGCGTCGCTGTCCAGCTCGCCGAGCGCTTCGGGGAGCGCGGCGAGGAGCTGAAGCTGCTGGACCTGGAGCGCGGCCTGCGGCCGGACTGGTTCCAGGAGCCCGCGATGCTCGGCTACGTCTGCTACGCCGACCGCTTCGCCGGCAGCCTCGCCGGGGTCGGGGACCGCCTCGGCTACCTGGGCGAGCTGGGTGTGCGCTACCTGCACCTGATGCCGCTGCTGGCCCCGCGGCCAGGGGACTCCGACGGCGGCTACGCCGTGCGCGACTACCGGGCGGTCGATCCGCGGCTGGGCACCATGGACGACCTCGAGCGGCTCTGCGGGCTCCTGCGGAGCCATGGCGTCAGCCTCTGCGTCGACCTGGTCCTCAACCACTGCGCGGCCGAGCACGAATGGGCGGTGCGGGCCCGTGCCGGCGACCCCGAGCACGAGGCGATGTTCTGGGTGTTCCCGGACCGCACCATGCCCGACGCGTACGAGCGGACGCTGCCCGAGGTATTCCCGGACTTCGCGCCCGGCAACTTCACCCTCGTGCCCGAGACCGGCAGATGGGTGTGGACGACGTTCAACTCCTTCCAGTGGGACCTCAACTGGGCCAACCCGAGGGTCTTCCGCGAGATGGCCGACGTGCTGCTGCACCTGGCCAACCGCGGTGTCGAGGTGTTCCGGCTCGACGCGGTCGCGTTCATGTGGAAGCGGCTGGGCACCAACTGCCAGAACCAGCCCGAGGTCCACGACCTGCTGCAGGCGCTGCGGGCCTGCGCGCGCATCGTCGCCCCGGCGGTCGCCTTCAAGGCCGAGGCGATCGTGAGCCCGGCCGAGCTCCCCGCCTACCTCGGCGTGGGGCGCCACCACGGCCGGGTCTCCGACCTCGCCTACCACAACAGCCTGATGGTGCAGTTCTGGTCGGCCCTGGCGACCCGGGACGCGCGGCTTGCGACCCTGGCGCTCGGACGCCTGGCGGCCAAGCCGGCGACCGCCGCCTGGGCCACCTACCTCCGCTGTCACGACGACATCGGATGGGCGATCCTGGACGAGGACGCGGCCGTGGTCGGCTGGAGCGGCCCGGCTCACCGCCGCTTCCTGGCCGACTTCTACGCGGGGGAGTTCCCGGGCAGCTTCGCCCGCGGTGCGCTGTTCCAGGACAACCCGTTCACCGGGGACCGGCGGACCAGCGGCACCACGGCCAGCCTGGCCGGCCTCGAGTGGGCCTGCGAGACCGGCGACCCGGTCCTGGTCGAGCTGGCCGTGCGCCGCATCCTCCTCGGCCACGCGCTGATCTTCGCCTGGGACGGGGTCCCGCTCGTGTACATGGGCGACGAGCTCGGCCTGCTCAACGACCGCGGCTACCTCGCCGACCCCGACCGGGCCGGGGACAACCGCTGGCTGCACCGGCCGGTGATGGACTGGGAGCTGGCCACGCGCCGCAGCGTGCCGGGCACGGTCGAGCACCGCATCTTCACCGGTCTGGTGGCGCTGGCCCGGGCGCGGCGACACACGCCGCATCTGCACGCGGCCACGCCGGTAGAGGTCGTGGACCTCGCCCACCCCGCGCTGCTGGCGTTCCTGCGCCGCCACCCACTGGGCCGGCTGCTCGCGGTCCACAACGTCACCGAGCAGCCTCAGCGCATCGGTCCGGAGATCCTTCACCTGGTGGGCCACGACCGCCCCGTCGACCGGATCACCGGCGCCCCCGCAGCGGTCGGCCATGCGGGGCTCGTCCTCGACCCCTACCAGGCGGTCTGGCTCACCACCCCAGGAGCTTGAACTGCGCGACGTTCACGTACGGACCCATCTGTGGCACGCAATAGGGCTGCGCCGCGTCAACGACGCCGTCGAGGCGATCAGTAGGGCTGGGCTGGGCTGGGCTGGGCTGGGCTGGGCTGGGCTGGGCTGGGCTGGGCTGGGCTGGGCTGGGGCGGGCTGGGCTGGGCGGGGCAGGGCC
>Ga0210378_10000297_pt1 | contig 24698 bp, 23 predicted proteins | sample PLM1_60_b1redo_FD_155465 | JGI IMG/M metagenome (GOLD analysis project Ga0210378, IMG submission 155465) | Groundwater sediment microbial communities from an aquifer in East River, Colorado, USA - PLM1_60_b1 redo | ecosystem: Environmental > Terrestrial > Soil > Riparian zone | place: USA: East...
CGACCCACGGGACGGATTGTCGAAAGACACATGTGGCGGCTGCCACATTGCAACTCGGCCAGTAGGCGGCCGGCTCCGGCGCGCGCTACGCGCTGGGCAGCGATTCCAGGAGGCCGTGCTCGTATGCGTAGCGCGTGGCCTCCGTGCGGTTTGCAACGCCGAGCTTCCGATAGATGTTGCCAAGGTGAAACTTCACCGTTTGCTCGGTGACCCAGTACTCACGACCGATCGCCTGGTTCGATAGTCCGCGGGCCACCGCCCGCAACATGGAGAGCTCGCGGTCGGTGAGGCCCAGGGTCTCGCATTGACCTTCGTCCCCGTCCACGACGGTATACGCCGTGTAGACGGACCCTTCGAAGGCCTGCCGGAGCGCCGACGCGAGGTCGAGCGGGTTCACGGTCTTCGCGATGTATGCACTCGCCCCTCGCTTCAGTGCCGCGGCGATGTGCTCGCGGTCGGTATAGGCGGAGAGCATCACCACCTTCACCTTCGGGTAGCGCTTGCGGATCCGGTCAAGGCACGCGAGACCGTCGAGCTGAGGCATGCGGATGTCGAGCATGACGAGGTCCGGGTCGGTCTGACCGATCAGCGGGAGAACTTGACTTCCGGAGCCGGCTTCGCCGACGACCTCGATGTCCGGCACGTCCTCGAGCACGCGGCGGATCCCCTGAAGGGTCAGCGCGTGATCATCCGCTATCAAGACCTTGATTGCCACCTGCCGCAGCTCCCCTACCTACTATTTTCCCCGGCCTCGCCCGCTACCGGGAACGAGGCTCTCCATCAGCCTGGCACAGTCGCGAGCAGCACAAAATGGGACACCTGTGCCATCTTTGGGGGGACAGATGGACTAGTACGGTCCTCACCAAAGCGCAGCCGCTTATGGCTCGCAGCGACGAATCAGGAGCGTGCTCCCAGTTCCCCGACCGCCTCGTCCGGAAGACCTCGCCGACCGCGGTGCCGACGCTCTATCTCGGCCCGCAAACCCGAGCCGAAACCGCGCTCCTGCTCGAGCTCGATCCCCGACTGGCTGGCAACCGCCCGTTCGAGGGCCGGCCGAGAAAGCAGTTCGAGCTCGATGAGGATCTCCCCCAGTCGCTCACCGTTGTGACTTTGAGCCCTCAGTGCGAGCTCAAGCTCGTCGTCCCTCACGGCGCCCTGCTCCAAGAGCAGGGTTCCGAGCAAGGGTCGTTCGCCGCAGATGTGGTGCATGTTCCCCTCTCCCCTTTTTGAGCCGTACCGCATGCCCGCTTTGCCTGACGGGCGATTCCTCTCAGGATGCTGGTCGTCGAGCAGGAAAGGAATCCCCAGATCGAGGGATCGTCAGCCCCGTGGAAGACCCTAAGCGGATGCCTTGAGGGAGTGTCCGGGCGGCCGCGTTCGTGACCGATAATTGGACCGAATGCGCAAGCAGTTCCGCCGCCGGCGGCTTGTCGCAGCGCTGCTCACGCTCGCCGTACAGGCCGCCATCATCGCCGCCACGCTGGCCGGTCCGGCCGGCGGCCGCCCGTCGACTGGTCCGGGAGCTCCGGCCGCGGTGCCCGGAGAGCTCATCGTTGGCTTCAAGCCCAACGTCACGACGCCGCTTCAGCGCCGGGCTCTCGCGCAGGTATCGGCACGGGAGAAGCGCCGGATTGGACCGATCCGTGGCGTCGTCGCCTCGGTGGGCAAACGAGGCGTAGCAGCGACGATCAAGGCCCTCGAGCGCGACCCGAACGTCCTGTACGCAGAGCCGAACTTCCTGCTCTCGGCGGACGACCACGCGGGCACGCCGAACGACTCGGCGTTTCACGCGCTCTGGGGCCTCGACAATTTCGGCCAGCCCGTCACGGGTGTGGCCGGCACCCCGGACGCCGACATCGACGCAAAGGAGGCCTGGGCCTTCTCGACCGGCAGCCACAACGTCGTCGTCGGCGTGATCGACACCGGGGTCGACTTCGGGCATCCGGACCTCGCTCCGAACATGTGGATCAATCCCGGAGAAGACTGCCCGGGCTGCCGCGCGAACGGAATCGACGACGACGGCAACGGCTACCCCGACGATTGGCGCGGCTGGGACTTCGTCAATAACGACAACAACCCCTTCGACGACGCCGGCCACGGCACACACGTCGCGGGGACGATCGGCGCCGCCGGCAACAACGGAATCGGCATCTCCGGCGTCAACTGGAACGTCAGCATCATGGCGCTCAAGTTCCTTTCAGCCTCCGGAACCGGCTCGACCGCAGACGCGGTCAGCGCCATCCTCTATGCGAGCGCCGAGGGGGCAGTCGTCACCAACAACTCCTGGGGCGGCGAGGACTATTCGCAGGCTCTCCGCGATGCAGTGGCAGCGGCCGACGCGAGCGGGTCACTCTTCGTCGCAGCGGCCGGCAACAGCTTCGCCGACACGGACGCGGAGCCGAACTATCCCTCCTCGTTCGACCTCGCGAACGTCGTCTCGGTCGAGGCGACGGATTCGTTCGACGGCAGGGCCTGGTTCTCGAACTACGGACGCCGGACCGTCGATCTCGGCGCCCCGGGGACGAGCATCTACTCGACCTGGCCCGGTAACTCCTACCGCTACGAAAGCGGGACCTCGATGGCCGCGCCCCACGTGAGCGGGGCGGCGGCGCTTGCCAAAGCCGCTGTTCCCGAAGCGACAGGCGTCGGCCTGAAGGCGCTCCTGCTCCGCACCACCGATCTCAAGTCCGCCCTCGACATGTCGAGCACGACGGGCGGCCGGCTCAACGCGAACTCGGCGGTTCGCTGCGCGGCGGCGCCCCAGGTTTGGATCGAGTCGCCGCGTCCACCGTTCGAGATCCCCGTCGGCCAGTCGATGACGGTCGAGCTCCTCGCCGGGCGCTGCGGCGACCCCGCCGGCGTCTCCGTGACCGCCGAGGTAAACGGTGAGCCGCTCGTCCTCGTCGCCCGCGGTGACGGCCTACACACCGGGTCCTTCACGCCCACCGCAGGTGGCCCCGTGACGATCAGCGCCTCGGCGGCCGCAGATGGAGCGGTCGACACCCTCGCCGTCGCCGGAACGGCGATTCGCAATTATCCGATCGCACCAGGCGGGGTGCCCGTCACCGTGACCACGACGGCCGCAGGAGAGAACGCAACACTCGTGTTCGACGGCTCCGCCGGGCAGCGCATCAGCTTGCAGGTCGGCAGCGTCACCTTCGGCCCCTCAGCCTGCTGCTCGATGATGCTCTCGATCGCGAAGCCGGACGGCACCACTTTGGTCCCGCCGACCCCCGTGGGCACGAACGGGGGCTTCGTCGACACGAGGACGTTGCCCGTGAGCGGCACCTACACGATCCTGGTCGACCCGCAAAACGCCGGTACGGGCAGCGTGACCCTCACACTCAACGACGTCCCGCCCGACGTCGCCGGTCCAATCATCGCCGGGGGGGCCTCCGTGAGCCCCGACATCGGCCCGGTCCCGGGCCAGAACGCGAGGCTCACCTTCGAGGGGGTGGCCGGGCAGCGCGTCAGCCTCACGGCGAGTGGTGTGTCGATCGGCAGCTCGGCCTGCTGCTCCCTCAACCTTTCGATCCTGAAGCCGGACGGCTCGACCCTCGCCCCACCGACTCTGATGGGCACCAACGGCGGCTTCGTCGACACGAAGACGCTACCTGTGAGCGGCACCTACACGATCCTCGTCGATCCGCTGTCAACAGCCCTCGGAAGCGCCACACTGACGCTCTACGACGTGCCACCCGACGTTCTCGGGCCGATCTCCCCGGGCGGCGCCTCGGTCGGCGTCAGCATCGGCCCGGTACCCGGCCAGAACGCGCGGCCTATGTTCCAGGGCGTGGCCGGGCAGCGCGTCAGCCTCCGGGCCAGCGCCGTCACGATCGGCAGCTCGGCCTGCTGCTCCCTCAACCTTTCGATCCTGAAGCCGGACGGCTCGACCCTTGCCCCACCGACTCTGATGGGCACCAACGGCGGCTTCGTCGACACGAAGACGCTGCCTGTGAGCGGCACCTACACGATCCTCGTCGATCCGCTGTCAACAGCCCTCGGAAGCGCCACACTGACGCTCTACGACGTGCCGCCCGATGTGAGCACGGAGGTCGCCCCCGGCGGCCCTGCGGTGAGCGTAACGATCGGCCCCGTCCCCGGCCAAAACGCGCGGCCTATGTTCCAGGGCGTGGCCGGGCAGCGAGTCAGCCTCCGGGCGAGCGCAGTCACGATCGGCAGCTCGGCCTGCTGCTCCCTCAATCTTTCGATCCTGAAGCCGGACGGCTCGACCCTTGCCCCACCGACTCTGATGGGCACCAACGGCGGGTTCGTCGACACGAAGACGCTGCCTGTGAGCGGCACCTACACGATCCTCGTCGATCCGCTGTCAACAGCCCTCGGAGGCGCCACACTGACCCTCTACGACGTGCCACCCGACGCTCTCGGGACGATCTCCCCGGGCGGCGCCTCGGTCGGCGTCAGCATCGGCCCGGTACCCGGCCAGAACGCGAGGCTCACGTTCGAGGGCATACCAGGGCAGCGTGTCAGCCTCCGGGCGAGCGCCGTCACGATCGGCAGCTCGAGCTGCTGCTCGGCGAAGCTCTCGATCACGAAGCCCGACGGCTCGACGCTGGTGTCGCCGACGCTACTCGGTACGAGCGGCGCCTACCTCGACACCCAGATGCTGACCGCCGCCGGCACGTACACGGTTCTCCTCGACCCGCAGGGCCTCGATCTCGGCAACGCGACGCTGACTCTCTACGACGTTCCGCCCGACCTCAGCGGCACGATCGTCGCCGGCGGCTCACCGGTCACGCTCACGATCGCTCCGGTCCCCGGCCAGAACGCCAGGCTCACCTTCGACGGCGCTGCCGGGCAGAGGATCAGCCTGAGGCTGAGCAGCGTCACGATCGGCACGTCCAGCTGCTGCTCGACGAAGGTCTCGATCACGAGGCCGGACGGGTCGAACCTCGTCACGCCCACCTTCATCGGGACGATGGGCAGCACACTCACCGCGCTGCTGCCGGTCACGGGTACCTACGCGGTCGTGGTCGATCCGCAGAGCGCGAACACAGGCGGCATCACCCTCACTCTGACCTGAGCCGCGCAGAACTGGCGGGCCGGGCAACACACAACCCGGCGAGGGGCTCTTGTAGGCTTTGCCATCGTGAGCTTCGACGACTGGATGCTCGCACTCCACGTGCTCAGCGCGTTCGCCGTCGTCTCCGGACTGATCCTCTTCTGGGTGCTGATCGTCGCCGTTCGGCGAGCTGACACTCCGGAGGGCACGCTCCGCATGGGCCCAGTGACGGTAGTCGCCGGAGCCGCCATTGGTATCGGGCTGGGCGGCACGATCGCTTTCGGAGTCTGGCTGGCGTTCTCGGTCGGCGGCTACGACATCTGGAACGGCTGGATCGTCGCGGCGCTCGTGTTCTGGGTGGTCGCCACGGCGCTCGGGCAGCGCGCCAACACCGCCTACATGGCGGGCACCAAGAAGGCGCAGGAGCTCCAGGCGGCCGGGCAGACCGGGCCGAGTGCGGAGCTCCTCGCCCTCAATCGAACGCCCAAGGGGCTTGTTCTGCAGTTCGTGGTGTCGATCGTCGTCCTGCTCATCCTCATCGACATGATCTGGAAGCCGGGCGCATGAGCGTCATCGCCGCGATCCGTCCGGACAGCTGGAACTTCCCGCTCTTTCTCCACGTGCTCGGCGCCATGATCCTGGTCGGCGGCCTACTCAGCGGCGCGAGCACGCTCGGCTTCGCCAGAGGCGACGGGAGATTCCTCCGGCTCGGCTACTGGTCGCTCCTGGTCATCTCACTCCCAGGTTGGGTGCTGATGCGGATCGGCGCCGGGTGGATCTCCTCCAAGGAGGGCTGGGACGACGTGCCTGAAGGGCTCGAGCCCCGCTGGCTCTCGATCGGAGGATTCATCGCCGACGTCGGCGGGCTCGTTCTCCTCGTGTCCCTGATCGTGGGCGGCGTCGGCGTCTACCGCCTGCGGGAAGGAAAGGGCTCCGGCCTGCTCAGGGCGACGATGATTCTCTCGCTCGTCCTGCTGGTGGCGTACCTGGTCGCCGTCTGGGCGATGTCCGGCAAGCCGGACTAGTAGCGCTTGCGCGGCGTGATCGCGCGCGAGCTCGTCGTACGACCTCGACGACGAGGAACGTGGCCGCCGCGACTCCGAAGCCCAGTACTAGGCCCCACAGCGGATTGTCCTCGAAGGCCTGTCCTCCGACGTAGCCCAGGAGCGCGGCATACGAGGCCCAGGCGATACCTGCCGCAGCCGCGAAAACGGCGAAGCGCGCCCACCGCATCCGCAACAGCCCAGCTGTCACCGTTGTCGCTGTGCGGCCGCCCGGCACGAAGCGTGCTCCGAAGATGATCGGGCCACCGTGGCGCCTGAGCGCACCTTCGGCCCACGCTCGTCTGTCCAAACCCTTGCGGCCGCGAAACAGTCTCCGCTCGAGTCGCCTGTCGAGGCGTCGCCCGAGCCAGTATGCGCCCGAGTCGCCCGTGTAGGCGCCGGCCGCTCCTGCTGCGATCACGAATCCGAGGCTGAGTTCACCCGCCCCCGCAAGCACCCCTGCGGAGATGACCGCCGTCTCGCTCGGCACGAGCGGAAGGACGGCGTCGAGCGCTGCGACGGCGAGGATCACCGCGTACGTCCAGGGAGAGGCGGACACGAGGTCCAGAAATGAGTCGAAGGCCATCTCTTCTGCAAACGACCGCGGTGATCCGCGGATTCCTCTGGCGGACTTAGCGAGTGCGTGCTCCGCGCGAGCGCGATGCCGCTCTAGGACGCGGCGGCGCTGCGCAGAGCGGGCGTGCAGGTCGAGCGGCCGCGCTTCTCGAGGTACTGCTGGTGGTAATCCTCGGCCTCGTAGAAGGTCTGTGCCGGCTCGATCTGTGTGACCACCGGCTGCGCGTGACGCGTCTGCTCCTGCGCCTTCGAGCGCGCGGCGGCCTCCTGCTGCTCGGTGTCGTGGACGAAGATCGCCGAGCGGTACTGATCGCCGACGTCCCACCCCTGGCGGTTCAGCTGCGTCGGGTCGTGCTTGCCCCAGAAGACCTGGAGCAGGTCGTCGTAGGAGAGCCGATCCTCGTCGTAGGTGACCTCGACGACCTCGGCGTGGCCGGTGCCGTGCGAGCAGACGTCTTCGTACGTGGGGTTCTCCGTCTGCCCACCCGAGTAGCCGACACGCGTTTCCGTGACGCCGTCCAGCTGGCGGAATGCGGCCTCGACGCCCCAGAAGCAACCTGCACCGAACGTGGCCTTCTTCTCCACTACTCCTCCTCCAGTTTCAAGGCCGCCGAGTTGATGCAGTAGCGCTGCCCCGTCGGATGCGGCCCGTCCGCAAAGACGTGGCCGAGATGGCCGCCGCAATTCGCGCACATGACCTCGGTCCGGACCATTCCGTAGCTCGTGTCCGACTCCTCTTCGACCGCCTCTTCGCTCGCCGGTGCGGAGAACGCCGGCCAGCCACAGCCCGAGTCGTACTTCGTCCCGGAGATAAAAAGCTCCGCGCCACAACCTGCGCATCGATACGTGCCGGGCTCGAAGACGTGGTCGTACTCGCCGGTGAACGGCGCCTCCGTGCCCTTCTCCCGCAGCACCTTGTACTGCTCGGGCGTCAGCTCGGCGCGCCACTCCGCTTCGGTCTTCTGCAACTTCGTCATGTGAACAGTGTGCCGAATGGAGCTCGTGCTACGCAGTCAGATCGCTGGCATCCGCATAGGCTTCACGGCGGATGAGGCTGAAATCGGTCGAACGCCCGCGCTTCTCGGCCACGGGCAGGACGAAGTGGAATCACCCGAACGAGTCGGTGCACAACCGGATCGCCTACCGCGTGATGGAACAGGTGCTCGAGTACGCGGCGGCCGAATATGCGCGGGGACGGCTCCTCGACATCGGCTGCGGCTCGAAACCGTGGCGTAGGCTCTTCGCGGAGCACGTCGACGAGCACATCGGCATCGACTTCGTGCCGAGCGAGCGTGATCCGACGGCGGTCGACATCATCGCCGGGGCCTACGACGTGCCATTGCCCGACGAGGATGCCGATACGCTGCTCATGACGTCGGTGCTCGAGCATCTCGAGGAGCCCGAGCGCGGTGTCGCCGAGGCGTTCAGGCTGCTCAAGCCGGGCGGGCACCTGATCCTGACGGCACCGTTCATCTGGCCGGTGCACGAGCCGCCTCGGGACTTCTTCCGCTACTCCCCCTTCGGACTGCGCCACCTCCTCGAGGAGGCCGGGTTCGAGGTGGTCGAGGTGCAGCCGCTCGCCGGGGCCTGGACGACCTTCTCGCTCGAGCTGTCCTACGCCCTCCGCCGCTACCGCAAGGGTGCTGCGCGCCCTGTCGTCGGCGGGGTCATGCGCCTCGCCCAGTGGGCCGCCGGCCGGTGGGACAAGGTCGATTTCCAGCCGCGGTTCTCGTGGAGCCACCTCGCGATCGCACGTCGCCCAGAGTCCTAGATCGCAAGAAAACGCGGCAACGCTGCATCTGACTGGTTGAGCCGGGTCACCGTGTGAGCGGCCGGCGGGCGCAGGTGCGGCACTGTCGCCACCGGCCGCTCGCACGGCAGGCCCCGGCTCGTACCATCTAGGCATGTTCCGTGTTGCCGCCGTAGCGCTCGTGCTGCTCGTGAGCGCGGGAGTCGCCGGAGCCGCGCCGCAGTGGCGCCACGCGGCCCCTCTGCCGGCACCGCGTTCCGAGGTGGCGGCGGCAGTCGCCGGCGGCAAGATCTACGTGGTCGGCGGCGTGACCCCGGACGGACAGGGCTCGGCACGAGTCGACGCCTTTGCGCCTGCGACCGACCGCTGGCAGCAGGCGCCCGATCTTCCGGTCACGGCGCATCATCCAATGTCTGCCGGCGATCGCGGACGGCTCTACGTGATGGGCGGGTACGGCGCTGATGGGCAGCCCATGTCGAAGGCATTCGTGCTGGCGAATGGGCGCTGGACATCACTTCGGGCCATGCCGGAACCGCGAGCCGCCGCGGGCGCCGCGTTCGTCAACCACAAGCTGTACGTCGTCGGCGGAGTCGTCCGAACCGGAGGCCGGCGCCTGGCGACGGCGGCACTCCGCTACGACCCCGCGACGGGTCGCTGGTCGAAGGTGCCGGGCCCGACGCCGCGGGAGCATCTCGGCGTGACTGCGCTCAACGGCCATGTGTACGCAGTCGCCGGGCGCAAAGCCGGGTTCGACACGAACCTGGCCTTGTTCGAGGCCTACCGGCCGGGCGCGCGCACATGGCGCCGGTTGGCGCCGGTGCCCGGCAAGCGCGGCGGCACGGGCGCAGCCGGGATCGGATGGTTGATCGTCTCCGCGGGCGGCGAGCAGTTCAGCGGGACGATTCGAACCGTCTTCGGCTATGACCTCCGAAGCCGGCGCTGGATCCGGTTCCCGGACCTGCCGACTCCGCGGCACGGCCTCGGCGTCGTTGCTACCGGCGGTCGCGTATACGTCGTCGCCGGCGGCAAGCAGCCCGGGCTCGCCGGAGTCAGTGGGGCGAACGAGTTTCTAGCGTTTCGATAGGCAGCCCGCTCGCCACCTGACGGCGGGCGCCGACCTCGTAGATCACGTCGACCGTGTCGTTCTGGCGATACGTGCCGACCAGCCCGAGGAACATCGACAGCCAGCGCCAGAACCCGAGCCGGCCCTCTCGGGCCAGAGACCGATCGAAGACGAGTTCGCGGCCCTCGCGCCTGTAGTCCGCGCCCTCCCGCTGCGGCACACCGTTGACGAAGACCTCGAGCGGCGCGACGACGTGCGGCGGAAGGGCCACTCGCGACACCCGTCTCAATGTGGCTCCTTCGGCAGGCACCTCCATAGAATGCACTCGCCTGTGCGCCGGAAGCTTCTCGCCGTCTCGTGGACCCTCCTGGCGCTCGCCTTCCTCCTCACCGAGAGCGCCGTCGCCGGGAACGGCGGCATCGCGCCGCCGGAGCCCGCGTCGCCGTCCGCCGACCGCATCAGGGACGCCTACTGGATGGTGCTCGGCTTCACCAGCGTGATCTTCGTCCTGGTCGAGGGCGCACTCCTGCTCTTCATCGTCCGCTACCGCAGCCGAGGCCGCAGTCGCGAAGTCGAAGGGCCGCAGGTCGTCGGGCATCTCCGGCTCGAGATCATCTGGACGGTAGTCCCCGTGCTGATCCTCGTCGCGATCGGCAGCTTTGTCTTCTACAAGCTGCCCGGGGTCACCAATACGCCCGACGCAAACGCTGCCGGCAAGAAGATCCAGATCAAGGTCGAGGGCCGCCAGTTCTACTGGCGCTACGTGTACCCCAACGGCCGCGTGGCGGTCAACGAGCTGCGCGTCCCTGTGGGGCGCGTCGTCGAGCTCGAGCTGACCGCCCCCGCCTTCGACGTCATCCACTCGTGGTGGGTGCCCCGGCTCGCCGGCAAGAAGGACGCGATCCCCGGAAAGGTGAACACGCTCTGGTTCGAAGCCGAGGCGCCGGGGCTCTACAAGGGCCAGTGCGCCGAGTACTGCGGCGCGCAGCACGCCCTGATGTACGCGAGCGTGCGCGCCGTGCCCCAGGCTGATTACGACCGCTGGATCGGCGGGCCGCCCACAGGCCTGGGCGAGCAGACCTGGCAGGGCGCATGCGCTCCCTGCCACGGCGACAACGGCCAAGGCCTGATCGGACCGCCGCTCGCAGGCCGCGCGCTGGATCCGGAGCAGGTCCGGACGATCCTCAATACCGGCCGAGGCGCGATGCCCGCTGTCGGCAAGGGCTGGGACAACACCCAGCTGACCGCTCTGATCGCGTACGTGACGCAGAAGATCGGGCAAAGGACCCTGAGTGGCGGTTAGGACGGAGACCTACTCGCAGTACCCCGCGCCGTGGATGCGCGGACGCGTCGCCAGCTGGCTGACGACCGTCGACCACAAGCGCATCGGGATCCTCTACATCGGGACGTGCCTCCTCTTCTTCGTCGCGGGCGGAGTGATGGCCGTCCTCATGCGCACCCAGCTCGCGCAGCCGAACGCCGACGTCATCGCACGCGAGCGCTACAACGAGCTCTTCACCATCCACGGGATCACGATGATCTTCCTCGTCGTGGTGCCGATCCTCGCCGGCTTCGGCAACTTCCTCGTGCCGTTGATGATCGGGGCCCGCGACATGGCGTTCCCGCGCCTCAACGCGGCCTCGTACTGGCTGTTCCTGTTCGGCGGCATCGCGCTCTACGCGAGCTTCTTCGCCAAGGGCGGGCCTGCGGACACGGGCTGGACGATCTACCCGCCCTACTCGGTGCAGAGAGATGACGTCGGGGTCGACCTCCTCATCCTCTCTCTCCACATCCTCACGATCGCCTCGCTCTTCGGCGCGATCAACTTCCTCGTCACGATCCACCGCCTGCGGACCGCAGGGATGACGTGGATGCGCCTTCCGCTCTTCGTCTGGACGATCGAGGTCTACGCCGCGTTGCTCGTAATCGTGCTGCCGGCCCTCTCGGCGGGACTGACGATGCTGCTCCTCGACCGTCAGGCCGGCACGCACTTCTTCGTGCCCGAGGAGGGTGGGAACGCCGTCCTCTTCCAGCACGTCTTCTGGTTCTTCGGGCACCCCGAGGTGTACATCATGATCCTGCCCGTGATGGGGATCGTCTCCGAGGTGATTCCCGTCTTCTCGCGGAAGCCGATCTTCGGGTACACGGCGATCGTCCTCTCGACGGTCGGGATCGGCTTCTACTCCCTCCTCGTGTGGGCTCACCACATGTTCACCGTCGGGCTCTCGAACGTGCTGCTCGGGTTCTTCATGGTCTCGTCGATGATCATCGCCATCCCCACCGGCGTGAAGATCTTCAACTGGATCGCGACCATCTGGCGCGGAAACATCCGTTTCGACACGCCGATGCTCTTCGCGCTCGGCTTCGTCGGGCTGTTCACGATCGGCGGCCTCTCGGGGATCTTCGTCGCCGCGGCGCCGATCGACTTCCAGGTCCACGACTCTTACTTCGTAGTCGCGCACCTGCACTACGTGCTCTTCGGAGGCTCGATCTTCGGGATCTTCGCCGGGCTCTACTACTGGTGGCCCAAGATGTTCGGCCGGCTGCTCGACGAACGGCTCGGAAAGTGGCATTTCTGGCTGCTGTTCATCGGGTTCAACCTCGCGTTCTTCCCGCAGCACCTGCTCGGGCTCGAAGGCATGCCGCGACGCATCTACACGTACGAGCGAGGCGGGACCTGGGAGACGTACAACATGATCTCGACGATCGGCTCGTACGTGATGGCGGCCGGGATCCTCGTCTTCCTCGCCAACGTGATCCTGACGCGCCGCCGGGCCGGCGCACGGGCGCCGAACGACCCCTGGCTCGGAGACACGCTCGAGTGGTACACGACCTCGCCACCGCCTCCGCACAACTTCGACTCGGTCCCCTACGTGACAAGCTCGCGGCCGCTGCGCGACCTGCGGCAGCGGATCTGGGAGCGGGAGCGCCCATCATGAGGCCGAGCGTCTGGTTGCGGCTCTGTGCGCTCGGAGGCGCTGCCGGCACGCTGCTCGCGGTGGTCTCGGGCGTCTGGAACCTCGGGACGGGGCACACCGTCCTCGCTGCGCTTGCACTGCCTCCACTCGCGGCCGTGGTTGCTGCGGCATGGGTCGAGCACCGGTGGCTTCTCGGGCCTTCGCTCGCAGCCCTTGTGGTCTTCGGTCTCGCGGCCGCGGTCAGGGCTCCCGGGCTCCACCTGACGCTCGCCGGGCTGGCGTTCGCCGCCTCCCTCGTGACAACTGCCCTCGCGTTTCGCGGGCAGCCCGAGCCGGCGGGGTCGTGGCGCGACTACGTGACCCTCACCAAGCCGCGGATCATGACCTTGCTGCTCCTGACCGGGATCTGCGGGATGTTCATCGGCGAGCGCGGAGTGCCGCCTCTCTGGCTCGTGGGCGTCACCGCACTCGGTCTCGGCCTGGCCTGCGGCGGGGCCAGCGCGCTGAACCACGTCCTCGACGCCGACATCGACAGGCTGATGGGGAAGCGGACGCGTAGCCGGCCCGTGGCCTCGGGCCGCGTGCCCGCGACCTACGCGTTGGAGTTCGGCCTCGCCCTCTCGGCGCTCTCGTTCGTGCTGCTCGCCGGCTTCGTCAACGTGCTGACCGCCGCGCTCGCCCTACTCGGCAACCTCTTCTATGTGTTCGTCTACACGCGCTGGCTGAAGCGCTGGACGCCGCAGAACATCGTCATCGGGGGCGCCGCCGGCGCGATCCCTCCGCTCGTCGGCTGGGCGGCGGCAACCGGGAACCTGACGCTTCCCGCGTTGGTGCTGTTCGGCGTCGTCTTCCTCTGGACCCCGCCGCACTTCTGGGCGCTTGCGCTCCTCATTCGCCGTGATTACGAGGCGGCGGGGGTGCCGATGCTGCCGGTCGTGCGCGGCGAGCGCGAGACGACGCGCCAGATCGTCCTCTACACCGTGGCGCTGGTCGCATTTACGCTGGCGCCGGCCCTCTGGGGCATGTTCGGCCTCTTCTATGTCGTTGCCGCCGCGGCCCTCGGCGCGCTCTTCCTCTGGCTGGCGTGGCAGCTACGCCGCGAGCGCACACCACGGCGCGCGCGCGTTCTCTTCCACTACTCGCTCGCCTACCTCGCGCTGCTCTTCGTGGCGATGGCGCTCGACCCGCTCCTGTGAAGGAACAGTCCCCAGAGCCGTACGTCGCCGAGGCCGCCCACGAGCCGCGCGAGCCCGACGCCGAGGATGCCCGCGCCAACAACCTGATGGGGCTCGCGCTCTTCGGGGTGTTCGTGTTGCTCTTCGGAGGGACCGTGTTGGTCGGGCTGCTCTACCTCGCGTTCGACTAAGCGGCCGCCGGCTGGGGATCCGGCCGGACGATCACTGTGTCCGCGACCGGGATGATCTCGTCGACCGGCAGCATGGCGCGAGAGGCGTGCTCGCGGATCGCCTCCGGGCTCGTCGCCTGGTAGATGCAGACGGTGCCGACCGTGCTTCCGCCCTCCTCGAGGACATACGAGCGGATCCAGCGCACGTCGTCCGACATCTCCTCGTCGCCCACCTTGGCCGAACGACCCGCCGCTTCCTCGAGCTCTTCTGGAGTTCTCCAGCCGCCCCGGCGCAGGATCACGTACGTGTTCATCATGCCTCCTCGAGTTTGTGGAAATGGACGACGATCCTACGACTGGCATCTTCCTTGCGCGCCCAGAGCGCGTCGTTGAGGGCGTTCGCCTCGCGGTCAAGGACCTCTTCGACACGGCCGGGCTGACCACGACCTACGGCTCGGCGATCTTCGCCGACCACGTGCCGAGCACGACTGCCGACGTCGTGCTCAGGCTCGAGGCCTCGGAATACGCGAACGTCGGGAAGACCAACCTGCACGAGTTCGCGTACGGCATCACCTCCACCAATCCGCATTTCGGGACGGTCCCGAACCCGGCCGCGCCGGGTCGGATCGCCGGCGGCTCGAGCGGTGGCTCGGCGGCCGCGCTGGCGGGGGGCTTCGCCGAGGCGGCCCTCGGAACGGACTCGGGCGGCTCGATCCGCATTCCCGCCGCGTGCTGCGGCGTCGTCGGCTTCAAGCCGAGCTACGGCCTCGTGTCGCTCGAAGGCTGCTTTCCGCTGGCGCCGAGCTTCGACCACGCCGGCCCGATGGCGAGCACGGTCGCAGACTGCACGGCGATGATGAGCCACCTCGCCGACGGCTTCCAACCTCTGGCACTCGAGTCGCTCGACGAGCTCGACGTCGGGGTTGCCTGGCTCGACCAGGCCGAGCCTCTCGTGCGGGCGCGGGTCTCAGCTGCCGGTGCTCTGTTCACGCGCTCGCGCGAGATTGACTTTCCGCTGCCGCACGGGACCGGGCCGGTGTTCATGGCCGAGGTGGCCGACGTCCATCGCGAGCTCTTCGCCGAGAACTCCGACCTCTACGGCGACAACGTGCGCACCAAGATCGAGCTCTGCCTGTTGGTCACCGACGCCGAGCGCCGGCGATCGGTCCGTGCGCGCGAGGAATACAGGAAGCACTGCGAGGAGGCATTCGGCGGGCTCGATCTCCTGATCACGCCGACTCTCGCGTTCGTGGCGCCTGCTCTCCCCGCCGACGACCTCGAGCTGCGCGAGGCGATGATCCGGCTCACGATCCCGTTCAACCTGCTCGGCTGGCCGGCGCTAGCGCTCCCCTGCGGCCCGGCCGAGGACGGCCTCCCCGCCTCGATCCAGCTCGTAGGCCGCGACGACGCGCTGGTCCTCGCCGCCGGGACCCTGCTCGAGGCATCCCTCGTTCGAGGGACGCCCTAAGCCGGACACCTGCCGAAGACCTCTGTGCCATGCCCTTCGCTCGTCTTGGTGCTGCGTTCTTCTTCGCCGTGCTCGCTCTCGGCGTCTCCGCTACGGAGTCGTCCGCGATAGCAAAGCCATCGCGGACTTCGGGCGGCGCCGCAAGCGGGCGCCTTGGTGCCGGCGCGGCCAAGCCGCTGCCCAGCCCCAAGGGGCTGAAAGCCTTCCTGCTCCGGGTGGACGAGTCCGAGGCGATCTACAACCGCACCTTCCCGCGCACGCCGGCCTTCGCCTGGCGCGCCGTGCCGCGGGCCAAGCGCTACGAGTTCGAGCTCTCGACAAGCAAGACGTTCTCCGAGGGCGCCGTCGTCTGGTCGAGCGCGACCGCCAGGGTCGACGTGCCGACTCCCGCCATCTCGCCGGGGGTCTCGCTTCCGTGGATCACCGGCAATCCGTATTCCCTCTACGCCCGCGTGCGCGCCATCACCGCGAACGGCAAGGACGGAGTCTGGAGCGTGCCCTTCGGCTTCAACATGCGCTGGCGCAACAAGCCGGCGCCGCTCAACCCGCAGTTTCCCGGCCTCGTTCGCTGGACGCCGATCGAGGGCGCGACGATGTACGAGGTCTGGCTCTACGGCGCCCGAGAGACCTTCTTCACGACGACGAACGTGGCCGACCAGCGCGAGTTCTACACACTGCACACGGGAGCGACGTGGACCAGCTCCATAACCTGGCGCGTCCGCGCCGTCCGCAAGCTCTACGGAGACATTCCGAACGGCCTGCCAACGACGACCTTCGGCCCGTGGAGCAGCCAGTACGTGAACCTGAACCCGCCGTTCGCCACCGGCGAGCTGGCGCAGGTCGGAACCGTCTCCGACATCGTCTCGACCCCCGCCGCTCCGCAGGCGCACGAGCTGACTCCTGGCTTCACGTTCACCGGCAACTATCGCTCCTGGGGCTCACCGTGGCTCCTCGATACCACGACCGAGCTCTACCACGTGTACGTCTTCACGGACAGCGAGTGCGTCAACCGCGTCTACACGAGCGCGATCGTGGGCAGCCCGGCGTACGCGCCACGGTTCCAGCACACACTCGCGCTGCCCGGCAGTGCCGGCGCCGTCCCGGCAGCTCGGAGCGAGATGGCCAAGTACGGCGAGGAAGGCTCGGTCGTCATGCTCGACGGCCAGGTCGTCAAGTCGGCCGACGCCGGAGGCCTCGGCGCCGGCAAGATCGACCTCTGGGACTCTTTCTGGCCCGAGGGCGGCTACTACTGGACCGTCGTCCCGGTCTTCATGAACACGCCGACCGGCGACGGGATCGAGTACCGCGACATCCAGCTGCCGGAGGACGTCTGCCGCGCGGGCGGCTCCGTGCGCTTCGGCAAGATCGGCAAGCCGGTCGTGCTGGGCGACAACAACGCCCCGTACATCTCGGGCCTGTCGCCCACCGGCAAGCTCGTCGGTGCAAAGAAGGGCTCGCAACTCTTCTACGGCTACCCGCTGGTCGCCTGGGAGCCCGTGTACGGCGCCCACGAGTACGAGGTGCAGTGGAGCCGAACGCTGAACCCGTGGCGCCCCGTCGCGGCTCCGCTGGCGACGCCGGCCACCGCCGCCGTGCTGCCGGTCAAGGCCGGCCGCTGGTACTACAAGGTTCGCGGCCTCAACCCGTCGCTCCCGAAGAAGCCGGAGATGACGTGGTCGAAGCCGGTCTCGCTACGCGTCGCGAAGCCGCGCTTCCGCGTCGTCACGCGCTAGCGGCGCGGACGGCGCCTTCATAGATCTCGTCGCGGCTCAGTTCGTCGAGCTCGGCGGAAAGCAGATCGCTCGAGCTGACTGTCTCGTCGCTCGGCACGGAGACGGCCGTGCCGTCCACGGCCGCCGACTCGACCTCGGCAGAGTCCTCGTGCACCAGCTGCACGGGCCGTTCGAGCCGTGAGCGCAGCCAGCCGACCAGCAGCAGCGCCTCCGCTGACGGCCCGGTGACACGCAGCTCTCTTGCCTCGGCGATCTCGGGCCAGAGCCCCGCGAGCGCACGTCGCCAAGGCGACGTACACCGCCACGCGATGTCCGAGACCGCCGTCTGCTCGAACAGCGACTCGAGCGCCCGGTATGCGCCGGCCGCGTCCTTCCACTCGCGCGAATCGACCACGAGCCGGTCGCAGACACCGACCATCTGCTCGAGCTCGGGCGAGCCGAAAGGAAGCTCTCCGCGCCAGCGGAGGAAGACGGGCAGGTCGGAGACCAGGAGCGGCGTGACGATGCTGGCCGGGGCCGTCGCGCGACGCCCGCGCAGTGTGAGCTGGATGACCTCGGCCGCAATGTGCCGCCGCCCCCCTCGCTGCGGGAAGGCGAGCACGGAGACCTTCGCATCGATCCCGTCTGGTGCAGACGGGGCGGGGAAGAGGAGGATCCCGCGCGAAGGATGGCGCTCCCTGAGGCCGGCGAGGGTTTCGACCGCGGCCTCGCGCCATTCCGCCGGCACCCAGGCGAGATGCGTCATCACGCTGGTGCGGAGGTCGGGCCCTTCCGTGCCCTCGGCCGACGCGTCGCGCAGCTGCCAGAGCGCACGTTCCACGTCGGCCACTGAGACGTCCTCGCCGACCCACTCCTCGGCGTGAACCGGCGCCGCGCTCAATGCTTGAGCCACTCTCTGCCGTCGCGCCGCATGAGCTCTTTGGCAGCCGCCGGGCCCCACGTGCCGGCCGCATAGTTGGGAAAGGACGGCCGGCCGCGCTTCCAGAAGGCGACGATCGCGTCGACGATCGACCATTGCTCCTCGACCTCGTCGGAGCGCGTGAAGAGCGTCTGGTCGCCAAGCATCGCGTCGAGCAGCAGCCGCTCGTAGGCCTCCGGCAGGTCCGTGCGGAAAGCCCCGCCGTAGATGAAGTCCATGTTGACCGTACGCAGGCGCATCCCCTGCCCCGGCACCTTGGCCGCGATCGCCAGCGACACCCCCTCGTCGGGCTGCACGTGTACGAGCAGGCGGTTCGGCTTCAGCTCCTCGGTGGCCGCGTCCTCGAACGGCGGGTGCGGGGCCCGCTGGAACTGGATCGCGATCGTCGTCTCACGCCGGGCCAGGCGCTTGCCCGTGCGGACGTAGAACGGCGTGTCCGCCCAGCGCCAGTTGTCGACGAAGAGCTTCGCGGCGACATAGGTCTCGGTCGTCGAGTCGGGAGCGACCCCCTCTTCCTGCCGGTAGCCGGGGACTTCCTTCCCCTCGACGTAGCCGGGCCCGTACTGGCCACGTACGACGTGCTTGGGGCCGGGCGTATGGATCGCCTTCAGCACCTTGACCTTCTCGTTCCGCACCGACTCGGCAGTGAAGTCGATCGGCGGCTCCATGGCCGTCAGCGCGACGAGCTGGAGCATGTGGTTCTGGAAGATGTCGCGGATGGCGCCGGCATGCTCGTAGTACTCGGCGCGCCCCTCGATCCCGAGCGTCTCGGCGACTGTGATTTGCACGTGGTCTATGAACTGGCGGTTCCAGATCGGCTCGAAGATGCCGTTCGCGAACCGGAGCGCCAGCATGTTCTGGACGGTCTCCTTGCCGAGGTAGTGGTCGATGCGGAAGACCTCTTCCTCGGTGAAGTGGCGGCCGATCAGCTCGGTCAAGACCCTCGCCGACTCCAGGTCGTGCCCGAACGGCTTCTCGATGATCAGGCGCGTCCAGCCCTGTGTGTCACGGCGCTTGCCGACCGCCTCGACGACCGTCGGCATCGCCTGCGGCGGGGTCGCGAGGTAGTACACGCGGTTGCCGCGCGTGCCCCGCTCTACGTCGAGCTCGGTCAGCACGGCGGCGAGGCGATCCTCACCCTCCTCGTCGGTGAAGTCGAGCGACAGGTAGCGCGTCGCTCCCGCGAGCCACCCCCAGACGCCTTCGTCGAAATCGTCGCGGCCGAATTCCCGCACGGCGTGCTCCATCCGCTCGCGGAACTCGTCGTCCGTCCAGTCCCTGCGCGCAACCCCGACGACCGCGAACCTCTCGGGCAGCATGCGGCGGCGGGCGAGCGAGTAGAGGGCCGGGAAGATCTTCCTCCGGGTCAGGTCTCCGGACGCGCCGAAGATGACGAGCGCGCACGGAGACGGAGTCCGCCTGGGACCTAGGCCCTCGAGGAGCGGGTTCTCGGCGAGCTCAGTCACTCGTCTTGATGGCGTGGCCGCCGAACTGCTCGCGCAACGCGGCATTGATCTTGGCCGCGAAGGACTCCTCCTCCCGGGACGCGAAGCGCGCGTACAGAGCGGCCGTGATCACGGGGGCGGGGACGTTCTCTGCGATCGCCTCGATCACCGTCCAGCGGCCCTCGCCGGAGTCCTCGACGTACGCGGCGATGTCGCCGAGATCGCTTCCGTGCCGCGCCAAGGCGTCGTGCAGCAGCTCGAGCAGCCAGGAGCGGACGACCGAGCCCTGGCGCCAGATGCCGGATATCTGCCCCAGATCGAGGTCGAACTCCGAGCCCTGCATGATGTCGAACCCCTCCGCGTAGGCCTGCATGAGGCCGTACTCGATGCCGTTGTGCACCATCTTCACGAAGTGCCCGGCGCCGGACGGGCCGGTGTGCGCGTAGCCGTCCTCCGGAGCCAGCGCGAGGAACGCGGGCTCGACGAGGGCGACCGCATCCTCGTCGCCGCCGACCATCAAGCAGTAGCCGACCTGGAGCCCCCAGATGCCGCCGGACACGCCGGCATCGACGAACCGCAGGCCACGCTCGGACGCCTCGCCCGCGCGGCGCTGGGAGTCTCGGAAGTAGGAATTGCCCCCGTCGACGATCACGTCCCCCGCCTCGCAGAGCCCGATTAGCTTCTGGAACGTGTCCTCCGTCGGCGCCCCCGCCGGGATCATCATCCAGACGACGCGCGGCGGCTCGAGCTGCGAGACGAGCTCCTCGAGCGAGTCCGCTGTGCCGCCTCCACTGCGCGAGTAGGTCGCCACTTCATGCCCGTGCTGCCGTAGCCGCTCGGTCATGTTGCCGCCCATCCGGCCCAGGCCGATCATTCCCAGCTTCATGCGTCCTCCAGTCTGACGCGCGCGACGCGGCGCCCGCGCTCCTTGAGCGCTTCGAGATCACCGGCAGCCTGCGCGGAGATCAACCGGCGGAACCCGAACTTGCGTCCGGGGATCTTCAGCTCCTCGCCCAGGTCGTCCACGACCTGGAGCGCAAGGATCGAGTTAGGACCGCCCTTGTGCAGCTGGCCGGTCGAGTGCAGGTACCGCGGGCCGAGCCCGAACGTGACGACGCAGCCGGTCTCGTGCGCCCGCGTGACGAGCGGCTCGAGCTCGCTGACGCGGGCGGGATCGACGAACGCGAGGATCGCGATGTAGTCGCCCTCGCGAGCCTGTGCGAAGAGCTCCTCGGCCGAGCTCTCCGGCTCGAGGACGACGTCTCCGCGCTCGAGGATCGCCGTCGTGCGGTCCTTCGCAGCCTGGACGTCCGGCTGGTTGAACGGGTTGATGCCGATGATCGACCCGGCCACTGCCGTCGCGAACTCCCAGCGGAAGAACTCGGCGCCGATGTCATAGGGGTCGTTGAGCCTGATGCTCGCTGCCTGGCGGTCGGGGCCGTCGGGCGATTCGCCCGGCGCGGGAACGAGCCCCTTGTCGTCCTTGCCCGTCGATTCCGCGATCAGCTGCTCGATCCAAAGGCCGATCCCGCCCGGCGTGTCTTCGAAGCAGACCTTGTCCCGACCCTCTGCCCAGCCGCCTCCCAGCTGAGCGCCGAGGTCGGCTCCAGGGTTCTCGTCTCGCAGCCGGCACCACTCGGCCATCGCGGCGGCGCGCTCGAGCAGCATGCGCACGTCGAGGCCCATGAGCGTCGCCGGCACCATGCCGAACGGGGAGAGCACGGAGTAGCGGCCGCCGATCGTCGGCTCGCCCGCGACGACCCAGGCAAAGTTGCGCTGACGTGCGAACTCCTCGAGCTCGGTGCCCGGGTCGGTGATCGCCCCGAAGGTACCGCCCTTGTCGAGGAAGTAGTCCAGCTGGCAACGCGTCTCGAGCGTCGTGCCCGACTTCGAGGCGGCGACGAAGAGCGTGCGCTTGAGATCGAGCTCGGCTTCAAGGGCCCGAATCGCGCTCGGGTGCGTCGTGTCGAGCACGTGGAAGCCGTCGACCGCAAAGGTGCGGCAGAGCACCTCGGGGCCGAGGCTCGACCCGCCCATGCCGAGCACGACGACGTCGTCGAAATCGCTCTCCAGCGCATCGAGCTCGCCAAGCCGCTCCAGCATCCGGTTCGGCTCGTCGAGCCAGCCGAGCCAGCTGGCCTCGTCCGTCCGAGTCCAGACGGTCGGATCGCGGGCCCAGATGCGATCGACGAGCTCCGCGACGTCGATTGAGCTCACCGCGGGTTCCTGGCGTCAGGCTGGCGCGGAGCCCGGCTTCGCCGGGCGGGAGCGGCGGCCGGCCAGGGGCGCGCGGTCACGCGGGAGCTAGCTGCTTGCGCTTTTCTTCGATGCCTCCGAGGAGCTCGCGGAACGAGTCGGCGAACTTCTCGACGCCTTCGCGCTCGAGGGTCTCCGAGATGTCGTCGTAGCTGACGCCGATCTCAGCGAGCTTCCGGAAGAGCGCGCGCGCCTCATCGATGCCCTGCTCGAGCGTCAGCGCGACCTCCCCGTGGTCCTGGAAGGCCTCGATGGTCTCCTTCGGCATCGTGTTCACAGTCTCGGGCCCGATCAGCTCCTCGACGTACATGACGTCGCGGTACTCGGGGTCCTTCGTCGAGGTCGAGGCCCACAGGCAGCGCTGCTTCGTCGCGCCCTTCGCGGCCAGCCCCTCCCAGCGGGAGCCGCTGAAGATCTCCTTGTAGCGCTGGTACGCGAGCTTCGCGTTCGCGATCGCAAGCTTGCCCTTCAGCTCCGGATGCCCGGCCTCGACCAGCCGCCGGTCCGCTTCGGTGTCGACGCGCGAGACGAAGAAGCTCGCCACCGAGGCCACGTTGCTCGGATCACCGCCGGACTTGACGAGCCGTTCGAGCCCCTTGACGTAGGACTCGGCGACCTCGGCGTGGCGCTGGAGGGAGAAGATCAGCGTGACGTTGATGTTCCGCCCGCGGGCGATCATCTCCTCGATCGCGGGCAGGCCGCTCTTCGTCGCCGGGATCTTGACGTGCAGGTTCGGCCGGTCGACCCACTCGTGGAGACGCTGCGCCTCCTCGACGGTCGCGCCCGACTCGTGCGCGAGAGTCGGATCGACTTCGAGTGAGACGTAGCCGTCTTGGCCCTGGCCCTCGTCCCAGACGGGGCGGAACAGGTCGCATGCCTCCTGGATGTCGCGGACCGCGAGCTGGAGGAAGATCTCCTTGGGATCGCTCTCGTTCTCGAGCACCTCGCGCAGCTGCTCGTCGTACCAGTCCCCTTCGGCCATCGCCCTTTGGAATATGGTCGGATTGGACGTGACTCCGACGATGGCGTCCTCGCGCATCATCCGCTCGAGCTCGCCTGTCTGGAGCCATTCGCGCGAGAGCGAGTCGATCCAGACGGACTGGCCGAGGGCGGAAAGCTGATGTAGGCGACTCTCAGGCATTGCTTCTCTCCATTTCCTCAATCTTTTCAAGTCTGCGCCGATAGCGCTCCCCGCCATCGAAGCGGGCGGACAGAAACGTGCGAACCAGCTCCCCAGCGAGCTCGGCGCCGACGATCTCGGAGCCGATGCACAGCACGTTCATGTCGTCGTGCTCGACACCCTGGTGCGCCGAGTACGTGTCGTGGCAGATCGCCGCGCGGATACCGGCGAGTTTGCAGGCGGCGACCGAAGCACCCACGCCCGAGCCGCACACCAGGATCCCGCGCTCGGCCTGTCCGCCGAGGATCGCCTCGCCGAGCTCTTTCGCCTTGTCGGGGTAGTCGATCTTCGGCTCCGGGCGGTCGGTTCCGAGGTCGACCGGCTCGTAGCCGCCGCGCACGAGCTCGTCGAGGATGCGGTCGCGTAGCTTGACCCCGCGATGGTCGAAGGCCACGGCGACGTTCATTCGGGTCTCGCGATCTCCACCGGCCGGCCCGCCACGACCCGTTACGTTACCCCCATGACGGAAGCCGAGCGCTGGCGCGAACTGGGCCAACAGCTCCGCGTCGACTCCATCCGAGCGGCCGCGACGACGAAGTCGGGTCACCCCACCTCGTCCATGTCAGCGGCCGATCTGATGGCCGTGCTGCTCGACAAGTACCTCCGTTACGACTTCGACAACCCGGACAACCCGGCGAACGACCACCTCGTCTTCTCGAAGGGCCACGCCTCGCCACTCCTCTACTCGATCTACAAGGCGGCGGGGGCGATCTCCGACGACGAGCTCCTGTCGTTCCGCACGTTCGGGAGCAAGTTCGAGGGGCACCCAACGCCCGCCATCCCCTGGGTCGACGTCGCCACCGGCTCCCTCGGTCAGGGGTTGCCGTTTTCGGTCGGGATCGCGCTCGCCGGCAAGCGACTCGACCGCCTGCCGTATCGCGTCTGGACGTTGTGCGGCGACAGCGAGATGGCGGAGGGCTCGATGTGGGAGGCCTTCGAGCACGCGTCGTTCGAGGGGCTCGACAACCTGACGGCGATCATCGACGTCAACCGGCTCGGCCAGCGTGGCGAGACGATGCACGGCTGGGACCTCGACTCGTACGTGACTCGCGCCGAGGCCTTCGGCTGGCACGCGATCGCGATCGACGGGCACGACGTCGAGGCCATCGACCACGCCTACCAGGAGGCAGTCTCGACGGAGGGCCGGCCGGCTGTGATCGTCGCCAAGACGAAGAAGGGCAAGGGCGTCGCCGCCGTCGAGGACAAGGAGAGCTGGCACGGAAAGGCCCTTGACGACCCCGATGCTGCGATCGAGGAGCTCGGAGGCATTCGCAACATCACGGTCGACGTGAAGAAGCCCAAGCCGGGCGAGCCCCACCGCTTCGAGACGCAGCCGCTCGAGCTGCCGACGTACGAGCTCGGGGAGGAGGTGGCGACGCGCAAGGCGTACGGCGACGCGCTGGCCGCCGTGGGCGCCACCCGCGGTGAGGTCGTCGCCCTCGACGGCGAAGTCTCCAACTCGACCTATGCGGAAATATTCGCTAAGGCGCACCCTGAGAGGTTCTTCGAGATGTACATCGCCGAGCAGCAGCTGGTCGCAGCCGCGGTCGGGATGCAGGTGCGCGACTGGAAGCCGTTCGCCTCGACCTTCGCCGCGTTCTTCACACGCGCGTACGACTTCGTGCGCATGGCCGCCGTCAGCCGGGCGAACATCAAGCTCGCCGGATCGCATGCCGGGGTCTCGATCGGCGAGGACGGCCCTTCCCAGATGGCCCTCGAGGACCTCGCTGCCTTCCGCGCCGTCTACAGCTCGACGGTGCTCTACCCGTCGGACGCGAACCAGACGGCCAAGCTCGTCGAGACCATGGTCGACCTGGACGGCATCGTCTTCCTGCGCACGACCCGCGCGAACACGGCGGTCATCTACGGGCCTGACGAGGAGTTCCCCGTCGGCGGCAGCCGGGTCGCCCGGGAATCGGACGAGGACGAGGTCACGATCGTGGGCGCAGGGATCACGCTCCACGAGGCGCTGGAGGCCG
>Ga0210378_10000298_pt1 | contig 24683 bp, 22 predicted proteins | sample PLM1_60_b1redo_FD_155465 | JGI IMG/M metagenome (GOLD analysis project Ga0210378, IMG submission 155465) | Groundwater sediment microbial communities from an aquifer in East River, Colorado, USA - PLM1_60_b1 redo | ecosystem: Environmental > Terrestrial > Soil > Riparian zone | place: USA: East...
CCGGCCCTTGCGCGGCGCGGCAGCAGGGGCCATCGTTGGTGCATGGGGCCCGTCACCGCCGCCGACGACCCCCGGCTCTTCGTCCTGGACGAGCCGGCGGGCAACGGGTCGGCGCCGCCGGCGCCAAGGCCGGACGCCCGGCGGCCGGGACGCCGGCGTACGCCGCGGCGGCCGGTCCCCGTGCTGCTGGCGGTGGACGGCAACGGGCTCGCCCACCGGGCGTTCCACGCGGTCGGCGGGGCCGAGGCGCCCCCAGGCGAGGCACTGGAACGGGTCCTGCTGATGCTGGCCCGGATCGGTGCCGCGGTGCGGCCCACCGCCTGCGTCGTCGGCTTCGACGACCCGGTCCGCTCCCTGCGGCGCGACCGCCATCCGGGCTACAAGGCGACCCGCCCGCCCAAGGACGACGCCCTGGTCGGCTTCCTCGACCAGCTCCCGGGGCTGCTCGAGCTGCTGGGACTGTCGGTGGTCGTCCCCGACGGGCTGGAGGCCGACGACGTGCTCGGCTCGGCGGCGGCGCTGGCCAGGCGCCGTGGCGTCGCCGCGGCCCTCGCCACCGGCGACCAGGACGCCTTCGCGCTGGTGGCACCCACCGTGCAGGTGTTCTACCTGGTCACCGGCGGCCGCGTGCAGCAGGTGTCGCCGAGCTGGCTGCGCGCACGCTACGGGGTCCTCCCCGAGGCGTACCCGGCCTTCGCCGCCCTCCGGGGGGACGCCAGCGACTGCCTGCCGGGCGTTCGCGGCATCGGCGCGGTGACCGCCGCCAGACTGCTCGCCGCCTACGCCGACGTGGAGGCGGCGCTCGCCGACCCGGCCGGGGTGGCGCGCCTGCTCGGCCCGTGGGTCGTCGAGGCGCTGGTGACCCAGCGGGCCGTCTACGAGCTGAACCGCGAGCTGATGGCGATCCGCGACGACGTGGTCCTCGACGTCGCCGCCTGCAGCCGCCCGCTGGATCGCCAGGCGGTGCTGGCGGTGCTCGACGAGCATGAGGCCGCCGGGCTGGCCGACCGGTTCCTCGGCGGGTTCGTCTTCCTCGGCCGCGCCGCCTGGCGACGCTCGCCACGACCGGCCTGAGCGGCCGGCGTCGCGTGGCCCGGCGCGTGCGCAACGGGGCGACTGGGGCGACTATGGGCACGGGACAGGCCAACCTCCAGAAGGACGCGCATGACCATCGACACCGCGCCGCCGCCGACGACCCTCGGGGCCCTCCGAGCCTCGGGGCACCGCTACAAGGCCGTCAAGCACGAGGTCCGGGACAACCTGCTGGCATACCTCGGCGACGGCGGGGAGCGCTTCCCCGGCATCGTCGGCTTCGACGACACCGTCCTGCCGGAGCTGGAGCGGGCCCTGCTCGCCGGCCACGACATCGTGCTGCTCGGCGAGCGCGGGCAGGGCAAGACCCGGCTGATCCGCTCCCTGGTCCACCTTCTCGACGAGTGGACCCCGGCAGTCGCCGGCTGCGAGATCAACGACCACCCCTACCTGCCGGTCTGCAACGCCTGCCGCCGCCGGCTCCGGGAGCTCGGCGACGAGCTGCCGGTGGGGTGGCGGCACCGCTCGGAGCGGTACGGCGAGAAGCTGGCCACCCCCGACACCAGCGTCGGCGACCTGGTCGGCGACGTCGACCCGATCAAGGTCGCCGAGGGCCGCACCCTCGGCGACCCGGAGACCATCCACTACGGCCTGGTGCCGCGCACCAACCGGGGCATCTTCAGCGTCAACGAGCTCCCGGACCTGGCCGAGCGGATCCAGGTGGCGCTGCTCAACGTGCTCGAGGAGCGCGACATCCAGGTCCGCGGCTACCAGCTCCGGCTCCCCCTCGACCTGCTGCTGATCGCCAGCGCCAACCCGGAGGACTACACCAACCGCGGCCGCATCATCACGCCGCTCAAGGACCGCTTCGGCGCCGAGATCCGCACCCACTACCCGTTGCGGCTCGACGACGAGCTGACGCTGATGCGCCAGGAGGCCGTCCTCCACTGGGACGAGGGCCCGCTCGGCCGTCCGCTGGTGCCCGACCATGTCCTGGAGGTCATCGCCCGCTTCACCCGCGCGGTGCGCGAGTCGCCCCAGATCGACGCCCGCTCCGGCGTGTCGGCCAGGTTCGCGATCGCCGCGGCCGAGACCGTCGCCGCCTCGGCGGTGCGGCGGGCCGCCGTCACCGGCGAGGAGCTGCCGGTGGCCAGGGTGGTCGACCTGGCCGCCGTGGTCCCCGTGTCGCTCGGCAAGGTCGAGTTCGACCAGCTCGAGGAGGGCAGGGAGCTGGAGCTGCTCAAGCACCTGCTGCGCCGGGCGGTCGCCGACACCTGGCGGGCGCGCCTGGCCGGGGCCGACCTGTCGGGGCTGCTCGGCCGCTTCGAGGACGGCGGCACGGTGGAGACCGGCGACCTGGTGGCCGCGCCAGAGCTGCTGCGGCGCGTCGGCACCGTCCCCGGGCTGGCGCAGCTCCTGCGGCGCCTCGGCGACGGTCACGCCGAGACGCCCGGCCTGGCGGCCGCCGCGCTGGAGTTCGCCATGGAAGGCCTCCACCTGGCCAGGCGCCTGGCCAAGGAGGAGCTGCCCGGCCGCGCGGTGTACGGCGGATGAGCTACCGCTACGGCGCCTGGCGCGGCGGCCCCGACCCCCTAGAGCCGCCGTTCGACCTGGCGCGGGCGCTGGACCGGCTGGGGGAGCGGGTCCTGGCCGGCGACCGTCCGGCGGACGCCCTCGCCGACCTGCTGCGCCGCGGCATGCCGGGGATGCGGGGCCTGCGCGACCTGCTCCGGCAGGTGCGCGAGCGCCGCCGCGGGCTGCGCGAGCGCGGCCAGCTCGACGGCACCCTGGAGCGCGTCCGCGAGCTGCTCGACCAGGCCGTCGAGCAGGAGCGCCGGGCGTTGTTCCCAGACCCGTCGGACGAGGCCAGGCTCGCCGAGGCCGAGCTGGACCAGCTCCCCTCCGACACCGCGCGGGCCGTCCGGCAGCTCGCCGACCACCGGTGGCGTTCCCCGGAGGCGGCGGCCACCTACGAGCAGATCCGCGACCTGCTCCGCCGGGAGGTGCTCGACACGCGGTTCAAAGGGATGCGCGACGCGCTCGCCGGCGCCACCCCCGAGCAGCTCCAGCGCATCCGCGACATGCTCGCCGACCTGAACGCGATGCTGGACGCCGACGCCCGCGGCGAGGACACCCAGCGGCAGTTCGACGAGTTCATGCGGCGCTACGGCGACATGTTCCCAGAGAACCCGCGCACCCTCGAGGAGCTGGTCGACGCGCTGGCCCGGCGCGCCGCCGCCGCCAGCCGCCTGGCCGCCTCCCTCACCCCCGAGCAGCGGGCGGAGCTGGCCGGCCTCGCCCAGGCGGTCCTCGGCGACCTCGGGCTGGAGTACGAGCTGGACCGGCTCGGCCGCGCGCTGCGGGGCCGAAGGCCCGACCTGCCCTGGGACGAGCGCGCGCAGGTCGGCGGCGAGCGGCCGCTCGGCCTCGGCGACGCGACCACCGCGCTAGAGGAGCTGGCCGACCTGGAGTCGCTGGAGGCGTCGCTCGGGCAGCGCTACCCGGGCGCCTCGCTGGACGACGTCGACAAGGAGGCGTTGGAGCGGACCCTGGGGCGGGCCGCGGTCGAGGACGTGGAGACCCTGCGGCGCCTGGAGCGCGAGCTGGCCGAGCAGGGCTACCTGCTCCGCGAGCAGGGGGAGCTGCGGCTCTCGCCCAAGGCGATCCGGCGGATCGGCGCGGTCGCGCTGCGCCGCATCTTCTCCAGCCTCGAGGAGGGCGGCCGCGGCGACCACGACGTCGCGGGGACCGGCCTGGCGGGCGAGCCCAGCGGCGCCTCCCGCCCCTGGGTCTTCGGCGACGAGGAGCCGCTGGACGTGGTCCGCACGGTGCGCAACGCGGTCCTCCGTGGGGGGGCTCGGGGGGGCGCTTTTGGCCCCCCCGATGGACCGGGCCGGCCTCGTGTCACCCTCACGCCACCAGATTTCGAAGTGCTGGAAACCGAGCAGCGGACGTCGGCGGCGGTCTGCCTGCTGGTCGACCAGTCGTACTCGATGCTGCTGCGGGAGGCGTGGGGGATGGCCAAGGCCACCGCGCTCGCCCTCCACAGCCTGGTGGCGACCCGCTACCCGCAGGATGCGCTGGAGATCATCGGCTTCTCGCTGCTCGCCAGGACGGTCCCGACCGCCGACCTGCCGGACCTGGCCCCGGCCGTGGGACAGGGGACCAACCTGCACCACGCCCTGGTCCTGGCCGGGCGGCACCTGGACCGGCATCCGGAGGCGGAGCCGGTGGTGCTGGTCGTCACCGACGGCGAGCCGACCGCGCACCTGGAGCGCGACGGCTTCCCCTGGTTCGACTATCCACCCGACCCCCGCACGATCGAGCTGACCCTCGCCGAGGTCACCCGGCTCACCCGCCGGGGCGCCACCATCAACGTGTTCATGCTCGACGACGACCCGCGGCTGGTCCGCTTCGTCGACGGGATCGCCCGGCTGAACGGCGGCCGGGTGTTCGCCGCCTCCGCCGAGCGCCTCGGCGACTACGTCGTCAGCGACTACCTCCGCGCCCGGCGGGGCCGCCGCGGCCGCTGAGCACCCGGCGCATGATCGGCCGGGTGGGGGAGCGGCGGCCGACCTCCTGGAAGCCGGCCCGGCGGAACATCGACGCCGAGCCGACGAACAGCTCGTTGGCGTGGCGCCTGCCGCCGCCGGTGTCCTTCGGGTAGCCCTCGACCGCCTCGGCGCCGCCCGAGGCAGCCAGCTCGACCGCCGCGTCGAGCAGGGCGGCGGCCACCCGCCGCGCCGCTCGCCCCGCTCGACGTAGAAGCAGACAACTGCCCAGCAGGCAGGGGCGTCGTCCACTGGCCGGACCACTCGCGAGCTGAGGACCCGAGGGTAGGTCTCGCGGGGGGCGACGGCGCACCAACCGACCGGGCGGCCGTCCTGGTAGGCGAGCAGACCGGCGGCGGGCCGGCGGCGACGACCTCCTCGAAGGCGGCCTTGGCGCCCCGCCCCCAGAGCCGGTCGAGCTCGCTGCCGCACCCGCCAGTACATGCACCAGCAGCCGCGGGCGTCGCCGGGGCGGTCGAACAGGACGGCCAGGTCGTCCCAGCGGTCGGGGGTCAGCGGGTGCACCTCGAGCGTCATCGCCCGGAGCCTAGCAGTCGCGGCTCAGCCGTCGTCGGCGAGGCGGCCCTCGGCCTCGGTCAGCTCCTTGGCGGCGCGGGACGCCCGCTCGCGGGCGGCCGCCGCCGCGTCGATGGCGGCGCTGGCGGCGGTCCGCGCCCGCGCCGACTCCCGCTCGGCCTGGTCGGCCAGCCGGCCGAGGCGCTCCGCGTGCCGGGTGGCGAGCACCGCCTGGTCGGCGGCGAGCCGCGCCCGCCGCCTGGCGGCGTCGCGGGCCGCGACCGTCGCCAGCCGCCTGGCCCGCGACGCCGCCACGGCCTCCTCGTCCACCGCCGCCTTGCCGTCGCCGCGCCGCGACGCCGCGACGTCGCGTCCCTTGGAGGTGGCCCGGGCCGCGCGGCGCTTGCCGGCAGTGACCCCCGGCTCCGGCCGATCCACCGGGGCACCCCCTCGGGGTTCCCCGGACCCCTCCGGGGCGGCGTCGGGGGTGCCGAAGCCGGCGGGGTCGAGGTCGTGGGTGAGACGGCCGCGCCGGACCAGCTCGGCGGCGGCCGGGTCGGCGGCGGCCGCGTGGAGGGTGGCGGCGATCCGGTCACGGGTCGCCTCGGTCGTGGCGTGGCCCGTCGACTCCAGGACCTCGACCGCAGCGGCGAGCAGCCCCGCCACCGCCTCCCGCTCCGCCCGGGTCGCCGCGCGCAACGCGTCCGCGCCGCCGCCGGCCACGGCGGCCCGGTGGGCGGCGCGCAACCGCCCGCCGACCTCGAGCAGGCCCTCCAGCTCCGGCCCGCGCCCGCGGGCGAGCTGGTTGACCGCCCACGCCGACATCGACGGCCGCCGCAGCGCGGTGACCCTGGCCGCCGCCCCCGCGTCGCCCTCCCGCCGGAGCCGGCGCGCGGCTTCGTTCCTGGCCGCCACGAACGACTCGGGGCCCAGCCCGAACAGCCGCTCGACCTCCTGCTCCTCGGCCAGCTTGCTCACCTCCTCCCACAACGTAGAGCTTGCCGGCTGGCGGCCCAGGAGGGTAGAATCACATCAGTGTAATTTTGCTCCGCAAGGCCCGGAACGGCTCGGGTCGGCGGCGACGAGCTGGGCCCCGGGCCGCGAGGGGAAGCGTGGTCCGGGGCCCTGGCCATCTCCGGGTGGTAGGGTCGTCGGCGTGGACGCACCCGAGCTGCCGGTCCGCCGCCTCGACCCCGGCCTGCCGCTGCCCGCCTACGCCCACCCGGGCGACGCCGGCGCCGACCTTTGCGCGGCCGAGGAGGTCGTGCTGCCGCCCGGCGGCCGCGCGGTGGTGCGGACCGGGCTGGCCGTCGCCGTCCCCGACGGCTACGCCGCCTTCGTGCATCCCCGCTCGGGCCTGGCCGCCAGGCACGGGGTCACGCTGGTCAACACGCCGGGCACGATCGACGCCGGCTACCGCGGCGAGGTCCGGGTGGTGCTCATCAACACCGATCCGACCGAGCCGTTCACGGTCCGCCGCGGCGACCGCATCGCCCAGCTCGTGGTCCAGCCGGTGGCCCGTGTCCGCTTCCTGGACGTCCGGGAGCTGCCGGGCAGCCCGCGGGGCGACGGCGGCTTCGGGTCGACCGGCCGCTAAGGGCTCGCGCAGGAATTATGCAGCCGTTGGGCGGGTGGCGGCGTTGGTGATGGTGTAGTTCCACTCACCGTGCCAGTCATGCCGGCCAAGCGGCACCGCGGCAAGCTCCGCGTCGGTGACCTTGACCCCGGTCGGATACGACCCGCGGTCAAGTTCCGCGCGGACCCGCAGGCCCGTTCGGGTCGTGGTGGCACCGATCAAGTCCACGACCACCTCGTGGCTCATCAGGGGCCGACCCCGCCAGTTCATCGAGATCTGGGAGAACAGCCGATGCTCGATCCGGTTCCACTTGGACGTGCCAGGCGGGAAGTGGCACACCGTGATCGCCAGGCCAGTCTCGGCGGCAAGCTTGCCGAGCTCCACCTTCCACAGCCGGCTGCGATACCCGTTGGACCCGCCAGCGTCGGCGGTGACCAGCAGCCTGGCCGCGTCCGGGTAGGCCAACTTGCCGACCATCTGCCACCAACGGCGGATCGTGGCGACCGCGAACGCGGCCGTGTCGTGGTCATCGCCCACGGTCACCCAACCCTGGTCAGCGCCCAGGTCGTACACCCCGTAGGGGATCGCCTTGCCGACCGTGGGGTCGGGGAAGTCGTGCACCTTCACCCGCACCGGCGACCCCTTCGGCTGCCACTCGCGGCCCTTGTTGCCAAGGTTGCCGACGACCTCCTTCTTCTTGGTGTCCACGCTGATCACCGGCTGGCCGTCGGCGAGATGCTGGCGGGCCTGCTCGTTGAGGTAGCGGAACTGGCCGTCCCGGTCGGGATGCTGGGCGCCCTCGACCTGCTTGGAGGTGGCCTGCAACGAGTAGTCCATCCCTGCCAGCAACTCCGCCACGGTACGGGCGCTGACCCGATGCCCCTGCGCGGTCAACTCCTCGGCGAGGTTATGGGTCGACTTGCACGTCCACCGCAACGGCGACTCCGGGTCGCCACGGGCGGTCGGCTCCACCAGCCCGTCCAGGGCTTGGAGCAGGCCCGGGTCTTGGTCGGTCGCCCTGGGCCGCCCTGCGCCTGGCCGGCGGGCCCGCCGGGTCAGCTCGGGGCCTTGGTCGATCTCGTTGGCCCCGATGCGGACCGTGGACCGGGCCATACCCCACGCGCGAGCGACCATCGCGATCCCGCCGCGGCCCAGCGCCCGGGCCTGCGCGCCGGCCAGCAGGCGCCGCTGCCGCTCATCCAAGTGCGGCGACAGCACCGCGAACATCGCCGCCAGCGCCTCCTCGGTCACCTCCACGCCCGGAGACTACACGGATGAGTAATTCACCGCTGAACCCTAACCTTGGAGGGAGAGGTTGGCGGCGCCGTTCGAAGGGAAGCGGTTGGCGAGATGGATCCAGAGAGCCAGCATCCATGGGGCGAGCGGCTGGCCGCGGAGGGCGCGGCCGCCGGGAGCGACCAGTCGTCGGTGCGGCGCCTGCTGGGCGACGCGATCGGGGTGGTCAGAGGCCGGCTCGGCGAGGTGGCGAAGGGAGGCATCCGGCCGCTGCTGGACGAGGCGGCCGCCCAGGTCCGGCCCGCCACCCTCGAGGAGCTTCGCAGCCGCTACCCGGGCCTCACCGACGACGAGGTGGCCAGGCGGCTGATCGACCGGGCCGCCCGCACCGCCGGCGCCCTCGCCATGGTCGTCGGCGGCGTGGTGGCCGCCCAGGAGGCGGTCGCCGCCGCGTCGGCGGTCGCCCCGCCGGCCGCCGGCGCCGCCATCGGCAGCATCGGCGTCACCGCGCTGGCCGAGGTGCTCGCCCTGTTCCTGCTCGAAGCCAAGCTCCGCGCCGACCTCGGGGCGCTCGCGGGGCAGCGGGCGCTCACCCCGCGGGAGCTGGTCGCCGGTGTTCTCGGCGAGGTCCAGGCGGCCGGGGGCTGGAGCAGGCTGCGGGGGCGCTCGCTGCGCCGGGCGCTCCCCGACGCCGCCGCCAGGAGGCTCGCCGCCCGCATCGCCACCATGATCCCCGCCCGCTTCGCCAGGATCGTGATCCCCGAGGTGATCGCCCCGCTGATCGGGTCCGCGATCGCCGCCCGCCTGGCCTCCAGGCAGGTGCGGGCGCTCGGCGAGCAGCACTGGGGCCGGCTCCGCCTCATGCCGAGGACGACGGTGCACTGGGGTGCGCCGTCCACGGCCAACGGTGGCCGGCCGCCAGGCGGCTGGAACCCCTCCGGCTGGGGCCAGCCACCCAACCCCGGCGAGCCGCGCTCCCTGCCCCCGCCGCCGGACCGCTGAGCGCCGGCCGGCCTACTCGCGGCGCAGGACCAGCACGGCCGCGTCGTCGTCCAGGTGGTCGCCGGTGTGGCTCTGGACCTGCCTGAGGATGGCCTCGGCGACGGCCGCGGCGCTGGCCGACAGCGGCGGGATGGCGGCCTCCAGACCCTCGGCGGCCAGCTCCTGGCCTTCCAGGTTGCGGGCCTCGATGACACCGTCGGTGTAGAGGACCACACAACGGCCGGGCTGCAGGGTGAAGCCGGCGGTTCGGTAGCTGGCGTCCGGGAACAGGCCGAGCGGTAGGGAGCCGGCGAAGGCGAGGGTGCGCGGCCCCGGGCAGGCGAGCACCGGCGGCGGGTGGCCGGCGCTCGACCAGCTCACCGCCCCGGTCGCCGGGTCCAGGATCAGCAGCAGCAGGGTGACGTACTCGTCCTCGGCGATCTCGTCGATCACCTGGCGGTTGAACGCGGTCAGCGTCCTCCCCGGCGGCCGGCCGTCGTCCAGCAGCGTGCGCAGCTCGTAGCGGAGCCGCACGGTGTGCCTGGCGGCCGCCACCCCCTTGCCGCAGACGTCACCGATGACCGCGGCGACCCGCCCGCCCTCCAGCGGGAGCACGTCGTAGAAGTCGCCGCCGACCTGGGCGACCTCGCTGGCCGAGCGGTACAGGGCACCGACGTCCAGGCCGGGCACGACCGGGAACGACGCGGGCAGCACCGCCGCCTGCAGCGAGGTGACCGCGTCACGGAGCACACTGACCAGCCGGGCGCGCTCGATGGTGACGCTCAGGTAGCTGGTGAGCGTCTCGACGAACGCCAGCTCCGGACGGGTGAAGCGGTGCCGCCGGTCGGTGTAGTTGACGAACAGGACGCCGAGCGGCCGGCTGGGGCTGCCGAGCCGGACGGCCACGTAGGATCGGATGGCGAAGCGCTCGATGGAGGGCCGCTCCGGGCCACGGACCTGGTCGGCGCGGACGTGCACCGCCGGCCGGCCGGTGCGCAGCACCTCGCTCACCTCCGGCCACTCCGCCAGGACGACGCGCATGCCGACCACCGCCTCGTCGGACATGCCGACGTGGGCCCGCCCCAGCAGCACGTCGCCGCGCTCCTCGAGCAGGAACAGGCTGGCCATGTCGGAGCCGAGCAGCCGCGCCGCCTCGCCGGTGACCAGGTGCAGCAGGTCGTCGAGGTCCTCCACCGAGCCGATCGTGGCGGCCAGGTCGACCAGGCTGCGCAGCCGCGCCGAGGTGACCCTGGCCCGCGACAGGTCGCGGGTGCGCTCGGTCGCGACCGCCTCGGCCCGGGTCCTCGCGGCGACCTCCGCGGTGGTCTCCCTGGCCATGATGAGGACCCGGGTCGGGCGCCCTGGCGGCTGGGGCAGGCGCGAGTAGGTCATGGAGAAGTAGCAGGTCTCCGGCCCCAGCCAGTCGATCGGCGCGTCGGTGACGGAGAACGGCTCGCCACTGGTCGCCACCCGCTCGAGCATGTCCAGGAACCCGGCCGGTCCCGCCTCCGGGAACACCTCGGCGACCCGCATGCCGATCATCCGGGTCTCGGGCCGCAGCGCCTTGGCGACGTCGTTGACCAGCTCGACCACCATGTCGGGGGCGCGGGCCACCGCGACCGCGATGGGGCTGGCGTCGACCAGGGCGGTGACCAGGTCGCGCTCCTCGCGCAGCTCGCGCAGGATCAGCTCCTCCCGGCCGACGTCGCGGGCGTTGACCCAGCCGCCACGCTCGCCGCCCTCCAGCTCGACGGGGCCGCCGGCGCAGCGCACCCACCGCCTGACGCCGTCCCTGCCGAGCAGCACGCAGTCGAAGTCCTGGAAGCGCTCGCCGGCCAGGGCGCGGCCGAGCGGCCAGCGCTCGGGGGGGATCGGCTCGCCGTCCACGTCGCGCACGTCGAGGGCGGCCGCCGGCACCGCCAGCAGCTCGGGAACCCGGCCGGGGTCGGCGTACCCCCACAGCCGGATGGCGGCGGCGTTGGCGTAGCGGAGCCGCCCGGTGGCGTCGGCAACGACCACGCCGCCGGGCAGCTCGCCGACGACATGGCGGAGCGCCGAGGCGTCGACCGCGGCCGACGAACCGGGCGGCGGCAGCTCGGCAGGTTTGCTCACTGCCGCAGTCTGCCCGACCGCCCGGTGCCCAGCAATCCGCCCGGTCGCCGGTCCCCCTACCGCTCGATGGGGACGTTCACCAGCGAGCCCCACTCGGTCCAGGAGCCGTCGTAGTTGCGCACCCTGGGGTAGCCGAGCAGCTCGTGCAGGACGAACCAGGTGTGCGCCGAGCGCTCACCGATGCGGCAGTAGGCGACCACGTCCTTGTCGGCGACGATCCCCTGAGACCCGTAGAGGTCCGCGAGCTGCTGGTCGGTCAGGAACTTGCCGGTCTGCCCGTCGACCGCCTTGAGCCAGGGGATGTTGACCGCACCGGGGATGTGCCCGGGCCGCTGCGCCGCCTCCTGTGGCAGGTGGTCGGGGGCGAGCTTCTCCCCGCGGTACTCCTCGGGGGAGCGCACGTCGACCAGCGCCGCGCCCTCGCGGCCGACGTAGTCGGCCAGGACCTGGTCGCGGAAGGCGCGGATCGAGGTCTCGGGCTGGCGCACCGGGTACCCGGAGGTCGCGACGGCCTCGGGCGGGTCGGTGGTCAGCGGCCGGTCCTCCAGCTCCCAGGCCTTGCGGCCGCCGTCCAGCAGCTTGGCCGGCCCGTGCCCGTAGACCTTGTAGTACCAGTAGGCGTAGGCGGCGAACCAGTTGTTGTTGCCGCCGTACAGCACCACGGTGGTCTCCGGGGTGATGCCGAGCTGGTCCTGGAGCTTGGCGAACGCCTCCGGCGCGATGAAGTCGCGCCGCAGCGGGTCCTGCAGGTCGGTGTTCCAGTTGACGGCGACGGCGCCGGGGATGTGGCCGCGGCCGTAGGCGTCGGTGTCCTCGTCGACCTCGACCACCCGGATGCCGGGGTCGTCGAGGTGGGCGGCAAGCCAGTCGGTGGAGACCAGCAGTTCGTCACGGTTGGCCATCGGGCGATGCCTCCTTGGGCGAGGGCGTGGGATCGCTGAGGCTGGCCGCGGCGCGCTCCGAGCCCGACGCTAGCGGGCGAGCGCCGCCGCGACCCGGCGACACGGCGGGCGGCCGGCGGCGGAGTTGCCGGTGCCAAGGCCCATCGGCGCGCAGGCGCGGGTGGTGAGGGCGGCCGGCCCGTCGGGGGCGGTCGCCAGCGCCTGCGCCATCGGTAGGATCATATGGTGGTACAGGCTGCCAGCAGAGCGGGCAGCTCGTCAACGCAGCCAAGGAGCTCCGATGGCCTTCTCACCAGAGCGCGACGACGCGCTGATCGTGGTCGACGTGCAGCTCGACTTCTGCCCCGGGGGCAGCCTCGCCGTCCCCGAGGGCGACCAGGTCGTGCCGGTCGTCAACCGGCTCGCGCCGCGGTTCTCCACCGTGGTCACCACCCAGGACAGCCACCCACCCGACCATTCCTCCTTCGTCGACCAGGGCGGTCCCTGGCCGCCCCACTGCGTCGAGGGCACACCCGGCTGGGAGCTGCACCCCGACCTGCGCGTGGAGGCCGACTTCCGGGTGTTCAAGGGCCGCGACCGCGAGCTGGACGGCTACACGGGCTGGAACCCCGAGCTGGCCGACTTCCTCGGTAAGCAGGGGGCCAAGCGTGTGGTGGTGGTCGGCCTCGCGCTCGACTACTGCGTGCAGGCGACCGCGCTCGACGCCCGCGCCGCCGGCCACGAGGTGCTGGTCCTCACCGACGCCACCAGGGCGGTGAACGTCCAGCCAGGCGACGGCGACAGGGCGCTCGACGCCCTGCGGGCGGCCGGCGTCCGCGAGGACCGCGCCGAGGGCTAGGCGTCCGCTCCCGCCCGGCTTGCGAGCCGGGCCGCACCAGTCCAACACTGGGGGTGACGAGGAGGGATGGTTGGCGTCGAAGAAGCGGCAGTTCCGTGAGCACTGGGCCGACGAGATGGACGGCGCGGCCACCTACCGCGCGCTGGCCGAGCGGGCCTCCGGCGAGCAGCGCGAGATCTTCCTCGAGCTCGCCAAGGCCGAGGAGCGCCACGCCAGGCACTGGGCGGCCAAGCTGGTCGAGCTCGGCGAACCGGAGCCCCGCCCGGAGGACCACCGCAGGGGGGCCAAGACCCGCCTGCTGTCCTTCCTGGCCCGGCGCTTCGGTCCCGGAGTGGTGCTGCCGCTGGTGGAGCGGGCCGAGGTCGCCGACGCCGGGCACTACGACGGCGTGGCCGACGCCACCGTGGCGATGGCCACCGACGAGCGCATCCACGCGCGCGTTCTCGCCGGCCTGACCCCCTCCACGGCCCGCGCCGGCGGCATCATGCGCGGCGAGCGCTGGCACCGCGGGGACGCCTCCGGCGCCCTGCGCGCGGCCGTCTTCGGCGTCAACGACGGCCTGGTCTCCAACCTCGCGCTGGTCATGGGCGTGACCGGCGGCCTGGCCGACCGTCGCCTGATCCTGCTGGCGGGGCTGGCGGGGCTGCTGGCCGGCGCCTTCTCGATGGGGGCCGGCGAGTACATCTCGGTGACCTCCCAGCGGGAGCTGTTCCAGCGCGAGATCGCCCTGGAGGCCGAGGAGATCAAGGCCATGCCCGACGAGGAGGCCAACGAGCTGGCGCTCATCTACCGGGCCAAGGGCGTCGGCCGCGAGGAGGCCGAGGCGATGGCCGCGCGCATCATGCGCGACCGCGGCATCGCCCTCGACACGATGGCCCGCGAGGAGCTCGGCCTGAACCCCGACGAGCTCGGCTCGCCGTGGGGGGTGGCCGCCTCCAGCTTCGTGTCGTTCGCCGCCGGGGCGCTGCTGCCGGTGCTCCCGTGGCTGGTCGCCTCGGGCACCACCGCCGTCGCCTGGTCGGTGGCGCTCTCCGCCGTGGCCCTGTTGCTGGTGGGTGCCGGCATCAGCCTGCTCACCGGCCGCTCCGTGGCCAGGTCGGCGGCGCGGCAGCTCCTCGTCGGTGCGCTGGCGGCCGCGGCGACCTTCGGAGTCGGCCGGTTGATCGGCGTGAGCGTAAGTTGAGCGGCATGGCGACGCTCGACGGCGAGCTGCAACGAGTGCTGCTGCTGGGTCCCCCCGGCGCCGGCAAGGGCATCCTCGGCCCCCACCTGTCGGAGCTGCTCGGCGTGCCGCACGTGTCCTCGGGGAAGCTGCTGCGCTCCTCGGTCGAGGCCGGCGACCCGCACCGCATCGCCGAGCAGGTGCAGCGCGGCCACTCGGTGCCCGACCGGGTGGTGCTCCAGGTCGTCGGCGAGCAGCTCGGCGCCGGCTTCATCCTCGACGGCTTCCCGCGCAGCCTCCGCCAGGCGGACGAGCTGGACCGGCTGCTCGCCGTCCACGACCGCGCCGTCCAGCTCGTGCTCGAGCTGGTGGTCCCCGACGAGGTCGCCTCGGCGCGGTTGTCGCGCCTGGCCCGCATGGAGAGCCGTAGCGACGACAGCCCCGACACGGTCGCCGCCCGCCTGGTCACCTACCGGCGGGAGGCCGGGCCGCTGCTGGCCCACTACGTCGGCCGGGTCCGCCGGGTGAGCGCCTCCGGCGACGTCGACGAGGTCTTCCAGCGGGCCGAGCGCGCCCTCGCGTCGCTGCCTCGGACCGCCCGCGGCTGAGCTGCAACCGGTTCGGGGGGGAGACGGCTCCCCCCCGAACTCCCCCAAGCCGTGGTCAGCGGCGCCGTAGGCGCACCAGCAGGCGGTCGCGGCGGGTGGTGGCGGCGACCAGCAGCAGCCCCAGCCCGACCGAGCCGGTGCCGATCAGCAGCAGCGGCGCGGCCCTGGACGGCCCGGTGAAGGGCAGGTTGCACATGGCGGCGCCCTTGGCCATCACGTGGTCGGCGAAGCCCACCTTGGTGCCGTCCGGCCTGGCCACCACTAGGCGGATGCTGAGCACCTGGTTGAGCCGGGCCGGCAGCCGGGTCATGAACTCGCCCATCTCCGAGCTCTGCACCGTCCTGGCGGCGAGGGTGCTGCCGTCGTCCTGGTTGAGCAGGGTGAGATGGAAGCTGGCGTTCTTGGCCAGGCCCTTGCCCATCGCCATGATGCTGGTGCAGGTCATGTCGTGCAGGCCGATGTGCTGCTGTTGCTCCTGGGCGGCGGCCGCGGCGGCGGGGAGTGACAGCGCCGCCGCCAGGCCGAGGGCCGCCAGGACCCTGCACAGGCGCATGCTCGTCGTCCTTTCTGCTGGGGGATGCCTGACCGGGGGGTCGGTCAGGGCGAGGAGGTGTGCGGGGTGGTGATGGACGTGCCGGCCTTGCCCATGATCCCGAGGTCGTCGACCAGGAGCCGTGAACCGCCCGTCAGGTCGGGGCTGAGGATCTCGACGGCCAGCATGGCGCCGGCACGGTGGCCCTCGTGCGCGACCTCCAGGCGCTGCCATCTCCCGCCGGCCACGGCGCCGACGGTGTCGACCGCGAACCGCTTGCCGCCGAGCACCTCGAACAGGTTCACCTGGACGGTGCTGCCCGGCTGGCTCGCCCGCACCCAGACGGTCCCGTGGTAGACGTGGCGCGTCTGGACCTTGAGGATGCCGGCGAGCGACAGACCCGGCGAGCGCGCCGAGCCACGGGTGAGCTGCGCCGCCCAGTCGCCCTCCCTGGCCCCGCCGACCCGTTCGAAGCCGGCGTCGCCGAGCGTCCGCCAGCCCATCAGCCCGACTTCGAACCCGGCGTTGGCGAGCGGGGCGCCGCCCTTGGCCGCCGGGCCTGCCGCCGGCGTGGCCGGGTTGGTGGCGGCGGCGGCGACCCTGGTCGTCGTCGGGGCCGGCGGCAGCAGGTTGGGCAGGCGGGCCGCGCTCGACTCCTGCCGGTCGAGCAGCGACCCGATCACGATGGCGGTGGTGATCACGATCGCCACCATGGCCAGGATCGACTCGACCAGCAGGTGGTCGCGCGCGCGGCTCTGGACCCGGACCGGCGGGGCGAGGTGGCGAGGGGGTGTCCGCTGCATGCCCGGAAGCTCCCAGGTGTGGCTAACGCCCCGGTAACGCCCGCTCCACCTCCGCCGCCTCGGCGAGGAGCGCGGTCGCGCCGACCGAGGCGAAGAAGACCCGCGCGGCGGCCAGCTCCGCCTCCGCCTGGGTGGCCCGGCCGGTCGCCGCCAGCCGCCGGGCCGCCGCCAGCCGGGCCGCCGCCTCGTCGGGCCGCGAGCCGATCCCGGCGTAGACGCCGGCCGCCCGCAGCGGGTCGCCGGCCACGAACGCCCGCGCGGCCTCGAGCCACGGCGACGGCGGCAGCGGGATCGCGTCCAGACGCGCGCCCTGTTCGCCCAGCCCGGCCAGGACCACGCCCAGGTCGATGCCGACCTCTGGGCCGAGCACGCCGCCGCCCAGCCCGGCGAGCAGCTCGTCGGTCGCCGCCCTGGCCGCCTCGAGGCGGCCGCCGCCCAGCAGCACGCGGGCGAGGAAGGTCCGGGTCGGGTCGAGGTCCTGCTGGTCGCCGGCCTCCGTGGCCAGCGCCAGCGCCGCCTCGGCGTCCTCGAGGGCGTCGGTCAGGCGGCCGCGCGCCAGCCGGATGCGGCCGCGCCACAGGCGGCACTCCCACTCGAGGTAGTGCCGCTCGTCCCCGGCGAGCAGGGCGTCGACGATCCCGACGGCCTCCTCCCAGCGTCCCGACCAGTAGCGCTCGGCGACCCGCTGCAGCTCGATGGTGCGGCGCCAGCGCAGCGACCCGAACCGCTCGGCCCGCGACGCCGCGGCGGCCAGCGCGACGAAGCAGCGGGGAAGGTCGCCGAGGGCGGCCGCCGCCCAGGCGAGGTTCAGGTGCCAGACGATCCCGCCGGGTGTGCCCAGCTCGTCGAAGCTGGCGATGGCCGCGTCCAGGTCGGCCAGCCCGCCGGCGTCGCCGGCCTCCACCCTGGCCGTGCCGATCGCGCCGAGGGCGTCGGCCTCCAGGTCGCGCAGGTCCAGGCCCCTGGCCATCGCGAGCACCTCGCCGCCGACCGTGCGTGCCTCCGCGGAGCGGCTGGCCACCACCAGGTGCATCATCGCGCCCCGGAGCACCGCCGCCTTGGACGGCGACGGCGGCGCGTCCGCGACCAGCGCGAGCGCGCGGTCCAGGTGGACCGCCCGCCGGTCGCCGCGGCCGTGCAGGAAGGCGAGCTCGCCGAGGAGCATCTCGGCCTCGGCGGCGGCCAGCGGCTGCCCGGCGGCCAGCAACGCCTCCCTGGCCGCGGCGAGCTGGTCCTGGCCGGTCATGTCGCTGCGGCAGCGAGCCCGGCCGAGGCGCAGCAGGAGCTGGCCGCGCTCGGCGTCGCCGTCCGCGCACAGCTCCAGCGCCTCGGCGTGGCAGCGGGCGGCGGTCTCGTAGCCGCCGAGAGCCGCGGCCCGGTCGCCGGCGTCGCGCAGCGCGGTACGGGTCCGATCGGCCAGGCCAGGTGGCTCGGTGCCGGCGGCGCGGGCGAACGACAGCGCCGCCCGGTAGTGGTAGGCGAGCAGCTCGGCGCGGTCCTCGGCCCGGTCGGGGGCGAGGCCCTCGATCCAGGCCGCCGCCCGGCGGTGCTTCTCGGCCCGCTCGGCCCGCACCACCTGCCCATAGGCGACGTCGCGCACGAGCGCGTGCCGGAAGGCGTACTGGACCTCGCCGGCGACCGTGGAGCGCCCGAACCGCTGCACGAACTCCTTGGCCTCCAGGCGGGCCAGGCAGGCGTCCAGCCGGTCGGGCGGGTGGCCGCCGACCTCGCCGAGCGCCCCCACCCAGCCGATCTGGCCGAGGACCGCGGCGTCGTGCAGCACCGCCTTCTCGTCGGCGGGGAGCGCGTCCAGGCGCGCGGCCACGATGGCGTGCACGCCGGTCGGCAGGGGGTCCGGGGGGCTCACGCCTAGCCCCCCGGTCGGCAGGGGGTCCGGGGGGCTCACGCCTAGCCCCCCGGTCGGCGGGGGGGCGCGGTGCACCGCGGCCACGCCGCCGCGGTCGCGCAGCATGCGCACGTACTCCTCGGCGAACAGGGGGTTGCCGCCGACCCGGCTGAGCAGGCGGGGCTCGACCTCGGCGGGGAGCCCGTGGTGGGCCAGGAGCAAGGCGAGCAGGCCGCTGGTGTCGAGGTCCCCGAGCGGCTCGAGCCGGATGATGGTGCCGGCCGACCCCCAGCCGGGCCGGCGCTCCAGCAGCTCTGGCCGGGCGGTCGCCACCACCAGCAGCGCGGCCTCCCCGGACGCGGCGAGGCTCTCGACGAAGTCGAGCAGGGCGTCGTCGGCCCGGTGCAGGTCCTCGAGGGCGAGCACCAGCGGCCGTGCCGCCGCCAGCCCGTGGAGGAACCGGCGCCATGCGGCGAACTCCTCCTCGCGGTCGGCGGCGGTCGTCGGTGCCTGCAGCGCGGGGGAGCCTGAGGGGGTGGGATCGATGCCGACCAGGCGCCGCAGGTGCCCGGCGACCCAGGCGGCCGTCGCCGGATCGGCGACCGCCGTGGCGACCGAGGCGGCCAGCCGGCGCTCGGCGGTCTCGGCGGCGTCGGTCTCCATCACGCCGACCTCCGCCTTGACCGCCTCGGCGAGCGCTCCGAAGCTTGGGTCGTCCCCGTAGGGCAGCGAGCGGCCCTGGCGCCAGCGGATCGGGGCCGCGGCCGGCGGAGCGCCAGCCAGCCGGTCGGCGAGCTCCGCGAGCAGCCGGCTCTTGCCGATGCCGGCCGCCCCCAGCACGGCGACCAGCTCGGGCGCACCGCCGGCGGCGGCCCGGCCGGCGGCCTCCAGGAGCACCCCGAGCTCGGCGTCGCGGGCGACCAGCGGGGGGAACCGGGGCGTGCGGCGGTCCCGGTCGACGGTGGCGACCGCGGTCCACGCCGGCACGCCACCGGGGAGGGTGACCCGGGGGGTCGGGCGGTAGGACACGGCCCGCTCGGTCGCCCGCCTGGTCGCCTCGGTCACCAGCACGGCACCGGCGAGCCCGGCCTCCTGAAGCCGGGCACAGGTGGCGAGCAGGTCGCCGGGAACCCGCCGGCGGCCCGCGGCGGCGCCGACCAGCGCCTCCCCGGTGGCGACGGCGGCCTGGACCCGCAACCTCGCCGCGTCGGTCAGGGTGTCACGGATGGCGAGGGCGGCACGGACGGCCCGTTCGGGGTCGTCGTCCCTGGTGCGGGGCACCCCGAAGAGGGCCACCGTGCGGCCGCCGACCGACTCCTCGACCACGCCGCCGAAGGCCCCCACCTCGGTCCGGATCCGGGCGAGCGGGCCGGCGAGCGTGCTTGCTGTGTCCTCGGGGTCGGGGTCGGAGAAGTCCTCGACCGCCTCGTCGACGTCGGCGACGAGCATGGTGACGAGCTTGCGCTGGGCGCCGTCCGGCGGGGAGGAGGGATCGCCCACGGGCCGCTCCTCGAGCGTGGTCGTTGCCGCTGAGGTGGCTAAGCGTAGCTCCTCGCGCAACCCACGGCCCGGGTGCCGGACCCAGGGCTAGTTGGCGGCGGCTGCTGGGGCCGGCACGCCGTGCCGGCCCCAGCGGACGAGGCGGCCGGTTGCGTGGATGACGCACACGGCCACAGTCAACCCCAGTGCCAGTTGTCGAGGGACAGCAAGGCGGCCGCGCCGATCAGCCACATGGTGGCGACCGCGAACCAGTGCTTGGAGCGAGTGCGCATGAGAGCCCTCCTCTTGGTCCGGACCCTGCCTGGTGTGGTGGTTCGGCGCCTTCCTCGCCGGTCAGGTGAGAGAGATTGATCTCTATCATAACTAGTACGAAGGTACTAGACAAGCCTTGGAATCTCGGCGTGGGTGTCAGGTCGTGAGGTCGTGACCGCGATGGGCGGGGTTGGCGTTGGGGACGTCGAGCTCCAGCGGGACGGTGACCCCGCCGCCTGCGGCCTCCACGATGGTCACGAGCGACCAGCGGCCACCGATCGACAGCAGCTGGCCCTTGCCCTGCCAGCTCCCGTCGGCCCCCTTGACCAGCTTCAGGCGCGCGCTGGCGAGGTCGGGCCGGGCCATGGGCGTGCCGGTCAGCTCGACCCGCTCCACCGGCAGCGGGGTACCGGTGTCGTAGTCGGACACCGCGGCCGCGAAGCTGTTCGGCCCGGCGGCGCCGGGGCTGACGGTGAGCGTGACCCGTACCGAGGTCGCGTAGTCGGTGCCGGTCGCCCGCAGGAGCTGCCGCTGCGCCGGCGGCCGGGCAGCCGCCGCCACGCTGGTCGCGCCGGGGGGCAGCTCGCTCAGCAGCGCGGCCGCCAGCAGCACCCCGGCCGCCAGCCAGAGCTCGCCGCGGACGCTGCGGCGCAGCCGGCCCGTGGCACGGCGGCGGGCAGTGACCTGCAGCGCCGGCACCAGGCGGTAGCGGTTGACGGCGCCGAGCAGCAGCAGCCCCGAGAACAGGGCGAGCTTGACGCCGAGGGCGCGGCCGAAGCCGCTGCCGAGCAGGGCTCGCCAGCCACCCAGCTCGTCGACGCTGCGGGCCAGGCCGGTGACGACCACCACGGCAACGCTCGCGCCCGCCAGCTTGGAGAAGCGGACCGCCACGGCCCGCTGGTCGGCTCGGGCCCGCCCCCGCAGGCCGACGAGCAGCCAGGCCAGCCCCCCGATCCAGACGCCGACGGCGAGCAGGTGGGTCCACTGGGCCGCCAGGTTGAGCAGGCGCAGCGAGGACGGGCCGGCGGCGTGGCCGGCGAGGGCGTGCACCAGCATCCCGCCGGCCGCGGCCAGCCCGACGACCACCAGCGGCCGGGCCTTGCCCGGCCCCGCCAGCAGCAGCCCCACGGTGGCGCCGGCCGCCCCCGCGAGCAGGATCGTCCGCCACGCCAGCCAGGCGCCCGTGGTCGAGCCGAGCAGGTCGCCGAAGCTCACCCCGGCGTCGGCGCGCGCGGCCACCACCATGGCCGCCAGCCCGGCCGCCGCGGCCAGCACGGCCAGCCCGAGCAGCGGGGCCGGCCTGCCGGGGAGGCGGCGGTCGAAGACCAGCAGCCCGGCCGCGGCCGCCCCGAGCAGCAGCGTGAGGCCCCAGTAGTAGGCCCAGCGGCCGGCGACGGCCAGCGGCGCCGGGGGCGGGGTGGCCCGAGCGGCCGCGACCGCCTGCGCCGGGGGGAGCACCAGGCCGCCCCCGCCGATCCCGAAGGCGAAGGTCCCGGCGGTCGGGTGCCCGTCGACCGCCGAGATGGTCCGCCAGCTCACCGTGTAGGTCCCGTTCCGCAGCCCGTGGAGCGGCATGCGGAGCTCCAGCGGGCGGCCGGGCACCCGCTGCGGCCGCCCGCCGGCGACGGCTCGTCCGCCGGCGTCGAGCACGCGGATGCTGGACAGGGTGGGGTCGGGTGCCTCGCTGAACCTGAGCGTCACCGCGTGCGGCGGTCGCGCCACCCACGTCCCGCCCGCCGGGTCCGAGGCGCGCAGGCTCCCGTGCGCGGCTGCCGCCGGGCCGGTGGCCAGCAGCCACAGCCCGGCGAGCAGCGCGGGGGCGACGAGGCGCCGCATCGGCGCATCACACCTTGCCGGCACCCACGGCGACGTCGTGGCGGGCGGCCGGGACGGCGGCCGGGCGCCTGGCGATCGCGAGGCCGGCCACGAGCAGGCCGGCGGCCCCGACCAGCAGGCCGGCGATGGCCAGCAGGCGCGCCTGCCCGGCCGCGTCCCTGGCCCGCTCGGCGGCGATGGCCGCCTGCTGTTGCGCGGCCAGCGCGCCCTGCAGCGAGGCGTTCAGCCGCGGCACCTCACGGTCGACCCGCTCGGCGAGCTGCGCGGTCGTCGGGCTCTTGACCGGGAAGGCGACCTTGGCCGGGTCCTCCACGTCCGAGAAGGTGTTGGGCCCGGAGGCGAAGCGCTGGGGCTTGATCTTCTTGCCGGCGATGGTCCCCTGGAGGTGGAAGGTGTACTGGCCGGCGGCGGTGGGGATGAAGAAGGCCCGGTAGTCTCCCGGGGTGCCCCAGGTGTCGCCGAAGTGGGGCTCCATCTTCAGCTCGGTCTGGTTGCCGCCGGCCAGGACCATGACCTTGAGGCCGTCGGCGTTGCGGACGGGCTGGCCGTGGTGGTCGCTGACCAGCACCTGGACGCTGTTCTTCTCGCCGGCGTAGGCGGGCTCGTCGCCGAAGCCGACCACGTAGCTGTAGGCACCCGCCTCGCGGCGCTCGTGGGCGGCGGCCGGCGAGGCGAGCAGGGTGACCAGGGCCAGGGCGGCCAGGATCGCGAGGTGCCACCGGACTGACGTTCTCGGGAGGATTGGCGGTCGAGGCATCGGTGGCCCCCTTTGACGGTGATGTACGATTGCAGGCATGATGATAGAGACCGTTATCTCTATACCACAATGAGTCGGTTTGCGAGATAGACGTGGTTGGCCCGGAGGGCGAGGAAGGTAAGATGTTGATCGGCGACCGGGGAAGGGAGGACGGGGCCCGCCAGGCCGCCAGGGGTTCGCGCGAGCGGGCCCGCTCCATCGGCATGGACGAACGCAGGGCGACGGCACTCGAGCGGTCCAGCGAGCAGTGGCTCGCGTGGCTACGCCGCGGCCTTGCCGGGCAGCCTCCCGGCGACGCGCTCGGCGGCCTCTGGGACCTGCTCGAGGAGTGGTTCGCGAGCGACGACTTTCACACCTCGGGGCTCGCCGCCGCGATGGCCGGGCTCACCGGCAACGGCGGCGAGGCGACCCGCTCGGTGATCGCCGCCCACCGGCGGGCGCTGCGCCGGCTCCTGGAGGAGCCGGCCAAGGCGGCAGGGGCCAGCGACCCGGCCGCGCTGGCGGCCCAGCTCCACCTTCTGGTCGAGGGCGCCATCGTCGGGGCGCTGATCGACCGGCACGCGGCCGTGACCAGGCACGCGCGGGAGCTGACCGAGATCGCGCTGGCCGGCGGCAGCGTCTAGGAGCCGGCGGCCGCGGCCACGGCGGCCCTTGCCAGCTCCCGGGCGCCGCGGGCGGCCGCCGGGTCGCGGTCGACCGCGGCGGCGGCGATCGCGCCGTCGATGAGCACCTGGAGCTGCGCGGCCAGGACGGCCGTGTCGTAGGCCCCGGCCGCCTTGGCGAGGTCCTCCAGGAGCTGGCGCAGCGCCCGCCGGTGGGCGGCGATCACCGCCTGAGCGGGGTGGTCGGGCTCGCTGCGCAGCTCGGTGGCGCCGTTGGCGATGAACGAGCCGCGGAAGCCGTCGGTCGTGACCCACTCCTCCAGGGCGTCCCACAGGCCGTCGAAGCGGGACCGCGGGTCGTCGCCGCGACGGTCCAGCGCGTCGGCCAGTTGGTGCAGCCACTGCGTGCCCCAGTGCTCCAGGGTGGCGGCGACCAGGCCGTCCTTGCTGGCGAACTGCCGGTACAGGGTCATGGGCGCCACGTCGGCCTCGCGGATGATGCGGTTGACGCCGACGGCGGCGATCCCTTCCTTGCGGAAGAGCTCGGTCGCCGTGGTCAGGATGCGTTCACGCGGCCTCGCGGACACCATGGCGTCTGCCTGCTCCTTGGGCGGGGGACGAGAGAAAATTCTCTCTCTTGTCACCTTGCTGTCAAGTGAGGGCGAACAGCAGCTCCCTCGCCTCTGCCAGGTGGGCGGTCGCTCCCACCTCCCGGTAGAACACGAGCGCCCGGTCGAGCTCGGCGCGGCCCTCTGCGAGGCGTCCGTCGCCGAGCAGCCGCCTGGCCGCCGCCAGACGCGCATAGGCCTCGTCGGGCCGGGTGCCGATCCCGGCGTAGACCGTGGCCGCCCGCCCGGGGTCGCCGGCCACGAACGCCCTGGCCGCCTCCAGCCACGGCGACGGCGGCGCGTCGTCGAGGACCTCGGCGGGGCGCCCCAGCTCGACCAGGTCGACCGCCAGGTCGACGCCGAGGTCCGGGTTGAGCAGCCTGCCGGCCAGCCCGGCCAGCAGCTCGTCGACCAGCTTGCCCGCCTCGGCGGGGCGGTCGGCGGCCAGCAGGACCCGTGCCCCGAAGGCGAGGGCGGGGTCGAGGTTCTGCGGGTCGCCCGACTCGCGCGCCAGCTCCAGCGCCCGCTCGCCGTCCTCCCGCGCCGCCGCGACCTCGCCCCTCGCCAGGTGGATGCGGCCGCGCCAGAACCGGCACTCGCACTCCATGTAGTGGCGCGCGCCGTCGGCGGCGTCGGCCACGACCCTGTCCGCCACCCGCGTCGCCTCCGCCCAGCGGCCGGTCCAGTAGTGCTCGGCCACCTGCGCCAGCTCGATGTAGCGCAGGTCGGCGACGCCGCCGTAGCGCTCGGCGGCGCGCCAGGCCGCCTCGCCGGCGGCGAAGCTGCCACGCAGGTCGCCGAGGATGGACCGGGCGTAGGCCAGGTTGTTGTGCCAGCCGACCGAGTGGGAGGAGCCCTGCTCCTCGGAAAGGGCCACCCCGCGCTCCAGGTCGCCCAGGCCGCCGGGGTCGCCCAGGGCGACCCTGGCCGCCCCGATGGTGCTGAGCGCCGCCGCCTCGACGTCGCCGGCGCCGAGCGACCTGGCCATCGCCAGCGCCTCGCGGGCCACGCCGAGCGCCTCGGGATGGCGGTCGGCGACCAGCAGGTGCAGCATGCAGTGGCTCAGCACGGCCGCCTTGGAGTGGGACGCCGGCGCGTCGGCCACCAGCGCCAGCGCCCGCTGGATGTGGGCCGACCGCGGCCGGCCGTAGATGTAGGCGAGCCTGCCGAGGAGCATCTCGGCCTCGGCCGCCCGCTCGCGGGCGCCGGCGGCGAGCAGCCCGTCCCTGGCCTTCTCCAGCAGGTCCTCGCCGGCGCCCTCGCCGAAGCAGCGCGCCTCGCCGGCGCGGAACTCGAGCTCGGGCCGGTCCGGGTCGTCCTCGGGCCAGATCGCCAGGGCCGCGGTGTAGTAGCGGGCGGCGCCGGCGTGCGCGCCGAGGGTGGCCACCCGGTCGCCGGCGTCGCGCAGCGCCAGCCGCGCCCGCTCGGTCAGG
>Ga0210378_10000300_pt1 | contig 24556 bp, 15 predicted proteins | sample PLM1_60_b1redo_FD_155465 | JGI IMG/M metagenome (GOLD analysis project Ga0210378, IMG submission 155465) | Groundwater sediment microbial communities from an aquifer in East River, Colorado, USA - PLM1_60_b1 redo | ecosystem: Environmental > Terrestrial > Soil > Riparian zone | place: USA: East...
GCTATCTAAACTTGCTGCTGGAGTTAACATCGGTAACTTGGGCGCCTACAGGAAAATGATTTCCAAGGGTTTCAGGACTGAATTCCAGGGCGTTATGATGACGAAAAATAATGATCCAGGATATCACATTGAGGACGTCTATGCAATTGACGATTGGAGATAAATTAACTCATGTACAATTTAGTGATGTCAAATTTTCACTTTTGTACTTGTCAGAAATCATATTCCGAATTATATACAGTCATATCCCGACGGGCTCGAAAATAATGTTCCCTTTATTTATACCTAATAAAATTAGTTTTTAGAATTTCTAATTATGTTCCGATTGAATATTCAGTCATATACCGACGGCTGAGCGATTAACCACACCTCATCTCATCAAGATCGTTCCCTAGTTATTCGATGCAAAATTACGAGAATAATTAGTGTGAATATAGGAATTAGTAGCATCAGCGAGGCAAATAACCAAACATTCTTTGAGATTAAACCAAATGTTTGAATTCCAAGGACATTACTGGCTACGAACGTGATAAGCAAGACTGTTACAGGAATTATTAATGATAAAATGGCCACTGTGAAATATTTAATTTCTGTTTTTTGGGGTCTAAAGGCCAATTGTATTCCAAATATAGTAAAGGCCATGGCTACAAAAAAAGACACAATTGATAGAACAACTTGACGTGGAGCAGATTCCTCCAGTACAATCCTTGATTTTCTCAGTTCACTAATTATGATAGGTATGTCATTGCTAGTTCCATTTTTATCTAGCGGATCGTCTTTGGTTACTAAAGACCGATTTATTTGCAATGACCCTTGCGTAGTTTGAAAAGGTATACTCAATAAAACCATTACAATAATCAAGATGACAGGTATAGATATGGCAAACATTCTAAAAATGCTGATAGCAACACGTGATTAATGAATTTTGTTCTTAGGATAAAGTTGATTCCTTACTGAACGAAGTATTAAACAAAAACAATAGTAGAATCTATGAGTTGTTGGGGTAAACCCAAACCAATAATTAAAATGGTTCCGAAATGTTAACGATTCCCATCACGACGTCCAAATTGAGAGTATCAAAAAAGTCAAGAAACACGCTCTCGATAAGATTGAGAAGAGAGATAAAACTAGATAATTTGAAAAACCAAGACGGAGATCGAAGGTGGAAGAATAAAGAACATGAATTAACCAAGGTATCTAACACTTAAGAAGCTTAATATTCTTTCTAACTTAAATGAAATTCTCAACTAGTACATTAACAACAGTTGCTTTAATTGTGGGAGTAGTTCTCGGGTACACATTCGCAGGATTCGCTTCGATCAAAGCACAGAACATAACTGCGCCAAATAACATGACAGCTTCAAACATGACAACTTCAAATACTTCTGGAGGTTCCGCAAAGATGCATCTGGAAGAGGCCATTAAAGCTTTGGAAAGCGGAAACAAAGATGCAGCTTCAACTCATTTGACTGCTGCACAACAAGCCATATCTGGAGAATCTGATCAAGCTAAGATGCATTTTAATGAAGGAATGAAGGCTTTCTCGGCTGGGGATACGAATGGCGCTCTGATGCATTTGAAGGCCGCTAAGGATGCTCTCGGTTGAACTAAAAACTCAATTAACACCAAAATTTTTTTGTAATGATTGCAAAAGAGATGTATTTGCAGATTTTAAATTTTGAGTAACGAAAAATTGCTACAGAATTGAATATTCAAGTATAGCCTATGAGTTGCATCCGAATTGTTAACAATATGCATCCCGACGCGCCTGCAATAAAATTAGTTCTCATATCAGATTCCAGATATTAAGAAACCTCTTGAGGAAAACAAAGGAGCTAATAGAAAAAAATCGATAAAAATGTTGATGATCGGGAAGCAAGTATAAAATCATATTATGAAAATACTGAAAAGAAAACTCCGGGTAATGATTCTTGAGACCCAATAGTGTCAACAGTTGCAAAGGTAGAAAAACAAACTGTATCGACATAGTTTAACCTCCTCTTATTTTTTTGTCGAATTGAATCGCTATTTGTCATTAGTTTTCTAAGCTAATTGATATAAGTAAGAATGCTTTTCTTAAATCTAATATTGTCTCTTTTGGGCGAATCCAAAGTGGAGTATATAGGAAAGATAGTTGGCATACATGCTGCGTTATTACATACAGGTAAACTTCTTCTTTTTTCCTATCCCAGCAGGCATAGGGAACACTCTGACACAGCAAATCATGAACATGGAATATTTGGAAGTGCATCTCATCATGGAGTATACGAAATAATAGACCCAGAAAATTGGACAGGCGAATCTAGGAAGATGGAAAGAAATATTTTCTGTGGTGGGCAATGTTTTCTAGGTAATGGTGATTTGTTTGTTTCTGGAGGACAGTGGCAGGCTATACATAATCCATTATTGCTATTCGATCCTCCAAGTATATGTAATTATGTATTTGATAATAAAAATTGGAAATTACAAAAACGCACCTTATTTGCAAGGTGGTATCCGACATGCGTAACGCTCCCTAATGGTAACGCACTAATAATCTCAGGAGCAGCAGGAATTTATGGATTAAGGAAGATAGGCCCTATTGATTTAGTTAATAGGAAATTAGAATTGTTCGATCAAAAGACGGGATTGAGAACTTTGCAAAGAATACCATTCAGAATAAATGTGTATCCGTTTATGCATGTTCTTCCCAATAATAGGATTTTTGTTCATTCAGAGAGAACAACAAGAATATACAATCATCAAACTAATCGCTGGGACAGCAATCATGATGATAAAAATATTTTAGAAATCAAGACGCGATATGAATATTCCAGAACTAATCCGGTACAAGGAACGAGTGTGTTACTTCCTTTCAGACTATCGAAGAATGAAAAATACGCTACCATCATGATAATTGGAGGTGGTGGTGAAGACGAGGATCCAGGAATAGATACTCCTGCGACTGCAACCTGCGAAATAATCACTTTTAATGATGAAGTTGATGCCGTGTGGAATAAAACTACCAGTATGAATTTCAGGCGGGTTATGCCAGATGCAATAATTCTTCCGAATGGAAAGATCCTTGTTGTCAATGGATGTGAGCAAGGAAAGTCTGATGAAGGAGAGAATCCAGTTTTGGTACCGGAACTTTATGATCCGGAGAACAAAAATTGGGCCAAGATGACTCCTATGAATGTTAAAAGACTATACCATTCAAATGGAATGCTTCTTCCTGATGGAAGAGTTATGACTGCAGGTACGGATAAGGAATGGAATAAAGGTGAAAACATTCATGATGAGTATAGAATAGATGTATTTACCCCACCGTACCTACAAAATGATTCTCGTCCTGAAATCCAAAATGCTAAAGAAGAAGTACGATACGGCGAAGAAATTGCAATTAAATGTGATCAAGCTGAGGAAATCTTAGCGGTTTGTTTAATTAGACCAAGTTCAGTAACACACTCTCTTAACACTGATCAGAGATACCTTGAATTACAAGTTATCAGTACAACCAAATCTTCTCTTACCGTGAAGATTCCGAGCGACCCAGGAATAGCACCCAAAGGATTTTACATGCTTTTTATATTGAATAAAGGAGAAACACCATCAAAAGCAAAATTCCTCAAAATCACGTAAGAGAATTTGTTTATTAATTACAGGGTTAATGCATAGGAACGATTCTAGTCTAGGTAAATCCATTTTGCATGCGATGGAACGCCTCTGTTGTTAATAGCAAACAGCATATAGTATCCTTGCTGTGCCAACGAGTGCGGATGACCTCCATTGGGTGCGGTCATTGTTAGGCGATTTGAATGGTGGTGTGTATGTGGCATCTCAATTACTTTTTGCTCTGTATCTGTTTGGTGTGTTACAGCCATAGGTCTTACAAGGACAACTTTCACTATAGAAGATGCGTGAGGTATTTTTATCTCAAAATTCTGTCCGTGATGAACCGACCCAGGAGCAGATAATATGTTAGGCCTTGGGCCGCGGAACAAGTAAGGTGGACTGTAAACTTCAATCGTAGTATTATTCCATCCTGCCATCATCACTTTTCCATTGGGCAATAATAATGCAACTGAATGATAATCCCTAATTGACGGTAACTCTGCCATAGGAAACCATAAGTTTGTCTGTGGCCTGAATATAGTGCACGGAGAATTAGTCCTTCCAATACCTCCGCAAACAAATACACTCCCAGTAGGCAGTAAAACTGCACTGCAAAGACTTCTGTGTTCACCATCTGGAAATGCAGTAGATGTGCCCCAGTTCGCCGTTGGAGATAGCGATGTTGAATCGATGATTTCATACGTGTTATTTGTGGAGGGATCAGAACCTCCAACTACCAGAATACGCACATATGGAGGAACGGTGCTAAGCAACATTACAGACATTCCCTTTGTCCGATCCGGCATGGAAGGTGAAACTGGTGCTATGTCATTCCAAGCACCCGTATATGTTCCTGTAAACATAAAGTAACTGGATTGATCGTCTCCAGGGAAGGGACCACCGCCCGGTCCTGCGCTTGCCCATCCTGTTCTTGAGTAAAAGATACTATGATTTGGCAACAAATGAAGCCCTGGATATAAATTCGGAAATGGTTTGTCGTCACCCAGCGTTACTTCGGAAAAACTATCAGAACTCTCCTCATATATTTCCATATCACCTGCACCATGTCCACAGGTAACTAATACTTCGTGACTGTTGGCGGTTCGATGGTCGCTCATTGTAAGAACTGTAGGATACCATCGTTCGTGAGTCATACTGCCAGTGGTCCTTGACCATGTCTTCGTTACAGGATCAAATTTGTAGCCCCACATCGCCTTAGAATTATGTCCATATCCTCCACCTCCAACTACTAGGAGGCGACCATCCGACAAAAAGGAATGGCCTCCGCATAACACTGAATACCCCGATACGGCATCAGGTATTTGATGAGGTTGGTTAACTGGATCCTCAAATGTAGTAGAACTCGTATTTTCTGGATCCCAAAGAATAGTTGTTTCATCAGCGGTAACGAAAAGAACCCTACCAGTATGTAATAACGCTGCATGAACGACTCCGTCATACCCACCTGGACCCCTGCGCGGGATAGGAATTGGAAAAGCATCCCAGCGACCGTAGAAAAATTCACTAAAATAAGTAAGTAAATGGTCTAAATGCTTGCGGTTGAACTCTCTAATGGCTGATAGCTCTTTTATATTGCGAAAACCAAGTGGATATTCACGGTCCCTGAAATCAATGACCTGTTTCGCAATTTGAAAATCCAAAATCTTTTTTGGTTCCTCCCTTAGTTCGGCTAGGTTATCTTCGTGAATTGGAGTGCCTTCAGGATGAATGTTTGTGATTCTTTCATACACCAAATCTTCAACCCATACGGCATCATTGAGGAAGCTGAGGATTCTTCTGTGAATACTAGGTTCCAGGTCCAGCTTTTTCTCTTTTACCTTTTTTTTATTGACATGCCTTACAACCTTTCGTTTAGAGATAGAATGCCGAATCGATCTCTTACTCATAATTAATCACATAAACACAGTATGTAATGCACTTAAACTTTAACTTTGGATAATTCAACTATTTTTCTGCCATAGTCAGATATCAATACAACCGTTCCAATTGGTTTACGTATATAAAGAGAATCTAATGGAGTTCATCTGCTGGCAATATTGTCCCACCGAAGCTAGATAAATTTGTCATATAAGCGAGCTCCAAGTTGTAAACAATATGCATAAGATCAGCCCATAACAAAAAAAGTTAGTGTATCTCTTAAGTAATTTTAGAAAAGTTACCAAAAACAAGACTAAATAGAAGTTAGTAGAACCCCACTACATGAAGGGCACTAATCCCGACGTCCGAAGCCTTACAGAAATTTACTAATCTCTTAATGAACTGATTACAGAATATCGCTCATGGCTTTACGTTACAGTATTAAAGATTTTTCTTCACTGAGGCCAGTGTTGTTTAGTTTCTCCTACTATGTGTTCTGCTATTCTAAAAGCTAAAGCAGATATGGTTAAAGACGGGTTGACTCCTAGTGCAGTAGGTATAATGGAACCGTCAACGACATATAGATCATTATAGGGGTCGCCTGTAGTAGCATTGAACACTTTGCCAAGACCATTTACAACTCCTTCAAGAACTGTTACTCCCATAGGACATCCACCTAAGGGATGTAAAACCCATTGAGCTTTCTGATCTTTACCCCAAAAGGGGATAAGTAAGCTATTCAAGCCGTTCTTTCCGACTTTTTGAGCCACCAATTTCATAGCTTCTATTATATCAGTAAAGACCTGTTGGTTCAGATCATAATTGTTTTCCAAGTCCAATTTTCCGCTATTGTTAAGAATCAGTTTCCCATTAGCATCATCAACCCCGATACCTCCTAACATTAGAATTCTTGAGACCCTTTGTTCTGGAGATTCGGAGGACTGAAACAACTTCATGATGTCAAGAATTTTTGCCAATATAAAGTTAGATGATGAGAGATCAGCCCCCTGGACCCAGTTTAATAATTTGGATATATTATCACCTTGATTGATGAATTTAATGATTTCATTATTAAGTAATTCATTTATCATATTCTTATTAGGAAAGATAGAATTAGTTTCTTTGTTACTTAACATTAGACCAAACAAATTTGCAAATAGCTCTGCAAACATTTTCGGTATTCCTTCATCTTCAAGCGAAAAAGAAAATTTATTTATATTTTTGTTTCTAAATCTTGCAATAGATGTCGTTATTGGTCCTCTACTTGCATCTACATTTTCCCTTGTTGGACTTATGACACCGAGCAAATCACCATTAGTTGTAAACTGCATACCTAATTTGTTACTAAGAGAGAGTTTATTCTTTGAACGTAAGAGTATTTCAGTCGATCCCAATGAACCTGAAGCAATAACTACAGTTTTTGATGATATAGTTTTAGTAACGTTGATAGGACCATCTCTATGATCTCTATATCTTATTTTATACTTGAATTCTGGGTCGGGCTCATTTGCAGCCTTTTCTTCAATGTTTTCTACTTCACACAAAGGAAATATGTCGATTGGCATCCCCTTTTCAATTGCGCCTTGAAGCTGTTTATTTAGTGTGTGTCTTGCTCCAGGGATACATCCTAAAACGCATCTTCCTTGTCGCTGGCAAACATTCGTCTGCTTTGAAAGATTATTAGCTTGAGATATCGTGGGACTATCTATTTTGAAGTTACTAGTATTAGGAATTTTAGAAAGAGCAAAGGAATTAAATGGAACTTCAGTAATAGAAAGTTTTACATCAAAATCAAGAACTGGATGCCCGTTATCTAGAATTGGGTTACCATTAGAATCTTTCCTTGGATCATTCATGATATCAACGACACCTTCGTTTGCAAGTTTTTGCGCCGCATCTTGAAAGACTTTTGCACGGTCGAGCTCAAATCTCCCGAGGCTTGATGTAGTCGTGATATTGGAAACTCCAATAAAATTCTCAGCGATTTTGAAGTAATCTAAGTCTGCTTTAGTAACATCACTGGGATTATCCACATATCTTTCAGCATCAGGACCGTAAACCTCTTGATATGTAAACTTTGTATCGAGTTTTTTCGTATTTGCGGGATCCTTTTGAATTGCCCAATCCTGATATATTTCTGATTCTGGTTTTTCAGTCACATTATCATAAACCAACGAACCACCGCCTACCCCACTTGACGTAATTACGTGAACGTTTCTCATCGGTCTATAATCATAAAGTCCCTTTATTTTATTGACGGCCGTTGAATTACCAAGGACTCTGAAGACACCTTCCATATTATCAGGATAAGGCCAAACGTCATATGGCATATCATGAGTTTCAAGGTATTCACGTATGGTTCCTTTACCATTGATCGTATCTTCAGCTGATGACGGCATTTCGTGACTTACCCACCATTGCCCTCTTTCTAATATGCAAACTTTTTTGCCATCATTAAGAGATTTATATTGTTTAGCCAGAGTTAATGAGATAATTGTTCCTCCAAAACCCGAGCCAATAACTATAGCTTCATATTTTTCGTCAGGGTCTTTTAATGGAATTGCCGAGATGGTAATTATTATTTCATCTAGATTCTTTAAAGGGAGGCCCACCCATTCATTGACATTTCCTTGAACAGTTCTTTTTTTATAATCATTTTTATAGTTGAATCTGTCTTGATTATCCCTGACTGTTGTGAATTTTTTGATAGTCTCTATTAGAACCAAATGAATGGTATCAGTGTTTATCGGTATTGCTATCTGATCTTGCAATTGAATATCAAAATTACCGTTTTGATCAGGAGGTAGTGGTTGAGCTAGCAATCTCTCCTTACCTGCTACGAAATCAAGAACTTTCACTTCTAAATTAGACAATGGAGTGCCAGTAGAATCTTGTATATGCCCCTTTACTCTAATCATAAAAAAGTCACTTTGTTATAGTATATAAGCCGTTGGTAGGTTGAGCTTAGTTTCAATTCCGTTTTAATTATTTGAAAAAGGTAGCAGTTTGGAAATTCTAGAATTTTCCCAGTGGTGTTGATACCCTTTCTAATCAACATCTAAAGCAATTAATAATTTCTAAATAAAGCATAATTAGCAGAAATAATGACCTTTAGCTAGTTAAATTCCAAACGAGGTTCGAAATGCTGCCTGTCGTGAGCGAAGAGAACCTCTATAATAGATTAAATCAACGTTTCGGCAACAGTATTTAAAATAAATTGAAAAGTCTGACTTGGTTCTAACATATTATTCGTTCGAATCCTCCGAGCCATAAGACCTTTTTACTAGAATAAGTAACGTATTGGTATACAACTACTCATTAAAGAAAAATCGAACTAAAAATTATGAAGCTCTTTTTATAAACTTGTGAGACGCTAATCTTCATCACTTAATTTTTCGGCGCCGAAAAATTTCGTAACTGAATATTCAAGCACAGTTTCTTAGTTGTATCCTAATTCTTAACATCTAGTTGAATGCAAGTTTCAGAAAATCTGCTTAGGTTCCGGTTAAATATCAAGTCCTATCCCGACGGTTTGATACCGAATTGTTTACCAATACGAATTCCAACCGGCGTGCAATAAAATATTGTCTTACGAGACTCCAGGATAGGAAAACTTGATATCACACCGTAAAGGGTGTGAAGAGCATGTTACGGACGAACTTCCAGTTATTCAAAAAGAGATTAGAACTGGTCATTCTATTTGTTCCCATTAGAATTCCCTTAATCAACTTGTAAATGCCCAATGCTAGGTAAGATCTGTGTCAGGTACTGTAATTTAGTAAGTCTACGTAAAAATCGTTAAAAAGAGGAATATAAGCTGTAAGCTTTCTAATCATGAGGGATATCTATTAAAGAAATCTATAATTTTACGTCTGTACAAAAAGGGATAAATAATATTATTTTTATTAAGATGTATGTTAAGCAAGTTACCTTTTCTAAAAATTGATAACAAGGTTGGTTTAGAGGTGTTAGGTATATAAAAGAAATTTTTAACTCAGATCTAAAAGCTAAATTATCTGTAGACGAAAACGAAAATGTTAGGGATATTAATCACTTTCAGGGAATTTGGAAATCCAATGAACAAAATCCTGTTGATGCTGCTATAAATTATTTACAAAACGTGGTAAAGATTTTTAAGATTTCTGAAAAAACATTAAAAAGCGTAGATCAAAAAGTTTCCTTTGATGACCCATTACAACAAGATGTCCAATATAGGCTTTCTAAACAAAAACAATTTTTTGATTCTACGACAGTAGAATTTTCTCAAACATATCTTAATCTTCCAATTTGGCATGCAGGAATAACCGTAACTGTTAAACATACCCCATTTCTCAAAGATAGTAAATATCGTATACTTCACTCAGTGAATGCCAGTCAAAAAGGGGTTGATGCCAAACTGCCCCCTTCCAATATAATTGAACGTCATAAAAAGTTATTTTATATAGGTAATGAGAGAAAACAAAAATACAAGAAAAAATCATCTTCTTACAAGAAAAAGCAATCAGTGTCAAGTAACTTCATAAGAGGTCTAATAAATAAAGATAAGTTAAAAAAAACTGCTAAAAAAAAAATTGATAATAATGCACGTTTAATTAGAAGAAGTCTTTATGTCTACAAATACGATAAAAACAAAAGACTTCCAAAATTAGGAAAAATAGAAAGATCTGAAAAAGTAAATAAAGATAAGGAACTCCAAGATTTTGAAAATATAAAAGAATTACCGATATTGCCACTTTATCCAGTTAATGATAAGATAAAGGATGGTCACTATTATGTTGTAGATGAAATCACTTTTTCATTTACAACTGAAGAATATGGAGCAATCAATTGGATTGCATTAATTGAACCTGAAACAAAATCTGTACTTTATTTGCGAGCTTTGGCAGCAGATGTTAATGGACAAGTGTTTAAACATAATCCTATTTCCATTTCAGGTAATCCCGTACATTCTCCAGATCAAAGTAATGGAATATTGAATCCATTTAGAACGCCAGAAGTATTAAATAATCTTAATTTGCCGGTAGGTAACTTACAATCACTAAGTGGAACTCGCGTAAATATTACAAATGTTGAAAATCCAAATATTGCTTCTCCAACAAATCCTACTGGTGCTGACTTCTATTATGATGTTAGATCTAATGATTTTGCAGCTGTAAGTGCTTATTATCATACTGAGGGATTACTTGCTTTAGTTGAAAGTTTGGGCTTTCCTATATCTTCTTACTTTGATGGAACTGCATTTCCAATAGAAGTTGATCATAGAGGATTAGGTAACGCTATCAATGCTCATTGCGTTGGAAATGGAGCCGGAGGTATCGATCATTGTTGTTATGGTCTGGCTGATCTTACTGATACAACTAATCCTGTAGGTAGAGCATGTGATCCTTGGGTTCACTACCATGAACTTGGAGGGCATGGGGTTTTGTATGAACACGTAGACTCCGCAAACTTTGGCTTTTCGCATAGTGCGGGAGATAGTCTTGCAGCTGTTGTAAATGACCTCGATTCAATAGCCCCTGATCGATTTTTATATACACCGTGGCGACCCATTCGTCGTTTTGATCGTGATGTAACTGCAGGCTGGGCTTGGGGAGGTCCAAATGATCAGCCATTTACAACTACAGACCCAGCAGGTTATCTAGCTGAACAAATTCTTGCAACTACACTTTTTAGGATATATCGATCTATTGGCGGGGATTCTACTGACATAAACAGAAAAAGATTTTCATCTAGAATGATGGCATATCTAATCCTACGAGCAATTAGTACTCTCACCCCAGCGACAAATCCAGATAATGCATTAGGTTTTGCCAATGCACTGATGGCAGTAGATCTTCTAAATTGGACTACAGAAGGAGTTTTTGGCGGTGCTTATAATAAAGTGATTCGTTGGTCGTTTGAAAAACAGGGGCTATATCAACCATCAGGTGCACCTCCTCCCCCAAATGTAGCTACTGAAGGTGCACCTCCTCCAGTAGATGTATACATTGATGATGGTAGATATGGAGAATATCAGTTTCAGCCATTACACTGGAACAATCCTTCAATTTGGAATAGACGAAGTGCTGATGGAGTGGTAGGGCATCAAGAACCTGTTTCTGGAACACAGAATTTTATTTATTGTAAAATAAAAAATCGTGGCACTCAAACTGCCAATAATGTAGTAGTAAATGGGTATCATAGTAAACCAGGAGGAGGGTTATTATTACCCACTGATATACAATCACTTTCAACTGTTCAAATACCTGTTGGGACTCTTGCAGGTGATAATTCAGAAGAAAAAATAATAGGACCATTTGAATGGATTCCGGAAACAAACATCTACGGTTATGATTCTATAATTATGGTAGTATCTGCTGATAATGATGGCAGCAATATGGATAACATTACAGCAGGTGAGACTATTCCTGATTGGAGATTGGTACCAAATGACAACAATATGGGACAGAGAAATATGATTCCTGTCCAAGCTCTATCGCAGATAAAGCTCACTGTTACTACAGGTGAGAAGGATATAAACAAAGATGATAGGGTTTATCTTGGAATTGGAGGAAGAGAGTTTAGATGTAGAAAGGATGGCGACAGTGATGCTAATCCATTTCACTTGAAGCATCAGACTGTCTCACTAATATTTGGGGTTGGTAGTAATGTTGAAGATGCCGCAATTAATGATCCAAGAAACCCACTTATGGACACTACTGACATAAGTAAATTTCCAATGTATTTACGAACTGAACCTAATACTGGAACATGGGAAATTGTAGCTGCAAAAGTGGAGACTACGCCCAATACATCGGCGTTCAATATTAAATATTGTGGGATTATCTTGGATGACGATTCTGGCGAGAAGGTTGAATTAGTTTAGATTCACTACTCAGCCACTAAACCATTAAATCCATATCAGTACTTTATCACCCCTGAAAATTTGAATCTAAACCGAAATCAGATATTATCATAAGTCTAATGGAACATCAACATATTCGCTTATCGTTATTACTCAACAAGTCCAAATTCAAGCTTAAATTTGCCTTAACTCCCTCAGGTCTGTTGTATTAGAGTTCAAAGGTCAAATAATAACAAATGGATCCGAATTGTTAACAATTCGACTGGCCCCCGATAAAATTAGGTCTCTTATATGATTCTAAGATAGTAAAGTGAAATGAATTTCGGAGAGGCACTTGCATTAGCTTGTCAATTTTTACCTACTTTACTTCTTTTGATAGATTGCGAAGGCAATTGTTCTGGCATTGTAGTGTTAGGACTACTAGATTTGTTTGTGGTATTAGAATTTAGTATAGTATCGTCGTAGATTTCATTAACGTTGGTTACGCTTAATCCGGGTTCAGGTCCTCCACCAATTACAAAAATTCTGTTACCAATAGAAGCAGCTACTAGACCATGACGGGGAGTGGGCATTGCTTCTGTTCCGTTCGGATTAAAACACATACAAGGGTCTATTTAATTACCTTTTTTTATTTTTTAGTAAAAACTTATATCGTATTCCATTCTAAGACTTTCAATGTATAATGTAAACCTAGCAATGATTAATGCATGCACTGTACTGAGTGATGCAGAAATTCAAAAAGCATTACCGGCCTTTAACAAACAGCTGGCAAGAGATTTCGGGCCAATCTGGGGCGTAGAATCTCACATTCGCTTCATAGGCAAAGGCAAGACAATTCCCAAGGGATATTGGTGGATTTCTATTTTGGATGACGCAGATGGCGCGGGCTATCTTGGATACCATGACTTGACACCAGAAGGGTATCCCCTTGGAAAGGCATTTGCGAAAACTGATATAGATAATGGCTACAATTGGACAATTACAGCTACGCATGAAATATTAGAAATGTTAATTGACCCTTCTATCAATCTGGCTGCATTCATAGAAGAAGGCAAGTATGCAGGTAAATTATTTGCTTATGAAGTCTGCGATGCATGTGAGGCTGACGAGATTGGTTACAACATAGACGGAACAATGGTATCAGATTTTGTTACTCTAGACTATTTTGAATGGTTTCACACCAAGACAACGGGCTTTGATTTCCGTAACAAGATAAAGGCACCATTTCAGATTCTTCCAGGTGGATACATGTCTGTCTACGACATCAGAGATGGGAATGGCTGGCAACAAATCACAGCCCAAAACGCAGATAGAAAGACTCTACTAAAAGCAAGACCGCCTATTGGGTCGAGAAGAGAAAGAAGAAGAATACCCAGGTCTCAGTGGTTACGCTCAAAGCCTGAAATGAATAGAGCTCAAAAATTATAACTATAAACTATATACGCTAATGTCTTGTCATTCCTATCATTGGACTAGCATAGCCAATAGCTAATTTCAAAGATTTTACCACACATTTTTTAGAAGATGGATTCCATTCAAAGTGAGCGGGTTGACCACCATGCATAGAGAAAACTTTGAGACTTTAAGGAAAAATAATAATAGTCATATATGATAAGAGAACGTACTTTTTTCGGCTCTCTTAATTTGCTTTTACTAATTTTAAGACTTCCTCTGTTATAGAATAGGAAGTATCGGTTTATACTACAGTAAAGACATTTATGATACGAAAATATTGATCGTTCAATGAATAATATCAAGGTTTATAGCTGAAATATAGAGAGGGTTTGTGGCTCATAACAATTATCTAGATAGAAACACTTGAGGATAATGCGAGAATTTGCTCTGGCAATACTAGAGCTGAAAAGGGAATATAACATGTTACTGGACCAGAGCTCTATATACACTAAAAAACTCAATTCTACGAGTTGAATTTGAATTGATAACAATCTGCATCCCGACGGTCCCCAATCCTATATATACGTTACTGATTATCAGTATTGATTTTCATTCACCATAGATAACATATATATGTAAATCTAAAAATAATTGTCCAGTTTTTGATATAAGAATAACCCACTATATATTACAGCTTAGAAGCAGGAACGTATAACCAATCATAGAAGGGCTGATTTTAAGATCCCAAATCTGGACTAAATGGTGTAAAAAAGGCTTGGAGTCATCCCTATTTAAGATTCGTTCACTTATATAATACTGACATGAGTATGAAATAATGAGAACTGGTTTCGTGTATTTATAATGCTATTTTACCATTAGGAAACAGTTACTTGATGTTGAAGCTCAAATTCCATTATGATTACATTTGTTTATTTACCTGTGTCGATAAAGACGATCGTGCGAACAATTAAAAAGAATGGTCCTCTCTCAGTTCAAGCCATTGCGGGAACATATGTTGTTTTGCTTGGGATCAATATGGAAGAATCTGTGAAAGAAGGAGTGCTTGGATTTGGGATTCAGAGAAGAAATATTGATAGTACCGATAGTACAGAAGAGCCAGTTTGGTTATTAGGCTTTAAGTCATTTAAAGAGGCAGCTTTTCCGCGTGGTACACTCGTCCCAACAAATCAATATCCAATACAAGCATTCCTTTGGGGAGATTATACTGCTCGTAAAGATCATCAATATTTGTATAGGGTAGTAGCCATGAGAGGTCAACCAGGTAACCTTCATGAGTCTGATGAAGTCTCGGTCTCAGTACAAATGGAAAAGGAAAAAAAAGAAGGACATCAAGTTTACTTTAATCGTGGTGTTGCAGGCTCGCAAGCTTATGTGAGAAAATTTGGTAATAAAAACCCTGATATGATTGGTAGTAAAGCATTTAATTGGCTCTCACGAGGACTTGTAGAAGCTTTAATATCTTTTATTAGAGAAGCAAATGGAGCCGATTGGAGTATTCATGCTGCGGTTTATGAATTTCAATATGCCCCTATTCTCAGAGAATTTAAATCCGCTGTTGACAGAGGCGTTGACGTAAAAATTGTATTTGACTGTAAAAATGAGAATAAATTCAACAAGGATGGCGAACCCATAGGTCCTTGGGAAGGAAATCTTGAAGCACTAGGAGATGCTCAAATACCAGACTCATGTTTAAAAGCTCGTAAAACCAATCCGACTTTTATCGCTCATAACAAGTTTATTGTTTTAATTCAAAACGGCATACCAAAATATGTCTGGACAGGCTCAACTAATATAACTCGAGGCGGAATTTTTGGTCATTCTAATGTTGGACACATAGTACGCAATGAATCGATAGCAAGTGCATTCGAGATGTATTGGACACAACTCAATACAGACCCAAAGGCATCAAATCTCAGACCATGGAATAACTTAAACTCCCCTGTGCCCCTCGGAACACCCCCACCCAATAGCGTTCAGGTAATATTTAGCCCAAGAATTAGCCTCGAGGCTCTACAATGGTATGTTTCTCGCATGGATGGTGCGAACACTGCTTCATTTCTTACAGCAGCGTTTGGTGTTCATGATTTTTTTGAGAATGTGTTTTCGACCAAAAAAAATAACCTTCGTTATTTGATGCTTGAAAGTGAAGATGAAGATATGGAAAAACTCAGGAGTTGGAAATTCAACCGAATATCAATTGGTAACGTCCTTGGAGAAAATAAATTCGAACACTGGCTTACTGAAAGACTTACCGGTTTTAATAAGCATGTGAAGTACATTCATACAAAATATATGTTAATTGATCCCCTTAGTGATGATCCACTAGTTATTACAGGGTCTGCTAACTTTAGTGAAGCATCAACTACGGAAAATGATGAAAATATGTTGGTGATCCGTGGTGACACCCGTGTAGCAGACATTTACTTGACAGAATTTATGAGATTATTCATGCATTTTTATTTCAGAACGATTGTGAATGGTATAGGACCTGCAGAATCCAATCCAGCAGCAGGATATTTGAAAGATGATGATAGTTGGCTTTTACCTTATTATGAGATCGATGGCCCAAAGTGCAAGGAACGGCTGTACTTTGCTGGGGAAAACCCATTTTAATTTTAACAAAAATTTTAATTTGGTTCCGTTGAACCTGTAATTCTAACAATTTCAATCCCAACGTATCCGAACGACCTAACTTTCGTTAATAAAAGTCGAAGTTGGTATTACTAAAGGAAGGAAACTTTTAAGCTTCTCAACTCATAAATGCCCAGAATCCTGATTTTCAACGAATAGCGTCGTGGATACCGATGTGTCCTACTAAATGACTAGCATAGTCTTTATGGATCCGAATTGATAACAATCCGCATCCCGACGGGCCCCCTCCATATATCAGTGTAAAAATATGGTCCTGCCGGTATGCAATAGTGTATAAATCATCGAAAATGAGCTCGGATTAGAAGTAACTCCATATAGTGCTTTTAGTATGGCAATAATGTCTCCGATCACAAGGCAAAAATATCTTCAACGATCAGAGTTTTTTTAACATTTCTTGGTATCATTGAGGGAAACATAGAAAAAGGTGTAATAAGCTGGGCCAAATAGCAAAGACACATTCTGCCTTGGTTGACTCACTGTAAAATAAAATATCTGTAAATTCATAGACAGGGAACGGGAGAATGAGAAATTTCAGGAGCTATATTGAGAAATTAGCTAAATCCCATTAAATTGTTTTGTGAACAATTGGAGATCTCGTTACCATGGCAGAGGATAACAAGAGATATGCACTAGTTTAGGATAAATATGATAGAAACTATAATAGCGATTCAATTAAAATTTCAGTGAAACCCTAATGTAGCTACTCCAATTTAGTCATTATCATCAATCTCTGGTGCAGGAACAAAATTTTTCCTTACTTTTGTAAGTGCCCTTATTTTACTATCGTCTGATTCATCATCCGGTAAAGGTTGTGCTTTTAAATAGAACGCTTTGAGATCACTATTCCAGTCTTTAACGTCTTGGGTAAACTTCTCTATAGCCAATCCATTTTCTTCAAGAAATTGCTTACCCGCAGGTGTTTTGGCTACAAAAGTGGCCAAGCCTTTAATCATCTCAGCATGCTCAGCAACACCTTTATCCGTATCTTGCATTGATTTCGCTATATCACCAATAGTATCAATGCCCGCCCTCGCCCTCTCATCCATCCTCGAATAAATGTGGGTATGTTTCAGTTTACCAATTAGCCACGTTATTAACGAACCTACTGTAGTTATTATAGTCGCAAGTGCTATAATCAGACCCGGGATAGCTCCTGCTAGATCCTGTGTACCAGTATTATTTTGTGCATATACCAATTCCCATGTTTGTGCCACACATATACCTATCAAAAATGAGGCTGCAATAGTCAGTGGTAATCTTAGAGTTTTACTTACCTCCACAGTTTTCATGCGTTATTAGTGAGAAATGAGCTTATTAATAAGCAGTTTCCTGTTAGTTTATGAACCCTTAACTTTACATCTTAACCCTATATGATTGATCCTAATTTTTATGGGCGTTCCGTTGATTAATAACGCGAGGTTCTTTTTGAACTTAAAGATCTAAATCTCACTTTAATTTTAGGAGAAATACGGATAATCTGCCAAAATCGTACTTCAGTTTCTCTGACTCAAGTAAAAAATAAAATCCACATTACTTCCTTTTCATACTCAAAAATAAAAGGGACCGAAGAGCACCATTAAAATATTTTTTAAAATGTAAATATTATCCGGCGCCGAAAAAATTCCCGATCGACTATTAGGTCATGCCCATTCGTTTTGGATCCGAACTGTCAACACAAAGTTTAACCGAATTACTCTCATTGCCAAAGTTCAGATGAAACAAGTTGCATTACTAAAGATCAGTTTGTGTTATATCTTACCAAAAAAAAATAAAACTGGAATCAAAATAGTTGAACAGTAATAGAAGGTTCAAACCCTACTGATTCTCAATTGTAACACTTCGGAGGCTTTCTATTATTCTGGTAGATTTTTGTACGGGAAAGAAGAATTTTTCGGCGCCGAAAAATTCATTTGGTCTTGTGGCGTACTGAGTTATCCAGATGACACAATTTGGTGCTATTTTAGCCATGATCATAACATTGGCAATCCATCCCCTATTATATCAGCAAGGAGCAAGTGCTCAACAAGAGTTAAATATTCAGGTCTGGTTGGCAGATGTCAATTCTAATACTGGAAAGGTTCAAGTGTGCGTGGACATTCCTGAAACTGGAGCTTCTAAATGTAAAAAGTTTGATGCAAGCGCTAGCAGAAAGGACTCAGTAGGACTTTCTTCTGACCCCATTATTATTGACGCAGGTATTTACAAGCTAGGGCTTAATAATGTTCTGGAAAACTCGACTCTGACTGGATGTGTGTACGTATTCAAGGATGACACGGGATACTGCGGAAAGGATACCATTTCACCAGTAAATGAAACCCATGCAATGATGTTATTCACTAAGGTCAAACCAGTATTCTATGATAAGGAGACAGGAAGGCTATATGAATATGGACAATGTTACTTTGAGAAGGAAGGTTCTAAGTTTTGTGTAGAAGACGAGGGAATACAATATCCAGAAATGAGAAAATAATCTATAAGACATGTTCTAGTTATCACGTGCTTTCCAAATGGTCATGGTCATAAGGAATTAATTGTCAGTCCGGTGATCAATGGTTTTATATTAGCTGGTTCACATCATTCTCCTAATTTGGATACAAATGGCAATGGGAATATAGTTCAGAACATGGATGAAGGAAATTGAGTCTGATTGGATAATAACTTCAAATTTTAAGCCCGTCGAATCTCCCTAAGACTTGCACAAAAGGCCTTTGTTTCTTTATCTGCATTGTCCATCCTAAATTCTGTATAGCCACCATGGCAATTCAAGAAAGCCGGGTTAGTTTTAGGGAGCTTCTTGTTTTTAAATTGCTGCCCATCGTCAATTTCATGGTATCTTAATAGCCAGTTGTTACCAGGCACAAGTTTTCCATTTTCAATTTTAGCTGACGGGTCAAACCAAGACCAGAATTCAACATTTTTACCATCGTTGGTATTGAGTAATGCAGCCTTAAAGCCCATAACTTTACCGATCCATTCTGGGAAATCTTTTTCTTTTTCCTTATCTAGCGTAAATTTGGAATATCTTGGATGTGGATATTCCTTTTGAAAATTGTTGCAATCACCTCCTTCATATTCATAATGAAAGATATAACATTTAGCACTATTCGGATCATCTTGCTCTGATGGATGCTTGCCTCCTCGTAATTTGATACTCTGTCCAGATCCGCTTTTACAATGCTCAATGCCCTCATGACTACCATATTCTGGATTAAGTTTTGGTAAAGATACGTATATTGTCACTTCTTGGTCAGGCTTCAGTTTTTTATTAAAGCTAAATGTCTTCCTCCGTATTTTTACGCCTGGAATACTAGCATAACCATGTTGTGAATCTTTTTCGTGCCATTCGGATCCGCCTTGTACTAAAGTAATGCCACCTTGCAAGTCTAGAAATTTCTTTACAATTCCAAACCCATCAACTTCCAAGTTATTCATTAGGTTTTTAAATTCAGAGATCTATATAACTAATTCCATATCAGTTCTAATTACAATATTTGAAGATTGAGTAACAAACTTTCTTTTGATTAAATAAATGTGAAAGTGTTTTAATAGTAATTGATTCTTGTAGAGGTATGGAAGAATTACATCCAAAATATCAAAGAAAAAGTGAAGGATCATATTATAGACTGCCAAGAGAGGGTAAAATTAACGATGGTATAAGAATGGACAAGGGAGCTGACAAATGGGGTTTATCAAGACAGCCCGACGGAGGCATTCTTGTGGAAGGAAAGAAAATTCGACTAAAAATTTGGGCTGATAAGTTCATGGAACAAAAGGACTTGATGGAAGAAATAGAAAAACATAATCCTAAATGGTCTTATGAAAAAGCACGAGATTTGGGCTTCTGGTTGAATGACAAAGACTTTAAAAATGTAGAAATAACTTCAATACTAAAATTTGAAAAATCTGATAGGCCAGATCCCTTTGTAGGATATGTAGTAAGATCAGCTATTCATGACTTGAGAACGGATAAAGAAATATCTGGAAGGCCTGATGCTTGTCACGCAGGATCAGCCTACCACTCAAACACATATTCCGATCATCTCGAGGAAAAGATAGAGTGGCTTCATGCAAATTATTCCGATATGAATAAGGAAAATATGACAAAAAAGATATCGGATACAGATGGTATTTTAAATAAGAAAGTCGGCTTTAAATTCTGTCTATATAACACAAAGAAAAATGGCAAGAAGATAGTGAAGAGTGAATCGTATCATGACTGGAATAATGACGGAAATTTTAAACTGACATGGGAAGGTTACTATGATGGAACAGAGAAGAAGGATACTGAAGGAGCTAAATTAATGACTTGGGGAGGCGCCTATATCATATTAAAGAGCAATGACACAAGATACGTGTTATATGACCTTGAAGTCAAGGAGATTGTTCCCCCAACTTAGTACTAAAAATGGAAGAATAATTTCTCACCAAATGTTACTAGTAAATAGCATCGAGTGGGCAATTTTCATCGGATATTAGAATCTTGAGAAAGAACAGAAATTATCTCATTATACTGATACCTATATCAGTTAGCTTGCTAACATCGGTTAGTGTTTCCACATTAGTGTATGCATTGGATTCGACAATTTTCTTAAGAGTACATCTTAAGAATGTAGATTCTAATAATGTAACAGCATCAATTTATGATGGTCGAATGTATAATGAAAAAACTAAAAGTATAGATTCTAATTTACAAAACAAATCATATTTATTTAAATTTGATGTAAAAAATGTACCGGTAAGTAGTAAAGCAGAGATAGAAAATGCAGATGAAGATGAGGACGTTGAGTTCAGAGTATGTGCGCTAGTAGACAAGAATAAGAATAATTACGAACAAGAAACTTGTAAAAATATTGTAGTAGACGATAAAAAAGAAAATATTACTCTTGATATAAAGTAAGTTTTAGTAATTTCTCATAGTTTCTCCGTGAGTCGTATATGGAGTCTTTTAAAGATTATTTTTGTCAATCTATTTGGAAATCTATATAATTTAAAAGGGAAATATACTTTGAATATTTATAATTTTAATATATAACATTCAAGAATGGTTCTTTCTTTTTTCTGACTCGACCCATTCTCAACCCGATGCTAAGATCTTACAAGTAGGATGTTACTATAATTGGATACATAATAGGCTAGGTGGTTAAATTGAGCTGGTTCTAATATTAATTCTTTTTAATAGATTTGAATTCAATTAGTCGTTTTCAGTAGACAAATGGAATTCTTTTTACCCAACCTGTTACATTTGGAATTTTTTTGAAGAATTTAGGGATTGGCACAACAATCCCAATAGGTATGAATGTAGTATCTTGGATAAATTTGCAGATCACATTCTAAAGGAAAGTGGTCCATACTGTGAGCATATTGTTAGACAGGCCTTGATTATAGAAGATGAAGAATATTATAGAACACATTGTAAAAAATGCGGGGAATGGTTAAAAGGCAATAGTTTGGTTTGTGGAATGTAGGTAAATAAGCAAATAATATTTTGTCGTTTCTACGTTTAAAGAGTCTCTATATTTATGTGACAAAAAAGTTTATCTAGCGTATATTCTATGCAATAATGATTTAGAATTGAGTAGATTTTTGATTGTAGGGGACAATGACGTAACAGGAGGATCAAAACTAGTTTATAAGGCAATGAAAGAGATTAAAGACGTTTCAAGATATATTCATGCAGGCGATTTACCGTATGCAGACGAGGGTGGAAAATGGACTAATGTTCATAAAGAATTTTGGACTGAAAAAGAGAAAAAAGACTTATGGCGTGTTACAAAAGGAAATCATGATTGTAGCGCTAGCCAGGATAACCAAACGCAATGGGATCTCGAACAATATTTCAAAAGATATTATGATTCAACAATATCTCCTTCAGAAAAGAAAATAAAAAATATTAGGAACAATACTTGGTTAGAATTTGAAGTTATAGACAATGTTTTTGTTATTAATATGGATTCTGAAGACTTGAACGTTGTATTCAAAAAAAAACAATATGATTGGGTATCTAATAAAGTAGCACCTGAAGTTAAGAAATTAAAGACCGAGGGGAAGATAGATTGGGTATTTGTATTATTTCATAGGCCGTTTTTTACACTTAAAACTAAACATGAGCCATTTACAGCAGTTAGATTTTTGTATAGAGATATTTTCAAGGACATTGGAGTAGATGTTATCATTCACGGTCACAATCATAATACTCAGTTATGGTTTCCAATGATCCCTCATCCAACAGACGTAAATGCTGAGGGTAAGCAACTCTTTTCATTGTCTTCTGATGGGAAGACGTTAGACTTTACAAAAGAACATGGGTGGCTTACCATTATTTCAGGTCATGGAGGTCATGAATGGAATGAAATAATTGATGAAGAGGATGGCACTAAAAACGTTATGCATTATCGAGATTCTGGGCTATTTGGATTCACTCAAATTGATATAAATGGAAAAAATATGAATGTAAAAAGTATTGATTCTAAATCAACGGTTCAATATGAGTATAATGTTACAAAGTAAGGAATCACCTCTACTGATACAACCTAATAGACCTAACATAAACCATAAACCAATCTTATAAAAAAATAATCTTCGATAAATATCTCCAATATAAGGAACTTAAAATTTAAATCAGTCGAGTAGAGTAATTAATTACCAAATAATTAATAATAAATATCAATCCTTTATTGCATCGGGATCAAGCATAAAAATTGCATTGCTATAAATTTGTTCATTGCCATTTTCTGTAATTGTTCTACTAACCGTTCGATTTGTATTAAATGGCAGGCATTATTAACCCAGAATAACAAGATGATGTTTGCGCATATCCAAACTTTTGTGATCCGAAATTTGTAATATATAATGATGATAAACCAAATATGAATAATACTAACAAAAGTTCCTTTTTGTCAACCATGTAGAACCGGTAGTAAAACTATGTTAAAAATATAACTTGATCACTCTTATTCTCGGTGCCGAAAGAAAGTTAAAAAGTTCGACCTAATGAAGAGTGACAAAATTTATGATCTATTTGGCGGGAGGAAATGAACTTATGCATGCATCCCTTGTTGCGATTGAATATTCAGTAGATTCCCTCTAATCTCATTTGTATATTAGTTTTCTTTGAACAATTAACTGGGAATTTCTATTAACACACAAAAATCATTATATGTCATAGAACGTATCTAGAATTACTTAAATCCTAATAATTATTTATTTGATTATTGTCTAGCAAAGAGGACCCTTCTATTTATGGTGAATGGGAACCAGTAAAGAATAGATTTCAACACTTGCCCGTTCATACAGCCCTCCTTTCAACTGGAAAAATATTAGCATTTGGTGGCTCTGGAAATGACCCAAAACATCTCAATAATCCATATCCCGCAGAAATATTTGAGCCGGATGATATAGGTAAAGATAACGGGAAAGTATATGAAATCTCTAACGAAGGTATTCAAGGCGATATATTTTGTGCCGGCCATGCATTCCTACCTGACGGTAAATTGCTTGTAACTGGTGGCACTTACAAATATGATGGTGCTATATTTGGTCCAATACCACCATTTAGTGGCCTTGAGCATTCCTATCTCTTTGATCCAATTAGTTTAAAGTGGACTAGAATACAGAACCTCAAATACGGAAGATGGTATCCTACCTGCATCATGATACCAGATGGTCGAGTGGTAACTATGGCTGGACTGACAAAATATCTACCGTGGCTGTTCCTCAACAAGATAGAGGTCTATTCCAACTCAGGATGGAGAGTCCTAAATGGTGCAAATAGATGGTTACCACTGTATCCGCGGCTACATCTCCTTCCGACAGGTGAAATTTTCTATGCCGGTTCATACAATACTCACTACACCTTCCCTTTTTCGGTATATGCTTTCCCGAGCTCAACCCTTAATGTAGAAACAGGGAAATGGACTTCCGTAGGTAATCCAAATAATGTTAATAGGGAAGAGGGCACAACTGTACTATTACCTCTTGAGCCTCCTAACTATGAACCACGCTTATTGCTAATAGCAGGTGGTACCCCTACTGGTAATGATGCTATATCAGACGTTGAGATGATCGATTTCTCCGAAATGCGACCAACCTACAGACCTATACAAAAGCTGAAACATGCCCGATACTATGTATATCCAGTATTACTGCCCGATAAAACAGTTCTTGTTCTCGGGG
>Ga0210378_10000301_pt1 | contig 24553 bp, 24 predicted proteins | sample PLM1_60_b1redo_FD_155465 | JGI IMG/M metagenome (GOLD analysis project Ga0210378, IMG submission 155465) | Groundwater sediment microbial communities from an aquifer in East River, Colorado, USA - PLM1_60_b1 redo | ecosystem: Environmental > Terrestrial > Soil > Riparian zone | place: USA: East...
GCCGACCGTCGGCCAGTCTTCCCGCCGGCGCAGGAGACGTCCTGCGGACCCCCGGGCCGTCAATCGGCGAGCCGGACCATCCGGCGCTTGCCGGCCGCGAGCACGTGGCCCGCGAGCCGCCCGCGAGGCTGGTCGTAGTCCTTCGCGGCCAGCCGCTCGCCGTCCACGCGGACGGCGCCGTCGTCGATCAGGCGGCGGGCGGCGGTCGTCGACGGCGCGAACCCGAGCTCGACCAGCAGTGCGGGCAGATGCACCGGGTCGCCGGGTGGCAGCCGGCGCTCCGGAACGTCGTCGGGCACCTCGCCCTGGCGGAAGACGGCGTCGAAGCGGGCCTCCGCGGCGTCGGCCGCCTCCCGACCGTGGTAGAGCGCCACCACCTCCCGCGCAAGCCGCCGCTTGGCCCGGTTCGCCGGCGGTCCGCCCGCGGCGGCGGCGCGTTCCAGCTCGTCCGCCGCGGCGGGTGGCAGATCGGTGGTGAGCCGCGCGTACTGCCCGACCGCGGTGTCCGGGATCGACATCAGCTTGCCGAACTGGGCGTCCGGCGGTTCCTCGATGCCGACCCAGTTGCCGAGCGACTTGCCCATCTTCTCGACGCCGTCGAGGCCGACCAGCAGCGGCACGGTCAGCACCGCCTGCGGCGGCTGGCCATGGGCGCGCTGCAGGTCGCGACCCATCAGGTTGTTGAAGGTCTGGTCGGTGCCGCCGAGCTCGACGTCGGAGCGGACGGCGACCGAGTCGATGCCCTGCAGCAGCGGATAGAAGAACTCCACCAGCGAGATGGGGAGGCGCTCGCGGTGCCGCCGGGCGAAGTCGTCACGCTCCAGCAGCCGGGCGACGGTCACCTCGCGGGCGTACGACATGATCTCGGACATGGTCAGCGGGTCGAGCCACTCGGCGTTGTCCCGCACCTCGACCCGGTCCGGGTCGAGCACCCGCATCAGCTGCTCGAAGTAGTGCCGCGAGTTCTCGGCGGTCTGCTCCGCCGTCAGGGCGGAGCGGGTGTTGGTCCGCCCGGACGGATCGCCGACCCGGCCGGTGAAGCCGCCGACGATGAGCACTGCGGTGTGGCCGAGGTCCTGGAACTGCCGGAGCTTGCGGAGCACCACCGCGTGCCCGAGGGTCAGGCTGGCCCCGGACGGGTCGATGCCCAGCTTGACCCGCAGCGGGCGGCCCTCCCGGTCCGCGGCCAGCAGCCGCTCCGCCAACCCGTCGGCCGGCAGCACCTCGGCGGCGCCGTACACGAGGCGGTCGTGCGCATCCCGGAGCCTGGCCGGCAGGTCGGCGCGGGTGACCGCGGAACGGGCGGTCGTGGTCTCGGTCACCCCCCGAGTCTGCCGTGCGGGCGGCGACCGTCAGCGCGCCGGGGGTGGCCGGCCGGCCGGGACGCCGCGGGTGCCCGGACGGTACGGGCTCACGGTACGGTCGCCGGCCACCCAGAGCCGCCACGGCACCTCACCGGCCGCGGCGACGCCGACTCTCGGGCCGCGCCGGACGGCCTCGTCCGGGACCGGATCGCCGCGGGTGAGCCGCACCGACGACACGGGGTCGAGCAGGTCGGCGCCGCCGGCGGCGCGGTCGATGCCGAGCGCGGCGGCGAGCCGGGCCGGGCCGCGGGCGAGGTCGGCGTCCGAGCGGACGCCCGGCCGGCGGGTCCGGGCGAGGTCCAGACCGGACACCACGGCGCCGGCCCGCAGCAGCACGGCGCTCGCGTCGCCGTCCGGGCCGCAGACGACGTTGCAGCACCAGTGCATGCCGTAGACGAAGTAGACGTAGAGGTGACCGGGCGGGCCGAACATCACCGCGTTGCGGGGGGTGCGGCCGCGGTAGGCGTGCGACGCGGGATCCACCGGGCCGGCGTACGCCTCCACTTCGGACAGGCGCACCGCGACGGTCCCCTGTGGACCGTCCACTTCGAGCACGGTGCCGAGCAGGTCACGGGCGACCTGGAGGACCGGGCGGGCCAGCTGTCCCCGGTCGAGCGGTGGGCGGGTCAGCGGCGCTGCCCCCGCTCGCCCCGGTCCCCGGCCGGCAGCGCCGGGACAGCGGCCCACGCCGCGTGGTCGTGCACCTCGTCGGTCAGCGCCGCGAGCTGCTCGGCTACCCGGTGCGGCGCGGTGCCGCCGTACGACGACCTGGACCGCAGCGCACCCGGGACGTCGAGCACCGCCCGGACCTCGGGCGTGAGCCTCGGGTCGACGGAGGCCAGCTCGTCGTCGTCGACGTCCGTCAGCTGCTTGCTCCGCCGCTCGCAGTGCCGGACCAGCTCGCCAGCGATCTCGTGCGCCTCGCGGAACGGCACGCCCTGGCGGACCAGCCACTCGGCCACGTCGGTGGCCAGGGCATAGCCCTCGGGGGCGGCGGCCGCGAGCCGGTCGGTGTCGACGGTCATGGTGGCGACCAGGCCGGTCAGCGCCGGCAGCACGAGCAGCAGCTGCTCGGTGGCGTCGAAGGCCGGCTCCTTGTCCTCCTGCAGGTCGCGGTTGTACGCCAGCGGGAGGCCCTTGAGCGTGGTGAGCAGGCCGGTCAACGCGCCGACCAGCCGCCCGGCCTTGCCGCGGGCCAGCTCGGCGATGTCCGGGTTCTTCTTCTGCGGCATGATCGACGAGCCGGTGGAATACGCGTCGTCGAGCCGGATCCAGCGGAACTCGCTGGTCGCCCACAGGCAGATCTCCTCGCCGATGCGGGACAGGTGCACGCCGAGCAGGGCGGCGACGAACAGGAACTCGGCGACGAAGTCGCGGTCGGACACGGCGTCGACCGAGTTGGCGGCCGCGGTCGTGAAGCCGAGCTCGGCGGCGGTGGCGAGCGGGTCGAGCGGCAACGACGAGCCGGCCAGCGCGCCGGCGCCGAGCGGGCTGACGGCCGCGCGGGCGTCCCAGTCGCGCAGCCGGTCGACGTCCCGGGCCAGCGCGTGCACGTGGGCGAGCAGGTGGTGGGCGAGCAACACCGGCTGCGCGTGCTGGAGGTGGGTCATGCCGGGCATCGGGGTGCCGCGGTGCTCCTCTGCGCGGCGGACCAGCGCCGCCTCGAGGTCGGCGACCGCACCCGCGACCTGGCGCGCCGCGTCCCGGAGGTAGAGCCTGAGGTCGGTGGCCACCTGGTCGTTGCGGCTGCGGCCGGCGCGCAGCTTGCCGCCGAGGGTGCCGAGGCGCTCCAGCAGGCCACGCTCCAGCGCGGTGTGCACGTCCTCGTCGTCGACCGTCGGGCGGAACGCGCCGCTGCGGACGGCGTCGTCGAGGTCGTCCAGGGCGCCGAGCATCCGATCCAGCTCACCGTCGTCGAGCAGGCCGGCACGGTGCAGCACGCGGGCGTGCGCCCGGGAGGCGGCCAGGTCGTACGGCGCAAGCCGCCAGTCGAAGTGCACCGACACCGACAGCCGGGCGAGCGCCTCGGCCGGGCCGCCGGAGAACCGGCCGCCCCACAGCCGGGTGGCGCCGGCGCCGCGGTCGGCCGGTCGCGTCATGCCGGTCAGTGTCCCACCGGCCGTCCCCGGGTCCCACGGGCTGACTGCCGGGCGGGTCGACCGGCGAAGCACGGCGACCGATTCCGCCCGGCGCGGGCCGGTCACGGCACATCGGCCGCGCCGCCGGCGCCCGCTGCGGAGGCGGCGCCGGTGGCCAGGTCGCGACGGGCGGCGATCCGGCTCGGCAGCCCCCAGAGCTGGACGAAGCCGCGGGACAGCGACTGGTCGAAGGTGTCGCCGGAGTCGTACGTGGCCAGCGCGTAGTCGTAGAGGGTGGCGTCGCTGCGGCGGCCGGTGGCGACCGCGCGGCCGCCGTGCAGCCGTAGCCGCACCTCGCCGATGACCGGCTGCTGGGAGGAGTCGATGAACGCGTCCAAGGCGCGCTTGAGCGGGGAGAACCACAGCCCGTCGTACACCAGCTCGGCCCAGCGCTGCGCGACGCCGCGCTTGAACCGGCGCAGGTCCCGCTCGACGGTCAGGTCCTCCAACTCCCGGTGCGCGGTGAGCAGGGCGAGCGCGCCCGGTGCCTCGTACACCTCGCGGCTCTTGATCCCGACGAGCCGGTCCTCGACCATGTCGAGCCGGCCGACGCCCTGCGCCCCGGCGCGTCGGTTGAGCTCCTCGATGGCCTCGCGGACGGTGACCGGGCGGCCGTCGAGGGCGGTCGGCACGCCGCCGTCGAAGCGCACCACGACCTCGTCCGGCTCGCGGGGCACAGCCGGGTCAGCGGAGTAGGAGTAGAGCTCCTCGATCGGGGCGTTCCACGGGTCCTCGAGGAAGCCCGTCTCCACCGCGCGGCCCCAGAGGTTCTGGTCGATCGAGTACGGCGAGCGGCTGGATACGTCCAACGGCAGGCCCTTCTGCTCGGCGAAGGCGATCGCCTCGTCCCGGGTCATGCCGGCGTCCCGGACGGGGGCGAGCACCTCCAGGTCCGGCGCCAGCGCGCCGATCCCGACCTCGAAGCGGACCTGGTCGTTGCCCTTTCCGGTGCAGCCGTGCGCGACCACGCCGGCGCCGCAGCGGGCCGCCGCGGCGACCAAAGCCTCCACGATCACCGGCCGGGAGAGTGCGGAGACCAGCGGGTAGCGGTCCATGTAGAGCGCGCCGGCGCGGAGGGCGGGCAGGCAGAACCGGTCGGCGAAGTCCTCGCGCAGGTCGAGCACCTCGGCCTCGACGGCGCCGCAGGCGAGCGCCCGCTTGCGGACCACCTCCAGATCCTCGCCGCCCTGGCCGACGTCGGCGGCCACGGCGACCACTTCGGCGCCGGTCTTCTCTGCGATCCAACCGATCGCCACGGAGGTGTCCAGGCCGCCGGAGTAGGCCAGGACGACGCGCTCGGTCACGGGGGCTCCTCGGTCTCATGCACGGGATGGGGGTCCGCTCGGGTGCGGGGCGCGCTAGCGGCGCGCCCCGGCGGGTCGTCGGCGGCGGGACCGGGACGGTCCCGGGCCGGCTGCGGCGTCGGGAGCCGGGGGCGGCTCGCCGGTCCCGGCGGCATGCTCGGCCGGCTCCTCCCGACGGTGCTGCCATTCCGGGGAGTCCGTGTCGACCTCGATCGTCGCGCCCGACGGCGGGGTGACCGCGTCGATCCTGCGACGGGAGAGGTCGCGCAGCCGGTCGACCAGCGCCGCACCGCCGTCCGCCGCCCTGGCGACCGCCAGCACGGTGTCGTCGCCCGCGATGGTGCCGAGTACGTCGGCGAGGCCGGCCCGATCGATGGCCGAGGCGAGGAAGTGGGCGGCGCCGGGCGGCGTCCGCAGCACCGCCAGGTTGCCGCTCGCCTCCGCCGAGACGAGCAGCTCGGCGAGCAGGCGGGACAGCCGCGGCGGCGCCGTGCCCGTCGTGGGCCGTACGGGCAGCGGACCGCCGTCCTGGGGCACCAGGTACGCCGGCGGACCACCGTCCGCGGCGCGCACCTTGACCGCGCCGAGCTCCTCCAGGTCGCGGGAGAGCGTGCCCTGGGTGACGGCCACCCCGTCGAGTGCCAGCAGGGCGGCAAGTTCCATCTGTGAGGCGACCGGCTGCCGGCCCACCAGCTCGACGATGCGGGCCTGCCGCGCCGCCTTGCTGACCGGTGGCGACGGCTCCGGCTCGCGACGGGTCATCGGCGCACCCCCTCGGTCACGACCGCTCCAGCAGCCAGGTGAGCAGCGCCTTCTGAGCGTGCAGGCGGTTTTCCGCCTCGTCCCAGACGGCGCTCTGCGGACCGTCGAGCACCTTCGCCGCGATCTCCTTCCCCCGGTAGGCCGGGAGGCAGTGCAGGACGACGGCGCGCCGTGCGGCGAGCTGCATCGCCTCGGGCGTGACGGAGAACGGCACGAACGGCATCGCCCGGTCCGGCGCCTCCGCCTCCTGTCCCATGGACACCCAGGCGTCGGTGACGACCACGTCGGCGCCCTCGAAGGCCTCCTTCGGCTCGCGGAGGACCCGGGCCGAGCCGCCGGTCTCGGCGCCGATCCGCGCGGCGCGCTCGACCACGGCGGGGTCGGGGTCGAAGCCCGCCGGCGTCCCGACCCGAACGTGCAGACCGGCGGTGGTCCCGCCGAGCAGCAGCGAGTGGGCCATGTTGTTCGCGCCGTCGCCGACGTACGCCAGGGTCAGGCCGGCCAGCCGGCCGAGCCGCTCGCGGATCGTCTGCAGGTCGGCGAGCACCTGGCAGGGGTGGAACGAGTCGGTCAGCGCGTTGACCACCGGCACCCGGCTCACCGACGCGGCCGCCTGCACCCGCTCCTGGCCGAACGTGCGCCACACGATCGCGGCGACCTGCCGGTCGAGCACGCGGATGGTGTCCTCGATCGGCTCGCCCCGACCGAGCTGGCTGCCCACGGCCTCGATCACCAGCGGGTAGCCGCCGAGCTCGGCGATGCCGACGCTGAACGAGACCCGGGTGCGGGTGGACGGCTTGTCGAAGAGCACCGCCACCGCACGGGGGCCGGCGAGCGGGGTGAACGCGTACCGGTCGGCCTTGACCCGGTCGGCCAGGTCGAGCACCTCGAGCTGCTCGGCGGGACCGAGGTCGTCGTCGCGCAGGAAGTGGCGTGGCATCAGCGGACCCCTTCGTCCTGGTGGATGCCGCCGGAGGCGCCGGCGGCCCGGGCGGCCCCGACCGTAGCCGCCCGCTCCACCTCCCCGACCGCCGCGCGCAGGCCCGCCACGGCCCGGTCGGCCTGCCCCGCCGACAACACCAGCGGCGGGGCGAGCCGGACGGCATCCGGCTGCACCGCGTTGACGAGGAACCCGGCCCGCCGGGCCGCCGCCTCGATCTCGGCGGCGACGGGCCGGGTGAGGACCAGCGCGAGCCAAAGCCCGCTGCCACGCACCCCGTCCACCAGCATGGAGTCAATCGTGCGGAGACCCGTCGCGAGCCTGGCCCCCACCTCGCGCACCGAGGTGAGCAGGTCCTCCCGCTCGACGGTGTCCACCACCGCCAGCGCCGCGGCGCAGGAAACCGGGTTGCCGCCGAAGGTGCTGCCGTGGTCGCCCTTCGCGAACAGCCGGCCGCTCGGGCCGAGCCCGACACACGCGCCGATGGGCAGGCCGCCGCCCAGCCCCTTGGCGAGCGTGACGACGTCGGGGCGGATCCCCTCGGCCTGGTGGGCGAACCAGGCGCCCGTCCGGCCGATCCCGCTCTGCACCTCGTCCACCACGAGCAGCGCGCCGGTGCGGTCGCAGACCGCCCGGGCGGCGCGCAGGTAGCCGGTCGGCGGGGGCACCACGCCGCCCTCGCCCAGCGTCGGCTCCAGGAAGACCGCGGCGGTGCGCTCGGAGACGGTCGCTTCCAGGGCGGTGGCGTCGCCGTACGGCACGAAGGTCACCGGGCCGGGCAGCGGCGCGAACGGCTCGCGCTTGGCCCGCGTCCCGGTCAGCGCGAGCGCGCCGAGCGTGCGGCCGTGGAAGCCACCCTCCGCGGCGACGACCTCGAGGCGCCCACCCGACGGGTCGAGCGCCCGGCCGTGCCGGCGGGCGAGCTTGAAGGCCGCCTCGTTGGCCCCCGCGCCGTCGTTGCCGAAGAACACCCGGCCGTCGCCGCCCAGGAGCTCGACCAGCCGCTCGGCGAGCCGGACCCCGGGCTCGTGCAGCGCCAGGTTGCTGCTGTGGGCCAGGGTCGCGACCTGCCGGGACACGGCCTCGACGAGTGCCGGGTGCGCGTGGCCGAGCGCCGAGACGGCGATGCCGGCGATGAGGTCGAGGTACTCCCGGCCGTCGACGTCCCAGACCCGGCAGCCCTCTCCCCGGGCGAACGCGACCGGCGGGGTGCCGTAGTTCGGCATCATCACCGCGTCCCACCGGACGGTCAGGGCCTCCGAGGCGGTCATGGCGCCTCCCCCGGGACCCGGTCGGGCAGCACCATCGTGCCGACACCGGAGTCGGTGAAGACCTCCAGCAGGACGGCGTGCGGCACCCGTCCGTCCAGGACGTGCGCCTGGGGGACGCCGCCGCGGACCGCCCGCAGGCAGGCCTCCATCTTCGGGGCCATGCCGGCCGACAGGCTCGGCAGCAGCAGCTCGAGCTCGGTCGCCCCGATCTCGCTCACCACGTCGCCGGCCTCCCCGGCGGCGCCGTCGCCCGGCCAGGAGGCGTACAGGCCCTCGACGTCGGTCAGGACGACCAGCTTCTGCGCGCCGAGCGCGACCGCGATCGCCGCTGCCGCGCTGTCGGCGTTCACGTTGTACGTCGCTCCGTCCGGGCCGCGGGCGACCGTCGCCACCACCGGGATCCGGCCGTCGCCGAGCAGGGCGTGCACGGTGCCCGGGTCCACCTCGCTGACGTCGCCGACCAGGCCCAGGTCGACCTCCTCCCCGCCGACGACCGTGGTCCGGCGCTGTGCGGTGAGCAGCCCACCGTCCTCACCGGACAGTCCGACCGCGAACGGGCCGTGGTCGTTGACCAGCCGGACGACGTCGCCGTTCACCTGGCCGACGAGGACCATCCGGACGATCTCCATCGCCTCGGGGGTCGTCACCCGCAGCCCACCCCGGAACTCGGTGGCGATGCCGAGCCGGTCGAGATGGGCGGTGATCTGCGGGCCGCCACCGTGCACGACGACCGGCCGCAGCCCGACGTAGCGCAGGAAGACCACATCCTCGGCGAAGGCGCGCTGCAGGGAGGGGTCGGTCATCGCGTGCCCGCCGTACTTGAGGACGACCGCGGTGCCGTGGAAGCGCTCCAGCCACGGCAGTGCCTCCACGAGGGTGGCCGCCTTGGCGAGCGCGGCCAGCCGGTCGCGGGTCGGGGTCACGGTGCCGGTCATGACGAGTACGCCGAGTTCTCGTGGACGTACGCCGGGGACAGGTCGTTGGTCCAGACCGTCGCGATCGCCGGCCCGGCGTGCAGGTCCACGATGACGTGGACGGCGCGTCCGGACAGGTCGACTTGGTCGCGGGGCTCCCCGGCGGCGCCGCCGCGGCAGACCGCCACGCCGTTGATCGCGACGTCGAGCGCGTCCGGCTCGTACGCCGCGCGGGTCGTGCCGACAGCCGCCAGCACCCGGCCCCAGTTTGGGTCGTTGCCGAAGAACGCGCACTTGAGCAGATTGCTGCGGGCGACCGCGCGGCCGACCTCCAGCGCGTCCTCCTCGTCGGCAGCGCCCACCACCTCGACCGCCACGTCCTTCGTCGCGCCCTCCGCGTCCGCCAGCAGCTGCCGGCAGAGATCGGCGGACACGGCTTCGACGGCGGCGGTGAATTCGGCTGGGGCCGGGGACCGGCCGGAGGCGCCGCTGGCCAGGAGCAGGACCGTGTCGTTGGTGGACATGCAGCCGTCGGAGTCGACCCGGTCGAACGTCCGGGCGGTGGCCGCCCGCAGCGCCACGTCGCAGTCGCCCGGGCCGACCGCGGCGTCGGTCGTCAGCACACAGAGCATCGTGGCCAGGCCCGGCGCGAGCATGCCGGCGCCCTTGGCCATGCCGCCGACCGTCCAGCCCGCACCGCCCGCGGTCGCCGTCTTCCGGACCGTGTCGGTGGTCATGATCGCCTGGGCCGCGCCGTCGCCACCGCTGGTCGCGAGAGCCGCGGCCGCCTTCTCCACGCCGGTCAGCAGGGCGTCCATCGGCAGCCGCTCCCCGATGAGGCCGGTCGAGCAGACCGCCACGTCGACCGCTCCGACGCCGAGGGCGGCCGCGACGGCCTCCGCCGTCGCGTGCGTGTCGGCGAAGCCATCCGGACCGGTGCAGGCGTTCGCGCCGCCTGAGTTGAGCACGACGGCGGTGACGCGGCCGGTGGCCAGCACCTGCTGCGTCCACAGCACCGGCGCCGCCTTGACGCGGTTACCGGTGACCACGCCGGCCGCGGAGTCGAGCGGGCCGTCGTTGACGACGAGGGCGAGGTCGAGGCCGCCGCCGGACTTGATCCCGGCCGCGACCCCGGCCGCACGGAAGCCCTTGGCGGAGGTGACGGTCACGGCGCCACCCCGTCCGCCGCCAACCCCGCCGCCTCCGGCAGGCCGAGCATCAGGTTGGCGCACTGCACCGCCTGCCCGGCCGCGCCCTTGCCCAGGTTGTCGATCGCGCTGCACACGACCACCCGCCCCGAGCTGGCGTCCACGGTGGCCTGCAGGTGGGCGCTGTTGCTGCCGAGGGTGGCTGCGGTGTGGGGCCAGCGGCCCTCCGGCAGCACATGCACGAACGGCTCCTCCCCGTACGCCGCGGACAGGGCGCCGCGCACGGTCGTCTCGTCGATCCCGCTCCGCGCCGGGCGTGCCGTCACCGTGGCGAGGATGCCGCGAGGCATCGGCGCGAGCACCGGCGTGAACGACAGGGAGCGGGCGCCGGTCGCCTGCAGGATCTCCGGCACGTGTTGGTGCCGGCCCACCTTGTAGGGCGAGAGGTCGCCCATCACCTCACTGCCCAGTAGGGGTCCCTTCGCGCCGCGGCCCGCGCCGGACGTGCCGGAGGCCGCGACGGCGACCACGTCGTCCGGCTCCACCAGGCCCGCGGAGACCAGCGGGGCGAGCGCGAGGGCGATCGCCACCGCATAGCACCCGGTGACCGCGACCCGGCGGCTCGCCGCGATCGCCTGCCGCTGGCCGGGCAACTCGGGCAACCCGTACGTCCAGGCGCCGGCGTGCGGACCGCCGTACGCCGAAGCCCAAGCCTGGGGGTCGGCGAGCCGGTGGTCCGCCCCCAGGTCGACCACCGGCGTGCCGTCCGGAAGCGCCGCGGCGAGCCGACCGGACTCGCCGTGGGGCAGGGCGAGCACGACCAGATCGGCAGCCGCGAGCACGTCGGGTGTCGTCGGCGCGAGCACCCGGTCGGCGAGCGTCACCAGCTGGGGATGGACGTCGCCGAGCCGCTCCCCCACGCTGGAGTGGGCGGCCACCGGTCCGACCTCGAGGTCGGCGTGGCGGGCGAGCAGGCGCAGCAGCTCGCCGCCGGCATAGCCACTGGCTCCCGCGACCGCGACCGTCGTCCCCATGGGCAAGAAGATACCGTACGCCGCATGAGTATGCGAAGACCGGCGATTTCTGTCGGACCCGGTCGGTACGGTCCCGGCCGTGGATCGATCGGTACGCATCCGGCCCGCGACTGCCGGCGACGCGCCGGCGCTGGTCGACGCGGTCGGCTGGCACGGTGGCGGCGGGCTGCCCTCCGAGCGGGTGCTGGCGGACCCGGACATCGGGAAGTACGTCGCCGGCTGGCCCCGGGACGGCGACATCGGGGTGGTCGCCGAGCGGGACGGGACCGCCGTCGGTGCGGCATGGCTGCGCCGGCTGACCGCCGACGACCCGGGCTACGGCTGGGTGGACGCCGGGACGCCGGAGCTGTCCATCGGGGTGGCGGCGGGCGAGCGCGGCCGCGGGACCGGGACGGCGCTGATCACGGTGCTGCTGGACGCGGCCCGGACCGCGGGCGGGCGACGGGTCAGCCTCAGCGTGGAGCGGGACAACCCGGCCGCCCGGCTCTACTGGCGCGTCGGCTTCCGGCTGGCCGGGGCCGTCGGCGGCGCCTGGACGATGGTGGCCGACCTGGTGCCGGCCGAGCCCGACCGGGTGCTGGTCGACGGGATCCGCTCCGCGCTGGCCGGCGCGGCCGACCTGGAGAAGGCCGGGCCGATGCGGGCATACGTGAAGTCGACCCTGCCGATGCTCGGCGTGCAGAAGCCGCGCCGGACCGCTCTGCTGCGGCCGTTGCTGGCCGGTCGCCCGCTGCCGGACGCGGGACGGTGGCGGGCCACCGTGCTGGCACTGTGGCGGGACGCCACCTACCGCGAGGAGAGGTACGCGGCGCTCGCCGTCGCCCGCCACCGGCCGTGCCGGGAGCACCTGCTCGGCGACCCGACCGCGTCACTGGGGCTGATCGACGAGCTGGTCGTGACCGGCGCCTGGTGGGACCTGGTCGACGAGACGGCGACCCGGCTGGTCGGGCCGTTGCTGCGGGCCCACCCGGCCACGCTGACTCCGGTGGCGCGGGCATGGGCGACGGATCCGGACCGGTGGCGGCGCCGGACCGCGGTGATCTGCCAGATCGGGTCCAAGAGCCGCACGGACACGGCCCTGCTCGCCGGGGCGGTCGAGGCGAACGCGGACGACCCGGACTTCTTCCTCCGCAAGGGCATCGGCTGGGCGCTGCGGGAGCACGCCAAGTCCGACCCGGACTGGGTCCGCGGGTTCGTCGGGACGCACGAGCTCAGCCCGCTGTCCCGGCGGGAGGCGCTGAAGCACCTCGGGGGCGACCGGTGAGCGGGTCAGGTCCGCAGGACTGCGCCGGTCCGGCGGGCGGCCTCGGCCACCGCCGCGTCGCGGGCGGCGGAGGCCTCCTCCACGGTCAGCGTGCGGTCCGGCGCCCGGAAGCGCAGCGCGTACGCCAGCGACCGCCGGCCCGGCCCGAGCCGCTCCGGATCGGTGTAGACGTCGAAGAGCCGCAGCGACTCGAGCAGCGACCCGGCCCCGTCGCGGAGGGCGGCGGCGACGTCGGCCGCCGGCGCCTCGTCGGGGACCACGAGTGCGACGTCCAGCAGCGCCGGCGGGTAGGTCGACAGCGCCGGCGCGTGCACCACCCCGCCGAGACCGAGCGCGTCCAGGTCGAGCTCCATCGCGCAGGTCCGCTCCGGCAGCTCAAGGGCGGCGACTACCCGCGGGTGCAGCTCGCCGGCGTAGCCGACGACCCGATCGCCCCGGAGCAGCGCCGCGCACCGGCCGGGGTGCCAGGGCGCCTGCCGCGCCGCGCGCACCGAGAGCTCGACGCGCGCGGTCGCAGCGACGACCCGGGCCGCCTCGATCGCATCCGCCCAGCAGGCCTGGCGCGCCGGCCCCCACCAGCCGGCCGGCTCGTAAGCGCCGCTGAGCGCCACCGCGACGTGCATCGGCTGGTCCGGCATCCCGGCCGCGAGCTGGGCCAGCTCCGCCGGGGTCGGTCGCCGGTCGACGCCGACCAGCGGGAGCGGGGCGGGATCGTCGCCCGGCCGGTAGACCAGGCCGGACTCGGAGACCGCCACGTCCCGCATCCCGCGGCCGACGTTCCGGCGCAGGGTCGCGAGCAGGCCCGGCAGCAACGTGGTGCGCAGCTCCGGCTCCGCCTCGGACAGCGGGTTGGCCAGCCGCAGGGCATGCCGGCGCGGGTCGTCGGCATCCAGGCCGAAGGCGTCGTGCACCTCGGGCGCGATGAAAGGGTACGACTGGACCTCGACGTAGCCGGCCTCGGCGAGCGCGCGGCCCACGGACCGGCGGGACCGCTGCACCTCCGTGAGCCCCCGCCCCGGGGGCGGGGTCGGCAGGGTCGACGGGATCCTCTCGTAGCCCTCGAGCCGGACGACCTCCTCCACCAGATCGGCCGGGTCGACCAGGTCGGGCCGCCAGGACGGAGGGATGACCCCGAGCACACCGTCCGAGCCGGCGACCGTGCAGCCGACCTCTTCCAGCCGCCGGACCGCGTTGTGCGGCGGGATCGGAAAGCCGGCGACGGCGGCCGGTTGGTCGTCCGGGAGCGTGATGGTGACCCGCTCGGGTCCGGGCCCGACGACCGTGTAGCCGTCCGGGGCGCTCGCCCCGCCGTACGTGACCAGCAGGTCGACCGCCCGCTGCAGGGCCGGACCGGCGACCTCCGGGTCGACGCCGCGCTCGAAGCGGCGGGCCGCCTCGCTCGGCAGCTTGTGCCGGCGCACCATCCGGGAGATGGTCGGCGGGTCCCAGTGCGCCGCCTCGAGGACGACGTCGCGGGTGTCGGGGCCGATCTCGGTGGACGCGCCGCCCATCACCCCGGCGAGCGCGACCGGCCCGGAGTCGTCCGCGACCAGGAGGTCGTCCGGGTCGAGGACGCGGTCGACGCCGTCGAGGGTGGTCAGCCGCTCCCCCGGCCGGGCCCGCCGGACGGCCAGCGGGCCGGTCAGCTCGGCCCGGTCGAAGGCGTGCATCGGCTGGCCGGTCTCCACCATGACGTAGTTGGTGACGTCCACGGTCAGCGAGATCGGCCGGAGGCCGGCGAGCAGCAACCGACGCCGCAGCCACAGCGGCGACGGCGCGGTCCGGTCGAGCCCGGTCACGGTCCGGGCGGAGAAGCGGTCGCAGCCGCTGGGGTCCTCGATCCGCACCGGCCAGCCGCGGTCGTCGGGCTCCGGCACCCGGACGGCGTCGGCCGGGTCACGGTACGGCGCGTCGAAGGCGTGCGAGACCTCGCGCGCCATCCCGCGGATGGACAGCGCGTAGCCGCGGTCCGGCAGCACGTCCACGTCCAGCACATGGTCGCGCAGCTCCAGCAGGGCGATCGCGTCCGCGCCGACGGGGGCGTCCGGCGGCAGCACCAGGATCCCGGTGTGGTCGTCGCCGAGGCCGAGCTCCCGGGCGGAGCAGATCATCCCGTCGGAGACGTGCCCGTAGGTCGTCCGGGCGGTGATCACGAAGCCGCCGGGCAGCACTGCGCCCGGCAACGCGACCACCACCACGTCGCCGTCGGCGAAGTTGCGCGCGCCGCAGACGATCCCGCGCGGCCCGTCGTCGCCGACGTCCACCTGGCACCACCGCACCGTCTTGCCGTTGCCGGCGGTGAACTCCTCGAAGCTCAGCACCCGGCCGACCACGAGCGGGCCGGCGAGGTCGGCCCCGACCGGCTCGACGGTCTCCACCTCGAGCCCGAGCCGGACCAGCCCGGCGGCCACGTCGAGCGCCCTGGTCGCGGCCGGCAGGTCGACCTGATCACGCAACCAGGAGAGGGGGGCGCGCACCCGCTAGACCTCCATCCCGAAGGGCAGCGTGAAGCGCACGTCGCCCTCGACCAGATCCCGCATGTCCGGGACGCCGTGCCGGATCATCAGCGTCCGCTCGATGCCCATGCCGAAGGCGAAGCCGGTGTAACGCTCCGGGTCGACGCCGGTCGCTCGCAGCACCCGTGGGTTGACCATGCCGCAGCCGCCCCACTCGATCCAGCCCTCGGCGCGACAGGTGCGGCACGGCCGGTCCGGGTTGCCGACCGACGCGCCGCGGCAGACGAAGCACTGCAGGTCGAACTCCGCGGACGGCTCGGTGAAGGGGAAGTACGCCGGGCGGAAGCGGGTCCGCAGGCCGCGGCCGAACATGGCCGAGGCGAAGTGGTCCAGCGTGCCGCGCAGGTGGGCCATGGTCAGGCCCTCGTCCACCGCCAGCCCCTCGACCTGGTGGAAGACCGGCGTGTGGGTGGCGTCCAGCTCGTCGGTGCGGAAGGTCTTGCCCGGCGCGATCACGTAGACCGGCGGCGGCCGGTCCAGCAGCGCCCGGGCCTGCACCGGCGAGGTGTGGGTGCGCAGCAGCAGCCCCGAGCCCTCCGGCTCGACGTAGAAGGTGTCCATGGTGGTGCGGGCCGGGTGGTCGCGGCCGAAGTTCAGCGCGTCGAAGTTGAACCACTCCGCCTCGACCTCGGGACCGTCGGCCACCTGGTAGCCCATGGCGACGAAGACGTCGACGATCCGGTCCCGCAGGGTGCTGACCGGGTGCCGGACGCCGCGCGGGCGGCGGTCCCACGGCAGGGTGACGTCGACCGCTTCCTCGGCGAGCACCCGGGCGTCGCGCTCGGCGGTCAGCGCCGCCAGCCGCGCGTCGTACGCGGCCTGCGCCGCCGCCAGCGCCTCGTTCAGCCGGCGGCCGGCCTCCGAGCGGTCCGCGGGCGGAAGCGAGCCGATCCCCCGCCGGGCCGACCGCAGCGGCGAGCGGTCGCCCAGGTGCGCGGGCTTCGCCCGGGACAGCGCGTCGAGATCGCCGGCCTCGGCGAAGGCCTTCTCCGCCTCGCGCACGGCCGAGTCGAGCGCCTCCGGCGCCAGCCCGGCGACCGTACCCGGGTCGCTGTTCGGTGCGGACACGCCGTGCAGTGTAGGGACCCCGGCCGGGCCGGAACGAGGCGGTTTCGCCCGCCGCCGGCCGGTCCCGGCCGGTCAGTCCCGGGACGGCAGGTCGTAGGGGGCGCCGCCCGCGGGCAGCAGCACCCGGAAGCGGGCTCCCCCGCCCGGCGCCTCGTCGACTTCGACGGTGCCGTGGTGGGCCTCGACTATGCCCTTGACGATGTAGAGGCCGAGGCCGCTGCCGCCCGCGTGCCCGCGCCGCCAGAAGCGGGAGAAGATCCGGGACCGGATCTCGTCGTCGACGCCGTCGCCCTCGTCGGCGACGGTGACGAGGACGGCGTCCGCTCCGGCCGGGGTCTTGGCGGCCTCGACCTCGACCGCGACCGTGCCGGCGCCGTGCCGGACCGCGTTCTCGACCAGGTTCGCGAAGACCTGGGCGACCCGGTCGGGGTCCAGCCAGGTCTCCGGCAGCGGCCGGACCACGTGCAGCGCGAAACGGTCCTCCCGGTCGCCGCTGGCCACCCGCCCGGCGACCACCTGGCGGACCGCCCAGGGCACGTCGACGACCTGCACCCGCAGCCGGAGCCGGCCGGCGTCGATCCGGGACGCGTCCAGCAGGTCGGACAGCAGCCGGGTGACCCGGTCGGCGTCCGCGTTGACCGCCTGCATCATCGCCAGCTTCTGCTCCTCGGTGAGCCGGTCCCACTTCGCCAGCAAGGTCGAAGTGAAGCCCTTCACCGTGGTCAGCGGCGAGCGGATCTCGTGCGCGACCGTCGAGATCAGGTCGGCGCGGTCCCGGTCGGCGCGCTCGCGGGCGCGGGTGTCGCGGAAGGCCACCACGAGCCGGGCCAGCGGGCCGCGCGGCCGCTCCCGGACGTACCGGGCGGTCACCAGCAGCTGCCGGCCGGCGTTCGGGCCGCCGCGCAGCTCCAGCAGTCGCTCGGGGTGGCCGGTCCGGCTGGCCAGCCCGCGGTACGGCTCGACGCAGCTCCACCAGTCCGACCCGCCGGCGTCGGCGAGGGGGAGCACGTCCCGATAGTCACGGCCCACCACCCCGGCCATGCCGTCCGTGCCGATTCCGAGCAGGCGGCGACCCGGACGGTTCAGCGTCGTGACGCGGCCGTCGGGCCCGGCCACGAGCAGGCCGTCCGGCAGCTCGTCGTACCTGTCCAGCAGGGCGGTCCCCCCTCGTGGCCCTGTCGTGCGGGTGCGGTAGCGGAGCCGGTGTGCCTGTCAGGGCATAGCACGGTCCCGGCGATCCGCGCCAGAGCCGGCAGGGCGCCGCCGCGCCCGAGCCGACCCGAAAAGACATACGGCTGCGGCCGCCGCCAGGTTCAGACTCTCCGCCCGGTCGTGGATCGGGATGCGGACCCTGCGGTCGGCGAGCGCCCCGACCGCGGCCGGCAGGCCCCACGCCTCGTTGCCGAACAGCCAGGCGGTGGGGGCGGCCAGCGTCCCGTCGTCGTCCAGGGCGTCGAGGTCCGCCTCGCCGGCACCGTCGGCGGCCAGGACGGTCAGGCCGGCGCGGTGCGCGGCGTCCAGCGCGGCCGCCAGGTCGGCGCCGCGGACGACCGGCAGGTGGAAGAGGCTGCCCGCGCTGGCCCGCACGGCCTTGCCGTTGTACGGGTCGACGCTGTCGCCGGCGAGAACCACCGCGTCCGCTCCCGCGGCGTCGGCGCTGCGCAGGACGGTGCCCGCGTTGCCCGGGTCGCGGACGTCCGCGAGGACGGCGACCAGGCAGGGACGCCCGGCCAGCGCCACGGCGAGCAGCACGTCGAGGGCCGGGCAGACCGCCACGAGACCCTGCGGGGTAGTGGTCTCCGACAGCGCCTCGGCGGCGTGCGGGGTCACCTCGGAGACCGGCACGCCGGCGGAGCCGGCGAGGTCGACCAGGTCGCGGTGGCGGGCGAGCGCGTCCGCGGTCGCGAAGAGCTCGCGGGGCGGCGGCACGGTGCCGGCCAGCGCGCCGGCGAGCGCCTCGCGGACCGCCTGCGGTCCCTCGGCCAGAAACTCGCCGGCGGCGTCGCGGCCGGCGCGGCGGGTCAGCCGGCGCGCGGCGGCCACCCGCGGCGTGCGCTCGGTGAACGGCCCCGGCACGGTCACGAACTCCGTCCCACGCCCGCCGACGCCGGCGACGGCTCAGGCCGCGGTGCCGCCGGCATCGGTGGCCGCCGGCAGGGCCGCCCGGGCCGTGCGGACCAGGGCGGTGAAGGCGACCGGGTCGGTCACGGCGAGGTCGGCCAGCACCTTGCGGTCCACCTCGAGGCCGGCCAGCCGCAGCCCCTGGACGAACCGGTTGTACGTCATGCCGTTCGCCCGGGCGGCGGCGTTGATGCGGGTGATCCACAGCTGTCGGAAGTCGCCCTTGCGGGCGCGCCGGTCGCGGAAGGCGTAGTTGGACGAGTGGAGCAACTGCTCCTTCGCCTTCCGGTAGAGCCGAGAGCGCTGCCCGCGGTAGCCGCTGGCCGCCTCCAGCGTCGTCCGGCGCTTCTTCTGGGCGTTGATCGCCCGCTTCACGCGTGCCACTGGTGTCTGTCCTCGTCTTCCGGCGCCGCGCCGGGGACCGGGCGGCGGAGTCGTCTGTCTGGGGGCTGGGCCGCGGCCAGCGGCCTGGAACCTGCCCCGCGGTCAGCGGCCGAGCAGCCTGCGGACGCGCTTGGCGTCCTGCGGCGCGACCTCGGTCAGCCCGGCGAGCCGGCGGGTGCGGGTGCTCGGCTTGTGCTCGAGCAGGTGGCGGCGGTTGGCGTGCTGGCGGAGCAGCTTGCCGCCGGCGGACACCCGGACGCGCTTCGAGGTGCCGCTGTGGGTCTTGTTCTTCGGCATGGTGCCGCGACTCTCCTTGCCCATGGACGCTGACGCGTCCGGTGTCGGCGGACCCGTCCGGTCAGCCGGCCGTCTCGGGAGTGGGCGAGACCTCGCGGGAGGCTCGCACCACCTTGGCGTTCTTGTGCGGGGCGACGACCATCACCATGTTGCGGCCGTCCTGCTTCGGCGAGGACTCGACGAAGCCGAGCTCGGCGATGTCGTCGGCGAGCCGCTGCAGCAGCCGGAAGCCGAGCTCCGGCCGGGACTGCTCCCGGCCGCGGAACATGATGGTGACCTTGACCTTGTCGCCCGCGCGGAGGAACCGCTCGACGTGACCCCTCTTGGTCGCGTAGTCGTGCGGGTCGATCTTCGGCCGGAGCTTCATCTCCTTGATGACGGTGAGCGCCTGGTTGCGGCGGGCCTCACGCGCCTTCTGCGCGCTCTCGTACTTGAACTTGCCGTAGTCCATGAGCTTGGCGACCGGCGGCCGGGCCATCGGAGCGACCTCGACGAGATCGAGCTCGGACTCCTGTGCCAGGCGGAGCGCATCCTCGATGCGCACGATGCCTACCTGTTCGCCCTCGGGACCGACGAGCCGCACTTCGGGGACGCGGATCCGGTCGTTGATGCGGGGCTCGGTGCTGATGGGGCCTCCTCGGTGAGCTGTCGGGGACGGCGCTCACGGGGCCCGGACTGGACCGGTCGGGCGTCGCCGCACGGCGACGCCGTGGTCGCCGCGGCGGGGAGATCGCCTCGGCGGGACCGGACCCGGCAGCTCACGATCAGCGGCTCGGGTGGGAGCGGGGCTCCGCTTGCGCGCCTCCACACGGATGGAGGCAGGTCGTCCCCCTCAGATTACCCCATGTGAACGCCCGCCTGCCGGCGGGTCTTCCCGGTGCCCGGCGGCGTGCCGGGCCTGCAGGGCGCGCAGGCCGCGGACCGCGGCGACCGAGCGCTCGCCGTCGGATGCCTGGACGGCGAGCAGCGCGAGCTGGTCGTCGTCGGCGAGCTCCAGGATCGCCCACGGCGACCCGTCCCGGAACGCGACCTCGCGGACGACCTCCCAGGGCACGTCGTGGTAGGCGACGATGTTGCGGACCCGCAGGCCACGCGCGTCGGCCACCACGGACGGGCGGGCCAGCAGCAGCACCCCGGCGGCGATCAGCAGGCCCAGCACGACCATCGCCACCTGGTCGCCGACGCCGAAGGCGACGCCCTCGCTGCGGGTGTTGCCGAGCAGCACGGCGACGACCACGAAGGTGAGCGCGACGACGGCGGCGACCAGCACGGCCACCCGCCGCAGCCGCACCGGTCGCGCCCGGACGACCTCCGGTTCGACAGGACCGCGCACGGGTCCATGGTGCCCGGCCGCCTTCACCGGCTGCCTCGCCGGCCCGGCACTCCCGCGGGTATCGGCTCCCGGGTGGGCCGGGTGCGGCCGGCGAGGGTGATGCCGGCCAGGGTGAGCAGGACGCCGGCGACCGTCGCCGCGTCCACGCCGCCGGTACGCGCCGGGCTGAGCGGGTCGAGCAGCACGCCGCCGGCGAGCTGCCCGGCCACCGTCGCCAGGCCGAGCCGCAGCACTCCGAGCAGGCGCACCGCCCAGGACGCGACGGTGATGTAGAAGACGCCGAGCCCGCCGCCGACGTAGAGCAGCGGGTCGCCCGGCCACGGCACCGACGGCCCGTGACGGGCCGCGACGACGACCGCGACGACCGGCGCCAGCACCGCCGCACCCACGGCGAAGTTCCCCAGGGTGGCCAGTAGCGGCTCGCCGGTCGCGCGCTGCACCCGGCCGTTCAGCGCCTGCTGCACCGACACCCCGAGCCCGGCCACCGCCGCCGCGACGAGCAGCGCCAGCACGGTCGGCGCGGGCACCTCCGTGGTCTCGTGCCCGAGCCGGACCACCCCGACGGCGATCACCGCCAGCGCGGCGCCGGCCACCCGCGTCGAGGACAGCGGTCGCGGCTCGCCGGGGACGAGCCGGGTCCGGTCGACGAGCAGGCCGCCGACCGCCTGCCCGGCGACCGCGCCGACGGTGAACGTGGCGACCCCGACCACCGGGACCGCGGCGGCCGCGACCGCGACCAGCGTCGCCCCGCCGACGCCACCCAGGTACGTCCACCACGGCAGCCGGGCGGTCAGGGCGGGCCGCACCGCGCGCCGCACCCGCGGCACGGCGGCGACGAGCAGCCCGACCAGCACCAGCCCGGAGCCGAACGACACCAGCGCCGCCCACACCGCCGAGCCGGCCCGGTCCCCGAACTCGCCGTTGAGCTGGGACTGTCCCGCCACCAGCAGACCCCCGGCGAAGGACAGCGTGAGCGCGAGCGGCACCGCGGGCCGGGCCGCGGCCCGACTCACTCGACGATCTTCGAGATGGGCAGCTCGAGGATGTCCCGGGCGCCGGCCGCGCGCAGCGCCGGGATCAGCGTGTTCACCCCGCGCTTGGGCACCACCGACTCGACCCCGCGCATGTCGCCGGACGCCAGCTCGGTGACGTTCGGCGAGCTGAGCGCCGGCAGCACGGCCAGCACCTCGGCCAGCCGCTCGGCCGCGACGTTGAGCTTGACCAGCACGTGGCCGCGGGCTCTGATCGCGCCGCGGAGCAGCAGCGCGACGTCCTCCATCGCCGCCCGCTTCGCCTCGTCGGAGTACGCGGCCCGGTTGGCGACCAGCTCGGTGTAGCTGGTCAGCAGCGTGTCCAGAATGCGCAGCCCGTTCTTGCGCAGGGACGAGCCGGTCTCGGTCAGATCGACCACCGCGTCGACGATGTCCGGCACCTTCGCCTCGGTCGCCCCGTAGGACGGGACCACCACCGCCTTGACCCCGTGCTGCTCGAGGTAGCGCCGGGTCAGCGACGGGAACTCGGTGGAGATCCGGACTCCCTCGGGGAGGTCGCCGGGTCCCTGCCACGGCGCGTCCCGGGGAACGGCGAGCACCACCCGGACCGGGTCGGAGGTCGCCTTGCTGTACTGCAGCTCACCCAGCGACACGACGTCCGAGTCGGTCTCGGTGATCCAGTCCCGGCCGGTGATGCCGAGGTCGAACAGGCCCTGCTCGACGTACTCCGGGATCTCCTGCGGGCGCAGGAAGCGGACCCGGTCGATGCCGGGGTGGTCGATCACCGCGTGGTAGTCGCGGTCCGAGCCGCGCCGCACGGCGAGGTCGGCGGAGTCGAACAGCTCCAGGGTCGCCTTCTCCAGCGACCCCTTCGGCAGCACGAGCGAGAGCACGGGCACTCCTGGGCGGGGACGGTCAGGACTCGGGGCGGGCATGCCGATGTCGTACGCCGGCCAGCACGACGGCCGCGTCCAGGGCCGCCACCGTGGCCTCCCAGCCCCTGTGCTCCCGGCTGCCCGGCCCGCCGGACCGGTCGGCGGCCTGCTCCACCGTGTCACAGGTCAGCACGCCGTTCCCGACGGGGGTGCGCTCGTCCAGCGCCGCCCGGCTCCGGCTGGTCGCGACCAGGCCGAGCCGCGGGCCGGCGGCGTCGACCGCGACCGCCTCGGGACGCCCGGAGCCGCTCACGTCAGCACCTCGGGCAGCGCCGGCAGGTCGCCCTCGTTCTCCCGGTCCGCGTCGTCGACCGCCACCACCGGCCGGCCGGCGGCCAGGTCGGCGACCGCCTGCTCGATCGTGCCGAACGGGCTCACCGCTGGTCCCCCACGCCGCCGACGCTACCCGCGCCGGCGCCGAGCAGCCGCTCGACGTACCTGGAGGTCGACGACGTCGACCTCCAGGTTGGCCCGCCCGCCTGGCCGCGTCCGACCCAAGGTCGTGGCCGCCAGGGCGGTCGGGACGGCGCCGACCGGAGCGTGGGGGCTGGTCCCGGCCCAGCACCTGCCCGCCGAGCTCGATCGCCCGCCGCATCCCGGTGAGCTCGCCCTGGTTCACCCCGGGTAGGCGGCGCGGGCGCGCGCGCGGAGGACCTCGACGGCCCGGGCGGGATCGTCCGCGGCGAACACGGCCGACCCGGCGACGAAGACGTCCGCGCCGGCCTCGGCGGCGGCCTCGATCGTGTCGGCGTTCACCCCGCCGTCGACCTCGATGAAGAGCCGGAGGTGCCCGGACTCCACCCGGCGGCGCGCCTCGCGCACCTTGGGCAGCACGCCCGCGATGAACCTCTGTCCGCCGAAGCCCGGCTCCACCGTCATCACCAGCAGCGTGTCGTACGAGGTCAGCACGTCCAGGTACGGCTCCAGCGGGGTCCCGGGCTTGATCGCGAGGCCGGCGAGCGAGCCGGCGGCCCGCAGCGCGCGGCCGAGCTGGACCGGGTCGCGGGCGGCCTCCGCGTGCACGGAGACGTTGCGGGCACCGGCCTCGGCGTAGCCGGGGGCCCACCGGTCCGGGTCGTCGATCATGAGGTGGCAGTCCAGCGGGAGGTCGGTGGCCTTGCGCAGGTCCTCCACGACGGGCAGCCCGATCGTGAGGTTGGGCACGAAGTGGTTGTCCATCACGTCGACGTGCAGCCAGTCGGCACCGCGCACCGCGGCCGCGGCGTCCGCGAGCCGGGCGAAGTCGGCCGACAGCAGGCTGGGCGCGATCATCGGCGTGGGCGACGGCACGGGCAGCACCCTAACGGCGGCGCAGCAGCGCGCAGAACATCGCATCGGTGCCGTGCCGGTGCGGCCAGAGCTGCACGTGCGGGCCGGGCCCGAGGTCGGGGACGCCGGGCAGCAGCGGGCGGGCATCCAGCTCGTCGGCGGTGCCGTCGGCGAGGACGTCGGCGAGGACGTCGCGGGTCTCGGCGGGGTGCGGGGAGCAGACCACGTACGCGACCAGGCCGCCGGAACGGACCGTCGCCAGGGCCGAGCGCAGCAACGCGCGCTGGAGCCGGGTCAGGTCGGCGAGGTCGGACTCGTTGCGGCGCCAGCGGGCCTCCGGGCGGCGGCGCAGCGCCCCCAGGCCGGTGCACGGCGCGTCGACCAGGACCCGGTCGACGGAGCCGGGCCGGACCGGCGGGGCGGTGCCGTCGGCGCGGAGCACCGTGACCGGCAGGCCGGCGGTCGCGCCGGCCACCAGCCTCGCCCGGTGCGCGGCGAGCTCGACCGCGAGCACGCGCGCGCCGGCGGCGGCGTCGCTGGCGGCGGACGCCGCAGGTGGCGATCCGGCCGGGACGGTGGCGCCGGGCCCTGCCGTGCCCGCGGGGCCGGCGGGCCCCGCGGGGCCGCGGCGGACGGCGAGCGAGCCGAGCAGGGCGGCCTTGCCGCCGGGTCCGGCGCAGAGGTCCAGCCAGGTGCGGTCCGGTCCGTCGAGCGGGCCGGCCACGAGCGCCAGCGCGCAGAGCTGGCTGCCCTCGTCCTGCACCCCGGCCCGGCCGTCGCGCACGGCGGCGAGCGCGCCCGGGTCGCCGCCGCCGGTGAGGCGCACCGCGTACGGCGACCACGGCCCCGGCTCGCCGCCGGAGGCCGCCGCCAGCTCGTCCCGGTCGATCCGGCCCGGCCGGGCGACCAGGTGGGTCTCCGGCCGGACGTCGTCGGCGGCCAGCGCGGCGCCGGTCTCCGCGAGGTCGCCGCCAAGCGCGAGCTGGAAGGCACCGGCGATCCACGCCGGGTGGGCGTGCCGGACCGCGAGCCGGCCGAGCGGGTCCGCCGGCGCGACCGCATCCACCCACGCGTCCCAGTCCCGCCGGGCGACCCGGCGGAGCACGGCGTTGACGAAGCCGGCGGCGCGGCGGGGGGCGAGGTCGACCGTGGCCGAGACGGCGGCGTGCGGTGGCACCCGGGTGCGGAGCAGCTGGTACGCCCCCAGCCGGAGGGCGGCGCGCACGTCGGGGTCGACGGCCTCCAGCGGCCGGTCGGCGCAGCGGGCGAGGATCGCGTCCAGGGTTCCTGTCGCGCGCAGCGTGCCGTAGCCGAGTTCGGTGGCGAAGGCGGCGTCCCGGCCGGTCAGGCCGCGGTCGCGGAGCAGGCCGGGCAGGGTGAGGTTCGCGTACGCGGCGCGCTCGTCGACCGCTCGGAGCAGGTCGTACGCGGCCCGCCGGGCGGGGTCGGCGTCACGGCGCGCGGCCGGGCGGTTGGGGCGGGGGCCCCGGCTTCCGGGC
>Ga0210378_10000303_pt1 | contig 24491 bp, 21 predicted proteins | sample PLM1_60_b1redo_FD_155465 | JGI IMG/M metagenome (GOLD analysis project Ga0210378, IMG submission 155465) | Groundwater sediment microbial communities from an aquifer in East River, Colorado, USA - PLM1_60_b1 redo | ecosystem: Environmental > Terrestrial > Soil > Riparian zone | place: USA: East...
AGTCGCCGCGCTCGCCCTGGCAGCCCCGCCTGCGGTAGAATCGAACGTGCGTTCGATGCGACTGGTGAAGGAGGCCGGTGTGGAGGTGCAGACCCGCGCCATCGAGACGGGCAGCGAGGTGAAGGTCCGCAAGCCGGGCACCGGGGAGATGGGCACCTGGCGGGTGCTCGGCGAAGTCGCCAACTCCGGGCCCGACGACCCGGCCTACGACGTCACCAACCTGCGCAGCGGCCGGCGGCGCATCTTCCGGGCCTCGCGGCTGGTGGTGGTCCGCGGCGGCGCTCCCGGCCGCCGCTGACGCCGCCGAGCAGCCGTCAGCGGCGCCTGCGGCGCTTGCGACGCGGGCCGAACAGGGCGTCCAGGATCAGCGCGGCGCCGATCGCCAGCATCCAGGAGTCCTTGGCCAGCGCGATGCCCTGCTGGGTCGGCCCCAGGCTGCCCTCGCGGCGCATCCCGGGGGCGGTGAGGTACAGCCGGGTGAGGCTGCCCCCGAACGCGGTCAGGCCCAGCCCGGCAAGACCCGGGGGCACCAGCCCGATCCCGAGCAGGGAAGCGCCGAGGGCGATCTCGCCGGCCGTGAGGAGCTGCAGGAAGTCCTTGGGGGCCATGGCCTCGAACTGCGGGAACACGATCACGGCGCGCTCGTGGAACGCCTTGGCGCGCTCCTCGTCCATGCCGAGCTTGGACAGGCCCTGGTCGAGGATGACCGCCCCGGTCGCCAGCCGGACGGGGACATGCCAGAGCTTGGTCGCCATCGTGCTCCTCCAGGGGTCGCTGGCAGGTTGCACCGGCAACCTACTACGGCTGCGACGTTTCGGGCATGACGCACCTTGCTCCCGGTAGGCGCACCCTGTTACGGTTCGTCGAACGGGTGTTCAACCCAGCTCGTTCGCCGGTCGGTGGGAAGTCGTGGTGGGAAGCTGGGAGGGAGCGCGCATGAAGCGCAGGCCATTGGTGACCGTGCTGCTGGCCCTCGTGCTGGCGTCGGTTGCGGCCGGCTGCGGCGGCGGCGACGGTGACGGGCAGGCCGCCGACAACACCCTCACCTTCTGGAGCCTGGAGGACGTCGCCGACCGGATCAAGGCGACGCAGGCGATCGTCGCCCGCTTCCAGCAGGAGACCGGCATCCAGGTGAAGCTGTCGGCGATCGCCGAGGACCAGTTCGCCACCCAGATCCAGTCGGCCAGCGCCGCCGGCACGCTGCCTGACGTGGTGGGCGCGTTGAGCCTGGGGTTCATCCACTCGCTGGCCGCCGACGACATCGCCGACCCCGACGCCGCCGCGGACGTGGTCGACAGCCTCGGGCGCGAGACCTTCGCCGAGCGGGCCCTCAAGCTGGTCGAGGTCGACGGCAAGCCGGTCGGCATCCCCAGCGACACCTGGACCAACCTGCTCGTCTACCGCAAGGACCTGTTCGAGAAGGCCGGGCTGCAGCCCCCGGACACCTTCGATCGCATCATGACCGCCGCCACCAGGCTGAAGGAGCCCGGCAGGGCGGGGATCGTCGCGTCGACCAAGCCGGCCGACGGCTTCACCCAGCAGACCTTCGAGTACCTCGCCCTCGCCAACGGCTGCCAGCTCACCGACGACCAGGGCAACGTGCAGCTCACCAGCCCGCAGTGCGTGGAGACCTTCCGGTTCTACCGCGACCTGATCAAGAACGGCTCGGTCGCCGGCGGCCAGGACGTCGACACCACCCGCGCCGCCTACTTCGCCGGCAAGTCGGCGATGCTCCTCTGGTCGTCGTTCATCCTCGACGAGCTGGCAGGGCTGCGCAAGGACGCCCTGCCGACCTGCGGCGAGTGCCGCGCCGACAGGGAGTTCCTGGCCAAGAACAGCGGCTTCGTCACCGCCATCCAGGGCCCGAACGCCAGTGGCCAGCCGACCCAGTTCGGCGAGGTCACCTCCTTCGCCATCGTCAAGGACGGCAACACCGACGCGGCCAAGCGCTTCGTCGAGTTCATGATGAGCGACGGCTACGTCGACTGGCTCGCCCTGGCGCCCGAGGGCAAGATCCCCACCCGCGCCGGCAGCAAGGACAAGCCCGAGGAGTACGCCGAGGCGTGGAGCAGGCTCAAGGCCGGCGTCGACACCAAGAAGCCGCTGTCGGAGATCTACCCCGCCGAGGTGATCGCCGCCCTCACCAAGAGCACCGACACGATGGCCCGCTGGGGCTTCGAGCAGGGCCAGGGCAAGCTCGTCGGCGCCCAGCTCGCCGAGCTGCCCATCCCCAAGGCGCTCGGCGAGGAGCTGGGCGGGCAGCTCGACCCGCAGGCGGCCGCCCAGCAGGCCCAGGCCGACGTGGAAGAGATCGCCCAGTCGATCCGGTAGCGGCCAGCGGGAGGGGTGAGCCATGCGCCAGGCGCCGCCCGCCGCCGCCGAGGCCCCCCGGCGGCGCCGGACGCTGCGCCAGCAGGAGGCGCGTGCCGGCCTGGCGTTGCTGTCGCCGACCCTGATCGTCGTGCTCGTCGTGGTCGTCCTGCCGATCCTGTGGACGATCCTGATCGCCTTCCAGCGGCTGCGGCTGCGCGACCTGCGCCGCTCGGGCATCTTCGGCGCCGAGCTCACCCTGCGGAACTTCGAGACGGTGCTGACCTCCAGCGGTTTCCTGGGCGCGCTCAAGGTCACCGTGATCTACAGCGTGGTCGGCACCGCGCTGTCGATCGGCCTCGGCCTGGTCGCCGCCCTGGTCGTCCGCAAGCCGTTCAAGGGGCGGACGCTGGTGCGGGCGTCGATGCTGCTGCCCTACGTGGCGCCGGTGGTGGCGGTCACATTCGTCTGGGAGGTGATGCTCCACCCTGAGCTCGGCATCGTGAACGCGCTCGGCGCCGACCTGCTCGGCTGGAAGGACCGCATCCCCTTCCTCGACCAGCGCACCGGGACCCTCAGCCTGTTCGGGGTGTCCGTCGGCGTGCCGACCGCGCTGGTCGTGCTCATCCTCTACCAGGCCTGGCGCTACTTCCCGTTCTCGTTCCTGTTCATCCTCGCCCGGCTGCAGGCGCTGCCCGCCGACCTCGACGAGGCCGCCCGGGTCGACGGCGCCACCCCGCTGCAGCGCTTCCGGTACATCACCCTGCCGCAGCTCCAGGGCGTGATCGCGCTGCTGGCGGTGCTGCGGTTCATCTGGACGTTCAACGAGTTCGACGACGTCTTCCTGCTCACCGAGGGCGGGGCCGGCACCGAGGTCGTCTCGGTGCGGGTGTTCCGCTACCTGACCGCCCGCGGCGACATCGGCGCGGCGGCGGCGCTGTCGCTGGTGCTGGCGGGCGTGCTGGCGGTCCTGCTGCTGTTGTACTTCCGCTTCTTCGTCGGACGCTCCGAGGAGGCGAGGTGAGCCGGACCAGGCTGGACACCAAGGCCGCCGACCGCGCCCCAGGTGCCGGGGGCCGGCCGCGGCGCCGACCGACCGCGCGCCCGCTGAGCCGCGAGCTCGTCGAGACCCGCATCCTTGGGGTGCTCAAGTGGGTGATGATCGCCTTCTTCCTGGTGGCCACCCTGTTCCCCTTCTACTACATGGTGACGCTGTCGGTCCGGTCGATCGAGGACGTCGCGCTGGAGCCGGGGGCGCTGTGGCCGCCTCGCGGCGCCTCCCTGGATGCCTTCCGCGAGGTGCTGCGCAGCGTCGACGACGGCGGCCAGGGGTTCCTCACCTTCCTGCGCAACAGCGGCATCATCGCCCTCGCCACCGTCGCGGTGACGCTGCTGGCGTCGATCCTCGGCGCCTACGCCATCAGCCGCCTGGACTTCTTCGGCCGCCGCCAGGTCCACTTCCTGTTCCTGGCCGTCTACCTGTTCCCGGCGATCCTGCTGGCGATCCCGTTGTTCGTGCTGTTCACCCGGATCGGGCTGCGCGGGTCGCTGCTCGGCCTGACGCTGGTGTACATCTCCCAGACCGTGCCGGTCACCATCCACATGCTCCGCAACTACTTCGACACGGTGCCGGCCAGCCTCGAGGAGGCCGCCGCCCTGGACGGCGCCACCCGTCTGCAGATCATCCGCAAGGTCGCGCTGCCCCTCGCCATGCCGGCGATCATGGCGACCAGCCTGTTCGTGTTCATGATCGCCTGGAACGAGTTCCTGTTCGCGCTGCTGTTCCTGGTCGAGGACCGCGGGCGCTGGACGGTGTCGCTCGGCCTGTCCCAGCTCGCCGGCAGCATCGAGGTGGCCAAGACGGTGCTGATGGCCGGCTCGGTGATCCTCACCGTCCCGATCATCGTGCTGTTCTTCGCCACCGAGCGGCTGCTGGTCGAGGGCCTCACCAGCGGCGCCGAGAAGGGCTGAGCCGGCGCGCTACCAGTACATGATCGCCGTGCGGCCCGACTTCCACGAGAAGTACATCCGCAGCCGGACGACGTAGCGGCGATCCTGGAACAGCTTGGCGGTCAGCAGCGCGTTGCGGTCCTCGCCGCTGTCGTCGTCGCCGGCGACGAACCGCAGCTCGCCCTCGACCTCCTCGAACAGCACCAGCACCACGTCGCTGGCGCCGAAGGTGCCGAGCTGGTACTCGCGCGTGCCCGGGGGCGTCAGCGTGAAGTCGGCCTGCTCGCCGGCGGCCAGGTCCAACGCCACCGACTGGAACGGCTCCAGGGCCGGCGGCCCCGCCGGGTCCGCCGCCGGGTACCACTGGCGGACGAACTCCTGGTCGAGGCCGGAGATCGTGCCGGGTGGGCTGATGCCGCCGCGGTACTGCTCCGGCTGGAGGATGAGCCCGCCGGGGAAGCGGTACTCCATGATCGAGTCCGGGTCCCAGGTCGACCCCTGGACCTCGGCCGGGTCCAGCTTGCGCAGCACGTTGTGGAAGGTCTTGTCGCGGTCCCAGTTGTTGGGCGGCCCGCCGAGGTACTCGTAGACCCGCGGCTCGTCCCACACGATCCCCGCGAACGGGTTCTGGTGCTCGTGCGGCATGCCGAGGGTGTGGCCGATCTCGTGCAGCGCCGTCGACCGCCCGTAGGTGGTGGTCAGGTCCCAGCCGAAGTTCATGGTGCGCGTGTTCATGCCCTGGTTGAGGACGTCGCGGCCCAGGTAGGACCAGGAGCCGTCGAAGTCCATGAAGCCGACCCGCACCTCGGCCTCGGAGCGGTCGCCGACCTCGCGGAACTCCAGCCCGATGCCGAGGTCCTTCCAGGTCTGGAAGCCGGCCCGGACCGCGTCCTGCTGCGCCGGTTCGCCGACCCAGGTGACGAACCTGGTCGTGCCGTCGGCGAACCGGACGGTGGCGCCGTCTGTGCCGCGGTCGAAGAAGTGGTAGTGGAGGACGGTGCCGTTGGCCCACATCGCGCGGCCCAGGACGATCGCCCTGGCGCGGTCGAAGTCCAGGCCCTCGGGGAGGACCGGTTCCGGTCGTCGCGGGACGGCGCAGTACTGGAGGGTCTCGTCGGGCACCTGCCGCGCGTCGCCGTAGTCGTCGGCCATGTCGCCTCCCCGGTCGCCGGATATGCCGGGAAGGAGCCTAGAGCCTGGCGCGCCCGGCGTGAAGGCACATGTCCGGTCTGGTCGTGTCGATGCCGCAAATGATGCGGTCTGGCGCGCGACCGTTCAGCTCGTCGGCGCCGTGCGCAGGGCGCCGCGGACGGCGCGGGCCAGCCGCAGCGCGCCCACGACCCCGAGCAGGGTGACGGCGGCGAGCCAGACCTCGACCGTGGAGAACGCGGCCGCCGAGGCGTGCGGGCGAGGATGCGCGGCGAGGCTGAGGAACAGGCTCCCGAACACGGCCACCCCGATCACCTGCGAGAGCTGGATGGTGGTGGTGAGCAGGCCGCTGGCGTCGGCGGCCTCGGAGCGCGGCACGTGCACCAGCGCCTGGGTGACCAGCGGGCTGAAGGCCGCGCCGAACCCGATCCCGTAGACCACCAGCAGCACCAGCAGCCACGGACCGCCGCGGGTGCCTGCCTGGAGGGCGGCGGCCAGCCCGAGGTAGGCCAGCGCCGCGACCGCGAAGCCGGCGGGGGTGAGCGCGTGATGGACCCGGCTCGGCAGGCGCCGCCAAAGGTAGCCGGTCGCGCCGAACGCGGCGGCACCGGGCGCGAACGTCAGCCCGGCGCGCAGCGCGCTGTCGCCGAGCCCGAGCTGCAGGTGCAGCGCCAAGGTGAACAGGAATCCGCCGTAGGCGACCATCGCGGCGGTGAGCGCGGCCAGCCCGGCCACCAGGCCCGGCGCGCGCAGCACCCGAAGGTCGAGCAGGGGGTCGCCGCCGCGTGCGGCCACCGACCGCTCGACCTGGACGAACACGCCGGCCAGCAGCACCCCGGCGGCGAGGCTGAGGAACGTCCATGGCGGCCATCGCTGCTCGTGGCCGAGTACCAGCGGCAGCACCACCAGCAGCACGGCACCCGAGGCGGTGAGCAGGCCGGGCAGGTCCAGCCGGCGCCCGCCGGGGACGTGGTCGGCGGGGACCAGCCGCGGCACCAGCACCGCCGCGACCACCCCCACCGGCACGTTGACCAGGAACACCGGACGCCACGAGGCACCCAGCAGGTTGGCGCTCACCAGCAGCCCGCCGAGCGCCTGGCCCACCACCGCGCCGCTGGCTAGCGTCGCCGCGTAGACGCCGAGCGCGCGGGCTCGGGCGGCGCCGGCGAACTGCCGCTGGATGACGCTGAGGATCTGGGGAACCATCAGCGCCGCGCCGGCGCCCTGCACGAAGCGCGCGCCGACGAGCGCGCCGGTGGTCGGCGCGAGCCCGCACGCCAGCGACGCCAGCGTGAACGTGCCGAGCCCGGTGAGGAACAGGCTGCGATGCCCTCGCAGGTCGCCCAGGCGCGCGCCGGTGATGAGCAGCATCGCGTAGGTGATCGTGTACCCGGCGACGATGAGCTGCAGCGCCGCGCCGGACGCGTCCAGCTTCGCCTGGATGGTTGGGATGGCGACGTTGACGATGGTGACGTCGAGCAGCGCCATGAACTGCCCGGTGATCAGGACGGCGAGCATGAGCCAGCGGCGGCGCTCGGTGGTGTCGCCGCCGGCGGGTACGGTGGTCGCGGTGGTCATGCCGGGAGTCTGCATCGATCCCAAGGGGGATACCAGGAGTCCCGTTATCCTGGTACTGCCAGCACCTGGTACCACCGACCACGACGCCGCACACTAGCCTCGATATTTCACGCAGGCGCCGGGTCACTCGGCGCCAAGTAGCAAGGGACCTCCCTGACAGGGAGGATGCGGCTGTCTGATGGCCACACTCCCGACCAGAGAGGTCACCTTGCCGGTGCAGCCTACCAACCCGCGTCCCCGCACTCTCGTCACCGCCGATGGCGAGCACCTGGTCAGCCATGCCGGCAGCCTGCTGCTGGTCGAGACCGCTGACACCGTCGGGTTGACCAACCAGCTTGGCCGGCGTGCCAACTTGGGCCGGCGGGCTGGCGGCCACGACCGGGGGGTGGTGCTGCGCGACCTGCTGGTGATGCTGGCCGACGGCGGGGACGGGTTCGGTGACCTGGCCGCGCTGCGCGACCAGCCCGAGCTGTTCGGCCAGGTCGCCTCGACCTCGACCGCGTGGCGGGTGGTCGCCGAGGAGGTCGCCGGCGACCCGCGCGGGGTTGCGGCGCTGTGGTCGGCGCTGGCCCGCGCGCGGGAGACCGCGTGGGCGCTGGGCGCAGCCCCGCCCGGGCCGCTCGTCATCGACATCGACGCGACCCTGGTCACCGCCCACTCCGACAAGCAGGGCGCGGCACCCACGTTCAAGCAGGGCTTCGGGTTCCACCCGCTGGTGTGCTACCTGGACCGCGGTGACGGCACCGGGGAAGCCCTGTCGGGCAACTTGCGGCCGGGCAACGCCGGCTCCAACACCGCCGCCGACCACCTGGACGTGCTGGCGATGGCCCTGCTAGCGCTGCCTAAAGCGGCGCGGACCGGGCCGATCCTGGTCCGGGCCGACTCGGCCGGGGCCGCCCACCCCTTCGTCGAGGAGTTGCACCGGCGCGGCCTGGCGTTCTCGATCGGGTTCCCGATGGAGCCAGCGGTCAAGCAAGCCGTCCTGGCCGCGCCCGCCGACGGCTGGCTGCCCGCACGCGACCAGGACGACCATGACCGCCCGGGTGCCTGGGTGTGCGAGCTTGCCAACCTGCCCTGCCACGGCTTCGCCGCCAACGACGCCTGGCTGACCCTGGTCTTGTGCGCCCAGACGCTGGTGTGCTGGACCCAGGCGTTATGCCTGGAGGGCGAGCTGGAGATCGCCGAGCCCAAGACGCTGCGCTACCGGTTGTGGCATACCGCCGGGCGGCTGGTCCGCCACGGCCGCCGACTGATCTTATGCCTGCAACGCACCTGGCCCTGGACGCAGGAGCTGGTGGCGGCGTTCGGGCGGCTGCAAGCCCTGCCGGCACGCTGCTGACCACCCACCGGGGGCTGCACCGTCGACCCGGTTGGCGAGGTCCTGGCTGGCAGGATGTGGTTGTGACTTCGGCTTGCTGCGCATGGCCGCAGTACGTCGGCCGCTCACCGCAATTGGTGCTTTCGCATGATTGTTCTGTCACGAGGGTTTTCATAGCTTCTGCGGTTGCCTGGACTCAGGCCGACCTGAGCCACCTGCAAGCAGGAGCGAAAGGGGGAGGGCCAAGGTCGTTCGGACCCAGTGCTCTGAGGATTGCCGACTCGCCGCATTCCTCCTCTTCAAGGAGACCCCCTCATGACCAGAAGGTCCCGCATCGCCCGGTGGAGCGTACTTGTGCTGCTCCTGGCGCTGATCGCCCTACCAGCCCACGGCGTCGACAGGCAAGGAAAGGCAGCCACCCGCCAGCTCGGGCACTTCTCGCAGTCGGTGGCGACCCGCTACTGGATCGCCAACCCCGACCAGGCGCCGGAGGCGCTGCGCGGCCGGTTCCAGGCCGCCCACGACGCCGCAGCCCGCGGCGCCCAAGGCGCCCTGGCGACGCCGGCCTCGGTGCTCGGCGACCGCTTCAACCAGGACGTCACCGGGCTGCCGCAGAACGAGGAGTCGGTGGCCGTCTGTCGCTCGCGGCCCAACGTCGTGCTCGGCGGCACCAACGACTACCGGGGCCTGCTCGACCCCCTGGGGAACTTGACCGGCTGGCACCTGTCGGTCAACGGCGGCCGGAGCGTCGCCAACGAAGGGCTGCTGCCGCCGGTGCAGATCGGCGGCGCCGACGTCCCCTCGGGCGGTGACCCGGTCGACGTCGCCAGCGCCGGCTGCAGGCTGTACGCCGGGAGCCTGAACTACGACCCGGAAGACCCCTTCCACCGGCCCAACGGGGTCGGCGTGTACCGCAGCGACCCGGCCACCCTGGCCGCCTGCCCGGGCGGGGCGGACCCGGCCTGCTGGCCCACGCGCCGGGCCGTGGCCGTGGCCCAGCCTAGCCACTTCCTGGACAAGGAATGGATCCATGTCGGCCGCAGCGGCGCGGCGGGCACGGTCGTGTGGGCAACCTATTCCGACTTCACCATCGACGACACCGCGCCGCTCGGCTTCACCCGGGCGGAGATCTTCGCGGTCCGCTGCACCGCTGATCTGGCGAGCTGCACCGACCCGATCCCGATCAGCGTCGACGACCAGGACGTGCAGTTCTCGGACGTGACCGTGGGGCCCGACGGGCGCACCTACGTCAGCTGGGCGCAGATCCAGGGCGAGCTGGAGCAGACCCCCCAGACGTTCGTCGTCAAGCTGCGGGTGGCCGAGCCGGGATCCACCACGTTCGGTCCCGAGCGGGTGGTCCACGTCGAGGACCTGGCCATCCCGTTCGGGGGCGTCCTGCACGCCAACGACTTCCGGATCGCCACCTACCCCAAGCACGAGGTGCGGCTGGTCGGCGGTGAGCCGCGGGTCTTCGTGGTCTGGGACGCCTGCCGCGCCCGGGTGCTGGACACGATCTGCGAGGAGTCGGTGGTCAAGCTCCGCTACTCCGACAACCTGGGTGCGACCTGGAGCGCGCCCCGGAGGATCTCGGGCAGCGTGGGGGAGCACTACTTCCCGACCATCTCCAGCGACCAGGCGGGTGGTGGCATCGCGGTCGCCTGGTTCACCAACCGCTTCGACCGCATCTTCCACAACCGGCAGGACGTCGAGCTGGTGACCTTGAACCCGGCAACCGGTGCGGTGGTGCGGTCCCAGCGGCTGACGTCGCCGTCCAATGAGCCCGAGGCCGACCCGCTGCTCGGCGGCGTCTTCATCGGCGACTACATCGAGGTGTTCGCCCACCGGGGAACCGCCTGGGTGCACTACAACGCCAACTACACCCGAATGCGGCTGCTCGGGGAAGGGTTCCCCGTCGCCCAGCAGGACAACTACCTGACCATCCGCTCCCTATAGGCGCAAAACGCGCAACGCGGGCACCCACGGCTGGCGTGGGTGCCCGCGGAACCACCTGACCGTGTAACGGACGGCCTCCTCGAGCGGAAGGTGGTCGCCGAAGGCCCGCGCGAACCTGCCGTGGTCGACCAAGAACGGCCCCTCGAACTCGTCACCCGCCCAGCCCCAACGGTCCGGCCACCCTGGCGGCAGCCCGCCCGTCAGGCGCGCTGCCCGCACCAAGGCCCTACCGGGCACCTCGGGCGCGTCCAACCTCTCGCGGTTCCTGAAATATCGAGGCTAGGGGCAATACCACTGCGTTAAGGGCCGGCGGGGCAGGGAGACAGGCCTGGTGAGCTGGGCTTTCGGGCTCGCCGCGGGGTCGGGGCGGGTTTGGACGGTCCCACGATGACGACCGCTTGGTCGACGGGCTTGGTCGGCTGCGGCCAGGCTCGATGGGTGGCGCGCTTGACCCCGAAGTTCGACATCTTGCGCTTGACGACCCTGGGGTTGGCACGCCGGCGGCGGGTGACCAGGAACCGGCGCAGCTCGGTGATGGTCTGGGCGATCGCGCCGGCCAGCCGGTCAGGGGGAAAACGCGGCCTGGCCGGTGACCTGGCGGCGGACCACCCGCAAGGAGCGGACAAACGACAGCCGGTCGGGATCCAGCGTCTCGCCGTCCAGGGCGGCCTGGTGCATCAGCGTGCGGATGGCCCGGTGGACCAGCAGCATCGCCCAGATCTCCTGGGCGACCATCTGGGGGGTCTTGGAGCGCAGCACCACCCCCGGGCCACGCTGGTGGGTCTTGAGCTCGTCCAGCAGCCCCTCCGCCTGGAAGCGCTGGTGGTACAGCGCCGCCAGCTCGGCGGCGGGCGCACCGGTGGGGTCCAAGATGGTGGTCAGCAGCCGGTAGGTCTGCCCCTTGGCCTGCGGCCGGCCGGGATCACCAAGGGTGTACTCGACCACCCGGACCACGGTGGGGGCGACCCGCTGGCGGCGGTCGGTCGCGGCGCTGATCTGGCTCAGGTAGGACCCGTCCGCAAGCGCCTCCAGCACCGGCAGGACCGCGTTGCTTCTGGTGCGCCACAACAGCTCCGCCCCGGCCGCCGCGGCGGTGCGCCACAGCTTGGCGCCGGTAACCGGCCGGTCCCCCAGCAGCAGCATCCCCGCGCCCGGCGCGCCACCGCGGCCGAGCAGCTCGGCGGCCAGGGTCGTCTCCCCGTCGGCGAGCGGGCCCATCGCCGCGTCGATGATGGCGTGGGTGCCGCACTCGGCAACCCCGACCACGCGGACCTGCGGGTAGGCGCTCTGCTCGCCCCGTCCGGTCGCGGGCCGCCCGAACGCCGCCTGGTTGGCGGGGGTGTCGGCCACGTCCAAGGTCGTCCCGTCGACCGCCACCAGCCGCCACCCGCGGTACCACGCGCCCGGGGTGGCCGGGGTGGCAAGCGGGGAAGCGGTCTGCTCGAACAACGCCCGCAGCGGCTCCGGCCCAAGCCGGGCGCGCGCCCGGGTCAGCGACCCGGTCGTCGGCACCTGCCAGACGCCGCGCCAGCGGCGCGCCCACGCCAGCCCATGGGTCAACAGCCGCGCGACCTCCTCGTAGCCGACCTGGCTGAGCACACACATCGCCAGCACGAAGTAGACCACCACCCGGGCGGGCAGCAGCCGCTGGCGCCGCTCACGCCGGCCCGTCTGGTCCACCACCCGGTCCACCAACTCCGGAGGGAACGTCGCGGTCAGCACCCCGATCGCGATGCGATCCGACAGCCGCTCATCCGATGGCGGCCTGACCTGGCCTGCCCGTGGCATCCGACCACCTCCGGACGCGCACGATACCAAGGGCAAACCCTTAAAGCAGTGGTATTGAGGCTAGGGGCATGACGATGATCGACGAGACGCCGCTGGCCCTGGCCCGCGCCGGCCGGCGCGCGGAGCTGGCCGCGTTCCTACGTGCCCGCCGCACTCGCATCACGCCCACCGACGTGGGCCTGCCGCCCGGGTCCCGGCGGCGCACGCCAGGGCTCCGCCGCGAGGAGGTGGCGCAGCTCGCCGGGATCGGCGTGACCTGGTACACCTGGCTGGAGCAGGGCCGGCCGATCCGCGCCAGCGTGCAGGTGCTGGACGCGGTCGCTCGCACGCTGCGGCTGGACCAGGCCGAGATCGAGCACCTGTACCGGCTCACCGACATCCCGGTCGCGCCCACCGAAGCGCCGGTCGAGGCCGTCTCCCCGGTGCTGCACGAGATCCTCGGCTCGCTGGAGCCGCTGCCCGCGATGCTGCTCAACGCCCGCTACGACGTGCTCGCCGGCAACCAGGCGCAGAAGGACCTCTTCTACCAGTGGCACACGGTGCCGTGCGAGCACCGCAACATCCTGTGGTGCTGCTTCACCGAGCCCGACGTCCGGCGGCGTTGTGTGAACTTCGACGAGGAGGCGCCACTGATGGTGGCGACGCTACGGGCGTCGTTCGGTCAGCACCTCAACGAGCCCGCCTGGACCCGCTTCATCCAGCGGCTCAGCGCCGCAAGCCCGGAGCTCGCGCAACTGTGGACCCGCCACGAGGTGGCCAGCCCAGGGTCGCGCACCAAGCACTTCCTGCATCCCGAGGCGGGGCTGCTGCGGCTGCGGTCCACGAGCCTGGCCGTGGCGAACATGCCGGAGGCGCGCATCGTGGTCTACACGCCCATGGACGACGAGACCCGCGAGCGCCTGCATCTGACCCGCCGGCTCGCGACCCGCTAGCCGGGGGCGCGCAGCCGGAACCACCGGTACCCGTAGCCGTCCACGGGCACGCCGTCGGCGGGCGCATCGAGCCGCTCGTACGGCTGGTCGGCGAACAACTCCACCAGGCTCGCGCGCGCGTCCTCCCCGTCGGGCTCGAGGCTGGCCTTGGCGGGCCGGTCGGCGAAGTTGTGGACGGTCAGCACCACCGAGCCGCGCCAGTCGCAGCGCAGCGCGAGCACCGCCGGGTCGCCGGCCGGCAGGACCCGGTAGGAGCCCCAGCCCAGCTCCGGGGTCTCCTTGCGCCTGCGGATCAGGCGCTCCATCCAGTTGAGCAGCGACCGCGGGTCGTGGCGCTGGCCCTCGGCGTTGACCCGCCGGCAGCCGAAGTCGCCGTCCTCCAGCACCGGCACCCGGGGACGAGCCGACGAGAACCCGCAGTTGGCCTCGTCGTCCCATTGCATGGCGATGCGGACGCTGCCGCGACCCTCCACGGTGGGATCGTCGCCCATCCCGAGCTCCTCGCCGTACAGCAGGACGGGCGTGCCCGGCAGGGCGAACAGCAGGCTGTAGACCAGCTCGAGCCGGCGGCGGTCGCCGGCCAGCATGGGCGGAACCCGACGGCGGATGCCGCGGCCGTAGATGCGCATATCCTCGTCCGGCGCCAGCGCCGCGAACACCTCGTCGCGTTCGGCCTCCGAGAGCTTGTCGAGGGTGAGCTCGTCGTGGTTCTTCACGAAGTTCGCCCACTGGTTGGCCTCGGGGATGGACGGCAGCTCGCCGAGCGCCTCGGCCAGGGGGGCGGCCTGCTGCCGGACGACCGACAGGAACAGCTTCTGGTTGGCGAGGAAGTTGAACAGCATGTGCATCTCGTCGCCGTCCTCGTCGCCGAAGAAGCGGCGCATGTCGGCGGGGGGGAGGTTGGCCTCGGCGAGCAGGATCGCGTCGCCACGCCGGCGCGCCAGGAAGGCGCGGAGTTCGCGCAGGTAGTCGTGCGGGTCGCCGAGCCCGGTCTCGTCGATCCCGGTGTGCTCGATCAGGAACGGGGCGGCGTCGACCCGGAACCCGGACAGGCCCAGCTCCAGCCAGAAGCCGATCGTCTTGTGGATCTCGTCGCGCACCCTGGGGTTGGCGATGTTCAGGTCCGGCATGCTCTTGTAGAAGCGGTGCAGGTAGTACTGGCCGGCGCGCTCGTCGAACTCCCAGTTGGAGGTCTCCTGGCCGGGGAAGACGATGTCCTTGGGGCTGTCGGCGGGCGGCTCGTCGGCCCAGACGTAGAAGTCGCGGTAGGGCGAGCCGCGGTCCGCCCTGGCGGCCTGGAACCACGGATGGTCGACGGAGGTGTGGTTCACGACCAGGTCGGCGATCACCCGGATCCCGCGTTCGCGTGTCGCGCGCAGGAACTCGACCACGTCGCCCAGGCTCCCAAGGCGCGGGTCGACGCCGTAGAAGTCGGCGATGTCGTAGCCGTTGTCCCGGTTGGGGGTCGGGTAGAAGGGCATCAGCCACACGCAGGTGACCCCGAGGCCGGCGAGGTAGTCGACGCGGCCGGTGAGCCCGGCGAAGTCGCCGATGCCGTCGCCGTCGCCGTCCTGGAACAGCTCGACGTCCACGCAGTAGATCACCGCGTTCTTCCACCACAGGTCGCTGGTCGCCTTGTCGCTCACGCGCCCGTCCTCCCGGCGGCCGGGGCGGTGGGGGAGCGGTCCGCTTCCAGGCGGGGAAGCACCTCACCACCGGCCATCTCGATGAAGCGGCGCTGGTCGCGGCCGACCTCGTGCAGGTAGACGGCGTCGAAGCCGAGCTCGACGTAGCCGGCGAGCGACTCGGTGAGCTGCCGCGGGTCGGCCGAGACCAGCACCGAGCCGCGAAGGTCGTCCGGCCGCAGGTGCCTGGTCGCGGCCTCGAACTGCTCCGGCAGCTCCAGCTCCCAGCTCAGCGAGGTGTCCAGCGCGCCGCTGGCCCACTGCTCGCGGGCGTTGGCGAGGGCGGTCGCCTCGTCGGCGGCGTAGGCCAGGTGGACCTGCAGGCTGATCGGCTTGCGCTCGCCGCCGCCGGCGCGGAAGGCGTCCACGACCCGGCGCAGCCTGTCCGCCGGCTGGTTGACGGTGATCAGGCCGTCGGCCCAGCCGCCGACCCGTTCGGCGGTCTCGGCGCTCACCGCGGCGCCGAGCAGGGGGGGCGGCGACGCGGGCCGCGACCACAGCCTGGCGCGGTCGACGGTGACCAGCCCGCGGTGGCTGACGGTCTCGCCGGCCAGCAGCGCCCGGATAACCTCCACACACTCCAGCAGGCGGGCGTCACGGTCGCGCTTGACCGGCCACCCGGTCCCGGTGATGTGCTCGTTGAGCGCCTCGCCGCTGCCGAGCGCCATCCAGAAGCGCCCGGGAAACATCTCGGCGAGGGTGGCCGCGGCCTGCGCGACGATCGCCGGATGGTAGCGCTGCCCTGGCGCGGTGACGCAGCCGAACGGAAGGCCGGTCGCCTGCAGGGCCGCACCGAGCCACGACCACGCGAAGCCGCTGTGGCCCTGCGCGGCGCTCCAGGGCGCGAAGTGGTCGGAGCACATGGCGGCCTGGAACCCGGCCTGCTCGGCGAGCCGGACGCAGGACAGCAACCTGCTCGGGGGGAGCTGCTCGTGGGACGCGTGGTAGCCGAAGATCGTCATGGTGCTCCGGCTACCCGCTGCGCGGTAGGCCGAAGCCTCCTCCTACAGGGCACGCGCGAGCTCGAGCCGCACCAGCGTCACGCGGGCGCCGGCTCGCGGCCGAAGGTGGCGCCGGGGACGGCCGGGACCGCCTGCCAGGTGCCGCTGGCAGCGGAGGAGGCGGCGGCGGCGATCACCTCGGCGACGGCGTGGGCGTCCTGGATGGTGGCGTTGCGGCGCTCCCCGCCGGTCACGGCGAGGAGGAACTTCTTGGCCTCGATGACCTTGAGGTCGTCGTAGCCCATGCCGATCCCGGGACCCGGCTGGAACCTCGCGTAGTCGCCCAGGTGGGGGTTGCCGAGCACCGTGGTGTAGCCCTGGTGGGGGCCGCCGCGACCCAGGCACAGCCGCAGCTCGTTCATGCGCTCGAAGTTCCAGACGGCCGAGCCGTCGGTGCCGTACAGCTCCACGCCGAGCCCGCACTGGGGGCCGACGATCGTCCGCGACGCCTCCAGCGTCCCCACCGCCCCCGGTCCCAGGGCGGTGGGGGCCAGGCGGACCAGGGTGGCGGCGTAGTCCTCGTTGTCCACCGGGCCCAGCTCGCCGTCCTCGATGACCGCGAAGTGGGTCCCCGAGCCCATCGGCAGGATCGGACGCTCGGCGTAGACGGTGCTGGTCAGCGCGCTGACCTCGGTGATCGGGCCGACCAGGTAGCTCACCAGGTCCACGACGTGGCTGAGCAGGTCGCCGAGGGCGCCGCTGCCGGCAAGCTCCCGCTGGAAGCGCCACGACAGCGCCCCCTTGGGCTCGGCGGCGTAGCCGGCGAAAAACACCGCCCGGAGGTTGGTGATGCGCCCCAGCGCACCCTGGGCCGCCAGCTCGCGGACGTGCTCCACCGCCGGGGCGTGGCGGTAGTTGTAGCCGACGCAGGTGGCGATCCCTGCCGTCCGGGCGGCCGTGGCGACCTCGGCGGTCTCCCGCGCGTCCCGTCCGACCGGCTTCTCGATCCAGAAGGGCTTGCCGGCCTCCGCAGCCGCCAGGCCGATCTGGTGGTGCAGGGCGTTGGGCGCGCAGATCGACACCACCTCCACCTCCGGGTCGGCCAGGACGTCGCGGTAGTCGCTGCTGGCCTTGCGGTAACCGAGGATGTCGCGGGCGTAGGCGACCCGGTCGGCGGCGGTGTCGGCGGCGTGCACCAGCCGGGGTCGCAGCCCGAGCTCCGGGTAGACCCACGGCAGGGCCTGGTAGGCGCGGCTGTGGAGCCTGCCCATCCAGCCGACGCTGATCAGCCCCACACCGATGTCACGGTTCGTACTGGTCGTCTGCACAAGGCCCTCCAGAACGTCAGAGCCGCGGCCGAAGGCCTCGAGCTCTCGGGATGGCGGTTCCCCTCCGGGGTCAGGGCAGGGTGATGGCGATCTTGCCCTGGGTGTGCTGGCCGGTCAGCGCCTTGAGGGCCTGGTCGGCATGGGCGAGCGAGTAGCTGGCCTGGACCGGCACCGACAGGGTGCCGGCGTCCAGCAGCCCGGCGAGGCGGTCCAGGTTCTCCGGGCTGGGGACGGCCCCGACATTGGCGCGGCCTGGCCCCTCGCCGGCCGCGCCCACGCTGGAGACCAGCCGCCCGCCGTCGCGGACCACGGCCGCGTAGGCGTCCAGCGCGTTGGGGGTCGAGGAGACCAGGTCCAGCAGGGCGTCGACCCCGTTGGGGTGGCGCTCGCGCACCGCCGCCACCACGTCGGCGTTGCGGTCGACGACCTCGCCGATCCCGAGGCCGCGCAGGTAGTCCTCGTCCTCGGCCAGCCCGGGAGCGACCACGGTGGCGCCGGCGTGGGCGGCCAGCTGCACCGCGAAGCTGCCTACTCCACCGCTGGCGCCGACCACCAGCACGGTGGTGCCGTGGCCGGGGCGGAGGGCGTCGTTCGCGGCCAGGGCGGTGAGGGCCGCCAGGGGTGCGGCCCCGGCCTGGCGGGCGTCGATGTTGGCCGGCCTGCGGGCCACCGAATGGTTGTGCGGCACCGCGATCAGCTCTGCCCAGGCGCCGTCGCAGACCGTTGGGTTGGCGTGGGTCAGGAACCCGTAGACCTCGTCCCCGACGGCGTAGCCGGTGGCCGCAGCGCCGACCCGCTCGATCACGCCCGCGTAGTCGCGGCCCAGGATGACCGGGAAGTCATGCTCGGCCATGCTCTTGAGGAAGCCGGCGGCGATGAAGGCGTCGACGGGGTTGACCGCGGAGGCCTGGACGCGGACCAGGAGCTGGTCGTCGCCGAGCTCGGGCGTGGGCAGGTCCTCGCGCAGCGTGGGCGGGGTGTCGAAGCTGTCCAGGGTGAACGCGCGCATCGGTTGGGTCCTTTCGACGGAGGCGGCCGTACCGGCCCGATACTATAGAGCCCTCAACGATGCGCTGCCATCAATGGTCATGGGTGCTACATTGCGAGGGTGACGACGAGCGACTCGCTGACCGGCGGCATCCTGGAACAGCACCGGACCAGCGCGGGGCTGCTGCTGGCGCTGTTGGGGCAGGCGGCCATGCGCCGGCTGCGCGACGCCCACACCGCCCACAACCTCAGCCCACGCCAGTTCCAGCTGCTGGGCCTGCTGCACGACCACGGGCCGATGGGCCAGCAAGAGCTGGGCCAGGTCATGGGGGTGGACCCGAGCGTGCTGGTGACGTTGCTCAACCCCCTGGAGGCCGACGCGTTCGTGTCTCGTCAACGCGACCCCGCCGACCGCCGCCGCCACGTCGTGGCGCTCAGCCCAGCCGGCGCCGAGCACCTGGCCGCCGCCGCGCAGGCCCAACGGGCCGCCGAGGATGCGCTGTTCGTAGGCCTCGAGGATGACCAGCGCGAACAGCTCCGCCAACTGCTGCTGGCCCTCCAGGACAGCGTCCTGCCCGGCCACGCCGGCCACTGCTAGCCAGCAGGCGACAGCAGCGCGGGTGGACGGGCGACTGGACGTACCCGATGGGCCTGATCAGGTGGGGAGCTGTCATCTCGCCGGCTCCAGGGGTTCGTCGAGGGCGTCCCATTGTGACCGTGCTCCCTCCGCGGCGAGGTTGCGGCGGGCGGGCGGACGCAGCGCCCAGGAGGCGAGCGCGATGACGGCGAAGATGATCGGGCCCAGCGCGGCAGCGCCATCACCCACCGCCAGGTGGGAGGCGGCCGCTCCGGTGTAGGTGAAGACCGCGCCGGCGTAGGCCCACTCCTTGAGCCGGGGAAGGCGCGGGGCGAGCAGCGCGACCGCGCCGGGTACCTTCCAGACGCCGATGATGACGGCGAAGTAGGCCGGGTAGCCGAGCTGCCGCTCCAGGATCTCGCGGACGTATGGAATTCGCAGGATGTCCCACACGCCTCCCACTGCCAGCTCCGCGCCGATGATCGCGGTGGTGACCCAGTAGGCGATCGTGCGGGTTCGGGAGGCGGTGGAGCCGGCGGCGTTGGTCGCGGAGTTGGTCATCGAAGCGCATCTTCTCCAGTCCGAGCTGGCTACTCGGCGAACGGCTGGTCCCCGTCGCCTGCCACGACTTTCCAGAGGTAGCCGTCCGGGTCGGCGAAGTAGCCGAAGTAGCCACCCCACCGTGCGCGTTGCGCCGGCTTGGCGATCTCGCCGCCGGCGCGTTCGGCCTCGGCCAATACCGCATCCACGCGCTCCTCGGAGCGGACGACGTAGGAGAACGTGATCCCGCGAAAGCCGCTGCCGTCGGGGGGCACGCCAGCGTCGTCGGCAAGTACCTCCCGTGGGTACAGCGTCAGCGCTGACGAGCCGTTGGCAGGACGGAAGGAGACGAAGTGGCCCTGGGCCACCTGGATTGGCCAGCCGAGCCCGTCGCTGTAGAACTGCCTGGCCCGGTTCAGGTCGCTGACCCCCAGCGTGATGAAGCTGACGTGCGGGTTCATTGTCGTGCCTCCTGGTCGCATCGGCTGAGCTTGGTTCGTCACTGCGATGACGGATGGTGGCGAAGGAAGGTAACAGTGGGGAAGGCGGCCGCCGCCCGCCAGACGCAGGCCGCTGCCGCCCGTGCATGAGCGGCATCGCAGCACGACCGAGATCGGAAGGAGTATCCGGGATGGCAGGCTCGACCCCCAACTGGGAGGCGCTGCAAGCCGCGATCGGCGGTGAGGTCGTGCCGGCCGGGTTGCCCGCCTACGACCGCTTGCCCACGCCGTTCAACGCCCGGTTCGACCCGGTGCGACCGCAGGCCGTGGTGCGGTGTGCGACCCCCGAGGACGTCGCCGAGACGATCGGGTTTGCGCGCCGGCACCGGCTCGAGATCGTGCCGCGGAGCGGTGGGCACGGCTTCGCCGGGCACTCGGTGACCCAAGGGATCGTGATCGACGTCACCCCGATGGGCTCGGTGTCGGTATCCGGCGAGACCGCCAGGGTCGGTGCCGGAACCGGGCTTGGCGACCTGTATCAGGCCCTGCAGGCTCACGACCGCACCGTGCCCGGCGGCACATGTCCCTCGGTCGGGATCGCCGGCCTCACCCTCGGCGGCGGGCTGGGGCTCCTCGGCCGCCGCTGGGGGCTGACCGCCGATCATCTGCTGGCCGCGCAGATCGTCCTGGCCGACGGTCGCATCGTCGAGTGCGACCAGCACCACGACACCGAGCTGTTCTGGGCGCTGCGGGGCGGCGGAGCCGGCAACTTCGGCGTCGTCACCTCGATGGTCTTCCGGCTTCGCCCGGCGCCGGCCGCGACCAACTTCCGGCTGGTCTGGCCCCACCCGAAGGCGGCCGCGGTCATCGCCGCCTGGCAAGGATGGTCGCCGACCGCTCCCGACGAGCTGGCCGCCAGCCTGGTGCTCGCCACCCCCGCCGAGGTCGACCGGCCGCCCGTCGTGGTGGTGTTCGGGGCCATGCTCGCCAGCCCCTCCGACACCACCGAGCAGCTCGAGCACCTGATCGGCCGGGTGGACGCGGCGCCGGCGACGACGTTCGGCAAGCACCTGTCGTACTGGGAGACGCTGGACCGCTGGGCACGGCTGGACCACACCACCGGCGATCCCGCCGGGGTGGCACCGCCTGGCCGGGTTGCGCCGCCCGGGTACCACGTCATCAAGTCGGAGTTCTTCAGCCGGCCCCTGCCCGACGACGCCATCGCGGCGCTGGTGGGGACCCTCACCAACGGGCGGGCCGCCGGCCAGTCCCGCGAGCTGGACTTCTCGCCCTGGGGCGGCGCCTACAACCGGGTGCCCGCCAACGCCACCGCCTTCGTCCACCGCGACCCGCTCTACTCGCTGAAGCACGCGGTCGTGGTCGACCCTGCCGCGTCGATGGCGGCCAAGCAGGCCGCACACGACTGGGCGACCCGGTCCTGGGCGTCGGTGCACCGGTGGGGGTCTGGGCGGGTGTTCCCCAACTTCGCGGACCCAGATCTCGACAACTGGGCTGACGCCTACTACGGCGGCAACCTCGACCGTCTGCTGCGCGTCAAGGCGCGCTACGACCCAGGGAACGTCTTCCGCTTCCACCAGTCGCTGCCGGTGCGCTGACCGCCGCTGGCTCGGTGGTGGGGGAGAGGGTCGGGGATGCCCTCGGCCCAGTGGGCGGCGCCGGTGCCGAGGTTGTCGACGGCAGCCGGTTGGACGGCGCCGACCCCGCGCACTTTCACCTGTTCCGCTGGGCGTGTCCCGGGTCAGGCGCCGGCGGGCGTCCGCCGTGGGTGGTGGTCGCGAGCACGTCGGCGAGGTCGAAGTTGACGGCCTCCTCAAGCTGGGCGTAGCCGCACGAGCGGGGGTCGCGGTCGGGACGCCAGCGGACGAACTGGGCGGTGTGGCGGAACCGGCGTCCTTCCAGGTGGTCGTAGCGGACCTCGACCACCCGCTCCGGCCGCAACGGCACAAACGACAGGCTTTTGCCAGGGTTCCAGCGGCTGGTCTCGCCTCCCCGCCAGGTGCGCCGGTCGGCATCTTTCTGCCAGGCCCCCCAGTCCCACGGGTGCCCCTCGAAGCTGGTCACCAGCGGCTGCAGCTCGACGAACAGCTCCCGCCGCCGAGCCATCGGGAACGCACCGACCACGCCGACGCTGGCCAGCTCGCCATCATCGGTGAACAGCCCGAGCAGCAGCGAGCCGATCAGGTCCTCACCGCGCTTGTGCAGCCGATACCCGGCGACCACACAGTCGGCGGTGCGCTCGTGCTTGACCTTGAACCACTTCCGCCGGTCCGGCTCGTACACCCCGTCCAGGGGCTTGGCGACCAGGCCGTCCAGCCCCGCGCCCTCGAACCGCCCCAGCCACTCCCTCGCCAGCTCGCGGTCGGTGGTGGCCGGGGTCAGATGGATCGGCGGCCCCGCTCGGGCGAGGGCACGCTCCAGGGCCGCGCGCCGCCGCGTGAACGGCTGGGCGGTGTAGTCCTCGGTACCCAACGCGAGCAGGTCGAAGGCGACCAGGCGGGCGGGGGTCTGCTCGGCGAGGAGGGCGACCCGGCTGGCGGCGGGGTGGATGCGCAGCAGCAGCGCGTCGAAGTCGAGCCGCCGGCCTGAAGCGTCGGGGACCACGATCTCCCCGTCGACCACGCAGCGGGTGGGCAGATGCGCCCTGACCGCCTCGACGAGCTCGGGGAAGTAGCGGGTCATGGGCCGTTCGTTGCGGCTGCCGAGCTCCACCTCGTCGCCGTCGCGGAACACGATCGTGCGGAACCCGTCCCATTTGGGCTCGAAGCTGTAGGGTCCGTCGGGCAGCTGGGCGACCGGCTTGGCCAGCATCGGCGCCACCGGCGGCATCACCGGAAGATCCATGCCCCCAGTATCCAGCACCTGGCGGCCGGTCTCGTGGTGGGCCCGACCCCCTGCACTATGATCTCGATCGTGACCAGGATCGAGAACGGTGCGGGTGCCGCAGGCCGCGCGTGATGAGCGACACTGCCGCCGATGGCGTCATCCGGGACCAGCTCCCGGACGACACCCTGCTCGTGTTCCTGTCCGACACCCACATCGGGGGGACGGCGGGCAGCGACATCTTCCAGTCCGCCGCGGAGCTCACCCTGCTGCTGGAGGACCTGAACCGCCACCAGGGACCCGTCGAGCTGGTGCTGGCCGGGGACTTTCTCGACGTGCTGCGCATGCAGGATGCCGACAGCAGCGGGGATCGGGTGGCCGCGACGATCACCCGCCCCGAGTATCAGCGGGTGTTTGCGACGCTGCGGGCCTTCACACAGCTCCCCGGGCACCGGGTGGTGTATCTGGGGTCGGCAACCACGACGCCGAGGTCTGGTGGAACCCTAAGATCCAGGAATCGCTGCGCGAGGCGGGGCTGGTCGACGTGTTCGCGTTGTCGTACTCGACCAGCTTCGAGTCGCTCCCCGAGCAGCTCGTCTACTGTGAGCACGGCAACCAGTTCGACCCGGCCAACACCTTCGTCGACTACGCCAACCCGCTCGACACCCCGGTGGGCGCCCATGTATTCGCCGAGATGGTCCGGCCGATCGGGTCCGGAGCGGCGATCACCCGCAGCCCCGACCTGCGGGAGGTGAGCTACGTGTTCCCGCTCGCCGCGCATCCCGGCCCAGCAGAATGGATCGCCGGCCGCATCTTCTACCAGTTCCTCGACCAGGTGCTCCGGTGGCTCCTGGCGCTCCTGGCGCTCCTGGCGCTCCTGGCGCTCCTGGCGCTCCTGGCGCTCCTGGCGCTCCTGGCGCTCCTGGCCTTCCTGGTCGTCGCCTACGTCGCCTACGGGGGGCTCGCGGTCGTCCTGGGGCGCGCCAGTGCAGGGTCGCGGGTACTGCGGTCCGTCCTGCTCGAGACGACGTACGGCCTGGCGGTGCTGGTGTTCGCTCTCGCGGTCGTGTTCCTCATCAGCCGCCGGACGACCGAGTACGCGGTCTCCGTCCTGGCCTCGCGGTTCCCAGGTCAGGCGTCCGGTCGGCACTGGGAGGAGGAGGCGATCCGCCGGCTCCTGGACGACGGTCGGCCTCCGCCGATGGCCGGGGACGTGTCGAGCCTGGAGCCGGCCGTGTTCGTCTCCGGGCACACCCACGCCCCGGCGATGTCGGAGCTGGCGCGAGCCGACGGGCGGAGGATGGTGATGGTCAACACCGGCTGCTGGCTGCGCCAACTGCAGCCCGTGCCCGCCTGGCTCGGCGGCCCGCCCGTGTTCGTGCCAGCCTTCGTCCACACCCACGTCCGCGTCCGACCAGACGAGGCCGGGGTGGCGGTCGAGCTGTGGGAGCATCCCAAGCCGGCCGAGCGGCGGCTGCCGTGGATCGAGCGCGCCGCGATCGCGGGCAGGATGCCGCGCCAACCGCCGACCGCCGCCGAGCCACGGCTGGTGGCCCGGCACGTGGTCGCCCGCGGCGCACGCGAGCTCCCCTGACCTGGCTGTCGGCTCGGGCGGCGGTCGGCTCACGGTACGCTTGTGGCCAGGACCGATCAGCCTTCTCGCCGGGACGGCCGCCATGGAGACGCCACCAGGCCCAGAGCGGGTCTCGCGCCGGCTGCGGGAGCAGTTCGCCCCCGCCTACCTGGCGATCACCGGTCTGGTCCAGGTCCTCGTCCTCGACGCGCTCATCTCGAGGGTGGAAGGCGACTACGCCAACTATGGGGCGGTGGAGTGGCTGGTCGCGGTCGCCACCTTCCTGGTGTGCGTGGACATCTGGCACGAGTATCTAATGACCGTGCTCAGCCACGTGTGGCTGCCGGGCCTGCTCGACTCGCTGGTGCCGTTCGCGTTCCTGGTCACCGAGCTGCTGATGGTCCACTTCGTCGGCGGGGACGTGCGCGGCTGGCTGCTCGGCTATGGGCTGGTCGCCCTGGTGGGCGTGGCCGCGTGGGCGCAACGCAACCTCCGCATCCGCCAGTTCGCCGACGAGGAACGCGACGTCCCCCTGGCCCTGGTCGCCCGGCACTGGTATCGGGCCGCGCTGGCCGTGGCGGTGACCGCCTTCGGCCTGCTG
>Ga0210378_10000304_pt1 | contig 24473 bp, 21 predicted proteins | sample PLM1_60_b1redo_FD_155465 | JGI IMG/M metagenome (GOLD analysis project Ga0210378, IMG submission 155465) | Groundwater sediment microbial communities from an aquifer in East River, Colorado, USA - PLM1_60_b1 redo | ecosystem: Environmental > Terrestrial > Soil > Riparian zone | place: USA: East...
GCAACAGTCATCGCGAGCGTCAGCCGGATCGCCGACCACACCGCGACGGCCGTCATGACCGGGTACCACCGCCTGGCCAGCCGCTCCTCCCCCGCCGAAGCGCTCGCGCGCGCCGCTGCGGGCGAGCACCTGAGCAGCTTCGTCTGCTTCGGCGCAGGCTGACGGGCCAGCCCGACGCGGGCTGGCCCGTCAGTGCGTCGCTCACGCCGTGATCTCGCCCGCCTGCGCGACCCCGTGGCGGCGTTCCAGCTCGAACGCGAGCCGCTCGGTCTCCAGGCACGCCCGGCGGGCCTTCAACCGCGCGTCCTCCAGCTCGATCCGCAGGTGGGCCTCCCGTTCCGGCTCGCACGAGGAGCAGTACGCGAGCTCGGCCTCGTACAGCGTCCCGTCCGTCGGCAGCGTGACCTGGCGCCGGTCGCGGGCGTGGTCGTGGATCTTCGGCAGGATCTCCCGGTACCGCTTGATCACCTTCTCGGCCTCGTCGGAGAGGTCGTCGATCGAGCGCCACGGCGTGTCCCCGATCCGCCACTCGATCGACTCCACGTGGCTGGAGGCCTCGTAGACCTCCATGACGCGCCGCACGAAGTAGGTGACCGCGTGGCAGTGGTTGTCGTTGCGGAACGAACGCCGCGTGGTCTCCCGGTGCTCGGCGTCCTCGAAGGTCGAGACGACGATCGAGCGCTCGGCCTCGGTGGACTGCGCCGCCGTCACCGCGTTCTGCGCGAACTGCTCCGAGACGATCGTCACCGCGGAACCGCTGGCCAGCGACGTCTCGGTGGCGACTGAGGAATCGCCGCGCACCTGCGGCGCCCCGAAGAAACCGGCGAGCCCGCCACCGGCCGACACCGACGTGTCCGTACGGGTCCGGATCTCGACCAGGCTCTCCACATAGGACGACGCCGAGGCGAACCGGCGAGTCTGCGACAGCGCGCTCATCGTTTGCCGGAACGACGAGTGCACGGACAGCCGCTGCTCCTCCGCGCGGACGCGGCGGTACCGGTCGAACTCGTACAGGTTGACGGTCTCGCCCGGCAAGAGCGTGGTCGTGTAGATCAGCGGACCCTGCTGGCGGCCGAGCAGCTTGAGGCAGTGCTCGTAGGTGACCCGGATCTCCAGGCGCCCCTGCTCGAAGCGGTCCAGCCCGAACACCCGCGACTCGTAGAAGAACTGGCAGCGGTCGTACGGCAGCCACGGCACCGGCCGCGGGCCGCGGCACTCCCGCGGCGTCTCCTCCTCGCACTTGCCACCGCAGCCGCTGCAGTCCTCGTCGGCGCCACCGCCGGCCGCGCAGGCCGCGAGCAGCGCCCGCTCGGCGTTGACCCGGCCGTACCCGACCTCCTCGTGCCAGGTGCCGGACGGCTTCGTCGGGACGTTCGCGTAGGCGTAGAGCGCCGGCGAGATCTTGTCGCAGGTGCTCTCGATCAGGCTTCGCGCCTCGACGTTGGTCAGCTCCGGGCGGAGGCTGAACAGCAGCGCGCCGAGCCCGGCGACATGCGGCGTCGCGGACGACGTGCCGTTGAAGCCGCCGGTGTAGTCACCCGGGTCGTACCCGTCGCCGCCGAGCCGGTCAGTCGTCGGGATCTCCAGGCACGGCGCCACGACGTCGACGTCCGGTCCGTAGGAAGCGCCCCACCACGGCTCCGACGACGAGTCGCCGCCCCGCTTGCGCTCGTCGCTGCGGTTCGACCCACCCACGCACAGGGTCCGGACGTCGCTGCCCGGGAAGCGGGCCACGGCGCCGTCCTCGTTGCCGGACGCCGCCACCAGCAGCAGGCCCTTGTCATGGGCGTACTGGAGGGCGTCGCGGATCAGGTCGAAGTCCCAGACGTTCCACTCCGGATACACGCCGAAGCTCATCGACACCACGCGCGCGCCGTTGTCGGCGGCGAAGTACAGGCCTTCGGCGATGTCGACGTCCGCCCAGGTAGCGGTGGCGATCGCCATGATCCGCGCGCCGCCAGCCACGCCCGCCACGCCCTGGGCGTTGTCCAGCCGCGCAGCCACGATGCCCGCACAGGCCGTGCCGTGGTTGCCGGTCGGGCCGCCGTCCGGGGTATCGGTGGACGCGTTCCAGGATTGCGGGTGCAGGTACAGGTCCGGGTGGCCCAGCTCGACGCCCTCGTCGATGACCGCGACGACGACCGACGGGTCACCGCGCACGATCTGCCACGCCCGCGGCACCTCCATGCGCTGGAGCCCCCACTGGAGGCCGAACTGCGGGTCGTCCGGCGTGAACTCACCGGCGGGCGGCGAGCAGTCGCCCTTGCCGCCGCACGTCGTCGGCGAGATGAACGGGATCGTCTCGAACCGCACGGCCCCGGACGTCGGCGCGCCCCGATCGGTCAGTGACGCGGTGACCGCGCCGGCGGCCGTGAGCGCGGTGCCGGCCTCGACCCGCACCGGCGTGTAGTCCTTGATCCTGCTGGACCGGGTGGTGTCGAGGCTGATGCCGGCCAGCGCCTCGGTACCGCCGACGGCCTCAAGCGACTGCCGGCGCACGTAGATCCTGGTCGGGTTAACGGCGTAGACGGCCACGTCGGCGGCGGGTCCGACGTCGGCTGCGCGTGCCCCCTGCGGCGCGGCCGCACGGTACGCCGGCGACACCCACTCGACCAGATCACTGCCCTGGAGCGCGTCGATCACGTCCTCGTCGATCGCCTCCCCGTCTGCGCGCTCCACCCACCACAGCCCGTCGGTGTGATTGACCGCGATCGCCGGGCGGCGATCACCGTCTCCGACGCTGGCCGGCGCCAGACCGGCCTCCTCCACGAGCGCCTGCTTGGCGCTCTCCTCCATGCCGGCCCGCCAGCGAACGGCGAGCCGCCGCGCGTCCAGCTCGCTCGGCCCCGCCGACGGGTGCTCGAACACCCCCGGAAATCCCTTGTCTTCCAACGACATCGATTCCGCCTCCCCCACGTGTGTAACTCGGTTACCCACCACGTGGCGGCAGCGCGTCGCCAGATACCGGTTCGGCTCAGGCCGATCGCACGCTCCAGCGGCGCGTCAGGTCGGCCACGCCGTCGCGGGCCCGGATACGGCGCCGCCCCCGTGACCACGGGAGCATCACGGGGGCGGGCCGGCGGTTGGCGTGGAGGTCGCCTCTCGGCGAGTGGCGCGACGCGGCTCCAGCCTGACGGTAATAGCCTGACGGTAATCCGCACCGGCGATAGGTGAGGCCCGGCGGACACTCGCACACCAACCGCCCGCTACAACCGCGCTGCCCGATCGGGCATTCCCGCCCGTGCCTAGCCACGCCGCACGGCACCCCGATCCGCGGCGTAAGCGGCACCTCCGCAACTGAACGGGTTCAGGCCAGCCGTCGTTGGCGCAATCCCGCGGCACGCAGCTCCAGCGCCACTAGCGCCGCGATGGTCTCCGGATCGCCACGGCGCCATCCGCCGGCCGGGTCCGCGCCGGCCCTACGCAACCGCCGCAGCGGCCGGGACGCCAGCGCCCGGAGCGCCAGCAGATCCCGGCCGGCGGGCTCGTCCCGCAACCGCGCCACGGCCGTCGCGCGCCGTATCCACCAGGCGCGGGGCGGCAGCCACAGCAGCAGGATCCCGAACAGCGTCACGACCACGACCAGCGCGGTGATCACATTCGCCGCGTCCTGCACGAGGTCCTGGTAGCCGCGGCCGGCCCGCGCCAGCGCGTCGGCGGCGTCCACGCCGGCCTCGAACGGTGCCGCGAGCGACCGCCCGACGCCGGGCGCCTTCCGGGCCGTATCGCCCGCGTCGGCGAAGCGCTCGCCGAGATCCCCGCCGGTGCTCTCCAGCTTCCGGCCGGGCTCGGCCAGGCCGGACGCCCGCTCCCGGAGCCAGACGACCAGCCAGATCCCCAGGGCGCCCCAGGCGAGCATCAGGCCGTCGGCGATGAGCTGGCGTAGGCGCACAGCCGGCAATTCCGCGTAGATCTTCATGCCGAGATCATGCCGTCAGCTGCTCAGGTGCTCGGCCAGTCGGTCAAGAAACGGCCGCTGCGACGTGAAGATCTTCACCCGCGCCGCCGGCAGGTCGAACCAGCCCACGCGGTCGATCTCGGGGAACTCGCGCTGCCGCCCGGACCCCGGCGGCCACTCCATGCTGAACGTGTTGCTGCGCGTGGCGCCGACGTCCAGGTCGCCCTCCAGCGCCCATACGGTGTTGACCTTGCCGCGGGCCTGCGCGTGGCCGAGCGGCACCGGCTCCCCGACCGGCGGTTCGAGGCCGAGTTCCTCGGTGAACTCGCGGTACGCGGCCGCGAGCGGCTCCTCACCCTGGTGGTACTCCCCCTTGGGCACCGACCAGAAGCCGTCATCCTTGCGGGCGAAGAACGGGCCACCGGGATGCCCGAGCAGCACCTCCACCACGCCCTCAGCCGTACGCCGGAACAGCAGCAACCCCGCACTGACCTTCACGCCTCGCCCCTCTCGTCGCCCAACCCCATCATGTCGGTGCGGTACGGGAATGCCACGGTGCCGGGACGGTGTTAACTGGTGAAGCAGTCCGTCACGTGTCACGAGGGGACCAGGGCAGTGCTTGATCCGCAGGAGTTGTACGCGCTGGCTGAGGGCCTTCCCGAGCTGGGCCGGCCGACACTCGTTCACGCGCTCAGCGGTTTCGTCGACGCCGGCAGCGGTGCGGAGCTGGCCCGTGATCACCTTCTGAACAGCCTGGACGCGCGGCTGATCGCCTCGTTCGACGTCGACCAACTGCTCGACTACCGCTCGCGCCGCCCGGTGATGACGTTCGCCGAGGACCACTGGGAGGACTACGACGAGCCCAGCCTCGGCCTCCATCTGCTCCACGACGACGCCGGGACACCGTTCCTGCTGCTCGCGGGCCTGGAGCCGGATCTACTGTGGAACCGGTTCGCCGCGGCGATGATCGGGCTGGTCGAGCGGCTCGGAGTGCGGTTGACCGTCGGGCTCAACGCGATCCCGATGGCTGTTCCCCACACGCGCCCGCTCGGCATCACCGCGCACGCCACCCGCCCCGAGCTGGTCGCCGGCCACGAGCCGTGGCTGAACCGGGTGCAGGTGCCCGGCAGCGCCAGCAACCTGCTGGAGTACCGGCTAGGCCACCACGGCCACGACGCGATGGGCTTCGCCGTCCACGTTCCGCACTACCTCGCGCAGACGGCCTACCCGGCCGCCGCCGAAGCGCTGCTCGGCGCGGTGTCCCGGGCCACCGGTCTCCTGCTGCCGACGGGCGCGCTCCACTCGGCCGCTGAGATCGCCGGGGCGGACATCGACGCGCAGATCGCCCAGGCCGACGAAGCCAGCGCGCTCGTGCGCGCCCTGGAGCAGCAGCACGACGCGTTCGTCCGCGGACGGGACAGCGCCAACCTGCTCGTCACCGACACCGACGCGCTGCCGTCCGCGGACGAGTTGGGCGCCGAGCTGGAGCGGTTCCTCGCCGAGCAGCCGGGCCCCGGTGATCAGCCCGGCCGCTGAGTCAGGGGCGCACCATCGGCATCAGCACCTCGTCCACCACGCGGGCAGGGTAGCCGGCGTCGACCACGCCGCCCCCGATCTTCGCGCAGTACATCATCATCGCCGGGCCGACGTCGGCGAGCAGGTCGACGTCGGCGTCCGCGCGCACCTCGCCGCGCTTGATCCCGCGCTCCAGCACGTCGACGGAGATGCGCTTGCCCGGGGCCAGCACCTTCTGCTGGATCAGGGTGTGGAAGGCACGCGCATGCGCGTGCTCGATCTCCTCCATGATCGCGCGCAGGGCGCAGCCCGCCGGCGACAGCATGACCGAGCGCATCCGGTCCAGGAGGTACACCAGCTCGTCGCGGATGTTGCCGAGGTCGGGCGCTTCCTGGACGAGTGGCAGCGTGCTCTCCAGCGCCGCCTTCACGAGATCCTCTTTCGACGCCCAGCGCCGGTACAGCGCCGCTTTACCAGTCTGGGCACAGGCGGCGACGCCCTCCATCGTCAGCTGCTTCCACCCGACCGCGCTGAGCTGGTTCAGCACCGCGTCGAAGATTGCACGCTGGAGCACCTCACCGCGGCGTCGCAGCGACGCGGCGGGACCGGCCAGGGTCGCGGAATGCTCACGGGGCAGGACCATCGGCGATTTCTCCGTCATATTTCTAGTGAACGCTTGCGTTCTCTAGGTGGGTGATACTACCGTCCATCATAGTGAACGCGAACGTTCACTATGTCGCATTATGGGGGATTCCTCGTGGCCAACGCCCAACTCACAGCTCCAGACTCAACCCAGACCGCGGCGCAGTCACGGCGAAGAAACATCGCGCTCGTCGTCATCGCCATCACTCAACTCATGGTGGTCCTTGACGCCACCATTGTGAACATCGCGCTGCCACACATCCAAACCGCGCTCTCATTCTCCACCACCGAGTTGTCCTGGGTGCTGAACGCCTACACGCTGACCTTCGGCGGCCTGCTGCTGCTCGGCGGGCGCGCTGGCGACATCCTCGGGCGCCGGCGGGTGCTCATGACCGGCATCGTGCTGTTCATCGTCGCGTCCCTGCTCGGCGGCTTCGCCCAGGAGCCGTGGCAGCTCCTGGCCGCCCGCGTCCTGCAGGGCATCGGCGGTGCGATCGCTTCGCCGACCGCGCTCGCGCTGGTCACCGCGACCTTCCCGGAGGGCCCAGAGCGCAACCGCGCGTTCGGCGTGTTCGCCGGCGTCTCCGCGGGCGGCGCGGCCATCGGCCTGCTCGCCGGCGGCATGCTCACCGAATGGCTCGACTGGCGCTGGGTCTTCTTCGTCAACGTGCCGATCGGGGCGCTCATCCTCCTGCTCGCGCCCCGCTTCATCGACGAGTCGGAGCGCCACACCGGCCGGTTCGATATCGCGGGCGCGATCACGTCGACGCTCGGTATGGCGTCGCTGGTCTACGGGTTCATCCGCGCCGCGGACGACGGCTGGCGCGACGGTTGGACCCTTGCCGCCTTCGGCGTCGCCGCGGTCCTGCTCGCCACGTTCGTCGCGATCGAGCGCCGCAGCCAGGAGCCGATCACCCCGCTGAGGATGTTCCTCGATCGCAACCGCTCGGGCTCGTACGTGATCATGCTCAGCCTGGCCGCGGCCATGTTCGGGATGTTCTTCTTCATCGTCCTGTTCGTGCAGAACGTCCTGAGCTACAGCCCGATCAAGGCGGGGCTCGCGTTCCTGCCGGTCACCGGGGCGATCTTCATCTCGGCGGGCCTGTCCACCCGGTTCCTGCCGAAGCTCGGGCCCAAGCCATTCCTCATCGTGGGCTCGCTGCTCACCGGCACCGGGATGGCGCTGCTCACCCGGATCGACACCGGCACGTCCTACGTCGGCGGCATCCTGATCCCGATGCTGCTGTTCGGTTTCGGCATGGGGCTCAACTTCGTAACGCTGACCCTCACGGCCGTGTCCGGGGTCGCGAAGCACGAGTCGGGCGCCGCATCCGGCCTGCTCAACGCCACTCAGCAGGTCGGCGGCTCGCTGGGCCTGTCGATCCTGGTCACGGTCTTCGGCACCGCCAGCCGGACCGAGGCCGAGTCCCAGGTGCCGCGCTTCATGGCGGAGGCCTCCCCGGCGCAGCAGGCAGAGTTCGCCCAGACCGGCCAGTTCCCCGCACCGTGGGGTCACGAGGTGCTCACCGCAGGCATCTCCAACGCGTTCCTCGCCGGTGTCGGCCTGGTGACGCTCGCGGCGCTCGTCGCGATCTTCATCATCCGGGTCCGCGCCGGCGACCTGGAGCGGCTCCGCGGCAACGACGTGGGAGCACCGATCGCGTAACCCGTTTTCGCCATCGCAGCTGGCCCTGACCTCTCGTGAGGTCAGGGCCAGCTGCTGTCGTTCCTCGCCGGCCCGGGCCGTTGGGTCAACGGGCAGGTCCTCTACGCGAACGGCGGCACAGTCTGACGGGAAGCCGGCTCCGGCGTTCAACCGTCCAGACCCGCGCTGCGTACCAGTCAGCGCGGGGCGTGGACATCTCCCCGTGCGGCGAACGGTTCGTCAGCTCTGGAGGGGGACGTATGCGGCGAGGACCGGTACGGGCAGTAGTCGGGCTCGGAATCGTGGCGGTCGCCGCGCTGCTCCTGTCAGGCGCCCCGGCGACGGTGTCCGCGGCCCCGGGAAGCGCCATCGTCGATCCCGAGGGCGGCACGCCCGCGCTGCGCAAGTCACTGGCCGACGCGGCCCGGGGCTATGCGGACGCCCGCGGCCGGCTCGCGGCGTCCCAGCAGCGCCAGGCCGTCCTGGTCGTACGGCAGAACGAGACTGAGCGCCGGACAGCGGCGCTGACCAAGGACGTGGACACGCTCGCTGCCGCCGCGTACCGGGATGGCCGGCCGAACCTGCTCACCGCGGCGCTCGACAGCAAGTCGATCCCGGGCTTCCTGGGCAGGTCGGAGCTGATCAACCGGCTGTCGACGGAGAACAACGAGCGCATCACCGCACTCCGCGACGCCCGTCTGGACCTGGAGCGTCAGCGGCGCCAGCTCGCCCGCGAGATCCAGCTCCAGGCCGTGCAGGAGAAGGCGATGGCGAAGCGGAAGGCCGATGCCGAACGGGCGCTGAGGGCGGTCGGTGGCGGCGCCTCCGCCGGCTTCGCATCGGGCTCGGGCCTGCGCGCCGCCGCAGCCGTTCCGCGTAACGCCGACGGCTCCTTCTCCTCCGAGGGCTGCACGATCGACGACCCGACCACGAGCGGCTGCCTGACGTCGCGCACCCTGAACGCCCTGCAGGAGGCCAAGGCGGCCGGCTTCACCCGGTTCGTGTCCTGCTTCCGGCGCGCGTCGTTCGGCGAGCACCCCAAGGGTCGGGCGTGCGACTTCGCGGCCGCACCGGACGGGTTCGGTGGCGTGGCGACCGGCGGCGACAAGGCGTACGGCGAGCGGCTGGCAGCCTACTTCGTCGACAACGCCGACCGCCTCGGCGTCCTCTACGTGATCTGGTTCCGGCAGATCTGGCTTCCCGGCACGGGTTGGCGGGCGTACGACGGCGGCAACGGCGACCCGTCCTCTGACCACACCAATCACGTCCACTTGTCGGTGCAGTAACGAATTGCGTTGAGCCGTCTGCCTTGTCCTGCCTAGGCTGCGGGCACACTCTGCTCTGCATCCACGGGGGATGACATGTTGGCAAGCTCGGCAGTCTGGGTACGGCGCTGGCCGTACTCACTGCGATCTCGACCCACCTTGCGTATCGCGCAATTTTGCGTGGCGCGCAATCAAGGCGTACGGTCGGCTCGTGGACGCTGACAGTGAGCCGACGCCAGACCTGCGCATGCGCAAGAAGCTGGCCACCCGGGAAGCATTGAGCCGGGCCGCGCTGCGCCTCGCGCTCGAACGCGGGCTGGAGAACGTCCGGGTGGACGACATCGCCGCCGCGGCCGGTGTCTCGCCCCGCACGTACAACAACTACTTCTCCAGCCGCGAGGAGGCGATCTGCGCGCTCGGCGCCGAGCGGGCGCACCGGATCGCGTCGGCCGTGCGGGAGCGGCCGGCCGGCGAGGCCCTCGCCGAGGTGATCCTCCGGGCGATGCTTGAGGAGTACGCCGGCCCAGCCGAACCCGAGAAGGCGACGCTCTGCCTGGTCACCTCGGCGCCGGCGCTGCGAGGTGAGTTCCTGAAGACGATCGCGGCCATCGAAGCGCCGCTCGCCGAGGCCATCGCCGAGCGCACCGGCCTCGACGCCGCCCTGTTCCCCCGGGTGCTCGCCGCCGCCGTCGCCGGCGCCGCGCGGGTGGCCACCGAGTACTGGCTCTGCTCGGCCACCACCGCTCCATTCGCCTCCGTGCTCCGCGAGGCGCTGACCAACGTCGCCCCGATGGCGTCACCAGCCCCGAAGGGATCGACGTGCTGATCCGGCTCCTGCGCGAGTACCTCCGCCCGTACCGCACCCCGCTGGTGTTCGTCCTGGTGCTGCAGCTCGTGCAGACCCTGGCCACGCTGTACCTGCCGACCCTGAACGCCGACATCATCGACAACGGCGTCGTCAAGGGCGACACCGGCTACATCGTGCATGTCGGCGCGGACATGCTCGTGGTCACGACCGTGCAGATCGTCTGCGCGATCGGCGCCGTCTACTTCGGAGCCCGCACGGCGATGGCCGTCGGCCGCGACCTTCGCGGGGCGGTCTTTCACCGGGTCCAGGATTTCTCCACCCGCGAAGTCGGCCAGTTCGGCACGCCGTCACTGATCACGCGGACGACCATCGACGTCCAGCAGGTCCAGATGCTGGCGCTGATGACGTTCACGCTGATGGTGTCGGCGCCGATCATGTGCGTCGGCGGCATCCTGATGGCGCTGCACCAGGACGCGCCGCTCTCCGGGCTGCTGCTCGTCATCGTCCCGGTGCTCGGCGCCATCGTCACCGCCATCGTGGCCCGCATGCGGCCGCTGTTCCGCCTCATGCAGACCCGCATCGACGAGATCAACCGGGTGCTGCGTGAGCAGATCACCGGCGTCCGCGTCATCCGCGCCTTCGTCCGCGACCGCTCGGAGCGCGACCGGTTCGGCGTGGCCAACACCGCGCTGCTCGACACGTCGCTCAGCGTCGGCCGGCTGATGGCGCTGATGTTCCCGGGCGTCATGCTGGTCATCAACGTGTCCAGCGTGGCCGTCCTGTGGTTCGGCGCGCACCGGATCGACAGCGGCGAGATGCAGATCGGCGCGCTGACCGCGTTCCTCAGCTACCTCATGCAGATCCTCATGTCCGTCATGATGGCCACCTTCATGTTCATGATGGTGCCGCGCGCCGAGGTCTGCGCCGAGCGGATCGCGGAGGTGTTCGACACCGAGCCCAGCGTCGTGCCGCCCGCGAACCCGGTGCCCGCGCTCGGTTTCCACGGTCAGCTGGAGCTGCGCGACGTCGAGTTCCGCTATCCCGGCGCCGAGGAGTGCGTGCTGCGCGGCATCGACCTTGAGGCGCGGCCCGGCGAGGTCACCGCCGTCATCGGCAGCACCGGCAGCGGCAAGACCACGCTGCTCAACCTGATCCCCCGGCTCTTCGACGCCACCGGCGGCACCGTGCTCGTCGACGGGGTCAACGTCCGCGACCTCGATCCGGCGGCGCTGTCCCGGGCCGTCGGCATCGTCCCGCAGAAGCCGTACCTGTTCTCCGGCACTGTGGCCAGCAACCTCCGCTACGGCAACCCGGACGCCACTGACGACGATCTCTGGCGCGCGCTGGAAACGGCCCAGGCCAGGCCGTTCGTCGAGGAGCTGCCCGGCCGGCTGGACGCCAAGATCGCCCAGGGCGGCACCAACGTCTCCGGTGGCCAGCGCCAGCGCCTGGCGATCGCCCGCGCGCTCGTGCGCAGGCCCGAGATCTACCTGTTCGACGACTCGTTCTCGGCGCTCGACTACGCCACCGACGCGGCGCTGCGGGCGGCGCTCACCCGGGACACCGTCGGCGCCACCGTCGTGATCGTCGCTCAGCGGGTCAGCACCATCCGTCACGCCGACCGCATCGTCGTCCTCGACCAGGGCCGGGTTGTCGCCACCGGCACCCACGACACGTTGATGGCCGAATCCGACACCTACCGCGAGATCGTGCTCTCGCAGATCACCGAAGAGGAGGCGGCGTGACCGTCCAGACGCCCCGTGGCCTGGGCGAACGCCCCACTCCCGGACGCGGCCCCGGACCCGGCGCCGCCGGCATGGGGCGCGGCCCGGCCGCGTTCATGGGCGGCATGTCCACCGAAAAGTCGCTGGACTTCCGTGGCTCCACCCGCCGGCTACTCCGCACGTTGAAGCCGGAGCATCCGCTCATCGCGGCGACGCTGCTCCTCGCGGCCGGCAGCGTCACGCTCTCCGTCCTCGGCCCGAGGCTCCTCGGCCGCGCCACCGACATCGTCTTCACCGGCGTGGTCAGCCGCCAGCTTCCGGCCGGCACGACCAAGGCCGACGCCGTCGACCGGCTCCGCGACCAGGGCAAAGACACGCTCGCCGACATGCTCGCCTCGATGGACATCGTGCCCGGACGCGGCATCGACTTCGGCGCCGTCGGGCGGGTCCTCATGATCGTCCTGGCGATCTACGTCGCCGCATCGGTGCTGGGCCTGATCCAGGGCCGGCTGACCACCGTGATCGTGCAGCGGTCCGTCTTCCGACTGCGCGAGCAGGCCCAGGCCAAGCTCTCCCGGTTGCCGCTGAGCTACTTCGACCGCCAGCCGCGCGGCGAGGTGCTCAGCCGCGTCACGAACGACCTGGACAACGTCACCCAGACACTGCAGCAGGGGCTGAGCCAGATCGTCACGTCGCTGCTGACGATCGTCGCCGTGCTGGCCATGATGTTCGCCATCTCGCCGCTGTTGGCCCTGATCGCGCTGCTCACCGTGCCCCTCTCGGTCGTCGTCGCGGCCCAGATCGGCAAGCGTGCCCGGCCGCAGTTCGTCAAGCAATGGGCCACGACCGGCCGGCTCAACGCCCACATCGAGGAGGCGTACACCGGGCACTCGCTGGTCAAGGTGTTCGGCCGCCGCGCGGAGACCGAGCGCGCGTTCCAGGAGCACAACGACACGCTGTTCGCGTCCAGCTTTCGCGCCCAGTTCATCTCGGGCCTGATCCAGCCGGCGATGATGTTCATCGGCAACATCAACTACGTGCTCGTCGCGGTTGTCGGGGCGTTGCGGGTCGCCTCCGGCGCGCTGTCACTCGGCGAGGTGCAGGCGTTCATCCAGTACTCCCGGCAGTTCAGCCAGCCGCTCACCCAGATCGCGAGCATGGCGAACCTGCTGCAGTCCGGGATCGCCTCGGCGGAGCGGGTGTTCGCGCTGCTCGACGCCGAGGAACAGCGGCCGGACCCCGCCGCGCCGGCACATCCAGAGCGGATCGAAGGTCGGGTCGAGTTCGAGCACGTGTCCTTCCGGTACGTGCCGGAGACGCCGCTCATCGAGAACCTCTCGCTGAGCGTCGAGCCCGGCCAGACCGTCGCGATCGTCGGCCCGACGGGCGCGGGCAAGACCACGCTGGTCAACCTCCTGATGCGGTTCTACGAGCTCGACGCGGGCCGGATCGCCGTCGACGGCGTCGACATCGCCGCGATGACCCGCGAAGACCTGCGTGAACTCACCGGCATGGTCCTCCAGGACACGTGGCTCTTCGGCGGCACGATCGCCGAGAACATCGCCTACGGCGCGGCCGACGCCAGCCACGAACGGATCGTCGAGGCGGCCCGCGCCACCCACGTCGACCACTTCGTTCGCACGCTGCCCGACGGGTACGACACCGTCCTCGACGACGAGGGCTCCACCGTCAGCGCGGGCGAGAAGCAGCTGATCACGATCGCGCGGGCGTTCCTCGCCGAGCCGGCGATCCTCATCCTGGACGAGGCGACCAGCTCGGTGGACACCCGTACCGAGCTGCTGATCCAGCGCGCCATGAACTCCCTGCGCACCGGCCGTACCAGCTTCGTCATCGCGCACCGTCTCTCCACGATCCGCGACGCCGATCTGATCCTGGTGATGGAGTTGGGCCGCATCGTCGAGCAGGGCACCCACCGCGAGCTGCTCAGCGCGGGCGGCGCATATGCCCGCCTCTACGCCGCTCAGTTCGCCGCGGCCGTGGCCGAGGTCGACTGATTTACCCGGCGGTTTACCCGGCGGCGACATCCCGGATTCACGGGTGGAACATCCGGTCCGCAGGCTTGCTCCCATGACTCGAGAACCGAATCGATTCAGCACTCGGCTCCGTGGCGTCGGCCCGCCGCTATCCCGGCCGGCGATGCCCGGGTGGCTGCGCGAGCTGGCCGAGCTGGCGGCCGTGTTCGTCACGGTCGGCGCCGCGCACCTCCTCGCCAACCTCCTCGGCCACCAGCAGCACGGGCCGATCCTGCTGATCGCGCTGGGCGTCGCCCTCGTCGCCAGCGCCGCCATCCTCCGCGGGGTGCTGCGGCGGCGCGCACCACACCCCGGCACCATGCACCACACCCCGAATGTGCGACGGTGGCTGCAGCACGCCAGCCGCCGCGCCCCGGTACGGCTCCGCACCGGAGAGGCGACCGCGCTGTGGCGGATCCGTACGACCGTCGACGACGCGCCCGGCAGCCTCGCCGTGCTGGCCGAAAGCCTCAGCCACCTGAGCGTCAATATCCTGGCCGTCGAGCTGCATCCGCTTGGCCACGCCGTCACCGACGAGCTGATCGTCGAGGTGCCGCACCGCGTCGGGCCCGCCGAGCTGGCGGCCACGATCCAGACCGGCCACGGCGCGGACATCTGGGTCGGCCCCGCCGACGCGCACGACCTGACCGACCTGCCCGCGCGGATCCTCGGGCTCGCCGCCCGGGTAGTCGCCGACCCCGAGGAACTGCCGATGGTGCTGCACGAGCTGTATCGCGGCGCGATGGTGTCGTGGAGCCCGCAGCCTGACGGCGAACCCGCGTTGGACGGAACAACGATGCGCCTCGACGACCCGCATGGCGGGCGGTTGACGCTGACCCGCCCGGACCTACCGTTCTCGCCCGCCGAGCTGGCCCGCGCCCGCGCACTCGTGGACCTCACAGCAATCGGGATCCAGCCGAGTTCGCACGCCGACCCACGCGGATAGGGTTTGAAATCAACCTGTAGGCGCCTAGCGCCGAGCCGAGACCTCCGCGGGCTGCCGTGCTTCGCGCCAGAGCGAGGCGGCGACCGTGACCGCCATAACGACGACGATGACCAGCAAGGACAGCCACACCGGAATCGTGATGGCGTCCTCGAGCACCATCTTCAGCCCGACGAAGATCAGGATCACGGCGAGGCCGATGTTGAGGTAGACCAGCCGCTGCACGGCGCCGGCGAGGAGGAAGTAGAGCGAGCGCAGCCCGATCAGCGCGAACGCGTTGGACGCGAAGACCAGGAATGGCTCGCGCGTCACCCCGAAGACCGCCGGGATGGAGTCGACGGCGAACAGGACGTCGGTGCTGGCGATCGCGATCATCGCCACCCCGATCGGCGTAAGCGCGCGGCGGCCGTCCAACCTGGTCAGGATCCGTCCACCGTTGTACTCGACGCTGGTCGGGACGATCCCGCGTACGATCCGCACGAGCGGGTTGCTGGCCACGTCAGGCACGGTCTCGCGCTGGGTCGCCAGCCGGATGCCGGTCGCGACGAGGAAGGCGCCGAACACGATGATCACGCCGTGTGCCGCCTCCAGCAGCGCCACGCCGGCGGCGATGAAGATTCCGCGCAGCACCAGCGAACCGATGACCCCGAACAGCAGCACCTTGTGCTGGTGCTCCGGTGGCACTGCGAACGCCGTCATGATCAGCACGAACACGAACAGGTTGTCGACGGAGAGGCTCTCCTCCAGCAGGTAGCCGGCGAAGTACTGGCTGGCGAACTCCGCTCCGGACACGGCCCAGAGCCCGACGCCGAACGCGATCGCCAGCACGACGTAGAGAGCCGCCCAGCGCGCCGCCTCCCAGATGCGCAGTTCGTGCGGGTCGTGGCTGACCACGAACAGGTCGACCATCAGCAGCACGAACAGGCCGACGATCAGGGCGGCCCACACCCAGAACGGCACGTTCATGAGACGGCGCGCCGGCACTCCAACCAGCGGTCCTTGGCCTTGCGGACCCGGAACGAGTACGCCATCTCCAGCAGACCGAACAGCACCAGGTACGCACCGACGAGCGTGACCACGACGAGCAGCGTGACATCGGGCCAGACCAGCAGCGTGACGCCCAGCGCGAACGTCGCGATACCGCGAAGCAGCAGCAGCGACCAGCTCCGGCTGAACGAGTCGACAGCCGCGTCGAGCAACGGCAGGACCAGCGTGCCTGGAACGCCGGGCCCGGGCGGGTTGACCGGAGAGGACATAGTGATGCTCCTTATCTCGTGTGAGCCGATCGGTTGCGCCGCCCATCAGAACACCGAGATGTCACCGAGCCGGAACCGGCGCGCTAGAGGGGCAGCGAGATCCGCGCGCACCGATAGTCAGCCCGACGCGTGGGTCGCCGCCGCCTTTTGGAGTTCGTCGAGGACGACGGACAGCACCGGATCCTTCTCGGCACCCGCCCGTACCGCGGCGAAGATGTTGCGCACGGCGCGGTGCTCGCGCACCGGGCAGACCACCAGACCGGCCGGACGCAGCGGCTGCGCGAGCCGTGGCACGAGCGCCACGCCGGCACCGGCGGCCACCAGCGCCGCGATCGCGTCCAAGTCGTTGGCGTGATGCCGCACCGCCGGGCTGAACCCCGCCGTGGCGCAGAGCGCGAGGATCACTTCGGAGCAGAAGTCGCCGGGATTGCCGCCGATCCACGGGTCGCCCGCGAGGTCGGTGAGGCGGACACCGGTCGGATCCGCGGCGGGGTGGTCGAGCGGCAGTACCGCGTCGAGCGGATCCGCGAGCACGTCGACGCGGGAGTACCGCTGGTCGTTGCGCGGCGGCGCGCGCCGGTGGTCGACGGCGATCGCCACGTCGACGTCGCCGGTGTCGAGCCGGGTAAAGATGTCCGGCGGCTCGGCCTCGACCACCGTGAGCCGGATGCCAGGGCGGGCGGCGATCAGCGCGCGCATCGCCGGGGCGACCAGGCCGGTAATCGCCGTGGCGAAACCGCCGATCGTCACGAACCCCAGCTCACCCTCGTCCCACGCCGCCAGGTCGGCGCGCGCCCGCTCCAGCTGTGCCTGCACCGCGCCGGCATGCTCCAGCAGTAACCGGGCCTGGCCGGTGAGCCGCACACCCCGGCCGCGCCGCTCCAGCACCGGCACCCCCATCTCCCGGGCGAGCGCGGCCAGCTGCTGGGACACCGCCGACGGCGTGAGGTGCAGGGCGGCGGCCGTCGCCGCGACGGTGCCGCGCTGGTCGAGCTCGCGCAGGACACGGAGCCGGCGCAGATCGATTGTGAAGTCCCGACTTAGCGGTTCCATTCAGAAAGTGTAGATGGACCTGCACCTATTCCGCAGCAAGGATGGAGGCATGCCGATCAACACGCGGGACCACCGGTGAGCCGGCGCGGGGCGCTGCTCTTCGCCGGCCTGTGCCTCGTCTGGGGTGTCCCGTACCTGCTCATCAAGGTCGCCGTCGATGGGGACATCACCCCGGCCGCGCTGGTGTTACTCCGCACCGGGCTGGCGGCGGTGCTGCTCCTCCCGATCGCGCTGGCGCGCGGCGAGGTGCTGCCCGTGCTCAAACGCTGGCGCCCGCTGCTCGCATACACGGTGGTCGAGATCGCCGTCCCGTGGTACTTCCTGTCCGCGGCCGAACAGCACCTGACCAGCTCTCTTACCGGCCTGCTCATCGCCGCGGTGCCGCTGGTCGGCGCGGGCATCGCCCTGGCCACCGGCACGCGGGAACGGATCGGCGCGCCCGGCCTGATCGGCTTACTGCTCGGCCTGGCCGGTGTCGCCGCCCTGGTCGGCTTCGACGTGAACGGTGCCGACCTTGGCGCCGTGGCGGCGGTCGGTGGCGTGGTGGTCGGCTACGCGCTCGGGCCCGCGATCCTGGCCCGTTCGCTCGGCGACCTGCCCGGCCTCGGCGTCGTGGCGTGCTCGCTCACCCTCTGCGCCATCGGGTACGCGCCGTTCGCGGTGACCCAGCTGCCGTCGTCGATGCCGTCGCAGTCGGTCGTCGTCTCGATCGTGCTGCTCGCCGTCGTCTGCACGGCTGCGGCGTTCCTACTGCTGTTCGGGCTGGTGGCCGAGGTCGGACCGGTGCGCGCCACCGTCATCACCTACGTCAACCCGGCGGTCGCGGTGGCGGCCGGCGCGATCGTGCTGCACGAGCCGGTCACGGTGGCGACGATGGTCGGGTTCGCGCTGATCATCGTCGGCTCGGTGCTGGCCACCCGCCGCCCGGCCCCGCGCCCGGCGGAGGACATAGTGGAACCCGAGCCAGCAGCCGCCTAGGTTAGATCCCGCCGGCCACGGGTAGCATCCGGTCGGCGCTCGAAGGGGATGGTCTGTGCGGAGGTTGCTGGTGGTCTGGCTGCTCGCGCTCGCCGCCGTGCACGCCTACGCGTTCGTCGAGGTGCGCCGGTTCTTCGTCTTCACCGAGAAGGGCCAGCGGCTCGACTGGATCGCTCTCACCGGCAACTCGATCGGCGAGGACCGCATCGACGACCTGGTCAACACGGTGCTCGACGCGATGACCGTGGCGTCGCTGGTCGGTGCCACCGTGCTCATCGGCTTCATCGCGCTGATCCGCCGCCGGTTCCTGCTAGCCGTCGCGGCCACTCTGCTCGTCGCCGGTGCCAACCTGACCACGCAGGTGTTGAAGCAGGCCACGACCCGTCCCGAGCTCGGTGTCGACGTGGAGCGCATCGCGGCGGGTAACAGCCTGCCGAGTGGCCACACGACGGTGGCCGCGTCGATCGCCATCGCACTCGTCCTGGTGCTGCCAGCGCAGGTCCGGGCGCTCGCCGCGCTGCTCGGCGCCGCGTACATCGCGCTGGCCGGGGTCGCCACCATGTCGGCCGGGTGGCACCGGCCCAGCGACGCGGTGGCGTCACTGCTCGTCGTCGGGGCGTGGGCCGCCGTCGCTGGCGCGCTTCTCGCACTGTTCCAGCGCGACGACGGCTTCGCGGACGAGCAGAAGGCACACTGGCCGACCGTCGCGACGCTGCTCGTCGTCGCACTCGTCGCGTTCGCGGTCGCCGCCGCCTCGTGGCAATGGGTGAACGATGTGATCGCGATCCCGCCCGACGAACTGGGCCGCCGTCGGCTCTTCGCCGCGTACGCGGGCAGCGCGGCGGGCATCACCGGCACGGCCACGCTGGTGATGGCACTGTTCCTGGCGTCGCTGCACCAGGTGGTGCCCCAGCGTGGCGCGCAGTCCGGGCAGCGCGGAAAGCTGTCCACATGACGTTCGACGTGAGCGCGGTACGAGCCGCCTACCCAGCGCTGTCCGACGGGTACGCCTACCTCGACGGGGCGGCTGGCACCCAGGTCCCGCACGCGGTGATCGACGCTATCGCCGACGTGTACCGGGTGGGCATCGGCAACGTCGGCGGCGCGTTCCCGGCGAGCCACCGCGCGGACGGCATCGTCACGGAGGGCCGCCGCGCGGTCGCCGATCTCGTCGGCGGTGATCCTGGCGGCGTGATCCTCGGCCCGAACATGACGACGCTGACGTACCGGCTGGCGCACACGCTTGCCGCGGCGTGGCAACCGGGCGACGAGGTGGTGCTCTCCCGCCTGGACCACGACGCGAACGTGCGGCCGTGGGTGCAGGCCGCCGAGCGGGCAGGCGCGACCGTCCGCTGGGCCGACGTCGACATCGCCACCGGTGAGCTGCCAGCCGAGCAGTACGCCGCGCTCGTCTCGGATCGCACCCGGTTGGTGGCGGTCACGGCGGCGAGCAATGTGCTGGGCACCCGTCCGGATGTCGCCGCGATCACCGCCACAGCGCACGCCGTCGAGGCACTCACCTATGTGGACGGTGTGCACGCCACCGCACACGGGCCGGTCGACGTCCGCGCGCTGGGCGCCGACTTCTACGCGACCAGCGCGTACAAGTGGTCCGGCCCGCATGTCGGCGCGGTCATCGCCGACCCTGCGCTGCTCGACACGCTCCGCCCGGACAAGCTCGCCTCCTCCGCCGACACCGTTCCCGAGCGGTTCGAGACCGGCACGGCACCGTTCGCCGACCTCGCCGGAGTGGTCGCCGCCGTCGAGCACCTCGCCGGTCTGGACAGCGCCGCGACCGGCGACCGGCGCGCCCGGATCCTGGCCTCGACGGCCGCGGCAGAGGCCCACGAGCAAGCGCTCTTCACGGTCCTGCTCGACGGGTTGGACGCACTGCCCGCGGTGACGACGTACGGTCGGGCCGCGCAGCGGACGGCCACGGCGTACTTCACCGTCGCAGGCCACAACCCGCGCGCGGTCGCCGAGCACCTCGCCGCCCGGAAGGTCAACGTGTGGAACGGGCACAACTACGCCTGGGAGTTGACCGCCGTGCTCGGGATCCGTGACGCGGGCAGCGCCGTCCGCGCCAGCCTCGTCCACTACAACAACCGCGCCGATGTCGAGCGCCTACTTGGCGCCGTTGCCGAAATCAACTAGCGGGTGTATCCAGGCGTCTTGTTGGTTTTCGGGGATGGGTAACGCTGTTGAGGGATGTTACGAATCTCGGACACGTGTCTGGGATTTGCAACGTCGGTTAACGACGAACGGCAGCCCGCCCCTGAAACGTCGTCAACTTGGGGTTGACGGCCTAGGGATCGTCAACCTATGGTTGACGTATGACCAATCCAGTCCGTATGACCAATCCAGTCCGGCTCGACGACCTGATCGAGGCCATCAAGAAGGTGCACTCCGACGCTCTCGATCAGCTTTCCGACGCGGTCATCGCCGCGGATCACCTCGGCGACGTCGCTGACCACCTGATCGGCCACTTCGTCGACCAGGCGCGACGCTCGGGCGCGTCCTGGACGGACATCGGCAGGAGCATGGGGGTCACCAAACAAGCAGCTCAGAAGCGGTTCGTTCCGAAGGGCCCCGGCGAACCATCAGATCTCGATCCCAACCAGGGCTTCAGCCGGTTCACCAAGCGGGCGAGGAACGTCGTGATGGCGGCGCAGAACGAAGCCCGTGCCGCAAACAACGACGAGATCCGCCCCGAACACCTGCTACTGGGGCTCCTGAGCGAACCGGACGCACTGGCCGCGGCGTCGATCGTCGCCCAAGGCGTGCCGCTGGAAACCGTCCGGCAGACCGTCACCGCGACCCTGCCGCCAGCGGCCGACCAGGTGCCCGACCTCATCCCGTACGACCCACGGGCGCGAAAGGCACTGGAACTCACCTTCCGGGAAGCCCTGCGGATGGGCCACAACTACATCGGGACCGAGCACATCCTGCTCGCGTTACTGGAACTCGAAGACGGCACGGGCGTGCTCGCCGGCCTCGGCATCGACAAGACGACCGCCGAAACCAACATCACCGCCGCCGTGGCCGCCGCCCACGCCGCCCACGAGCAGCAGTGACCGCGTCATGCCGACACCGACAAGCACGACAACCATTCCCGCGATAACTCGGAAATTGAGCTCCTCGTTGAGCACGATCGCCCCCAGCGCTACCGAGACCACCGGCAGTAGGTATCCGACAGTCGCGGCGTTGGTCGCGCCTTCGTCCGCGATGATCCGGAAGGTGAGGTAGAAGGTGATTCCGGTGGAGAAGATCCCCAAGATAACGACGGCGATCAGGGCAGCCGGGATGACATGTACTGGCACCAGGCCACCAGCGGGCAAGGTCAGCGCAGTCAATCCCGTCGCGGCGATGAGTTGGGCCGCGGAGAGGGCGATGGTGGCAGTGCCTTTCCCGACGAGCTTGCGCCCCATATAGGCAAACCCGATGGCGTAGCTCGCCGCCGCCGCGACGATGGCGAGGGAGCCCCAGCTTGCGCGTTCGCTCTGTTGCCACGGGGCGAAGATCAGCAGCGTGCCCGCGAATCCGAGCAGGAGTCCGCTCAGGCGGATCGGGCGGAGTCCGCGTTCTGTGCCGATGGTGATGCCGATCAGCAGCGACCACAACGGAGTTGTCGCGTTCAGAACGCCGGCCAGTCCAGAGTCGACGGTCTGCTCACCGATGCTGAACAGGGCGAACGGCAGAGCGTTGCAGAAGAAGGCGGCCATGATGAGGTGGCCCCAGGTCGCGCGGTCGCGCGGTAGGCGTTGACGTGTGGAGTAGCACAGGACAACCAGGACAACCGCGCCCAGTGCGCAGCGGGTGAAGGTGACTTGGGCGGGAGACAGGCCGTTCAGGGCCAGTTTGATCCACAGGAAAGTAGATCCCCACAGCACGGCGAGTACGCCTATGCGTACCGACGCCAACAACGTTCCACGTCCGCCGCTGATCACTGTTCGCACCCCTGTTCGGTCGTCCGGTGTTGACCGTGCCTCAGACGACCTGACAGGACAAGTGAAAGGACATGCACATACTGTTAAGCTCCGCTACATGCTCGATGTGCGACGAATGCAGGTCCTGCGGGCGGTGGTCACCAGTGGGTCAGTGACCGCGGCAGCGACGAATCTGGGCTACACGCCGTCCGCCATCAGCCAGCAGGTGGCGGCGCTGGAGAAGCAGGCCGGGGTGGCGCTGCTCGACCGTGTCGGTCGGGGTGTGCAGCCGACGGCGGCCGGGCGGTTGCTCACCGAGCACGCGGCCATCATCAGCAAGCACGTCGCCGAAGCGGAGACAGCGCTGGCTGACCTACGAGCGGGGCGCACGGGGAGGTTGGTGATCCGCTACTTCGCCACCGCGGGCGCCGCCCTGGTGCCGCCCGCGTTGGCCTGGCTCCGCCGCGAGCACCCGGGCGTGCAGGTCGATCTCAAGCTGATCGATCCCGAGGACCCGCTGCCGGAGGTGGAACAGGGCCGGGCCGACCTGGCCATCGTGGTTCGACCGCGTGACCGGCTCCGCGAAGGCATCCGCCTCGTGCACCTGCTCGACGACCCGTACCGCGCCGTCCTGCCCAGGGGGCACCGGCTCGCGGCGAAACGGGTACTCGACCTCGCCGACCTCGCCGACGAGCCGTGGGTCAGCAGCGAGTGGCGAGCAGGCCCCTGCCTCGACGCCGTACTCGATGCCTGTGCCGGGGCGGGCTTCAACCCGAACTTCGTGGTCGAGAGCGATGACTACGCCACGGCACAGGGATTCGTCGCCGCCGGCCTGGGAATCGGTCTGATCCCGCGGACGGGGCTGGGAACCGGCCATCCCGGGGTTATCGTGCGCAAAGTCCGCAAGCCGGAACCGGTCCGCGCGATCTATGCGGCGGTGCGGGAAACATCGCTGGCCCAGCCCGCGCTGCGCGGGTTGCTCGACGCACTCCGGGACGCGGCGACACAGTAAGGCGACACAGTAAGCAGAGACAGTCGAAGGGGGTCCCATGGCCGACAGGGCGGGCTCTCGCCGCGTGGTCGATCCCGTGAGCAAGGCTAGCTACGAGCTCGCATTCGAGGATACGTTCGATGGCGAGGCCTTGGACGAAACCCGCTGGTTCCCGTACTACCTGCCGCATTGGAGCTCCCGCGAAGCGTCGGCCGCGAGGTACAAGATCGCCGGTGGCGTCCTCCGGCTGGTCATCGAGGCGGACCAACAGCCGTGGTGTCCTGAGTTCGACGGCGAGATCCGGGTTTCGTCACTGCAGACCGGTATCTTCGCCGGCCCAGTCGACAGCACAGTCGGGCAGCTCCAGTTCAACCCCGACCTCGTCGTCCGCCAGACCCAGCACAACGCCAAGCTCTACACACCGCAGTACGGCATGTTCGAGCTACGCGCCAAGGCCATCGACGACCCGCGCTGCATGGTCGCGCTCTGGATGATCGGCTACGAGGACCAGCCCAACCGGTCCGCAGAGATCTGCATCTGCGAGATCTTCGGGCGCACCGTAACGCCCGACCATGCGGCTGTCGGCATGGGACTGCATCCGTTCGGCGACGCGACAATCGACGACGAGTTCTCCGCCGAGACCATCGCCATCGACGCCCGCGAGTTTCACATCTACGCGGCCGAATGGACCCCGGAATACGTGGCCTTCTTCGTCGACCACCAACTCGTCAAGACAGTCGAGCAGTCCCCGGCCTATCCCATGCAGTTCATGCTCGGCATCTACGAGTTCCCCGACGATGACCAGTCCGCCGAACCAGCGCGTCCGTATCCAAAACAGTTCACCGTCGACTACTTCCGCGGCTACCGGCCCAGCACACCGCCACCGTCCTAGACCACCGGCGTGCGGTGCGCACAGCTGGTGCACTGGCTCTCAGCGCGAAATGCCGTCGACGGCGGCGCCCGTTGGTGGCAGCATCGCCGTCATGCGACATTGATCCCCCCGCTCCGCACGCTCGGTCCGCTCGCTGACGCGACGGATCTACGCGCTTGCCCTCGTCGACGAGTTCGTCCCGCTCTACCCGGTGTACGCGCTGCTGTTCTCCGGCGCCGGCCTGAGCGCGGGCGAGATCTCGCTGCTGTTCACGCTGTGGTCGGTCACCACATTCGTCCTGGAGATCCCGTCCGGCGCGCTCGCCGACCGGGTATCCCGGCGGCACCTCCTAGCCGTGGGCGGGCTCCTGCGCGTGGTCGGGTTCGCGCTGTGGCTGGTCTGGCCGACGTTCCTCGGGTTCGCCGCCGGTTTCGTGCTCTGGGGCGCCAACATCGCGCTGGTCTCGGGCACCTGGGACGCGCTGGTCTACGACGAGTTGGCCGCGCTCGACGCCCGTAACCGGTACACCCAGATAGTCGGTCGTACCGAAGTCATCGGCGTCCTCGGTGCGCTCGGCGCCACGGCGGTGGCCGCGCCGCTGGTCGCCGTCGGCGGGTTCCAGGCCGCCGGTTGGACGAGCGTGGCGATCTCCTGTGTCGCCGCCCTGCTGCCGCTCACCCTGCCCGACGGCCGACCAGTCCGGAGCGCCGACGGCACCGGCTTCACCGGCTACCTCCGCACGCTGCGCTCGGGTCTCAGCGAAGCCGTCCACCATCGACCCGTACGCAGGGTGCTGCTGGCGGCGGCGCTGCTGACTGGCTTCGGCGCCGTCGACGAGTACCTGCCGCTCCTCACCGAGAGCATGGGCCTCTCCCCCGCCGTGGTGCCGTTGCTGCTCCTGGCGCCGTCCGTCGCGCTCCCCGTC
>Ga0210378_10000305_pt1 | contig 24431 bp, 19 predicted proteins | sample PLM1_60_b1redo_FD_155465 | JGI IMG/M metagenome (GOLD analysis project Ga0210378, IMG submission 155465) | Groundwater sediment microbial communities from an aquifer in East River, Colorado, USA - PLM1_60_b1 redo | ecosystem: Environmental > Terrestrial > Soil > Riparian zone | place: USA: East...
AGGCTGGCAGGGATCGGGGATGATGTGGCGGCAGGCACGGGCTTCCAATCTGGTCATGAGGCGTTGTCAACCGCATGATCTCGGAATCTCGTGCCTGTTCCATACCGAACCAGCTGGACATTACTAAACGGACATTACGCTACCTTGCCGGGTCCCTGGCCCGGGATGGGACGCCAAACCCCGACCCTGCTGATGGCACATCGTAGATCCGAGTAGACCGAATCAGTCGGCGTCGATGGCCTGTTGCGTGCGGTAGTCGGCCAGCATCTTGGTCAAGGTGACCTGCATGAGTTGGTGGCGACCTGTCATTGAGGGTGTCCGTGATGCTCTTCACCGAGGGTCCGTGGGGCTGCCGGCTGAGGCGGCAGACCAGCACGTTGGCGGGTCGGCGAAGGCCCCACATGTCCGCCGCGGGGAGCATCACGGACACCCTCATTGAGGCTTTCGCGGCCATCTCGTACCCGGATGGACCGCTTGGCCGAGGTCGGAGGTCGAGGAAGACGGGAAGGCCGTGCCGGGCAGCGAGCCAGAGCACCAGCGAGCGGGCCATTCGGCCGTTGCCGTCGGCGAACGGGTGGACGTAGATCAGCTCGCCATGAGCCCAGCCGCACAGCTCGAGCACCTGCGCTTCGCGCTGTTCGGGAGGGGCCTTCGCAGGGATGAACGGATCGAGGGCCGTGATCTTCTCGCGCAGGCGACGCTCGAAGATGCTCATCTTGGCGCGGACCTGCCTTGGCGATTGATCGGAGACTCCGATGAGAGTGGTCGTGGCGCTGGGAGGCAACGCGCTGCTGAAGCGGGGCGAGCCGATGACCGCCGACGTACAGCGTGGCAACGTGAAGACCGCCGCCCGCGCGCTTGCGTCGATGGCCGGCAAGCACCAGCTGGTGCTGTCGCACGGCAACGGACCCCAGGTGGGGTTGCTGGCGCTGCAGGCCGCCGCCTTCGCAGAGGTCGAGGCCTATCCCCTGGACGTGCTCGGCGCGCAGACCGAAGGCATGATCGGGTACATCCTCGAGCAGGAGCTCGGCAACCTGCTGCCCGTCGAGGTGCCGTTCGCGACGATCCTCACGATGGTCGAGGTCGAGCCGTCGGATCCGGCGTTCGGCAACCCGACCAAGTTCGTCGGGCCGGTCTACACCAAGCCGCAGGCCGACCAGCTGGCCAGCCAGAAGGGGTGGGTCTTCAAGCCGGACGGGGATCGCTGGCGGCGGGTGGTCCCCTCGCCCGAACCCCGACGCATCTTCGAGATCCGGCCCATCCGCTGGCTGCTGGACAAGGACGTCGTCGTGATCTGCGCGGGCGGGGGCGGGGTCCCCACGATGTATGCGCCACACGCCGACCGCACCCTGGTCGGCGTCGAGGCCGTGATCGACAAGGACCTTGCCAGCCAGCTGCTGGCCCGGGAGGTCGGGGCGGACCTGTTCGTCATGGCGACCGACGTCGACGGCGTCTACACCGGCTGGGGCACCCCCCAGCAGCGCCGGCTGGAGCGGGTGACGCCGAGCGAGCTGCGCAAGCTGGCGTTCGCCGCCGGGTCGATGGCCCCCAAGGTCGAGGCGGCGGCCCGGTTCGTCGAAGGCACGGGCAAACAGGCCGCGATCGGTGGCCTGGCCGAGATCGAGGCGATCGTGGACGGCAACGCGGGGACCCAGGTGGTCGCCTCGTGATCGCCGTGCCCACGGGAATGCAGGGATGATGAATGCGTTCGGAGCTCACTTCGACGTGGGTCGGCCTGCGCAAGGTGATGGTCCACCGGCCGGAACTCAGCCTCCAGCCCGCCCGTCCCTGCACCTCCATGGTCAGGCTGTCCTCAGCTTCACCAGGCTGCTGCGACACTCAGCGGATCCGTCAGGTGTCTAGGTGGATGAAGCACAGCACCTACAGTCGCCACAGTCAGACGTCTCGACGGTGAAGCAGGTCACACGCGACGATCCCCGCAGCCTGCCGGCGGAGGAACGCCCGGCACGTCGTAGTCGCCTGTCGCGACGCGGGGTCCAGCCTGTGGCGGCGCGGCGTGGTACGGATAGCGGTTGCCGATCGGTGGGCTCAAGCTGCAGCCGTGGAACCTGGCGGCGCAGGACCGTGAGCTGGTGCCGCAGCACCACGAGCTCCAGCTCCTTGGCAGCATCACCGCGCGCGAGCAGCACGAGCGCCTGGATCAACGGCAGAGCGTCAGGGAGGCGAGCTTGGACAGCACTCGGGATGGCCTCCCGACCAAGGCAGCAGGGGCGCCACCATACCCAGCCGCGGACGCGAACCGGCAGCTCACAGCCCACGCCCGACTTTGCGCACCCTTCAGGGTCGGCCGGAATACGCTAGAAACATGCCGTAGCGCTGGTCAGCGGCCCGATCTCAAGGGATTAGCGGGACCCCTCCCGATGCCGCTGGCGTGACTCTCCGTTCCGAGTTCCGAGGCCCACGGGCCGACACGGAGGCTGATCCCACCGAAGCTATTCTGTTTTGACGATGAACGTCGCGCGAGACGCGTTCGCCGCTCACCAGCCGCACAGCGAACCGGAGCCGGAGCGAATCCGCTCGGTCAATCGACGCCAGCCCGCTTGCTACGCATGGCTAGTATGTCGTCGATGCTAAGCGAAGCCGGATCGGCCGGGTCCGATCCGGATGACGAAGGGGTTCTCCATGCCCGAACCGTTGTCGATAGCGGTCGCGACGATCCTGGCCACCAAGGCTGCCGAGAGCGCCGGCGGGGAGGTCGGCAAGGGCGTGGCTGAGCTGGTGCGACGGCTCGCCGATGTGGTACGGCGCAAGTTCTCCGGCGACGAGAAGGCCAGCCGTAAGCTGGTTGAGGCAGAGGAGCATCCCGACGATCCCGACCGGCGAGCCGCGCTATCGCAGGCTATCGCCCGGCATGCGCAGGTCGACGGCGACTTTCGCGCGTGCCTGATCGAGTTGCTGGCCCGTGCCCAGCGGGATCCGGACACCTCGTCGTTCGTCACCACGGTCCTGCCCGGCGGTACAGTCGGCAAAGTGACGAACATCGGCGAGATCCATGGCAGCGTGAGCTTCTGACCGGCGGTATGCACCATGGGGCCGCATCGGGACTCCGGCGAGCAGGCCTGGCCGGTGCTGCAGGCGGCCCTGGTCACCGACGATGACGGCCGGCGGGTGCTCGCCGCGCTGGTCAGAGATCCTGATCGCGGTGCCGACGAGTTGCGCTCCTGGCTAGTCTCTCGGGGCGACCGAATCATCACAAACGTCCACGGTGGACACGTCGAGCAGCTGGTCAACATAGCCAAGGTTGAGGCCCTGACCATCACGGCCCCCCCGCCCGCCCCGGTGGTGCCTCGGCAGTTGCCGGCGGGCATCGACGACTTCGTGGGCCGCGAGACGATCGCCGCCGAGCTGGAGCGGATGCTGCTCGGCCCCGCGGACGCCCGACGGCTAGTGCAGATCAGCGGACCGGCCGGCATCGGCAAGACCACGCTGGCAGTACGGGTGGCTAACCGGGTCGCCGATCGCTTTCCCGACGGCCAGCTCTACGTCGACCTGCGCGGCGGCGGGTTGCCGCGTACCGCCGCGGTGGTGCTCGGCGAGTTTCTACGCGCGCTTGGCGTGGACGACCGGCTTATCCCGGCCGAGATCGGCGAGCGGGAGGCGTTGCTGCGTACCCGCACCCGCGAGCGCGCGCTGCTGTTCGTCCTGGACAACGCGCTGGACGAGGGGCAGGTCCGGCCGCTGCTGCCCGGGTCGGGCGCCTCCGCGGTGCTCATCACGGCCCGACGTCGGCTGGTCAGCCTGGAGGGGGTACGGATCGTGGCGGTACCGCTGCTGTCGCCGGCCGAGTCGTACCGGCTGGCCGCTTACATCGTGGGCGACGCCCGGGCTGACGGGGAGCGCGCCAGCATCGAGGAGCTAGCCCGGCTGTCGGGATACCTGCCGCTGGCGCTGCGCATCGCCGCCACCCGCCTGGCAGCCCGGCCCGGACGTCCCATAGCGTGGTTGGTACGTCGCCTGGGTGACAAGCATCGTATCCTCGAGGAGCTGCATGTGGGTGATCGCGACATTCGCGCCAGCTTCGCGCTGAGCTACGTCGACCGCAGCGAGTCGCAGAAGCGCGCGTTTCGCGTGCTCAGCGCGCTCGACGCGCCGGACTTGGCGGCCTGGACCATGGCCGGGCTACTCGGCATCGCGGTGCCCGAGGCTGAGAGCGACCTGGAGGCGCTGGTCGACAACGAACTCGTTGAGGACGCCGGCACGGACGCGGCGGGGCATGCACGATACAGGCTGCACGATCTACTGCGCGCATTCGGGCGGGAGGCAGCAGCCGATGAGCTGCCCTCTGTGCTCGACGACGCCTGCGCCTGGTACGCCGAGCTGTGTCAGCGGGCAACCGAGGAGGTCAGCCCGGGCGGGTACCACCAGGCCATCCCCCGCGCGGCTGGGGCGGTGGACCGGCCAGCCGACGCAATCGAGGCCGCGTTCGTCGGCGGTCCGCTGACTTGGTTCGAGGCCGAACGTCTCGCTCTGCTGGCCACGTTGTACCAGGCCGATATCGCGGGCTGCCGCGCCGTGTGCTGGCGGCTGGCCAACAGCCTGCCCGACTTCATGGAGCTGCACGGCGACATGGTCCAGTGGCAGCGGGTGGCCAGGATCGGGGTGGCCGCGGCGACTGCAGACGGCCAGCCCGAGGCCGAGGCGTACGCCCGGCGCAGCCTGGGCATCGCGCTGCTGTACTCGCAGGACCTGACGCACGCCGCTGACGCGCTGCACGCCGCCCTTAACTTGTTCACGGCGGTCGGCTCGGGCAAGCAGCGCGCAATCACGCTGCGCAGCCTGGGCGAAGCGCTCACCGTGCCAGACAGCGTGCCCGCCGCGACCGGATACTTCGCCGAGGCTCAGTCGATCTTCGACGCGCTAGACGAGCCTGAGTGGCAGGCGTGGACTCGGTGGAGCGCGGCGATCGCCCAATCCGTGGGCGACGACGACGTCGCCGCGATCGAGCATCTGCGGGACTGCCTGGCGATGTTCGAGCGGTTGGACCACGTGCGAGGCATCGCGGTCGCGGTGCGCAGCCTGGCCGAGATTCACCGCCGGCGCGGCGAGACAGACCTCGCGCTCGCCGAGCTGGAGCGTTGCCTGCCGCTGTTCCACGCCGTACACGACCGGCTGGGTGAGGCACTCGCCTGGCGCTCGCTCAGCGACCTGTACGCGGCGCAGGGCCGGCCGGACGACAGTGAACGGGCCCAGGCGCTGGCCGAGCCGGTGCTTAGTGAGATCGTTGACACGGCGGTGTTCCGGTAGTGTCAGATAACCACAGGCGAAGGGCCGGGTCGAGCGGCAGGTGGAGCTGGTCAGAAGCCATGTGCTGGACGGCCGCGAGTTCGCCTCGCTCGCCGAGATGGACGCCGCCCTGGCTGCATGGCTGCCTGCCCGCCGATCGCAGGTCCACCGGGCCCACGGGGAGGTGATATCGGTCCGGGCCGAGCGCGACCGGGCCGCCCTGCATCCCCTGCCCGAACACCCCTACGTCGTCTGCGACCGGCACACCCGCCGAGTCGGCACCGACGCGCTGATCTCGTTTGAGGCCAGCCACTACTCGGTGGCGTGGACGGCGGTCCGACCCGGCGCCAGCGTCTGGCTGCGGGTCACCCCTGCCGAGGTGGCGATCTTCTCGCTCGGCCGCCAGCAGCGGCTGCTCGCCACCCACCTACGCGCCGCGAGGCGGGGCAGCTGGGTGGTCGACCAGGCGCACTGGGAAGGCCTCCCGGACCGCGCCGATGCCTAGCCGCTGCCGCCCTGCACAGGCGACTGCGAGCTCGCCCCGGCGCCTGCGTTCGGGGCCTGGTCAGCTTGAGCTGCCCGGCATCGCCGGCTGGGTCAGCTCGCCAGCGGCCAGGGTGCCGGTCGCCCAGCGGCCGCTGGCCGCCTACGACCAGGCCATGGAGGTGCCGTCGTGAGCGAGCTGGTCGCCACCCGGGTCGGTGAGCATGCCGAGCGGTTGCGGCTTGCCCACCTCACCGAGAACCTGGACGCGCTGGTCACCCGGGCTGAACAGGCCACCATGGGGTACCTGGACTTCCTCGACCTGGTCCTCGAGGACCAGGTCGGCGTCCGCGAGGGCCGCCGGTTCCGCAACGCCCTCAAGCTGTCGGGGCTGCCGCACCACAAGGGCCTGGACGCCTTCGACTTCGCCTTCCAGCCCGACCCCGACGCCCGCAAGGTCCGCGACCTGGCCGCGCTGGAGTTCGTCGAGCGCAAGGCAAACGTCTGCTTCCTCGCCCCCGCCCGGGGTCGGCACGGCCATGCTGGCGGTCGGCCTGGCGATCGCCGCCTGCCAGGCCGGCTACTCGGTCTCCTGCACCACCCTCGACGACCTCGTGCGCAACCTCAAGGAGGCCGAGGCGTCGAGTCGGTTCGCCAAGAAGCCGCAGACCTCCCGCAAGCCCGCCGTCCCTGGTCGTCGACGAGGTCGGCTACCTGCCGCTTGAAGGGTGCGCAAACGCGTTCATGCAGCTCGCCGGTACTCGTACTCGTACTCGTACTCGTGCAGGAGACCGCCAAGCAGGTCGCGTCGGTGCACCCTGCCTTGCTGATCGTTGCCGACGATGGCCAGTCCGGCGGCTGGGTCTGGTGCCTCGAGCTGGAGCGCCCGGTGCGGCCGATGGGCGTTGTCGTGGGCGACGTAGACGCGCAGGACCTGCTCGAGGTGGCCTCGCCCGACGATCAGGAGCCAGTCCAGGCACTCGGCGCGGACGGTGCGCACCCAGCGCTCCGCGTACGCATTCGCCCGGGGTGCCTGCAGCGGCGTCCGCAGCACCGTGGCGCCCTCCGACCGGAACACCTCGTCCAAGCCGCGACCGAACGTGGCGTCCCGATCGTGGACAAGGAACCGCAGCTGCCGCCCTCGCTCTCCGAGCACCAGTAGGAGGTTGCGGGCCTGCTGGGTGGCCCAGGCGCCGTTGGGGTTGGCGGTCACGCCGGCAAGGTGGACTCGGCGGGTGCCGAGTTCGATGAAGAACAGCACGTACAGTCGCTTGAGCCAGACCGTGTCGACGGTGAGGAAGTCACAGGCCATGATCCCGGCGGCCTGCTGGCGCAGGAACGCCCGCCAAGTCGTGGCATTCCGCCGCGGTGCGGGATCGAGGCCGTGACGCTGCAGCGTCGTGCGGATCGCGGTGGCCGAGACCCGCACGCCGAGGCGCAACAGCTCGCCTTGGATGCGCTGGTAGCCCCAGCGCGGGTTCTCCCTGGCCAGGCGGATGATCAGCTGCTGGACGTCGTGGTCGAGCGCTGGTCGGCCGGTGTGGCGGTGCGGGGAGGTCCACGCGCCGGCGACCAGCCGGCGGTGCCAGCGCAGCAACGTCTCGGGCTTCACGAGGAAGCACGACAGCGGGCTCGGGGGAGCGCGCGGCTGACGGCGGCGAGCAGGGCGCGGTCGGCAGGCTCGAGCCTCGGCCGTGGGAGCTGGCGACGCAGCACGGTGAGCTGGTGGCGCAAGACGAGGATCTCCAGGTCCTTGGCCGCATCGCCGCGGGCGAGCAGGACGAGCAGCTGGATGGAACGACACAGCGTCAGGTAGGCGAGTTTGGACAGCACCCAGGATCGCCTCCCGGTCAGGCGGCAGGGGTGCCACCATACCGAGCCACAGGCCTGCGACTCCGCAGCTCAAAGGCCACATCCGACTTTGCGCACCCTTCAGCCGGGGTTCGCCCCCCTTGTGCCCATGCGTTGCCGGTGCCGGGTGGGACCGGTAACGCATGGGCACAGCCGCATCCTGCAGGAATCGACCGTGAGCTCGCCCTGTTAGGTGGGTTTGTGGTCGAGGAGCCGCGCTGGCGGGCCCTTGCGCAGCGCGTCCGGGCGCTGGGGTTCGCCGGCCTGCCTGCCTACCTGGCCGCCCGCTACCAGGATGGGTGCAGCCTGGCCGAGGTGGCCGCCGAGCTGGGCACCAGCACGTGGACGGTCGCGGTCGCGATGAACGCCTGCGGGGTGGCCCGCGAGCCGGCACCTGAGGCCAGGGGGCGGTCCCGCCGGGCACGAATCGACCGGCACCTGGCCGCCAGGGTGGCCGCGCTGGGGTTCGCCGACGTGGGCGCCTGGCTGGCAGACCGGCACGCCCGCCGCGGCTGGTCGATCCCGCGGCTGGCGGGGGAGCTGGGGGTGGGGCGGCGGGTGGTCACCCGGGTGCTGGCCGAGCGGCAGGTGACCCGGACCGGGTGACGGCGGGGGAGGTGCGGGGGTCGCGCGCGCCCGGTCGGCCGGGCCGGTGCCCTGATGGGGAAGTGATGGAGCCGCTGCGCAGGGTGTCCAACCGAGCTGGGGCGATGGACTCGCAAGCGCCAGATCCCTAGACACGCAACGGCTGTCCCCGCCCGTCCTCCTCTTCCCTTCGCTTCCCCGTTGACCCTGGTCAATGGCTATGTCGCTGGTTCGAGTCGGGCAGCTGTCCCCGCCCGTCACCTGCGGCATGGTGGCAGTGTGGTCGCAGTTTCGGGCCGTCGACGCCAGACACGGCGTCTGGCGACAGACCTTCCTGACCGCGGTCTTGCGATGAGAGCACCAGCTTCTCGAGCTGGTGCACAACCGCTACCCCAATCGAGGATCATGGCGAGGCTACCCGGTGGGCCCGTCCAGGCCGAGCGCGGCGCGGACCTCGTCGGGTGTGCGCCCGGGGACCACCACCAGCTTCTCGCGACCACGCGCTCCCGCCGCCACGCGCAGCGCCCGCGCGCGCAGGCCGAGCCGGCCGGCGAGGAAGGCGAGCAGCGCCGCGTTCGCCTTCCCCTCGACCGCGGGCGCGGCGACCCGGACCCGCAGCGCGCCACCGGCGAGCCCGGCCAGGCGGCTGGAGGCCGCCCCAGGCACGACCCGCACGACCAGCGCCGCGCCCTCGGGGTGTGCCCGCACGACCTGACCGCTCGGGTCGTCTCCTGTCACCTGCGTGTTGTCTCCCGATGTGGGCCGGCGGGCGGGGAGCCCCCGGGGGCCTCCGCAGAGGGGCAGTAGCAGCGCCACGGTAGCAACCCGAGCATCGATGCGACTCCGCAGTTCACAGCCCCTGTCTGAATATTCGCACCCCACGGGCCGGCTCAGAGCGCCTCACTTCGCCGTCTCTGGAGCGGAGCGAGCAGGGAAAGCGCTGGACAGCACGGCGGTTCCCCCAACTCGCTCGCACGCAGATGGTGAGAGCACCAGATTCTCCGTCTGGTGACCCTTGCCTCCCGGCGGCGATTTGGAGGTGGAGCGCCAGATGCAAGATCTGATGGGTCAACACCGGCCGGTTGCGGCGCCCTCACCCGCGAGCATCGCGCGCTCAGTGACGACGGGTAGCCGCGTGTCGCCCAGGCACCCGGATCATATGCCCCAGACTGCCATGGGCGCTCGCCGCCGGCGACGTTCAGGCACATCGTGCGCTGGCGGCCATCGGCTGCCACACTGGCACCGACGGCGCGGGACTCTTGCAGGAGGTGGCAGCATGAGTGTGGCAGCCGAATACCGCGGTCCCGACCTGCCCGAGCGGGCTGAGCAGGTGCGCGCCGCACTGGAGGGTGAGGACCGGGCGCGGTTCGACGCTGAGCTGGACCAGGCGCTGGAGGCCGCCCGGCAGACCCACGATCTCAAGCCGCTCGGCCATGTGGTCGAGGCGTGGTGGCGGCTGGTGCTGCTGCGCCGCCACGGCGGCAGCGCGTGGGCGCAGACCGAGGCGCAGCTGCGCGCCGGTTCGTCGCCGCCAGCCGAGCACGCGCCGTTGGAGGCGGAGGAGTTCATCGCCCGCCAGCTCGGCTGAGGTGACCCGCTACCGTCTTACCCAGGCGTCCGGCTTCTCGCTCCTGGTCGCCCAACTCCCCGAGGATGTGCGCAAAGCGCTGGCCGACACCTACCGGGTGCTCGCGCAGGGACCGCTGCCCGGGCAATCATTGCTGGCGGTGGAGCCGTTGCCCGGCACGGTCGCAGGCAACACTTACACGGTCCCGTTCGGTGGTGCCGGGTTCCTGGTCTACACCGTGGACGAGCGGGCACGCGTGATCGAGCTGGTCGGCATGATCTGGCTCGGCTTCCAGTAGGCGACCCTCGCTGTCGATCCCGCGCTTGCTGGCCCTTGAGCTCGCAAGGGCGAAGGCGCCGTCTGGCCTGGTCGCCAGGCCATGACGACACGCCCGAGCATTTGGTGCTCTGGGACAACCACCCAACGCCGACCGCTCCGCCACCAGCAGACCGCCGGCATGCTGGCCCTACATATCGATGGTCGGTGTGGACAAGGACGGCGACGCATACCGACCCTCGCGGCCGGGGCCTGCGTAGTAGGGGGTTAGGGCTCAGCGGTGAATTACTCATCCGTGTAGTCTCCGGGCGTGGAGGTGACCGAGGAGGCGCTGGCGGCGATGTTCGCGGTGCTGTCGCCGCACTTGGATGAGCGGCAGCGGCGCCTGCTGGCCGGCGCGCAGGCACGGGCGCTGGGCCGCGGCGGGATCGCGATGGTCGCTCGCGCGTCGGGCATGGCCCGTTCCACGGTCCGCATCGGGGCCAACGAGATCGACCACGGTCCCGAGCTGACCCGGCGGGCCCGCCGCCCAGGCGCAGGACGCCCCAAGGCGACCGACCGTGACCCGGGGCTGCTTGCGGCCCTGGACGGGCTGGTGGAGCCGGCCGCCCGGGGCGACCCCGAGTCGCCGTTGCGGTGGACGTGCACGTCGACCCACAACCTCGCCGACGAGCTGGGCGCGCAGGGGCACCCGGTCAGCGCCCGTACCGTGGCGGAGCTGCTGGCAGGGATGGACTACTCGTTGCAGGCCACCGCCAAGCAGGTCGAGGGCGCCCAGCATCCCGACCGCGACGGTCAGTTCCGCTACCTCAACGAGCAAGCCCGCCAGCATCTCGCCGACAGCCAGCCGGTCATCAGCGTCGACACCAAGAAGAAGGAGGTCGTCGGCAACCTGGCCAACACCGGCCGCGAGTGGCAGCCCAAGGGGTCGCCGGTGCGGGTGGAGGTGCACGACTTCCCCGACCCTGCGGTCGGCAAGGCGATCCCCTACGGGGTCTACGACCTGGGCGCTGACCAGGGTTGGGTGAGCGTGGGCGACGACCACGACACCGCCGCGTTCGCGGTGGCGACCATCCGCCGCTGGTGGGAGCTGGTCGGCAAGCAGGCCTATCCCCAGGCGGCCAGGCTGCTGGTCACCGCGGATGCGGGCGGCTCCAACGGCTACCGCAGCCGGCTGTGGAAGGTGGAGCTCGGCAAGCTTGCCGCCGAGACCGGCCTTGCGGTCACGGTGTGCCACGTCCCGCCGGGGACGTCGAAGTGGAACCGGATCGAGCATCGGCTGTTCTCCCAGATCTCGATGAACTGGCGGGGTCGCCCGCTGGTGAGCCACGAGGTGGTCGTGGATCTGATCGGTGCCACCACGACCCGGACGGGCCTGCGGGTCCGCGCCGAGCTTGACCGTGGTCGCTATCCGACCGGGGTCAAGGTCACCGACGCGGAGTTGGCTGCTGTGCCGCTTGGCCGGCATGCCTGGCACGGTGAGTGGAACTACACCATCACAAGCGCCACCCGGCCAACGGCTGCGTAATTCCTGCGCGAGCCCTAACTTCTGCGGTGACTCCGGCCCATCAAGTGACTCGAGCGATGAGGAGTAGACGGCAAACCTCCTGGTCAGAGCGCGCCGCGAGGGATTCGAACCCCCAACCGCCAGATCCGTAGTCATGGCGCACCCGTCCCCGCGTGTCCTTCACATCCCTTCGCGTCCCTGTTTCTCCTGGTCAACGCCTATGTCGGTGATGCGAGTCGGGCATCCATCCCCGCCCGTCACTTGCGGCTTGGTCGCAATGTGGTCGCAGTTTCAGGCCATGGGTGGCAGACACGGCGTCTGGCGGCAGACCCTTCCCGACCGCGGTCTTGCGACGAGCACCAGATTTCCGTCTGGTGCTCTACGTTGGGAACGGACGAGAACCAGCCGCCCGCGTCGCTGAAGGGCAGGTCAAGCAGACCGTCCGAGGCCAGGTTCGTGTCGGGTGCTCGGTCTCGGGTCGCCCTCGCGGTTTGTAGGGTTCTACGAAGAAGCTGGCTTCCAGCCTCAGCGCTGACGGCCGACTCCAGCTGCTGACATCCCGGTTTGCTGTAGTGGTGAACCCGCTGAGCTGATTGACTGCCACCAGTAACCTCGACTGCTTCCTCGACCAGCTGACCGCGCCGCAGACGCGAGGCTCGCGCGGTCAGCCGCAGGACACAACCGATGGATGCACCAGAGCTGCCATTGTGCCTGGAGCGGTCAGACCGTAGGCTTGCGGCATCACTGGAGCCTCGACCGGAGCGGAGGATGGACAGCACAACCTGCTGCGGCTGCTGGCACCGACCGCGGGCCTCGGTTTCGATGCGCTTCGCCAGCCTTGCCGCACGGGACCACTTCGAGCCGATCGCCTGGCGGAATGCCGCGCTGCAACCATCACCAGGCCAAGCACGATGGTATGAGCTCGACGTCACCACGCTCGGCCCGCCCGACGGCGACTACGAGTACGAATACGTCCTCGACGGACGGTCGGACGAGCCGGTCGCGGATCCATACGCCACCGCCATCACCCGATTCGGGGGCTATCGCGGTGTCTTCGCCATCAGCGGCGGGCAGCGTGTCAGCCCGGTCGCAAGCGCTCCCAGGTCGCCATCGTCGACCGGGCCGGTCACAGCCAGCGCAACCACAACCTCCCAACGACCCGGCCGAGCTCCAACCGCTCCTTGGCCCGCTGCCGGCCGGCACCCCGGTGGCGTTGGCGACCGCCTCCGGGTGGGCTGGCTGGTCGACCTGCCAGGCGACCTCGGGCTCGAGCCGCACCTGGCCCATCCCGCTCGCTGCACGCAGGTCGCCGCTGCCCGGCTGCAGGAACGACAAGGTCGACGCCGAGACGCCGGCGCAGCCGGGTGCGCGCCGACCCGCCGCCCCAGGCCCCGGTCGCGCCCCAGCCGGTCGGGGACCTGCGTGGGCTGCCCGGGCCACCGCGCCAGCCTGGCGCGGCCGACCACCAGCTTGCAGCAACCGGGTCCACGCGGTCCTGGCCCGACCGCGGCATCGGGGTGGAGCAGCGGCGGTGGAGCCAGGCCGGGCGGGCGTGGCTGGCGGCGCTGGACCTGCCCCCAACCCAGCGCGCGATCGTCGCTGCCGGCTGCGGGCTGCCAGACACCCTTGCCGGGCCGGTCGGCCGGCCAGGGCGCGCGATCGGCACGCCCGCCAGGCCCGACCCACGCGTGGCGGCGCTGATCGCCCTGCCCGGGGTCGGGCGGCGCACCGCGATGCTGCTGGTCGCTCAAGCTCGGCGACATCGGCCGCTTCCCAACCGCGCGGAGGTTGTGCGCCTGGGCGGGGTCGACCCCGGCGGTGCGCACCCTGCGACCGCACCGTCCGCCACGGCCAGCCCACCACGCAGGGCTCCCCATGAGGCGCTGGGTGGCCCAGGAGCCCCGCGCAGCGGGCCAGGCGCCAGCCGCCGTTCGCCGGCTTCTCTGCCCGCTGCGAGTGCTGAGGATCACGGGAAACTCCCCAGACTCGATCGCTGAATCTCCCCACCCTTGAGCACCCAGGTGGGCCGTTGGAGGTCCAGCAATGGGAGTGGGACTCCCCCGATGCTGACGGTGTCCAAGCCCGCAGCCGAAGGAGTCCCGGTCCATGCTCACATGGGGAGACGACGTGGAGGTGCATGCACTACGTGAGCGGGGGTGGTCGATCGCGGCCATCGCCCGTCATCTGGGCCGCGACCCCAAGACGATCCGTGCCTACGTGCGGGGTGAGCGCACCCCCGGCCGGCGCCGCTCGGCACCCGACCCGCTGGGGCCGTTCGTGGCCTACCTGGCCGCCCGGTTCGCCGACGACCCCCACATCTGGGCCAGCGCCCTGTATGAGGAGGTCACCCGGCTCGGCTACGGGCTGAGCGATGTGAGCTTCGCCCGCCACTCCGCGGGCGTGGCCTGGGTCCGCACTGCGAGGCCTGCACGGGCGTGCGGGGCCGGGCCACGATCCAGATCGCCCACCCACCAGGCGCCGAACACCAGTGGGACTGGTTCGAGCGCCGCCAGGCCCCCTGGGGCGGGACCGCGTACGTGCTGCTTGGCACCCTGCCCCACTCAGGGCGGGTCCGCGGGGTGCTCGCCGACGCCTTGGACCAGCCCCACCTGGTCGAGGCGATCGACGGGGTGCTGCGCCGCTTGGGGGGCACCGCCAGGGTGTGGCGGACCGACCGGCTGGCCACGGTGGTCGTGCCCGGCACCCGCCAGGTGCAGCCCAGCTTCGCTCCGGTCGCCCGCCACGACGGCGTGGCCGTGGAGCCGTGCCCGCCGCGGCGGGGCAACCGCAAGGGGTCGGTGGAGAGCGCGGTCTGGTTTGTGTGCGGGCGCTGGTGGCAGACGATGACCGCGACCACCATGGCCGCGGCGCAGGGGTCGCTGGACCGGTTCTGCACAAGCGTCGGCGATGCGCGGCCCCGGCCGCCAGCCCGGCTCGGCGATGCCGCGGGCAGGCGCCACCCGACCGTGGGTGAGCTGGCCGACGCCGAGCCGCTGCTCGCCCTGCCCGCCGCCCCCGACCCGGCCACGGTCGAGGTCGCACGGCTGGTCGGCGCTGACGCCACCGTCGCGTTCCGGGGCAACCGCTACTCGGTCCCGCCGGGCCTGTCCGGCACCGAGCTGACCCTTCGCCACCGGCTCGGCACGGCCACCGTCGAGGTGCATGCACCGTCGGGGACGGTGCTGGCAAGCCACCGCCTGGCCGTGGCCGGCGCCGGCATGATCGTGCGCACCGGTGCGCACCGGGCCGCGCTGGAAGGGTGGTGCTCGGCGCGTTCACCACCGACCGGCCGTGCGACCGCAAAGCCAACCACCCGCCCGGCCCGGCCGCACTGGCCGCTGCGGCCCGGCTGCTGGGCGATGAGGGTCGTGCGGTCACCGTCGACCTGGGTCGCTACGCCGAGCTCACCGAGGGTGCCCGGTGAGCGCCCCCAACCAGGCGTCGGTCTACCAGCAGCTCCGCGGCCACCTCGCCGCGCTGCGGCTGACCGCTGCCGCCGAGGCACTCCCCGCCCAGCTCGAGCAGGCGACCGCCGAGCCCACCGGCCACACCGCGTTCCTGGAGCGGCTGCTCGCGGTCGAGGTCGCCGCCGCCGAGACCCGCCGGCAGGCGTCGCTGGCCCGGTTTGCGTGCCTGCCCGCCCCCTGGCGGATCAGCGACTTCGACTTCGACGCCCAGCCCAGCGTGGACCCCAAGCTGGTGGCCGAGCTCGCCACCCTGCAGTTCGTCAAAGACAACGGCAACGTGCTGCTGATCGGCCCACCCGGGGTCGGCAAGACGATGCTCGCGGTCTCCCTGGGCCACGCCGCGGTCGACGCCGGCATGCGCACCTACTACACCACCGCCGCCGAGCTGGCCGCCAGCTGCCACAAGATGCGCGGCCGCAACGGCACCTGGCACCGCTACTACTACTGCCGCAACCACGACCCGCTGCGCGCCGGCGGCGAGCACCACCGCTGTCCCGAGCGCAACATCCGCGCCGACGAGCTCGACACCTTCGTGTTCGACCAGGTCCGCGCCGCGCTGCTACGCCCCGAGATCCTGCTCACCGGCCAGGCTGCCGTCGCCGCCCGCCAGCCCACCCCCAACGACGAGCTGCTCGCCGCCCAGCTCGCCCGCCTGCAGCGCAAGCTCGACGCCGCCCAGAGTGAACGCCGCCGGCTGGTCGACCTCTACCAGGCCGGGCTGCTTGCGCTCACCGAGGTCGGGCGGCGGGCCGCCGAGGTCGACGCCCGCCGCCGGCAGTTCGCCGACCAGCAGGCCCGTCTTACCGCCGAACGAGTCAAGCTGGCCGAAGGCAACCTGCTCCGCCAGCGCCTGACCGGCTTCGCCGAGCGCGTCACCCAGGCGTTCGACGGCCTCGACTTCGACCAGCGCCAGCGCCTGCTCCGCCTGGTCATCGAACACGTCCGCGTCACCGGCCGGCACGTCGACATCCGCCTTCGTATCCCACTCGACCAACCCCCAGACGACCACCCACCCGCGCGCCACCCAGCCGGGCCGACCCCACCGTCAACCGATATGCGCTTGCGTTCCCTTGGTGCTGTCCAACGGCGACAGCCACCGGCTCGCCGAGGCCCTGGCCGGCAAGGGGGTGGTGCCACTGACCTAACCTCACCCCCAGACCCGACGGCCACCCACCTGGATTTCTCATGGCCATGAGCCAGGAGATCTCCCCTGGCCACCTACCGGGAAGTCCTGATGACCATTGACAACTCATCGCCCCCATCGGGCGCTCGAGTTGGAGCCACCGGAGCCAGCCGCCTCTTTAACCCTCGTCACCAACCAGCGGACCCGGGTGCACCGACGTGACCGGCTCGGCGGTCTCCTACATGAATACACCCGACACGCTGCATGAACGCATTTTCGTACCCTACGGGCAGTCTTGCCCGGATGACTATTTCATCGGATCCTCAGGGTCGATCTCATCCTCGATGTCGATCGTGCGCCGGTACTGCGGGTGGTTCTTGTCCATCTGGATGGCAAGGTGCACGGGTGCCGGGTAGCTGGTGCGGCCCTCCCAGAACAGAGCGTGATGGCACAGACGGGCGGCGGCCACGGCGTAGCGAAGCGGGTCGCCGTCGCAGTGGGCGACGAAGATCTCGGTGGCGGTGTGGGCGTACCAGGTCTTGCGCTGTTCAGCGCCGCTGGAGCTCCACCGGCTGTACTTGCTCCCAGCCCGGCTGTGGAGTTTTGCGCCGTCGAACTGCCGGGGCACGTTGGACAGGATCCAGGTCGCTCTGGCTCCGTCGAGCTGGTAGAGCCCACGGGTGGTCTTGGTGACCTCGACAACCTCCCTTCCGCCGGCGAGCTTGGTCCGAGTCATCTGCACCGGCCTGGGAATGTCGTCCGACCCGGAGGTGACCCGCACGATGGCGCGCGGTCGGTTGCCGCAGAGCTGACTTAGTCCTGGAAGCGGGACGCGTCCTTGGAACAACCCCGCGTCGTCCAGTTCGCATTCGAGGTTCTTGTTGGCCAACCGCGGCCACAGCGAGCGGACGCTGTCGCCGGAGACGAACAAGACGTAGCCGTTGGTTGCGTGGAGTTCGTGCTTGAGCTGCCCGAGCGCGATATCGACGCTCTTGGCGAACGCGGCGTCCTGGCGCTTGCCTACGGGGAGGTCGTTGGCTCGGAATGCGAGGTTGGCGGGGGTGTAGTCCTGCCAGCCGGTCGCCCCGCCGCCGGGGTGCGACTGGACCACGTAGGCCTTGACCCGCCAGTACTCACCGTCGGGTACGAGCGCCGCCAGCGACCAGCTGAGCAATTGTTGTCTGCCTGGCTTGTAGCGCTCTCCGCGCTGCTGGCGGACATGCAGGCCGACATAGGCCAGCGGCTCGGTGATGCCGTGCTGGCCATGCGCCAGGGCTCGACCGAGGCGCGGGTGCACCAGGCCGCCCACGCGCAGCAGATCGGCGATGGCGTAGTGGCCGGCATGGTCGCGCTCGAGCTGCTCGGACAAGCGCTCAAGCGGATCGGCCGGCGCAGAGGCCTCCACGACCTCGCTCGTAGTGGGGTCGCCGTCGACGTCGTCGCGGTGCTCATCGTCTGTGGTGCTGATGCTGTCGGGGCCGGTGACCAGGAACTGGGCTGCGACCTTGCGCCGTGCCAAGAGCGAGTTGACGGGATGTTTGGCGTCGGCGACGTCGGGGCTGATCACGCCGCTGCCCTTGCGGCGGGACAGTCTGCGCAGCCGGGCCCATTCCTTCTCGTCGTACTCGGTCTCACACAGGGCCAGTACTCGAGTCCCGTCGGGTACGTCCAGACCGATGAGGTCATCGGCCAACCCCGCTCGCTTGTCGTGGTCTCCGTGCGTCAGCAGCTCCACCGCTGGCTGCACGAGGACCTCGACCCGGTCGGCGAGCGGAACGGCCTTGCCGTCGGTCATGCCTTCCTCTGCCAAGTCGGGGCGTGCGAAGTGGTAGGCGAGGAGGCGCTGGAGGCGTCCGCGGGTGTGCTCGCGGCGGTAGAGGACGAGGATCCGCAGCTTGTGGCAGCCGGCGGCGGTGATGATGGCCGGGAGCTCATCTGGATGCAGGAGCTCGGTGTCGCGTCCCCGATCGAGCATGCGACGATCGGCCTCGGAGAACTGGTGGCCGGCGACGTTGTGCGCCGTCACAGGCGGGATAGCGAGCGTCGTCGCGACGTGGGCGCTGAGTTCCCGGATCAGGTGCATTCCCACGCCACGCCCCACGGGAAACCGCACCGACCTGGGTACCAGTGCCCGCAGGGGGCTGCGCTTGTCGGTCAGGTCGAAGTCGCTGGCAACGATCGGCTGCTGCCCCTTGAGCTGTGCCCAGACCTTGAGCGCGATGCGGGAGGAGTACTCAAGGGTGCGGCTTTCCAGCCTGACGGCCAGCAGCGGCGCGTTAGGGTCGTTCTGCTCCAGCCACGCGCTGCCGGCAAAGTTCGGCCATCGGGTGAACCGCGAGACCTGGGGGTCGAGCACCACCACCGGGGAGCTGATCCAGGGCAGGGTCTTCATCCGCAACTGGATCCGCAGGGTCGCATACGACGGCGCAGCTGTGGGCTTCCAGCGTCCTTCCCACAGCAGTGGGGGATCCCAGGCCATCAGGTCGCCGCTGGTGTCGGAGCGCAGCCGCACGGCTCGGCCGTCGACCACCCAGGGAGGGGCCGCATGCGCGATGCGTTGGGCGACTTCCCAGGTCGCCGCGTCGAACACCCAGGACGGGGCGTCGGGTTGGGTTCCCTGGAAGGTGAGGTAGTCGGCCAGCGTGACAGCCTTGGGTCGCACGTTGCTGATCGTGTCCGCCAGCTTGCTGGCAAACGAGAAGCGGATGTCGCCGTCGGGGACCTTCATCAGTACCTGATGCCAGACCGTCACCGCGTCGTGGATGTCGGCGGCCTTGAGCGGCTTTCGGGTGATCATGCGGGAGGGTGAGGCGTTCTTGCGGCCGGGGTCGAAGTTGAGGCTGGTTCTGCCGATTGCCCGAAGGGCTGTGGCCAGGCCGGAGTACGGGAGGTTGCCTTGCGATCCAGTGGCGTCGCGGTAGCCCACAAGGATCTCCTCCCAGACCTCGCGGATCTTGTCTGGGAACTCATAGACGTGCACCTCACCGAGCAGGTCAGGGGTGAGGGGATAGGCCAGAAGGGTCAGCGTGTCGGGTCCGGTGGTCACTGGTTCTCCTGAAGGGATCGGGTCGGGTGGATGCCGGCGAATTCCAGCCAGGAGCCCAGTGTCGAGCCGTAGATGCGGCGCAACGCGTTCTGCTGGTCGGCGGTCAGGTTGTCGTAGTAGAAGCGCAGGAGGCTTGGAAGGTCGCTGCCGAGCGTGGCGTCGTGGAAGGCGTTGTCGACCAGGTAGAGCTCCACCCGGGTGCCACCGCGTCGCGCCCGGCCGGCGAGCTGGATGAGATCCACCAGCATCCCGGCGACCGCCTCGGCCTTGAGGTAGCGCGGCAGCCGGCTGAAGCGGGGATCGACCGAGAGCAAGGTGTGCAGCCGGTAGTAGGCGGCACGGACCTGCTGGCTGAGGATCATGGCCGGGTCCGGGCTGGGTTCGCCTTCGGCCAGGGCGAAGGCGTTCACGCTGGCGAGGATCTCCGCTGGGGCGTTGAGCTGGATCACCGGCCGCACACAAACCCAGATCGACGACAGAGCGGACCGCTGGTCCCCCGGAACGAGGATGTTCAGGCCCCGGGCAACCAGGCTCAACGGCGCCGTGCACACCTTGACTGCGGGATGGGTCCGCGGCAGGTCCTCCAGGTCCTCGATGGTGATCCGTACGATGCCGTTGGGCAACACCACCTGGGCAGGCCGCTCGTCCTTGGGCACCACCACGGCCACCCAACCAGGATCCGGGACCGCCCGTGCGATCCCGGCGGCCAGGAACGCCGCGTGGTTGTAGGAGTTCCCGATCAGCAGGCACAGCTCCCGGTCGGGATCGCTGGCCGCCAGCCGCCGCAGGTGCGGATCAAGGCGCTGCTCCCAAAGCGTCTGACCGATCTCCTGGATCACCTCGGGCTTGCGGCTCTCCAGTTGCCCGCCCACCGAGAAGGGCTGGAACTCGGCGTTGAGCGCCTGGCCGGCGAGCGTGGTGAACGCACCCTCGGCGGCGTCCGTCATGGCGTAGGTCGGTTCAGCGTGAAGGTGCTCGCGGGCTGCGCCTGGGAAATACGCGGTCGCCGACAACCCCAGCGCGATCCGGCGGACCCCGGCGGCGGCAAGCGCCATGACGTCCCCAAGCTGGACGGTGGTGGTGTGCGGGTCGCCAGCGATGGCCTGCACTGACAGCTGGCCACGTGGGACTCCGTCTGCGACGCGGTCGATCCGGAATCCGAACAGCAGGTACCCCAGCGGCCCATACGGGATCGCGGCGTGCTGCACGAACGTGCCGAGCTGCTCGATCAGGGTGCGTGCCGCCGGCAGTTCGGTGGCAGGCGACCCAACCGCGTAGGTCAGACTGTTCAGCGCTTGGTGGAGCGCCCCAAGCCAGGTCCGTACCAGGAGCGCGTTGACGACCTCTCGCCGCAGCTCCCGGCCGGTCAGCTGCCTGCCCTGCTTCTGCTTGTCCTCGTGGCGGGTCTCTTGCGAAGGTTCGGGGCCACGTGCGGTGCGCCGGTCGGGGATGCGCCGAGCCAACCTGGCATGCAGTTCGTTCTTGACCTCGTGGATGCGGTCGATGCCGGCGTCGTTGCTCACCACCGTGCGCAGAAGCTCGGCGACCTTCCGCAGGTCATGCGGCAGTGTGATGTCGGGGCTGTCGGGGCTGTCGGGGAATATCGCGTTGAACTGCTCGTAAGTCTCAAGGGGAACGGTGTCGGTGGCCTGATCGACGCCGAAGAGTTCCAGTAGCAGCAGCCGGTCGTTGGCGCCGGGAAGGTGCCAGCCCGCACCGGAACGACGCTCCCGTTCGTCCAGCCACAGGTCGCCCTCGAGCACGTAGTTCAAGAACTGATCGGCCAGAAAGACCGTACGCGACAGGGCCGGGAGGACGTTGCGGTCCTCTGCGGGCAGCAGCATCGCGCGCTGTGCGTTGAGCTGCGCCAACGGGAGGTCGGTGACTCCGGTGTTGGCGGAAAGCACGACCTCGCGCGCGCCGGAGTCGAACATGCTGCTCTGGAAGCGGTCGACCTCGTCGATCACCAGCACCTGGCACCGGCGAAGCAGGAACTCCAGGACACCGATGCGGCTCTGGTCGACATCGTCGATGCGCACCGGGACAGGCACAGTGCCGTGGATCAGGTTGTGATGGTTGGTGACGACGATGTCGGCGGTGGCGGCCTCCCGCAGCACCCGGTGCCGGTCGCACACATTGAGGCGGGGACAGGCGTGCCGCTGCGGCCTGGAAGCGCGGGCATCGGAGTCCGCCTGAGGTTTGCTCGGCCACAACGCCGTGCATGGCTCGTTCCCCGGTACTGGGGGCGGCCCGTCGACCAGCAGCGCCGGTAGGACGCAGCCGTAGGCCAGCCGGTCATAGCGGTCCCACTCCTCGCGCGACGCGGCGATGACCGCCTTCTCGTGCACGCGATGTGAAGAGATCAACGCGGCGCAACGCATCCGGCCGCCAAGCGCCGCCAGGTCGCGGTTGAGTTCTCCAGCTGTCCGGCGTGCTTCGTCGTCTTGCTCCTGGATGGTCTCCGTCGTGTCCTGTGCCTCGTTGATCATGCCGACCACGATCGCGACCGACACCCCACGCCGGGCCAGGTGGATCGCCAGCAGCCGCGTCAGCACGCTCTTGCCCACGCCGGTCGGCGCGTTGAGCAGCTGGATGCGCCCAGCCCGAAGCAGCAGCTCGGACACGGCGATGTCGTCGGTGCTCTTCAACCCCTTGCACAGGCCCTCCAGCACCCCGCGCTGCCACGGCGATCCGCCGCCGACCGCATCCAGTTCGTCAGCCAGATCAAACAGGTCCACCATGGCGACCGTCACCGACTCCAAGGCCGGCGCGGTCTTCACCACCAAGGGGGTCGCCGCCGGCGCCCCAAGGTCCGGGAACTCCACGATCGACTGAGCCTGTGGACCGAAGCTCCACCGACCCCGGGTCGCTACCGGCAGCGGGCGACGGTTCTGGAGGTATTTGGCTTCAGCCTCAGCGATCAACCGGTCGGCCAGATCCAGTGGCTGCTGCCCATGACGAGGAACAAGCTGTCGCACCTCGCGCAATGGCACTCCGTCCGGCACCCCGTAGGGGGAGTCTGGGCGATGGGCGAGTTCGCGGGCTGCCTGCATGAACCGACGGCGGGAGCCGAGCTCGTTGTGCCGGATCCGCAGGAACCGCCCCACCAGGCGGTGCACGCGCTCCGATTGACTCGCCCACCCATCCCACAGGTCGAGGCGGCCAGCGGCGATCACATGCGCCTGGTCCAGCGACGCCACCGTCCGCCCAGACGCGTCGGTGGCGGGAAACAGCGCCTCGGCCAGAGCGCACGCGATCTGGGTCGCCAACTCCTGCAGCCCCGGGCCGTTGCTGCTCATCGGCGCGCCACATCCGCCTTGTCGAGCTCCGCCTTGAGCCCCGAGGCGGTCAGCACCCGGTAGCCCTGGCGGCCGATCATGTGCTGCAGCAGCTCCCTGCTGCCGTGCTGGTGCTCGGGTATCACGATGATCAACCCTGGCTCGGCCGGTTCGGTCTCTCGCAGCGCGTCACCGAGTTTGACCGCTGACACCCATGCCTTGGCGTCTACCTTCCAGACCTTGCGGTGCAGGCTGATCCTCAAGTCGTAGCGGTCCTTGTGCGGCCACATCGTGACCGTCGCCTTCAGCGACCGCGCGTAGTCCCGCAGCTCGCACTCCAACAGCCCCGGCAAGGTCATGTACCGCCACACCGTCCGCGACACCGCATAGTGATCCGCGGTGGCTGGCATGGCTCTCACGGCGGCGGCTCGCGCGCCGGCCGGCTGCAGCTTCGGCACGCGACCGGCCTGTTCGCCAACCGCACAGGTGTAGATCACGCCGTCCCGCGCGTGCGCCTCACACCGCACGTCCCAGACCGCACCGGCCCTGACCCTCATTGGCCACCGGCACACCGGGCAGGCGAACCAGTATCCGCGCAGCTGGCACCACGTCCAACCACTGATCGGCTCGTACAGGCCAAGCTGCCCGAGCAGCCCATCCCATCTCCGGCGCAGGCTGCCCAGTTCCCCGGCAGGGACCTTCACCAGCAACCCGCGTGCTCGCGTGTAGTCCTTCTCCCGCAGCCGACGCAGGGTCTCATAGACCCTGCGTTCCTCCTGCTCAGCGCTCACCCGCGCCCATGACCAATGCTCATCCACCGCCGCAGACGGCACCAGATGCTCCACGCACAGGTCCCGGGCCTCGTCGCTGAGTTGACCAGCCGAATCCAGAAGGACCACGTCACCGATCCGCCCGGCGGGAAGGTCATCGGGGAGCAGATGCCGCACAGGACGGCCCAGGCCCGAACGGAACTGGGCCATCGAAGGGCCCCGTCCCATTCGGTGCGCGGCGATCAAGGCGCCGAGGCAGTCCATCAGCAGCCTGCCACGCCGCGCAGCGGGCAAATCGCTATCACCCACAGCGGCGGCTGCCAAACAGCAGGCGGTGATGGCCTGGTCCCGCCGAATTCTGTCGATCCCCACCAGTGGCTCTCGCATGCCCGGGAGTCTAGGGGAACCGCCCGACAATCAAAGTCATCTCGTTCCGCAGCCCGTGGTGTCTGTCAACGGTCATCGGGTTCTCCCCGTGGGTGCGGAAATGCGTTCATGTCTCTGCCGATGCGCATGGAGAAGCCCGCGAGAACGGCCAGGGTGTGCCCCCCATGTCCGCTGCCGCGTCGGGAGGAGCTCGTGCAGAGGCAGATTGGAGGCACGCGAGGAACACCACAGGTCAGTGACCCAAGCTCTGGGATCACTCGGTTGGCGGCCACCCGCTGGCGGGTCTGGGTGAGCAACCTGTCGGGTCCGCCGAGGGTGGCCTCGGACGGCTGACCAGCCGGCCAAGGGTCCGTTGTCCTTGTGCCTGCCGCCACGCAGGTGCGGAACTCTGGTCAGCCGGTGGCCCCGGGGATTTCGCTCCGACTTCTCTCCGCCCGACGCCAGGCCGCGCGGGACGGGGCGGAATGGGCGGGGACGGCGAGGGACGCCAGACACTGAAGGTAGGCCGTTCGTGCACGTCACGGGCGGTTTGCTGGGACGGGTGGGGAGGCGGCGGGACCGGCGGGGAGGCGGCGGTGCGACCTGTAAAATCGCCGGCAATGCCTTCACAGGTTCGAATCCTGTCCCTGCCACACCACCTCTGAGCTGCGGAAATGTGGTTGCTGCCCGGCCGGTCACGCCCCCCCGCGTTGGCCGGGATTCGCTCCGATGTCGCTCCGCCCGACGCAGCGCCGACGCCGAGCGTGCGTCCCGCGCCGCCGGGCCGGACACGCCCTCGATCAGCCCCGCCACCCGGGGTGCGGTCTGCGGAGCTGGTGGATGTAGACGCGCTGGGCGAGCGTGCCGC
>Ga0210378_10000306_pt1 | contig 24412 bp, 15 predicted proteins | sample PLM1_60_b1redo_FD_155465 | JGI IMG/M metagenome (GOLD analysis project Ga0210378, IMG submission 155465) | Groundwater sediment microbial communities from an aquifer in East River, Colorado, USA - PLM1_60_b1 redo | ecosystem: Environmental > Terrestrial > Soil > Riparian zone | place: USA: East...
GAGGGGTGGGGGCGGGGGGGGGGGGGGGTGGGGGGGGGGGTCACTGCAGGTAGGACTCCACCTCGCCGGTCGGCCGGGCCTTGGCGGTGTCCGGGTTGTCCCCGATCTCCTCCTTGGCCCGGCGCTGGCGGAGCAGGTCCCAGCACTGGTCGAGGTCCTCCTCCAGCGCCCGCAGCCGCGCCTGGTCCGGCTCGTCGAGTCCGGTGCCGACGTGTCGCGCGCGCAGTGACTTCTCCTCGGCGACGAGGTCGTGGATGCGGGACAGGATCGATCGGTCGTCCATCAGGTCCTTCCTCTGGCCGGTTGTACCGTCTCCAGCCGCGGTCCGTCGACCGGGCAGGAGAAGCAGTGTTCCAGTTCAGGCTGCTCCGCGGCCCGCCCCGGCCGGCCCGGCACTCGCTGGTCGTTGCTGATCGTCACCGCGGAGATCAGCCCACCGGCGACCAGCAGGCCGGCCGAGATCAGGGTGGCGGTGTGGTAACCGCTGGCGAACGCCGTCGGCGACTGGTAGTCCTCGCCGCTGAGCCCGGCGAGCGGGGGCAGCAGCGCGACCGCGAGCAGGCCGCCGGCCCGCGCGACCGCGTTGTTCACCCCGGACGCGACGCCGGCGTGCTCGGCCGGAGCTGCCGCGAGCACGGCGGCGGTCAGCGGCGCGACGAGGATCGCCAGCCCAAGGCCGAACAGGAGCACGCCCGGCAGCACATCGGTCAGGTACGAGGCGCCGGGGCGGACCCGGAGCGTCAGTAGCAGGCCAGCCGCGGCGACCAGCGGCCCGACGGTCATCTGCAGGCGCGGCCCGATCCGCTGGGCCAGCGCGCCGGACCGGGCGGAGAGCAGCAGCATGACGGCCGTCACCGGCAGCAGCGAACTGCCCGCGACGAGCGGGCTGAACCCGCCGACCACCTGCAGGTCGAGCACGAGCAGGAAGAAGACCGCGCCGAGCGCCGCATAGAGGGCGAACGTGACCACGTTCGCCGCGGTGAACTGCCGGGCGGCGAAGAGTCCCGGCGGGATCAGCGGGTGCGTGCTGCGCCGCTCCACCACGACGAACGCGCCCAGCGCCAGCAGGCCGAGGGCCCCGGGGAGCAGCGTCGCCGCCGAGGCACCGCGCTCCCCGGCGTCGATCGAGGCGTAGGTCAGCCCGGCCAGGCCCAGCGCGCCGAGCACCGCCCCGGAAAGGTCCAGCCGGTGCGTCGCGGTCGGGTCGTAGCTCTCCGGCACGTGCCGCAGCGCCACGACGACGACCAGCGCGGCCAGCGGCAGGTTGACCAGGAACACCAGCCGCCACGACCCGACCGCGATCAGCCAGCCGCCGACGAACGGGCCGATCGCACCGGCGATACCGCCGAGCCCGGACCAGGCCCCGATCGCCCGCGACCGGTCCGCCGGGACGAACGACGCCGAGATGATCGCCAGGCTCCCGGGGGTGAGCAGCGCGCCACCGATGCCCTGCAGTGCCCGGCCCACCACCAGGAACTCGATGTTCGGCGCGAGCCCGCACAGCGCGGAGGCCAGCGCGAACCATGCCGTGCCGATCACGAAGATCCGCCGCCGACCCAGCCGGTCGCCCAGCGAGCCGCCGAGCAGGATGAACGCGGCCAGCGTCAGCGTGTACCCGGTCAGCGTCCACTGCAGGCCGGCCAGGTCCGCGTTCAGGTCGGTGCCGATCCTCCGCAGCGCGACGTTGACGACCGTGGCGTCGAGCATGGCCAGGCCCGAGCCGAGCACGGTGGCCAGCAGCACCCAGCGGCCCGCCGGCTCGGACAGCCGCACCTGACGTTGGGCGACCGATGCTGTAGTCATGGCTGGAATCTTCCGCCACACAGCGCGAGCCGGGCCACCTTGTCGGTGGCCCGGCTCGTGTCTGGTCCGGGTGGGCTGGTCCTACAGGCCGCGAGAGAGGCGGGCGAGCAGCCCACCGATCAGCAGATACGCGACGGCGGCGATCCCCCAGTTCACCAGGACGTCCTGTTTGTGCCCACGCACCGTGAACAGCTGCTTGAACGGCGTCGCAAAGAACGAGCCGACCTGCATGAAGAAGTGCACGATGTCGTTGCTTCCGTTCGCGTTTGCCCAGACCAGCAGGATGTCGAGCAGCAGGACGCAGGCGATGATCGTCGCGATCGCCATGATGACCCTGGTTGCTCCGTAGTTGCGGGTTGTGACGGTCATTACCGCGCCACCCTTCGCCGAGTCGTGGTCTCGATCTCAAATGTCCCTCGGGGCGGCTCGTCTCAAACCCACTGGACCGGTCAGAACGCGGGACAGGTCGGACCGCGGCGACGAGGAATGACGGTCAGGGGGTTAGGGCCTGTCCCGTGGATCTTCGGCGGCGCGGATCGACGCCCAGACGACGACACGGCTTGCCCAGGCGCCGCGGGCGCGAAGCGGTACTGTCGTCGTCGCCGATATGTCCAATATCATCTCCTCCTCCGCCTTGCCGGATCGCCGCCTGGACGCCGCCCGCATCCACCAAGACCCACGGGACAGGCCCTATGCCGGCTCCGCGGACCGGACCGGCAGCAGCCCTCGGTGGTGCGCGATCGCGACCGCCTCGGCCCGGCCGGACGCGCCGAGCTTGCCCAAGATGTTCGAGACGTGCACGCTCGCCGTCTTCTCGGAGATGAACAGCGTGCCGCCGATCTGCCGGTTTGTCCGGCCCTGGGCGAGCAGCGCCAGCACGTCCCGCTCCCGTGGGGTGAGCAGCACGCTCGCCGCGGCGGCGGGGGCCGGCGCGCCGACGTCCAACCGGCCGCGCCGGGCCAGCGCTTCGACCGCCTCGCGGAGCGGCTCCGCGCCCAGCAGCACGGCCGTCTCGTACGCCGACCGAGCCTGCTCGGCGGCCTCGTCCCGGTGATCCCCGGCGACCAGTGCCTCGGCCAGCCGCCACCGGCTGCGGGCCACCTCGTACCGGTACCCGTAGTCGAACGCGGCGACGGCCGCCCGCCAGGGCTCGGGGTCGGTTGCGCCCTGCAGCCGCGCCCACTCTGCCTCGGCACGAGCCAGCCAGGCCACGCCCTCGGGCCCCATCTCGCGGCCGCGGGGGCGACCGTGTCGGGCCACTGACCGGGCGTGCTCGATCAACCGCTCGCCTTCCGAGCGGGCGGCCCGCACCTCGGCCTCGTCCCGCCGCAGCCGGGCCTCGGCGGCCCGGTCGGCCGAGGCGGACACCCCGATCGCGGCCAGCCAGATCCCGCCGATCTGCCACTTGCCCCACAGCTTGTCCAGCCACTCGATCGCCTCGTCCACCATGGCCACCGCCTGCGGCCGGTCACCGCGCCACTGCAGCAGGTCGGCTCCACACCCGCCGGCGATCAGGGCGATCTGCGGGTCGTAGTGCCAGGCGTCCCGGAACTGGGGCAGCTGCTCGGTCGCGCCGAGCAGCCCACGGCCGACCTGGACATACAGCCCGGTCGCCGCCAGTCGGGCGGCCAGGGCGTCGGGCACGTGCCCGCCGGCGAGCGTGGCGGCGCGGGCACTGCTGTCCCAGTCGCCGAGCACGTAGTGCGTGATGACCTGCAGCACCCGCAGCTCGAAGCCGTACGTGCTCCAGGCCAGGCCGTGGCTACCGGCCCGGTCGACGCCGGCGTCGATGGCTCGGACCGCGGCCGGCAGGTCGCCGCGGTAGTAGCGGTTCGCGGCGAAGTTGTACGCGGCGCGGAGCTCCACCCCGAGGTCACCGGCGCTGGCCGCGCGGTCCCGCGCCTCCAGCAACCGGTCCGCGGCGGCGTCGAAGCTCCCCGCCTGGTCCGCGAGCACCCCGAGCGTCGCCAGCGCGTCGGCTTCGGCGTCGGCCAGGCCCAGCAACCGGGCGGCGGCCAGCGCCTCGTCGGCGAGCCGGCGCGCGTCTTCGTAGTCCTTGAGCATGGCCGCCGCCCGGGCGTACACCGCGGCCGTCCAGGCCCGGTCCGGCGACGGCGGCTCGGCCGGCAGCAGCTGCAGCGCGGCGCCGGCCTCGGCGAGCGCCTCCTCCGGGCGCTCGGCATTGAGCAGGTGGTGGGCGAGCTTCTGCCGAACCTGGGCTGCCAGCGCCGGGTCGGCGGCGGCATCGACGCGGTCGCGGACCGCTCGGGTCAGCGCGACCGCCCGCGGCAGCTCGCCGCAGGCGCTCGCGGCTGCCGCGGCGCGCAGCCCGAGCCGGGTGTGACTGACGCCGGCGACCTGCTCGGCGGCCGGCACGGCATGCCAGAGCTGCAGCGCCTGCTCCAGGTGGCGCAGCGCCTCCGCCGGGGCGTGCAGCGCCGAGGCTTCGGCACCCGCCAGGACGGATGCCGCGAGCGCGCCGCGAACGTCGTGGCTGGCCAGGCAGTGGTGGGCGAGCTCGGCCGCCGAGCCGGTCACGCCGGGCGGCGGGTCGGCGAGCACTCTGGCGTACGCGCCGTGCAGCCGGACCCGCTCACCCGGCAGCAGGTCGCCGTACACCGCCTCCTGCAGCAGCGCGTGCCGGAACGCGTAGGTCTGGCCATCCTCGGCGACCAGCACGTGCCGGGTCACCGCCTCGCGCAGCGCCTCCTCGGCCTCGGCCTCGGACAGGCCGGCGATCGGCTGCAGCAGCTCGTGCTCGACGCGCCGCCCGGCCACCGAGGCGACCCGGGCCATCCGCTGCACGGAGGCCGGCAGCTGCTCGAGGCGGGCCAGCAGAACATCGGCCAGGGCGGTGGGCAGCATGTCGGCGTCCCGGTCCTGGCTGGCCGCCAGCAGCTCCTCGGCGAAGAACGCGTTCCCCTCGGACCGTTCGATGATCCGCCGGACCACCGCGTCCGGCAGCGGGCCGCCATGCAGCACCCTGAGGTATTCGCGCATCTCGCCGGGCGTGAACGGGGCCAGCGCCAGCCGCTCCACGACCGGCAGCCGGACCAGCTCGCCGAGCAGCGGGCGCAGCGGATGGCGCCGGTGCAGGTCGTCGCCGCGGTAAGAGGCGACAACCGCGAGCCGCTCGGCGCGCAGCCGGGTGAGCAGGAAGGACAGCAGGCCCCGGGTCGACTGGTCGGCCCAGTGCAGGTCCTCGATGACGAGCAGGGTCGGCGCCTCGGCGGCCAGCTCGGCGAGCACGCTGCCGACCGCGTCGAAGAGCTGGAGCTGGCCGAGGTCGTCGTCGGAGCTGGTGGGCGCGGACGGCGTCGGCCCACCGGCCGGCAGCAGCCGGGCCAGCGCCGGCCGAGACCGCAGCGCGTCGGTCAGCAGCGCCTCGTTGGCGTCCCGCTCGGCGAGCTGCTGGAGCACCTCCGCAAACGGCAGATACGGCAGGCCGGCGGCCCCGAGGTCGACGCAGTGACCTACCAGCACGCAAACTCCGTCGGCGCGTGCCCGCTCGGTCAGCTCCCGCAGCAGTCGGGTCTTGCCGACGCCGGCGTCTCCGGCCAGCAGCACCGCCGCCGGCCGGCCGGCACGGGCGCGGTCGAGTGCCCCGGTGAGCCGGCCGAGCTCATCGGCCCGGCCCACCAGGGGCGCTTCTGATCCCAACCGCGGCACGATCCACATGGTTGCACGTACCACCGACAGCTTTCGTGGGCTCAGGCCGCTCTCGGCCTCGTCACCCCGCTGGCGCGCGGCTCCGGCGCCGTCGCGCGCCGGGCCCGCCGCCGGTGGCGCCGCCCGGCGGCGGCTACCCGGGTCAGCTTGCTGCGTCGGTAGTCCAGCTCGGCATCCAGGGCCGGGCCCCACAGCTGACTCATCTCGGCCTCCTCGTTGTCTCTCCTTGGTGATGTCAAGACTCGTGCTGAGGCGGCCACCGCCACATCGGAAGGTCACGCACGTTCGGCCGGGGCGGATCCCGGACCCGGCCCTTCCGAGCAGCTAAGCCATGCCACGCCGGGCTAAGCCCGGCGGCAGCCGGCTAAGGGGGTGCGGCGGAGGCCGGGGAGGTGTGATCCTGAACGCCGGGGGGGCCAGTCCGCCTAAGCTGCGCAGGTGGCTGCGCGACGCACGCTGGTGATCCTCCGGCACGCGAAGTCGGACTGGCCCGACGGAGTGCCCGACGAAAGGCGGCCGCTCGCCAAGCGCGGCCAGCGCAACGCGCCCGCGGCCGGGCGGTGGCTGCGCGACCAGGTGGGCCGGATCGACCTCGCGGTGTGCTCCCCGGCGGTGCGGGCGCGGCAGACCTGGGAGCTCGCCGGGGCGGAGCTGAGCCCGGCGCCGCGGGTGGTCGAGGACGAGCGGGTGTACGCCGCGCCGGCGGACGCCCTGCTCGGCGTCGTCCAGGGGCTCCCGGACGATGCTGCCACCGCGGTGCTCGTCGGCCACAACCCCGGCCTGCAGGACCTGGTCGAACTGCTCAGCGGCGAGGTGCGCGAGCTGAAGACGTCCGCCATCGCCGTGCTGAGCTGGGCTGGAACGTGGCTCGACGCCGGGCCTCGGGTCGCCGCGCTGGACGCCCACGCCCGGCCGCGCGGCTGAAGGGCGAGCGTCCACTCCGGGACGGCGCCGAGGCGTTAGGGCGCCGGGTCGTTCCTGTGTGGACGGAGGTGTGTGGGTCGGGGGTGCGAACCGCAACCGGGCCAGTGGGTGTAGGGCTGCTGCCGTCGATGGTGAGCACCATCGGTGCCCGGACTCCTACTGGGACGGTCACAGTGGACGAAACCATCCAGCGGCAGCGGCTCGGGCGCGGCCCGCGCTGTTCGCCGGGGGCTCGATCGGTCGACCAGCCGGGGACCCTGGGACATCGACACTCCCGGCTACGCCGCGCCGGCCGGCGCGTCCGGCGTGTCCCGACGGCTTCCCGCGTAGTGGGCACCGCGAGTGCACAAAACCGTTGACATTGACCCTTCCTGACGCAGGAGCATAAGCTGACGGGTCCTCCCGTGGCCGGTAGGCGTCCTGTTGTCGCCCGCGCCCGTGCCCCTTATGGTTCGGCAGTTCCCCGCGGGAGCGGCGCGATGACCGTGGCACCCGGGACCGTGGCACCCGGCAGTTCCAGCGTCGCGACGAAGGCAGGCTCCGTGGGAACGGGCATGCGCTGGTCTGGCTGAGCCCGCGGACGCGGGCGCCGCAGTGGATGGCGCCGAACGGGTCATGCGGGGCTGCGTGGTCTGCATGCTTGACGCGCGGTTTCGCCGGGTTCGAACTCCGCCCGGGCGGGCGCCGACCCGCGATGCCGGAACGTTGTGATCGAGATCACCGGCAACGGGTCTGGCCGGAGGCCCGACCTAACCCCTTTTGGTCACCGCGCGACCGCGCCGGTCGTCGGCGGCAGTGGCGCCGGCTTTGGACGGCGGTTACGCCGTGTGTGTTAGCCCCTCGTTCCGGATAGGCCAAACGAGCGCGCCGACAGTGTCTACCGGCATATTTGTCGCACTTCCTACACTTCAAGCTTACGGAGCGTCGCTTCGTGGACAGACCTCCGTTACCAGGGACATCATCGTCCCGGCCCGCAGATGGTCGAAGTTCCGCTAAAAGGACAGGAGGCTCTAGTCAGACCAATTCCGGTATGAAGGGGATCCTTTATGACAGACCCGCAGTCCGCTCTCCTCGGTGTCCGCCAGGACCTCCCACCCCCGTACGTCGTCGAGAACCCGGTCGGCGCCTTCGCAGAGCCGGACGTGCCGAGCCTGAGCCGAATTGTCCTGCAGCCGATCGTTGCCGTGCCGGTCGCCGCGCTCCGCCCGGCGGACTCGCCGCGCTTCGGGGCGCCGGACGCCGACCACGCCCGGATCCTCGCCGACGTCGAGGAAGATCTGCCGCCGATCCTGGTGCGGCGCGCGACCATGCGCGTCATCGACGGGATGCACCGGCTGCTCGCGGCGGAGCTGCGGGGTGACACGACGATCAACGTACGTTTCTTCGAAGGCGGCGAGGGCGAGGCGTTCCTCCTCGCGGTACGGGCGAACATCGCGCACGGGCTCCCGCTCAAGATCGCCGAGCGCCGGGCTGCGGCCAACCGCATCATCCAGGCCCGCCCCGAGATGTCGGACCGCTCGATCGCGGGCATCGTCGGCCTCGCCGCTAAGACCGTGGCCGGAATCCGGCGCAGTGCAACCGGAGATGTTCCGCACTTGGACGCCCGGATCGGCCGCGACGGGCGGGTGCGCCCACTGAGCTCGGCCGAGGGTCGGCGGCTCGCCGGCGAACTGCTCGCCAAGCACCCGGACTCGTCGTTGCGCACGATCGCGCGGGGCGCGGGGATCTCGGTGGGCACCGCTCGGGACGTCCGCGAGCGGCTCCGCCGAGGCGAGAACCCGGCTCCGCCCAGGCAGCACCGGCGGACCGAGAGCGCCGAGGCGGACCGGCCCGACCGCATGTCGGCCGGCAGCCCGCGCCGGCCCGTCGAGGTGGTAGACCATAGTTCGACCTTGGAGACCCTTCGGCGCGACCCGTCCCTGGTCTACAGCGCCGCCGGCCGCTCCCTTCTCCGGTGGCTCGGCGCCCGACTGGTCAGCAAGGCGGACTGGGAGCAGATCCTGCCGTCGATCCCGCCGCACTGTGCCATCGTCGTCGCCCGGATGGCCCGCGGATCCGCGGTGGCCTGGACCGACTTCGCAGAGGCGCTCGAGCGTCACGCGGAGAGCTGCGCATAGCCGCGGCGCCGGGCCTCGCACCCTCCCCCGGCGGCAACTCAGGAAGCGTTGGTCGAGACGACCTTTCCCACCGTCGTCTCGTACCGGCTCGCGAGCCGCAGCGCGACGTCGTCGGCGAACCGGTCGCTCGCGTACTGCACCAGCGCCCGGAAGCCGTCCCGGTGCGGGAGCACCACGAGTTCGAGGTCGAAGCGGCCGGTGATCTCGGGCGGGACCACCTCGACGTCCAGGTCGCCCAGGGAGATCGGCGGCGGCAGCTCCGGCAGCATCTGGAAGACGACGTCGTCGAAGCGGTCCGGACGGGTCCCGCCGTCGTTGAGCGGCAGCAGGTAGTAGGGGAACTCCTGGTGGGCCAGCGCCTCGGTGACGGTGAGCTTCGTGCGCTCGATCAGGTCGGCGAGCGCGAGGTCGGGTCCGAGCTGCGTGCGCAGGATCACCAGGTTCGCGAACAGCCCGACGGTCTGGGCCGTTTCCGGTCGGGACCGGCTGGCGAACGGCGCCGTGACGGAGAGGTCGCGGCAACCGGTCTCCTGGTGCAGGGCCAGGTAGTAGAGGGCGAGCAGCACGGTGAACGGCGTGGCCCGCTCGGCGCGGGCGATCTCGCGCACCCGCCCGGCGGTCGCCGGGTCGAGGTCGAGTCGGATGGTCCGGTTGCCACCGGGACGCGGGCCGGGGGAGCCGGCGACGCGGGACAGCCCCAGCGGGACGACACCGTCGAGGCGCCGGAGCCAATACTCGCGGTCCGCGCGCAGCCGCTCGGCCGTGCTCTGCCGGCGCTGCCACTGCGTGAAGTGCCGGTACTGCCACCGCACCCGGGGCAGCGGCGATCCCTGCTCGCCGAGCACGTGCACGAGCTCGTCGGTGAGCAGGCGGGACGACCAGGCGTCGGTGACCAGGTGGTGAGCGTTGAGGCAGAGCAGGTGGTCCTCGGCGCCGAGGCGCCACAGCGTGACCCGGACCGGCGAGACCGTGGGGTCGATCGGGGTCTCGACCTCCTGCCGCACCAGCCGGCGCAGTTCCTCCTCCGCCCCGGACGGCAGCTGGACCGTCCGTACGGCCACCGGCTCCGGGGCGCGGACCTGCTGGGTGAGCAGGCCCCGCCGCCGGGCGAACGTGGTGCGCAGCGTCTCGTGCCGCTCCACCAGCAGATCGAGCGCCCGGTGCAGCCGAGGCAGCCGGAGCGGGCCACGGATCCGCAGCAGCAGCGGGTAGTTCAGCCGGCCGTCCCCGCCCCGGTAGTGGTTCATCAGCCAGAGCATCCGCTGGCCGACCGAGGCGAGCTCCTCGTGAACGATCATCCGGGCGCGCCGGCGGCCGGCCGGACGGCCTCGTCCCTGCGCCGGTAAAGGGTGCGCCGGCCGCCCACGACGAACAGGCTCCGCCCGGGCTCGTGCACGTCGCTGGTGTGCCACACGCCCTTCGGGTTGATCAGCCCCCGCCCGGCGGTCAGCAGGACCCGGTGCCACTCGCCGTCGATCTCCTGGACGATGTCGCAGCTGCCGGACAGCTGGACCACCAGCTCGTCGCCGCCGCTGTGACATTCCCAGTGCCGCCAGGTCTCGACCGCGAAGACGATTCCCACAAGCCGGCCCTCGGCCCGGTCGGAGACGAACCTCCGCAGATAGCCGCGGAGGTATTCGGCCGACCAGGAGAATCCCGGGAGCTCGGTCGTGGTCGACCCGAGGCCGAGGTGGACGTAGGTCTCGGAGAGGTCGAATGCGGCATTCGCCATGGCGTTATCCTAAATGTGGGAGGCGGCCGTGCCGAGTTGTTCGGCATTATCGGCAAACGGTCCCGCGGCCCGCTCGTAGCGACGGTTTCCGGCGCCGAAATAGCGCTCGCGCAGGGTCAGTCCGGCCGGCTCGTACGCCCCGCGCCGCAGCCCGCGCCGCTGCAGCTCGGGCACCAGGAGGTCGCAGAGGTCGGCCAGGCCGCGGGTCGGCGGGCAGGGCATGAGGTTGAACCCGTCGATGCCGGTCCGCTCGATCCACTCCGTCATCCGGTCGGCCACCTGCTCCGCGGTGCCGAACAACACCAACCGGGCGTACGGGTGCGGGCGCTGCGGGACGGCGACCATCTCGCGGAGGTCGGCGACGGTCATCTCCCGCCCGGCCGCGGCCTGCTGCACGAAGCCGAGGACCGAGCGCATCTGCGCACCCAGCTCGGAGACCGGCGTGTCCGCCGGGTACGCCGCGAGGTCGACCCCGGACCAGCCGCACCACTTGGCCAGCAGCCCGCCGCGGCTGCTCAGCCGCAGGTAGTCCTCCGCCTGCGCGTGCGCCTGCTCCGCGGTCTCGGCCACGATCAGGCACATGCCCTGCAGCACCTTGAGCCGGGCCGGGTCGCGCCCGGCGAGCTCGGCGCGGCGCCGCAGGTCGTCGATCTGCGCTCGGCCCTGCTTGAAGCCGCCGAGGGTGACGAACACGACCTCGGCATGGCGGGCCGCGAAGGTCCGGCCGCGCTCGGAGGCTCCGGCCTGGTAGAGCACCGGGGTGCGCTGCGGCGACGGCTCGCACTGGTGCGGCGCCGCGACCCGGAACCAGCGGCCCTCGTGCTCGACCGGGTGCACCCGGGCCGGGTCGGCGAAGGTGTCCGACCCGGCGTCCCGCACGACGGCGCCGTCCTCCCAGCTGTCCTCCCACAGCCGCACGACGAGGTCGAGGTACTCGTCGGCCCGGTCGTAGCGCTCGTCGTGCTCGGTCTGCGGGGCCAGCCCGGTGCCGCGTGCCAGCCGCAGGTCCGAGGTGACGACGTTCCAGCCGACCCGCCCGCCGGTGAGGTGGTCCAGCGACGAGAACGTCCGGGCGCACTGGTACGGCGCGTGGTAGCTCGTGGAGTACGTCACGGCGAAACCCAGCTGCCGGGTGACCGCCGCCGCCGCCGGGATCACCAGCACCGGGTCGACGCACGGCACCTGGACGGAATGGCGCACGGCCGGCGCGGCGGAGCCCCGGTAGACGTCGTAGACGCCGTGAATGTCGGCGAAGAAGAGCGCGTCCAGGCAGGCCGCTTCGAGCCGCCGGGCAACGGTCGTCCAATACTCCAACGAGCGATATCCGGTCGCCGTCTCGTCGTCCGGGTGCCGCCACATCCCCTCGAACAGTGGCGCCGGAATGCATTGGGTGAGAACGTTCAGATGCACGGTGAGCACCTTTCGTCTTCCGGTGCGAGCGAGCGTTCCCTCCGCACCACCGTTTCGTCCACCCCCAACCGATGGAAAAGATTGATGACAGGAGATCGGAACGGTCGCCGGTGGAATACGGTGCCGGAGATTCTCGTCGCCTGTGCCGGGCAGCGGCCCGACGTGACAGTGCTGACAAACACCGCGGGGGCCGGGGTCACGGCGTCGGCCCTGCTTGACCGGACCCGCCGGGGTGCCGCCGTCCTCCTCGACCGCGGCGTCCGGCGGGGGCACTTCGTCGCGGTCGACACGACGTCGCTGAGCTGGACCGAGGTCGCGGTCGCCTACTTCTCGATCGCGTGGACCGGTGCGGTGGCCGTCCTGACCATGGGGGAGGACAGCGAGCGGGTCGCGCTCGAACGCATCGGCGCGATCGTCCTGATCTCCGGCGGCGGGCGGTCCGCCCCGGGTGTGCACGGCGTCGCCGCGGCCGACCTCACCGCGGCGCCGGCCACCGCCGTGCCGCCCGCCGCCCGGCCCGACGACCCCCTGGACATCGTCTTCACCTCCGGCACGACTGGCGTGCCCAAGCCCGTCGCGTCGACGCACGCGCAATGGATCGGGTCGGTCCGGCCGGAGATCATGACCGGCCGCACCCGCCGCGTCGTGGCGCACACCGGGATCCCGATCGGGGTGTCCGGCGGTCTGCACGGCGTGTTGCTGAACCATCTCGCCCGCGGCGTCACCAGCCTCGCCACCGGCTCGGCGGCGGAGCTGGTGAAGGCCTGCCGCACCGGCCACGTCGACGAACTGCATATGACCCCGCACGCGGCCCGTGCCTTCGGCCGGCTGACCGAGGCCGGCGAGGCGTGGGCAGGGCGGGTCAGGATCATCCGGGTCGTCGGCGGTCCGGTGCCCGACACGGTGGCCCGCCAGCTTGCCGAGCGCCACCCGCGGGCCCGGCTGGTCTCGCTGTACGGGTTGACCGAGGGTGGCGCGGCGCTGTGCGTGAAGCTGATGGACCGCGCGGGCGCAGACTCCATCGGCCGGCCGGTCCGGGGGACCGAGGTGCGAGTGCTGGACGCCGAGGGGCGGGAGCTTCCGCCCGGGCAGGTCGGTGAACTGGCCGTCCGGAGCACGGGCAGCGAGGCGCTCACGTACTACCAGGAGGAGTCGCTCACCGAGGCGTGGTTCCCCGGTGGCTGGGCCCGCACCGGCGACCTCGGCGTCGTCGACCCGGACGACGGCGAGATCCGGTTAATCGGCCGGGTCAAGGAGCTGATCGTCCTGCGGGGCGGTCGGCTGCGGCCGGAAGCCGTGGAGGAGATCCTGTCCCGGCGGATCCCGCCGAGCGTCGAGTTCGCCGTCGCCGCGGTGCCAACGGCGGGCAGCTGGGACCGGATCGCCGTGTTCCTCGGCGGGTCCCCGGACAGCCCGGACATCGCGGCGGCCCGCCGCGGCCTCGCCGACATGACCGGCCCGTTCCGGCCGCACCTGGTGCGGGTCGTGCCGGAGATCCCGTTGGCGCCGTTCGGCAAGCCGCTGCGGCGTCTTCTCGCCCAGCAACTGCTCGCCGAGAACTAGGGGGTGTCCGGTGATCTTCGGCGGCGCCCTCGACGCCCGGACGCCGGCCGGCTCGCCCACCAAGACCCGCCGGCCGGGTCGCTGACCCGGGGGTGCCAACTGCTGACTTCGCCCAGTTGAACGGCCGCCGCCGCCGCCCTTGCCCGGCGGCCCGGTCTCCTGCCAGCCTCACCGGCAGCGGACCGGGACCGAAGCGGGTACCCACCGGCGAGGCCGACGTCGTGAGGACGGAATGGAATTCGAACTGGACTGCGTCTCGCCCGCCGGCGCGCATTTCGTGGAACTGGCCGACAAGCACGCTGCCGAGTTCGCGCTGACGGCCGGCCGGCACGACCGGGACAACAGCTTTCCCTTCGACAGCTGGGCGGCGATGCGCCGGTCGGGATTCCTGTCCGCGGCGGTGCCGAAAGACCTCGGCGGCCTCGGCGTCACGGCCGTCGCGGACCTCCTGGCCGGGATCAACCGGCTCGCCCGGGGAGATGCCGCCGTCGCGATCGGCGCGGCGATGCACACCACGGCCTTCTGGTACGTCGCGCGGCTGCTGGGCGCGACGGCACGGCCGGGCGACGCGAGCCTGGTTGACCGGATGCGGCTGCTGCTGCGGGCCTGCGCCCGGGGCCGGGTGATCGCCTGCGTGGGCATCTCCGAGCGGGGCACCTCGCTGGGGTGGCCGCGGACGACAGCCACCCCGGACGGCGACCGCTACGGCATCGACGGCACGAAGGTCTTCTGCACCAACTCGCCGGCGGCGACGCTCTTCCTCATCTCGGTGCGGATCCACACCGGCGACGGGGCCGACCGGCTCGGCTTCGCCCTGGTCCCGCGGGACACGGCCGGCCTGACGGTCCTGCAGAACTGGGACGCCCTCGGCATGCGGGCGTCCGGCAGCGGCGACGTCGTCTTCGGCGGCTGCCTGCTGCCCTCGACGATGGTGATGGCGGCCGGTCCGCTGGGCGTGCTCTCGGCGACGCTCCTCCCGCTGACCATGGTCGGGGCGCTGGTGCTCGCCGGTGCCTTCCTCGGCATCGCCGAGCAGGCCCAGGAGGCCGCCACCGACGCGGCCCGCCGCCGGCCGGGAGGCGCGGAGCGGCCTGCGCCGGCCGACCGCGGCTCCGTCCAGGCGCTGGTCGGCGAGAACGAGATCGAGCTGGCCGCCAGCCGCGCCGTGCTGGGCAGGACGGCCGGCCTGCTGGACGAGCGGGTGACCGCGGCCGGGGACGGCCTCGCGCCGGCCGAGCTGCACGGGCTGATGAAAGAGGTGCAGTGCGCCTCGGTCGCGACCAGGCGCGCCGCGGTCGCGACCGTAGACCGGGCCATGACGATCTCCGGCGGCGCCGGCTACCTCACTTCCCATCCGCTGTCGCGGTTGTACCGCGACGTCCGGGCCGGACCCTTCATGCAGCCGTTCTCCGCGCTGGATGCGTACGAATACATTGGTAAGGTCAGGCTCGGCGTCGACCCCGATTCGAAGGGTTAGTTTCCCGGCGATTCCTTTTCCCATTCCCCGTTTCGAGTACGGAGTGGTGGCCTTGTCGCGCTCTCTTTCCCCCTGTCGAGCTCAGTCTCGCCGGTCCGGTTGAAGGCGGTGGGGCGGTGGTAGCCGAGGACGTGCGCGACGTCGCCGACCTGTTGTCGAGCCTGGAGAGCATCGGCGTCCACCTGTGGCTGGAGGACGCCCAGCTGCGCTACCGGGCGCCGCGCGGGGTGATGACGCCGGACCGGCTGGAGTCGCTGCGCTCACGCCGGACCGAGATCACCGCGCTGCTGCGGTCGGCGGAGCGCCTGCCGGCCGTGGTGCCCGACCCTGCCAGCAGGTTCGAGCCCTTCCCGCTGACCGAGGTACAGGCGGCCTACCTGACCGGCCGCAACGGCACCTTCCCGTACGGCGGGGTGGGCTGCCACGGCTACGGCGAGCTGCTGTTCCCGGACGTGGACCCGGCGCGGCTGACCGCGGCGTGGCGTACTCTCGTCCGCCGGCATGACATGCTGCGGGCGGTCGTCACGGCGGACGGCGCCCAGCAGGTCCGGCCCGAGCCGCCGGACTACCCGATCCCGGTGCAGGACCTCGGCGCGGCGCCGCCGGACCAGGTGCGGGCCGCGGTCGAGACCACCCGCGCCGCCATGGACCACCGGGTCTACTGGCCGGGCGAGTGGCCGATGTTCGACCTGCGGCTGACCCTCGCCAACGGCGACGGCGTCCTGCACTTCTCCCTCGACTTCCTGGTCGCCGACTTCGTCAGCATCCAGATCCTGCTGCAGGAGCTGGAACAGGCCTACCAGCGGCCGGACGCGGCGCCGGAGGCGCTGGACGTCGCCTTCCGGGACGTCCTGCTGGCCGACCGGGCCAGCAGGACCGGCGCCGCGGCCGACCGGGACCGGGCCTACTGGCAGGGCCGTCTCGACGAGCTGCCCGGGCCGCCGGAGCTGCCCGTGTTCGCCGGGGACCACCCGCCCCCGCGCTTCGGCAGGCTGGGGGCGAGGCTGTCCGGTGCGGAGTGGCACGGGCTGCAGCAGCGGGCCCGCGCGGCGGGGGTGACCGCCACCTGCGCGGTCCTCGCCGCGTACGCCGAGGTGGTGCGGCGGTGGAGCCGCCAGCCGGAGTTCACCCTCAACGTGACCGTCCTCAACCGCCCGCCGGTGCACCCGCAGGTGCGGCAGGTGGTCGGCGACTTCACCTCGGTCGAACTGCTGGCCGTGTCGGCCCATGACCCCGCGACGGGGCCGCAGCAGCCGTTCCGGTCCCGGGCGGTCGCGGTCCAGGGCCAACTGTGGGCGGACCTCGACCACGGGCTCTGCTCAGGCATCGAGGTGATGCGGGAGCTGCGCAAGCGCAATGCCCAGGGGCTGACCCTGTTCCCGATCGTGTTCACCAGCAGCATCGGGCTCGGTGGCGGAGCCGGCGACGGCGAGCGGGACGGCACGGCCGGCAGCTCCGCCCCTGCTGGCCTGGACCGGCTGGTGCACAGCATCAGCCAGACGCCGCAGGTGTGGCTCGACTGCCAGGTCATCGAGCGGGCGTCCGGGCTGGCGTTCAACTGGGACGTGCGGGCGGGCGTCTTCCCGGACGGGCTGGTCGTGACGATGTTCGCCGCGTTCGAGGTGCTGCTGCGCGGTCTGGCCGCCGGCGACGAGGCGTGGGACTCGCCGGAGCCGGTCCCGGTGCCGCCGGAGCAGCTCGCCCGCCGGCCGCGGCGGGAGCCACCGGTGGCGGCCGCCGGCGCGCTGCTCCAGGACGCCTTCCTGGCGCAGGCCCGGGCGCACCCGGAGCGGCCCGCGGTGGTGGCCGGCGGGCGGACGGTCAGCTACGGCGAGCTCGCGGGGGTGGCGGCGGCGGTCGCGCAGGCACTCGACCGCGCCGGCTGCCCGCCCGGGGCCGTCGCCGCGATCGAGATGGACAAGGGCTGGGAGCAGGTCGCCGCGGTCCTCGGGATCCTGCGCAGCGGCCGGGCGTACGTGCCCGTCGACACCAGCCAGCCGGTGGCGCGGCGAGACCGGATCCTCGCCGACCTCGGAGCCTGCGCCGTGCTCACCCAGTCCTGGCGGGAGTCCGACGCCCGCCGCGGCGGCCGGCCGACCGTCGCCGTCGACACCCTGCTGCTGGGCGACCTGCCGCTGGGCGACCCGCCACTGGGCGACCTGCCAGTGGGCGGCCTGCCGACCGCCTCCCGGGGCCGGCCGGAGGACCTGGCGTACGTCATCTACACCTCCGGCTCGACCGGGACGCCGAAGGGCGTGACGATCAGCCACCAGGCCGCGCTGAACACCGTCGAGGACGTGAACCGGCGGTTCGCGGTGACCGCCGGCGACCGCGTCCTCGGCCTGGCCAACCTCGGCTTCGATCTGTCCGTCTACGACGTCTTCGGGCTGCTGTCGGTCGGCGGGTGCCTGGTCCTGCCGGACGCGGACCGGCGCAGCGACCCCGGCCACTGGGCGGACCTGGTCGACCGGCACCGGGTGACGCTGTGGAACTCGGTTCCGGCCCAGCTTGAGATGCTGATGGCCTACCTGCAGTCCGACCCCGCGCCCGAGCTGGGGTCGCTGCGGCTCGCGCTGCTCAGCGGCGACTGGATCCCCGTCACCCTGCCGGCGACCGTCCGCCGCCGGCTGCCGGAGCTGCGGCTGGTCAGCCTCGGCGGCGCCACCGAGGCGTCGATCTGGTCGATCGCGCATCCCATCGACACCGTCGAGGAGGACGCGCCGAGTATCCCGTACGGCCGGGCGCTCACCGGCCAGACGGTCGAGGTGCTCGGCCCCGACCTGCTGGGCGTGCCGGACCTGGTAGTGGGCGAGATCTACATCGGCGGCGCCGGGCTGTCGGACGGCTACCTCGGCGACGAGGCGAAGACCGCGGAGCGGTTCCCGACCCACCCGGTCACCGGCGAGCGGCTGTACCGGACCGGAGACCTCGGCCGCTACCTGCCGGACGGCTGTATCGAGTTCCTCGGCCGGGAGGACTCTCAGGTCAAGATCCGCGGCCACCGGGTGGAGCTCGCGGAGGTGGAGGCCGCGCTGACCGCCCACCCGGCGGTGGGCGCGGCGGCCGTGGTGCCGGTCGGGCGGCGGCCGGACCCGATCCGGCTGGCCGCCTTCGTCGAGCCGGCCCGGCTCTCGCCGGGCGCACCGGCCGGAGCGGGCGGCGCGGTCAAGGCCGGCGGCGCGGTCGGCGCCGGCGGGACGCTTGAGGTCGGCGGGCCGGTCGAGGCCGGCGGTGCCGGCGGGACGCTTGAGGTCGGCGGGCCGGTCGAGGCCGGCGGTGCCGGCGGTTCCGGCGGGGTGGTCGGTTCCGGCGGGGCGGGCGGTTCCGGCGGGGCGGTCGGGGCGGATGAGCTGCGCAGAGTCGCGATTACCGAGTCGGCGCCGCTGCGGGCGCAGGTGGACGACGAGCAGATGCTCGCGTTCGCCGCGCAGCTCGACGCGACCGCCCTCCTGCAGATGCTGCACGCGCTGCGGCAGAGCGGCCTGTTCCACACCCTGCTCGCGGCGCACCCGCTGCCGGAGATCATGGAGCGGGCCGGGGTCGCGCCCCGGCACCGCCGGCTGGTGCGGCGCTGGCTGCGCGTGCTTCAGCAGAACGGCCTGCTTCGGCAGGACCCGGCGGACGGGTCGTACCGCGCCGCCGTCGACGTCGATGCCGCGGCCGTCGCCGAGGGCTGGCGCCGGGTGGCGGGGCGGGTGCCGGCGGTCGAGGGGCGCAGCGAGCTGGTCGACTATTTCCGCACCACCGCGGACAACCTCCCGCAGTTGCTGCGCGGCGAGCTCGACCCGCTCACCCTGCTGTTCCCGGAGGGTCGGACCGAGATCCACGAGGTGGCCTACAACGCCATGTTCCTCAGCCGGTACGTGAACCGGCTGCTCGTCGCCGTGGCGTGCGAGCTGGCCCGGCGCCGGCAGGGGGCGGGGCCGCTGCGGGTGCTGGAGGTCGGTGCCGGCGTCGGCGGCACGAGCGTGGAGCTGATCCCCGCCCTGGCCGCCTTCGACGCCGAGTACCTGTTCACCGACGTCTCCGGGTTCTTCCTCAACAACGCCCGGAGGCGCTTCGCCGACCAGCCGTGGGTCGACTTCGCCCGGTACGACATGAACGAGGACTTCCGGGCGCAGGGGCTGGCGCCCAACAGCTACGACCTGGTCGTCTGCGCCAACGTCCTGCACTACGCCAGGGACGCCGACGACGTCCTCGCCCGGCTCGAGCAGCTGCTCGAGCCCGGTGGCTGGCTGCTGTTCATCGAGGCCACCCGGGACAGCTACCAGATCATGACGTCGATGGAGTTCCTCTTCGACGAGGGCTCGGGCGAGTTCACCGACGTCCGGCGGGTGCAGGAGCAGACGTTCCTCACCCGCGAGCAGTGGCTGGACGTGCTCTCCGCCGTCGGCGCGAGCAGCGTGCTGTGCGTGCCGGAGCAGGACCCGATCACCGACCAGATGGGCATGCACGTCTTCGCCGCGAGGTTCAAGGCCGACCGGGCGCCGGTCCCCCGGGCCGACCTGGAGCGGCACCTGACGGAGCACCTGCCCGACCACATGCTGCCGTACCACCTGCAGGTGGTGGACCGGCTCCCGCTGACCGAGAACGGGAAGGTCGACCGCAAGACGCTGCGGTCCTGGCTGGAGTCGGGCGAGGCGGACCGCTCCGGCGCGGCCGCCGGCGAGCTGCCGGTCGGGCCTTTGGAGGAGGAGCTCGCCGAGGTGTGGCAGCGCCTGCTGCGGGTGGAGAAGGTCGGCCGCCAGCAGAATTTCTTCGCTCTCGGCGGCGACTCGCTGCTGGCCGCCCAGCTCGCCACCGAGATCCGGGAGAACGTCCCGGACGCGGGCCGGGTGTTCTACGACGACCTGCTCCGGTTGATCCTGGAAAACTCGACGGTCGCCACATTGGCCGCCGAGCTGGGCGCCGACCGGGCCGCTCCGGCGCCGCCGACCCCGACCGCCGCGGGGGTCTCGGTGGCGTCGCCGCTGGTCCCGCTCGGGGACGGGCCCGGGCTGACCGCGTTCGTGCACGACGGCACCGGCACGCTGACCGCGTACCAGCCGCTGCTCGACGCGCTCGCCGGCCGGACCGGCCTGGCGGGCCTCGTTGTGCTGGATCCAGAGCGCTACCTCGGCGTCGGCGCCGGGTCGCTGCTCGACCAGGTGGCCGTCGAGTACGTGCAGGCGCTGCGGTCGGCCGGGCACCCGCGGCTGCAGCTGGTCGGCCACCACACCGGCGGCATCCTGGCCGCCGAACTCGCCCGCCAGCTCGCCGAGGTCGGCGTCATGGTGGACCGACTCGTCGTCGTGGCCGCCGCACCGACGGCGGACGGCGCCGACGGGGTGCTCGCCGAGGTCCGGTTCTGGGCCGAACTCGGGCTCGACGCCGCGCTGCTCGACCCGGCCGCCGCCGGGGGCGGCGCTGTGGTGCTCGGCCCGGCCGCCGACGGGGACCGCGCCGCGCTGCTCGGCCCCGCCGCCGATAGGCACGGCGCCGCGGCGCTCGACCCGGGCGTCGGGGGGGACGGCGCCAACGGGGACCTCGCCGCGGTGCTGGAGCGGCTGCGGTCCGAGCCGGTCGAGGCGCGGTTCGAGCGGCTGGCGGGCCTCGTGCCTGGCGTGCGGCTCGAGGATGCCTACCGGGTGTTCCGGCACAGCGCGGCGGCCGCCGCCTCGCCGCAGCTGCTGCCGTACGCCGGGGACGTGACGCTGGTCCGGCCGCGGTTGTTGCCGGGCGGAGGGTCGCTGCCGGGGACGGCGGGGCACGACCTGGAGGCGTACTGGCGGGAGGTGTGCCTCGGCGACCTGGAGGTGGTCGAGGTCGACGGCGACGAGCTGCACTGCGTCCAGCAGGCCGCGCCGGTGCTCGCCGACCTGCTGGTCGCCCGGGTCGCCGGGCGGACCGGTGGATGACCCGCCGCTCGTCGGCGTCCTCGGCGCCGGCGGCGCGGTCGGCGGCGCGGTCGGCGGCTCGGTGGTCCGGGAGGTCGCCGGCCTCGGCGGCTGCCGGCTGCGCCTCGGCGCCCGCCGCCCCGAGGTCCTCGCCGGGCTGGCCGCCGGCCTCGCCCGCCGGATGGGGTCGGCCGGGGCGGTCGAGGCGGCGGGGGTGGACGTCACGAACCCGGACAGCCTGCACCGCTTCTGCGCCGGCTGCCGGGTGGTCGTCAACTGCGTGGGACCGCTGGGCGGCTCCCGGACCGCCGTCGCCGCGGCGGCGCTGGCCGCCGGCGCCGGCTACGTCGACTCCGGCGGCGACGAGACGCTGCGCGAGGAGCTGGCGAGCCTGACGGCGCCGGCGGTGCCGGGTGCCCGCCGGGCGGGGACCGCGGTGGTCGGCGCGGGCGTGCTGCCCGGGCTGTCCGGGCTGGTGCCGCGGTGGCTCGCCGCGCCGGCTCTCCAGCCGCCCACCATGCTCACCGCGTACGTGGCCACGCTGGACCGGATGACCCCGAGCTCGGCCCGGGAGTTCCTGCTCAGCGTCGCCGGCGACAGCCGGGCTAACGCCGCGTGGCGCGCCGGGGCGCGGGTCGCTGGCGCGCTGGAGCCGCTGCACCGGGTCCGGCTGCCCTTCTTCCCGGGCGAGGTGACCGCCTACCCGTACCTCAGTGCGGAGACCGAGCGGCTGGCCCGGGCGGCCGGGCTGGACGAGGTGCGCTGGTACCACGTCTTCGACGCCGACGGCCGGGTGGTCGCGACCCTGGGCAGGCTGCAGCAGGAGCTGCGGCGGGGCGTGGACCCGGCCGCCCTCGCCGCCGAGCTGGTCCGGGCGGTCGACGTGGAGATGTTCGGGCGCGCGCCGACCCAGCAGCTCGTCTTCGGGCTGGACGGCCGGGCGCGCGGGGAGCCGGCGGGCCGGGTGGCCGTGCTGCGCGCGGCCAGCACCTACGAGCTGACCGCGACGGTCACCGCGCTCGCCGCCGCCGAGGTCATCCGCGGCGCGGTGCCGGCCGGGGCGCACCTGGCCGCCGAGGTGCTCGACCCGGCGGTCGTCGCCGGCCTGCCCGTCCGGCCCGGTGTCTCCGGGCTGCACCGGCTGGACGGACCGCTCGCCGGGTACGCGCTGGCCGAGCAGGGCGTGCTATGACCGCGCCCGCCGCGCCGATCTTGCGGTTACGCACCGCGACACGCCGCGGAAGGCGGGCCCAACCTCAAGATCGGCGAGAACGGTGACCGCGGCGTGGCGGCCCCGGGTGGTCGTGTGCGGCACCGGGTTCGGGCGGACATACCTTGCCGGCGTCGCCGGGCTCGCGGGGCGGGGGGAGCCGGTCGAGCTCGCCGGTGTGCTGGCGCGCGGCAGCGCCCGCTCACAGCAGTGCGCGCGGCACTACGGGGTGCCGCTCTACACCGACGTCGACCAGCTGCCCGCCGGCATCGAGATCGCCTGCGTCGTGGTCAGCGCCGGGATCAACGGCGGCCGCGGGGCCGAGCTGGCGCAGCGGCTGATGGCGCGGGGCGTGCACGTCCTGCAGGAGCACCCGCTGCACCAGGCCGAGCTGGCCGAGTGCCTGCGCCAGGCGCGGCGGCACGGCGTCGTCTACCACGTCAACAGCCACTACGTGCACGTGGCCAGCGTCGCCACCTTCGTCCGCGCCGCGCGCCGGCTCCTGGCGGGCCAGCGGCCGGTCTTCGTCGACGCGCTGACCAGCTTCCAGGTCCTGTACACCATGGTCGACCTCCTCGGGCAGGCGCTGGGCGGGATCCGGCCCTGGTCGCTGGCGGTCGCGCCCGCGCCCGCGCCCGGCGTCCCGGAGGTGTTGCGGTCGGTCAGCGGCAGCCTGGGCGGCGTGCCGGCCACGCTGCGGGTGCAGAACCAGATGCACCCGGAGGAGCGGGACAACGGCGCGCACGTCATGCACCGGGTGACCCTGGCCACCGAGGGCGGCGACCTGCTGCTGGCGAACACCCTGGGGCCGGTGCTGTGGAACCCCCGGCTGCACATGCCGGCGGACTACCAGGAGGCGGTCACGGTGGCCGCCTCGACGGCCGCGCACCTCGACCTGCCCGGCGCGACCGTCCTCGGCCCATCCCGGCTGCCGTCCCACCGGCAGGTCATCGGCCAGGAGTGGCCGGCGGCGGCCGGCCGGGCGCTGCTGGAGCTGCGGCAGGCGGTCCTCGACGGAGCGGACCCGCTGCCGCGGGGGCAGTACCACTTGGCCCTCTGCCGGCTCGTCGCCGAGGTGACCGGGCAGCTGGGCCGGCCGGAGGTGCGGGCGACCGGAGCGCCGCGGATCGTCGAGGCGGCCGCGCTGGTCGGCGCCGACGGTCACGGCGCCGACGGTCACCCCGCCGACGGTCACGGCGCCGACGGTCACGGCGCCGACGGTTACCGCGCGGACGGTGACTTCGCTGGCAGCAGCCCGGCCGGCCCGCCGGCCAGATAGGCCGCAGGGCGGTCGCGCTGGTCGGCACCGCCGGTCGGCGCGCTGACGGTCACTTCGCCGAGGTCACAGGGTCGACGGTCACGGCGCCGACGGTCACGGCGCCGACGGTCACCGGGCCGACGGTCACCGGGCCGACGGTCACCGAGCCGACGGTCACCGGGCCGGTAGCAGCCAGGCCAGGCCGTCGGCCAGGTAGGCGCGGGCGGAGCGGGTGTCGTGTCCGGTCGGCCCGGTGTCGAAGCGGACGGTCCGCGCCGCGTTCGCGCAGGCACTCGGCGAGCGCGCGGGTCTGCCGGTCGATGTCCGACAGCCAGCTGTCCTCGTACGTCCCCGCGGCCAGGTAGACCTGCCCGGGGACGGCGGTGGCGGCGGCGTACCGGTCGAGTAGTCGGGTCGACCCGCCGTCCGCGCGCCGGACGTCCATCTCGGCGGTGAGGTGCAGCGCGCCGGAGACGACCGCGAGCCGGCCGAACCGGTCCGGCTCGTCGAGGGCGAGCGCTGCGGCGGCCAGGCCGCCGGCGCTGTAGCCGGCCACCGTCATGTCTACTGTGGACACGGCGTGCCGCCGGGCGAGCTCCGGCAGCAGCTCGTCCAGCACGAAGCGGGTATGCGCCGGGCCGCCGTTCAGGTCGCGGAGCCGCGCGGTGAACCGGCGGTCGTCGAAGCGGACCGCGACGAACGGCTCGACCAGCCCGGTGGCGGCGAGGCTGTCGAGGAACGCCGGGTCCCGCCACTCCTCGTTCCCCTCCAGCAGCAGGACCAGCGGATACCGGCCGCGGCCCGGCTCGTACCCGGCCGGGAGGTGGACGACCACGTCCTTGCGCCGGCCCAGCGCCGCGCTGTGCAGGGTCAGCGTCTCGACGGTGCCGGCGGCCCCGCCCACCGCCGCCGGCGGCGGCCCGGTCCGCGCGCCCGGCAGGGTCAGCAGCGAGTCGAGCATGCGCACCCGCAGGCCGCGGACATGGACCTGGTCGACGTGCGGGTTGAGCCGGTCGAGCCGGCGGGCGGTGGGGGAGTGGGCGAGCCGGAACAGCGCGTCACCGTCCAGGTGGTCCGGCGGGTCGGGCGCGAAGTGGTACTTCACCCGCGTTCCCCGCGGCAGCGGGAAGGTCTGCGCGAACACGCCGGCACCCAGCGCGGGCAGCCGCGCGAAGCCGGACGGCACCGCCGCGCAGAACAGCCCGACCGCGCGGGCTTCCCGGCCGCGGTCGGCGAAGACGAACGTGACGTCGTAGGTCTCCGGGTCCGCCGTCGGCTCCACCAGCGGCCCGCGGGCGGTGCGGGCGAGTTGGAGCACGCGCTCCGGCCCGCCGGCGGCCAGCGCCTCGCGCACCGAGCCGCTCGGGCCGCTC
>Ga0210378_10000307_pt1 | contig 24326 bp, 32 predicted proteins | sample PLM1_60_b1redo_FD_155465 | JGI IMG/M metagenome (GOLD analysis project Ga0210378, IMG submission 155465) | Groundwater sediment microbial communities from an aquifer in East River, Colorado, USA - PLM1_60_b1 redo | ecosystem: Environmental > Terrestrial > Soil > Riparian zone | place: USA: East...
CGCACAGGGCGGCCAACCGGCAGCCCACCACGTCGACCGGGCCGCGGAGCCCCACCTCTCCCGTGCCCAAGTCCCGCGAAGGCCAGTCGCCGCGACCCAGAATCGCCATAATTCAGTGGCCTCCTAGAGGTCATCGATGGCGCTTGAGGCCCAGTGGAGGACGTCGAGACGGCTGATCGCCAGATGCAACAGTGCTCTTCTACTGCCTGCTGTGGAGCCGGCGGAGACGGGAGCTCGGACGTGGCCTGTGACCGTTCGGGTCCATATGGACCGTGCTCGGTGGCACGACGACCGAATCCCATGTCGACGTCACGGCGTCGCCGGACTCTGTGTCGCCATAACCCAGCACCGCAATCCCGCGCCGCCTATGCGGTCAGTTCGAGCTTGGTCGGGGTGATGTCGATGTGGAACTCCATGCCCAACGCCTGCGACAGCCGGGTCAGGGTCAGCAGCGTCGGGACATGGTCGCCGGCCTCGAGCCGAGCGACCGATGGCTGCTTCATCTCGAGCAGACGGGCGAGCTTGGTCTGGCTCAGGCCATGCTCAGCCCGATAGGCCACCAGGCGCATGGCTACGGCATGGGCGAGCGCGGTGCGCTGCCACTCCTGCTCGAACGCCGGGTCTTGCAACTGCTCGGCGACGACCCGCTCGTGCGGCTTGGTCTCCGGCATCGGTTCCTCCTTTACTGCTGTCTCTCCAGCCTGGCCAGCGCGTCGCGGGCGGCCTTGTCGAACCCTCGCTGGTCGACCTGTGCCTCCGGCCCGACCGCCCCGATCACGAACGCGTCCCCATTGGCGCTGGTAGAACGCCCGCCAGCGGCTGCGGCCACCGCGCGGGCGTAGCTCGCGGCGCCCTTGGACACCGCGGACGCTGCTTTGGTGTGGGTAGGGCAGCCGCGGCCCGAGGCCTTGGGCTTGTCGACCGCATGGAGCATCGCGACTCGTTCCGGGACGGGGAGCTTGTGCAGCTTGAGGTCGGCGTCCTTGTGCCAGCTGACCGTCCACATGCCAACGATGATAACATGGATGTTATAGGCAGGGGCCGTGGTCCTGCCCCAAAGCTTGCGGCTGTCGCTGAGCACGAGATCAGCAGCTGTGGACCCGAAGGCTCGAGCATCAGATCTGGGATCTGGTGCTCCGGGGTCACCTACACGCCAGCGGGCTTGTGCTGCCAGACGCCGTGTCTGGCACCCATGGCCGGAAACTGCGACCACATTGCCACCAAAGCCGCACGTGACGGGCGGGGACAGATGCCCGACTCGGACCAGCGACATGGCCGTTGACCAGGACCAACGGGGACGCGAAAGCAGAGATGGTGATTCTGTTGGCGAAGTCGGTGGTTGTGTACATGGGAGAGTGGGGGCCGCTGTCTGGTGTGGACGGCTGAAGGCTCTTGTGTATGGGAGGGACCGTGCTGCGGCCCATGGACGTTCAAGAGATCCCGGCGGCGACGGCGGCGTTGGCCCGGAAGGTGCATCCGCGGGGTACGGATGAGATGCGGGTGCGTGACGCGCTGGGTCCGCTGTTTGGGGACGTGGACTTCACCACCGGCGAGTTCGCCGGCATGTACGCCTCGCGCGGGCAGCCGGGGCTGTCGCCGGCGTTGCTGCTGATGGTGACGATCCTGCAGTTCCGGCACAACCTGTCGGACCGGGAGGCCGCCGAGGCGGTCGCGGACCGGATCTCCTGGAAGTACTCCCTGGGCCTGGAGTTACGACCCCGACGCCCGCTACAGCACCAAGGGCAAGGGTGGCGAAGACGACCTTGAGTGGGTGGGCTCCAAGGCCCACCGCAGCGAGTCCTGCGACGCCGACACACCCAACCTGGTCACCGACGTGCACACCACACCGGCCACGGAGCCGGACGTGGTCGCCACCACCGCGATCCAGGACAAGCTCATCGCCCGCGGCCTGGCCCCGGGTGAGCACCTGCTGGATGCGGGCTACCCCAGCGCCCCGAACATCGCCGCCAGCGCCCAACGCGGCATCACCCTGGTCGCCCCGGTCATCGTCCAAACCGGCCGTAACGCCCGCAACGGCACCTTCGGCCCGGGCGAGTTCACCATCGACTGGCAGGCCGGCACCGCCCGCTGCCCCGGCCGGCCAGACCAGCCGCTCCATGCGCCCCGACAAGCGCGGCCTGGTCACCTTCGCGTTCTCCCGCCGCGACTGCCGACCCTGCAAGATCCGCGACCAGTGCACCCTGGCCGGTCCCAACGTCCCCCGCAGGGTCACCATCCACCCCCAACCGGTCCACGAGGCCCGCATGGCGGCCCACCGGGCCCAGGACAGCCACCAGTGGCGCACCACCGACAACGTCCGTGCCGGTGTCGAGGGCACCGTCTCCCAGGCCGTCCGCGGCCCGGACCTGCGCCACGCCCGCTACCGCGGCCTGACCAAAACCCACGTGCAGAACGTGATCACCGGCATGGCCCTCAACATCACCCGCCTCGGCGCCCACTTCCTCAAACCCGAACCCGGCCTCACACGCCGGCCCACCCGCATCCACGAGCTGTGCACCGCCCACGGCCTCGCCGCCGCCTGATCAACACGACTTCGCCAACAGAATCAGTGACTAACCTAGATGAACGATTCCGATTGGATGGGGTTGGGTTCAGTGGTCGTAGGCGACCAGGGAGCGCTTGTCGGGCTGGTCGAGCTGCCAGTTGAACCAGACCCCGGCGGCCAGGGCGAGCAGCCGCTGGGTGACACGGGCGTAGATGCCGCCCAGGGTGCGACCGTCGTGGCGTTCCAGCGACAGCTGGTCTTTGAGGGTGTCAAAGACGCTCTCCACCCGCTGGCGGATCCAGCCCAGCGCGCCGAAGCGGCGGGGCTCGTCGGCCCGGTCGGGGCGGACCAGCGCCGCGCCGAGCGCGTCGACCAGCCCCGCAAACACCTGCCCGGCGAAGCCCTTGTCGGCGATGATGAGCTGCCCGCTGATCGGGGCGCCGTCCAGCAGCGCGGCCGCGACCTCCCGCTCGGGCAGGTTGGCCGCGGCCAGGCAGCAGGTCGACCGGCATGCCGTCGGGCGCGCACAGCAGATACAGCCGCATGCCTCAGAACCAGCGCGAGTGGCTGGCGCAGTAGCCGTAGCCGACGTACTCGCCCAGTGTCGAGCGGCGGACCGTCTCCCGGCTGGTCCCACACGGCACGGGGGTGGAGTCCAGCAGCCGGACCTGGTCGCACCACGACGGCGACGAGAAGGTCAGGTAGCGCAGGGCCTGGCACAGCTGGGGGGCGAGGCGGCGCAGGCGCTTGTTGGAGCCGGGCTGGGTGGGCAGGTAGGTAGGGGAACAGCCGGCCCAGGCGGCACCGGGCAAACCGCAGCCAGCGGTGTTCGGTGGGGCAGCCGAGCAGGACCTGGGCGACGGCGAGGGTGACCAGCTCGGCGTCGCTGAGCCGGGGTGGCCGCCCGGGGCCGGTGCGCTTGGGCAGCAGGTCGTCGATGGTGACGTACAGTGCGGTGACGAGGTCGTCGAGACAGGCGTGCACGGGGCCTCCTTGGAGGTCGACGTTGCTTCAGCAACGCCCACTCTCGGCGGCCTCGTCCTACTTGTCACGCCTGGTCACGCTCCCAAGCATTCGGAATCGTTCATCTAGCCGCAGCAGTTGCTTTCATCGGCGCCGATAGTGGCAACGGCGAGCGCGTCGAATGGATCTCCCCGTGGATGTGAGGGACCGACCGCCCGACCGACGCGCCTTGACTCGCGGGGCCCTCTTCGGAGAAGCTCGCCCCCAAGCACTCGAGTGCGCCAGACATGGAGAAGACGATCATGGCCAGCGTGGTTCGACTGTTGGCCGTGCTCCGGAGGATCGACTCCGCCGTCTGGACTCCGGGTCGGTCGGTGTCGGCGAAGGTGACCGGGGCGAGGGCGCGGCGCAGGTGCCAGGTGAGGGTAGCCGGCGAGCAGGCAGAGCACCAGGTGGGCGCGCACCCGGGGCTCGGTCCAGTGGTAGATCGGGCGCAGCCGCAGGTCGATCGCCTTCCAGGACCGGAAGTCGGCCTCCACCTCGCGTCCTGCTGCAGGGCCGGGATGGCGTGGGAGTAGACGTCCAGGGTGATCGCCACGGTGGCATGCCCGAGCGCGCTGTTGCGTTGCGCCAGTCGGCGGCGCATTGAAGCCGCGATCCGCATCCGGGATCAGACCGCCAGAGCCAGCTCGTCGAACGCGACCGCCAACCGCCGGTTCACCGGCTCCTCGACGCCAGCTCGTAGTGGTCGCGCCGAACATTCTGGACCAGCGCAAGCCCCGCAACGATCACCCTGGCACTGCGGCACTGCTTGAGCCCTCGCATCGGTCGCAGCCGCGACTTCAAGCGGTCATGGTCGGCCTCGACCCGGTTGTTGGCGTACTGCTCGGTGCGATGCCAAGCCGCTGGCAGCAGCCCCTCGAGCACCACCAGGTATACCGGCGCCCGATCGGTGACGACCTCCAACGGCGTCACCTTGTCGAGCCGATCATCTGCTCGAAGAACCGGCGGGCCGTCTTGGCGTCGCGGTGCGCGGACACGAACACGTCGATGACCTGCCCGATCTGGTCGACCGCGCGGTAGGCGTAGCGCCAGCGGCCGGCGACCTTCACAGAGGTCTCGTCGACGTGCCAGCGGCTGCCGACGGTGTGCCGGCACGGCCGGGCGGCCTCGGCCAGCAGCGGCGCGAACCGCTGCACCCAGCGGGAGACCGTGACGTGATCAACCTCGATCCGCCGCTCGGCGAGCAACTCCTCCACGTCGCGATAGGACAGGCCGAACCGCAGGGACCAGCGGATGGCGAGGACGATCACGTCGGGAGGGAAGCGGAAGCCGGCCAAGGCCGACCGCGTGGCGGGACCAGGCCGGTGAGGACGGCGGCGGGTTGTCATGCCGGTAGTCTCGCTGCCCGGACGCGGTCGCAGCCAATGCAACAGCGCCCGCCACGCGTGCAAGCCGAGGTCGACGCCTGCCCTGCAAGCGAACGCATGCCCAGGCTGGCTCTATGGGGTCACTGTCGCTGCGAAGACCTCCTGAGCGCTCGAGTCGCCGCCTGCCACGCCGTCGCCGACGAAGCTCGGCCGGACTGCGCTGTCGGTGCTCGCCTGCCAGTTGTAGTCGCCGATGAAGTCGTTGTTCGAGGCGTCGAACGGCGTCGTCGTGACCTGGAGGTTCGTGAACGTCGCGCCTGCGTTCCCGGAGAACGCGCAGGTCGTGAAGATGAGCGCGTTCCCGGGCGCGTAGCGCCGGTCCTGGAAGCAGACGTCGACGCGGCCGCTAGGCGCAACGGTGATGAACGGGAAGAACTGGTCGGAGCCAGGCCCGTCGTCGTTCACCCGGGTGATCCCCTGCACCTCGAAGCGGTCGCCGCGGTCCCGGACCCGCATCACTCGAACGTCGGCGTCGCCCGCGTTGTCGTCGGCGTAGTTGACGTAGACCTGGTTGGTCCGGCGGTCGACCGCCACCCACAGGTTGTTGTCCGATCGCCAGCTCGCGTTCGGCAGCGGGTCGGGCAGCGGCGCAACCTGGGCGAGCAGCTGCGGCGGCGAGAACGTCAGCCCACCGTCGCTCGACTTGGCGATGTAGATCCGGTTCCAGTTGGGAAGACCGGCGTTGGCGAAGGCGCCGAAGGTGACGTAGACCGTCTTCGGGTCCTTGCCGACCGCGCTGAAGGAGTCCTGGAAGGTGGCGTTGCCCGCCCGGCTGCTGATCGGCACGGGCTCGGCCCAGGTCCGGCCCGCGTCGGTCGAGCGGGTGAAGAGGATCACCGGCTTCCCCAACGCGGTGAACTCGGTCTGGGTGAGGTAGAGGTGGCCGTTTGCCGGGTTGGCCGTGATGAACTGGTGATCCTCGAACTCGTTGATGGCATTGCCGGGCGTGTCCTCGCCCGTCATCGCCACCACCGGCGCGCCCCAGGTCACCCCGCCGTCGGTCGACCTCGACACGAAGATCGTCCCGGCCGAGCCGGTACCCGGCGGGAAGAGGTTGAAGGCCAGGCAGGTGTAGTAGGCGTTGCCGTTCTTGTCGAAGACGACGCTGGGGTCGGTCCCGCGATCGAACTGACCACCGCTTCCCGTCTGAATCCCCGGCACGACGCCGACCACCGGCCAGCTCAACCCGCCGTCGAACGAGACCCCGTAGCCGCAGGTGCGATCCCCGCTCGAGATCCAGGCCGCCACGACGTTGAGCGGGTTGCTGGGGTTGACGGCGATCGAGGTCTCGGCGTCACGGTCATTATCGAAGGTGACCTGGACGACCTGCGCGCTCGACGCTCCCGCGATGGGCGGTGGGAGCAGGACGCTGACGACTAGGGCCAACAGCGGAACGAGCACTGCCCACCGCTTGCGTAGGTGGGCGCGACGGTTGGCCTTCACGTCGTTCATGCTCGCCTCCTCGATCAGCGGCGCCCGTGCGGTCAGCGTAGGCACCTCCGCCAGCCATCTGGAAGAGCGCGGCGGATGGCTGTTCCGCTACATCCGCGTGTGAGCATCCCATGTGGGAGAAGTCAAGGGCGAGGCTAATCTACCGCACGGCGCTCCCATCCCCTCCTCCAGCGCAGCAACGCCTACCTGCTGCGCTGGCTCCGCAAGAAGGACAAGCGGCTGCACGGGTCCAAGAACGCCCGGCGGTGCTGGGACGGCATCACCCGCCGTGACCCCGGCATGTTCGCCCACTGGCAGTGGAACCGCGCGGCCTGGTGACCAGGGCGACAAGCCCCCGGTGAGCCGAGAGGCTCACGCCGGGATCTGCGGGAGCCGGGGGTGCAACTCCCTCTCCAGCCGTTCCAGGCCGACGTCGTGCTCGCGCGGGGCCGGGTGCCCAGGGAGCCTGCCGGCCAGCCCGTCGCCGGGTCCTGGACGGCCCGGTTGGTGTCACTGGTCGCCGACCGGTCGTCGCCGCGGGCGGCGCGGTTCGAGGACCTCGCCGTCTTCCCGCTGGAGGAGCGCGACCCGGCCTGATCAGCTCCGGCCCGCCGCCGGGCCCTGGGGCAGGACGGCGTCCGCGAACGCGTCGACGGCTGCCAGCCACCGCTCCGGCTGATCGCGGTGGAGGCAGTGGCCGCCGTCGAGGACCACGAACCGTTCGGGCGGCAGCTGGGCCCGTACGGCCCGGCGGTGCGGGTCCCGGAGGGCGCTGCCACCGGCTTCCAGGAACCCGCCGCCGTCGGCGCGCGCGGCCAGCAGCAGCACCGGGACCCGCACCGCGGCCAGCACCAGCACCGGGACCCGCACCGCGGCCAGCACCAGCACCGGGACCCGCACCGCGGCCAGCATGGCCGGCATGTCCCAGGCCAGCTCGCCCTGAGGCCGGCGACGATCGCGGTCGCGTCGGCGGCGGCGATGCCGTCGACCGAGTGCTGCACGTCCTCCGCCGCCCAGGCCGGGTTGGCCTCGCGTTCGCGGCGGACGAGCTGCTCCCGGTCGATGCGGACCAGCCGGGCGTCGGCGGCGATCCCGGTGGCCAGGGCCGAGCGGTCGCCGCCCCGCGACCCGGGCGGGTCCTCCAGGACCAGGGCACGGGCCACCTGCGGACGCCGGCCGGCCAGGGCGACGGCCACGGCACCGCCCAGGCTGTGGCCGACCAGCAGGTCGACCGGCCCGGCGAGCCGGCCGGCGATGCCGTCGACCAGGATGTCCAGGTCCAGCGGTCGGGTCGACCGCGGCCAGGCGCCGTGGCCGGGCAGGTCGAGCGCGTCGACCTCCCAGCCCCGATCGGCCAGGGCCGGCCCGATCCGCCACCAGGTGGCGGCGGTCGACATGATCCCGTGCAGCAGCGTCACCCGGCCACGGGTCGTCCCGACGGGTTCCCAGTGCAGGTTCACGCCACCTCCCTCAGGGCGGGCAGCAGGTGCTCGGCGACCAGCTCGGCCGCCGGCCGCCAATCGGGCGGTAGCTGGGCGGCCAGCCGGAGATGCCCGGCGCCGTGGTGGAAGCCGTCGGGGTCCCTCGGCCAGTGCCAGTCGGTGATCCCCAGCGGCCCGAACAGGCGCCGCTCGGCGTAGGCGGCCAGCGGCATGCCGACGACCACGCTCAGGGCGGCGCCGAGCAGGTGGGCGCCGCCGTTGTCGTACTGGAACCTGGTGCCGGGCGGGTCCAGCTGGGGCGCGGCCGCTGGCCAGCGCGGCGTAGGTGCTGGCCCAGCCGCGCCGGTGGACCGGCTCCAGGCTCAGGTGCGGCAGCGACGCGACTGGCGTCTGGGCGCTCAGCAGCGCGTCCGCCAGATCGACCAGCGCGTCCGCGCGGCGGGTGCAGCAGGCGTGCAGCGCGGCCCGGAACGCCCGCAGCGGCGCCAGCCCTGCCACAGGTCCAGGGTGGGCGGCAGCCCGGATGGGTGCACACTCGAGGGTGCGGCCATCGCGTCTCCTTCGTGACTTCTGTTAGCCCTGTCCGAAGGATCACACGATGGCCGTTCAACGTCACGGGCTACGCCCCGCGACCAGCACCAGGGGTTAAAACGCAAGCTGAAATCTTGTGCTCGACCCTACTCGGATCGTCGAACTTGCCCGACTTGCTTGATCATCCAGACGATCTGACGGGTTCCGTCTCGATCCATCTGGGCTGCTGCGGTGAGATGCTCTACTCCGGCGGTGGCAACAGCCGCTACTCGATAGAGCGATTGTCGACCGGTAGCCGTTACCGCATGCGCCTGCGTGGTAGCTCCTGGAGGCCCGGGGGCGCCACAAGAGGGGGGAGGTTGGCCTTCCCCCTCTTGCTATTCACGGGACGCCGGGATGCCGGTGCCGTCTTGCCCGGTCTGCGAACGGTCGCCGGAGACGCACGCGCGCGATCACCGGCCAGCCGGCTGGGCCGACGGCGATCCCGCCTGGACGGCGATCCCGCCTAGCTGCCACGCAGCCGTCAGTCGACAGCCGACGACGGGTCGACCCGCTCCCAGACCAGGCGCGGCACCTGCCCGCGTTCCCCCAAGCAGCAGCGGGCTGGCGCTCAGGATCAACCGGTCCCCGAACAGCTCGACCGCCCGCTGCTGGTCGCTCCCGACCCAGTTGGGGAACAGCGACAGCTCCACGTGATGCACGACCCGGTCGCCATGGAAGCTGTAGCGGCCCGCGTAGGCCACAACGCCCTCCACGGCCTGGGCCTGCTCCTGCATCGTCCCGCCGAGCAGGTCGGCGACAGCGAACCCGGGGCGGCCCGCCCGCGAGATCATGACCGAGAAGCGACGGTCGGCGGTATAGAGGAGGTAACCAAGGGCGTCGGTCCCCATCGGATAGGTGACCCGGCCGTCGGCGGCCTGGTTCTCCCAGGAGACCAGCCGCCAGGCCCCAACGAGCATGTCGCGCGCGTCCACCTTGTTCATGCTTGCCCTCCCAGGCGAGCTCGCGCAGATCGTAGCCCGCCGGTCCGTAGGCAGGGCCAGATGGGCATCGGGAGGAGCACGGTGGTCATTCCGTTCGGTCATTCCTCTGGTCGCTACGGATGGACCATACGGGATCCCGTGGACGACCTGGCCAACCTGACCTGCCCAAACGGTACGCGACGGCCTACGGCGGACACGGCGCAGCACACTCCTAAAGCTGCGGGAGGTCGATGACCTCAGGTTCCGGACCCCACGGCCGGCACCAGACGACCTCCATCGTTCGCGGTATCGACGCAGACACCGGGAGGTCGTAGCGTCTGGATGGCACTTGAGGCCACAGAGGACCGATACGTCCATCATAGGGGGTTGTGGTGTTTGTTCAGGTGATTCAGGGACAGGTGGCCGACGCGGGGAAGGTACGCGCTGCGCTTGACCGGTGGGCCCAGGAGCTCGCGCCAGGTGCTACGGGCTGGCTGGGCTCGACCGCCGGGGTGACCGAGGACGGTCGCTTCATCGCGCTGGCCCGCTTCGAGTCCGAGGAGGCGGCCCGGCGCAACAGCGCCCAACCCGAACAAGACCGATGGTGGACCGAGACCTCCAAGCTGTTCACCGGGGAGGCCACCTTCAAAGACAGCAGCGACGTCACTGTCGACGTGAACGGCGAGCCTGATGACGCCGGCTTCGTCCAGGTCATGCAGGGCCGCGGCAGCGACCCTGACCGCGCACAGGAACTCATGGGACAGGACTCGTCGGAGTGGGCCGCCTTCCGCCCCGACATCATCGGCAGCGTGGCGGTGGGACACGAGGGTGGGGCCTACACCATGGCGATCTACTTCACCTCCGAGGCAGCGGCCCGCGAAGGCGAACGCAAGGAGCCGCCACCGGAGCTGAAGGCCCAGATGGACGAGATGGCGGCGCTGAGCGTCGGGGAGCCGGAGTTCTTCGACCTCAAGCAACCCTGGCTGTACTCCCCACGCTGAGATGGACTGGCCCGGCCTGGGAGCTGGCATCCTCGTTGCGCTTGGGCGGCGGGGCAGGAGAACGCATAACTAGGGCACTTGGAGCTATCGCCGGTTGAGTTCGGGCACCTGGTCCGCCAGCCGTTCGAGAAGATCGGGATGCAGGCCTGGGTGACGCAGGCGTCCCGGGATGACGGCGTCGACGCCGTCGCCGTCAACCCAGCCCCGATCGTTGGAGGCCTGTGCATCGTGCAGGCCAAACGCTACACCGATGTGGTGAGCACCGAGTCGGTACGGGCGCTGGGCGGCGTCATGGACGACAAAGCGCGCCGCCAAGGGCGTCATGGTCACGACCTCCTGGTACGGTAAGGAGAGCTGGGAGTTCGCGGCTCGACACGGCCGCATCGAGTTGATCGATGGTCCACGGCTCAAGCATCTGCTCAAGGAGCGAGTCGGTCTGGATGTCCTCATCAGCCTGCCACGACGGGCAGCCAAGACCCCCTGGAGGGCACGGCCGCTCCCGGTAACCCGTAGGCGGATGTCGGCGATCACGCAAATCCCCAGCTCAGGGGTCTTGGCGATCAGGTTATTCCAGCGAGCGCCGTCAACTCCTGACTTCCTCCATGCGAGTAAGGACCGGCCCACCGCTGTGCCGACCTGCGTTTCCGCAGGTCGATGCGACCGTCAGGGCGAAGTAAGGTGTTCTGACGGAATCGCTGTGGCAACTCAGCCTTGAGCAACCCGGGGTCTGTCTTGCCGAGTCGAGGCGCACCCGATCCGACTGCGGTGGTGCGCTCCGCAGGTCGGGCTTGACTTCGGTACCCGGGTACAGGGTCAGGCTCCTGATGCGGCCTCGAGCCTGGCGGCCGCCAAGCATACCAACCCCATAGTGGAGGTTGCCATGTCGCAGTCGAGCGTGCCGATCCACAGTCCAGCACCAGCACCACAAGGGCCGATCGTCTGCACCCTGCACCCCAACGACTTCGCCGGCCGCCTGGAGGACTTCCGCCAAGGGGTGTTCACCCACCTGCGTGGGATCCAGCGGCCCGAGCCGGCCCGGCTTCGGCTGATCCTGGCCGCCGACGCCGACCCGGAGGCGGTGTGGGAGCTGCTGGCCCGCGAGCAGGAATGCTGCGCGTTCCTCACCTTCACCATCACCTCCGAGGATGGGCAGCTGCTGGCCGACCTCCAGGTGCCTGCGGAGGCCGCGCCGGCCCTGGACGGCATCGCCAGCCTGGCGGAGCTGGCCACCCCGGAAGTGGCAGGGTGAGCAGGGCGGGCCGGTGAGCGGTCGGGGACTGCGCACCGGGGAGCTGGCCGAGCGGGCCGGGGTCAACATCCAGACCCTGCGCTACTACGAACGCCGCGGCCTGCTGGCCGCCCCGGCCCGCCGGCCCTCCGGGCAGCGGCAGTATCCCGAGGGGGCGGTCGGGCTGCTGCGCACCATCAAGGCCGCCCAGCGGCTGGGATTCACCCTGGACGAGATCGAAGAGCTGATCACCCTCTCGGAGCATCGGCAGACCACCGGCGAGCTGCACCAGCGGGCCAAGGCCAAGGTGGGCGAGATCGACGCCAAAATCGACCAGCTCACCCAGATGCGTCAGGCGCTGCTTTCGGTGGTGGCGGCCGAGTGCGACTCGCTGACCGACTGCTCCTGCGGGCAGGGCTGCCCCCTGCCCGTTCTTGAGATCACCGGACCTGGAGGCCCTCATGGCGACCACCATTAAACCCCCGCGGACCCGCAGCTCCGCCCTGGTCGGTGGGCTGGCCGTCGCCGCGTGCCTGGCCGCCTGCCTGCTCCCGCTGGTGGCCGCCGGCGGGCTGCTCGCCGGGCTGGCCAGCGCCGTTGCAGGCGCGCTTCTGCCAGCCGGCGTGCTGTTGTTGGCCGCCGCTGGCGCGGCCGGGGTGTGGTGGCGCCGGCGGGCCCGAGCCGCGGCGGTGACGCCGCAATGCGGGTGTGGCGATGACTGCCATTAGCCGCGGAGCCTGGATCGACTGATCAGGGCTGACAGGCCAGCCACGCCCCGGGTTAGGGTGATGAGCCATGGTGGTGCTGCGGTCCATCCTGCTGTTCGCCCTGGCCGCGTTGGCTGAGATCGGCGGAGCCTGGCTGGTCTGGCAAGGCGTCCGCGAACACCGCGGCCTGGTGTTCGTCGGCGCCGGGATCCTCGCGCTGGGCGGCTACGGGTTTGTCGCCACCTTCCAACCCGACCCGCACTTCGGGCGGATCCTGGCCGCCTACGGCGGCGTGTTCGTCGCCGGCTCGCTTGCCTGGGGCATGCTGCTGGACGGTTTTCGTCCCGACCGCTACGACCTGCTCGGCGCCGCCCTGTGCCTGCTCGGGGTGGCGGTGATCATGTACGCGCCCCGCGCGAGCTAGGACCGGCTGGAGGCGGGCGAGCAAGGAGCAATGGTGTCCGAACCCAACAAGGCGACGATGCGGCGGCTGGTCGAGGAGGTCCTTAACGGCGGCCGGCTGGAGGTGATCGACGAGCTGTACGCACCCCAGCTGGCAGCGGCGGCCAGACAGTGGATCACGCCGTTTCGGGCCAGCTTCCCCGACGTCCACATGGAGGTCGTGGAGTTGATCGCCGAGGACGACAAGGTCGTCGGCCGGTTTGTCTGCTCAGCCACCCACCTGGGGGAATGGCTTGGGCATGGCCCGACCGGGCGTCGCTTCGAGCGGGTCGATGAGGTCTCCATCTTCCGGCTGCACCAGGGCAGGATCGTCCATGCCTGGAGCCTTGAGGACACGCTCGCCCGGCTGCGGCAGCTCGGGTTCACCGCGCGGCACGGTTGACCCGTCGGCGGCCGGGCATCCAGCCCAGGAGGCAGAACTGGCTCGCTCCCTGGTGATCGGCGGTATGCTCCGGCGGTGAACCGGCGACGCCTCTCCTGGTTGCTGTCCGTGGCGCTGGCCGCGGCCGGGTCGCTGGCCGCGCACGCCCTGGGCCTGCTGCCGCACGCCGCTGAGGAACCCGGGCATGTCGAGGCCGGATCGGAAGCGGCGCCGCACCTCCCGCTGCTGGCCGGCCTGTTGGCTGCGGTTGTGCTGACCGGTCTGGCCAACCGGGCCTGGAACGCGATCCGGCGCCGGCCAGCTCGGCCCCTGTCGCCGGGTTGGTTTGTTGGTGTTCCGCCGCTTGGCTGGGCGTTGCAGGAAGCCGCCGAGCGGCGGCTGGGGGTGGAGAGTTTCCCGTTCGATGCCGCCCGCGAGCCGGCGTTCGTCAAGGGCCTGCTGGTCCAGGTGCTGTTTGGGGTGCTGGCGTTTCTGGCGGCTCGGCTGCTGCTGGCCGTTGTAGAGCAGCTGCGGCGGCTCCGCCAGGCCGACTGCTGGCCGGACGCCGACCATGCCGGGATCGGCATCACGGCGGCTCAGGCGCTGGCGGTGCGGCCCCGCCAGCTGGTCCTGGCCCTGGCCGACTACGAACGCGGCCCGCCTCCTGGTCGACCCTGACCTTCCCACATCCCTGAGCGACCTTTCACCCGGCCGTGCTGGCCGAACTGGCGCGCGTGCCGCGACGCAGGCCGGGCCGGGCAAGCCCGCCGTCGTGCTGGCCGAACTGCCGCGCGTGCGGCGCCGGCCGGGCCGGTCAGGGTGCCGCGGGCCGGGTCGAACCAGCTCGCAAGGGGTCGTTCAGTCTTGTCTTGGAGCAAGTGAGGAGAGCGGTCTGCATGCAACGGTATCGAGATCGGCTGCCTGTGGTAGCAGCGGCGCTGCTGGTCGCGGCCACGATCCTGTTTGTGGTCGGCACCACCATCGAACGCTCGCAGGCTCGGGCAGGCGAGCAGCAAGCGGCCAGCCCGGTCGAGCGTCCGGCTGGCGAGGCGGGCGAGCACAGCGAGTCGGAAGCGACCGAGGGCCAGTCCAACGCCACCACCGAGGGGGCAGAGGAGCACGGCAGCTCCGGGGAATCGGGTGAGGAGTTGTTTGGGATCAACCCCGAGTCGGCCGGCCTGACCGCCGCTGTGGCCGCGGTGTCGCTGCTGCTGGCGGTCCTGCTGGTCGCACGGCCGCGGAAGGGGTTGCTGGTGGCTGTGGTGGTGGTTGGGCTGGGGTTTGCCGCTCTGGATGTTCGTGAGGGCATCCACCAGGCCAGCGAGTCCAACGCGGGGTTGCTGGTGATCGCGCTGGTCACCGGGCTGCTGCACCTGGGTGTGGCAGTGGCCGCCGCCGCCGGGCTGCTCACCGGGAGGGTTACAGCCTTGACCAGCTGATCCAGCCAGACCGGACCCGTCGCCACGCGGCCATACACAACCCTGGCCGCGTGGCGGCGGAGGCTTGGTCCCAAGGACGAGGCGGCGGCGACCCGCAGGGTGATGGCCGCCAGGGACCAACGTGGGCGAGGGAGCACTCATGCCCAGCAAGCAGGACGAACCAGATCCCGAGATCGAATTTCTGCGGACCTTCGTCTCGGAGCGGGCACGCCTCCAAGCCGAGTGGCTGACAGCACGGGAGGCCGAGCAGGCCGCTTTGGAGGAGGCCGGCCCCGTTCAGTCGCAGCTCGCACCGCTGTTCGAGCCGGACCAGCCCGATCCGGCACAGCCCGATCCAGCACCCGCAACGCCGTCACCGGCCGCTGGAAAGCCCCAGCCGGTGACGTCGGTTGAGGCGCCACAGCGGAGGACGCGGGCATGGCTGCTGATCGCCCCGGCGCTGACCCTTGCGGTCGGGCTGGCGGTCGGGTTCGCCGTGGGCTCCACGCGGCCGGGCGGCCACCCGACCAGCGCTCCGGCCACGCGCTCACCCGCGACCCAGCCGGCCCCCGCCCCCCCGACATCGGTTGTGGTCCAACTAGCCGCCACCTCGGCCTGCCTGGAGACCGCGAGCAGGGGCGACGAGATTATCCATCTGTTGGTCGCCGACCAGCGCGACAGGGCTGCTGATCTGCTCGTGGCCTACAGCGTGGCAAGTCGGCAATGCCGCCGGGACGCATCCCCATGAACAAGCCCACACACCACAGCCGCGGCGGGTACGCCGCTGAACCAAGAAGCCTGCCAGAAGCGCCGCCAGTATCCGCCCAGAACCCGCCCTGCCCCATGCCGGGACGGCCTAGGTCCGCAACGGAGCGAAGGCGCCCTATCAGTCCAGGAGGAACGGCACCCCCGCTCCGCCGAGCGGATCGGCGTTGCTGGCGCGAGCATCCAGCCTGAACAACCAACCAACCCAACGCACCGCTTCCCCGCCAGCTCCCAGGCGCCCAGCACCCAGCACCGACTACGCCATCGACCGCAGCACTCGCCATAACGGATGACCGCCACCATCCCGCTCTACTCTCAACCCGAAATCGTCCGAGGAGAGCCGTGCACCCAAGGTGCAGGACAGCCTAGGCCTGCGATCCTCAGAGTCATCACGCGCGAGTTCGCCGAGGACAGCGGAGTCTGGCAACCCTGAGCTGCCGAGCCAATGCGAGAGCGGCAGCTGGGATCGGGCGAAGCATCGTCGCGGCGTTGCATCGGCCCTGAGTGGCGTGTCCCAGAGATCCGTAGAGCAGCTGGACGGTGCGCCAGCGGATGGATGTTGTCGGCGTGACTCCATCGACGTAAGGAGGTCTCGTTCGCCATGCGGGGCGCGAGCAGGAGGCACGAACTAAAGACGACCAGCGGTTGCGCTGGTCATCCGTGGTGGGGTGGAGCTGAGGGGACACCTTTCGAACCGACAAACAAGACAAGCGATCCATGCCTTGTGGGCTGACTTGCGTCCTTAGACCGCCAGGAGTCCCAGTGAGGCTTCGCCTCGGACCGCCGAGGCCGGGTTGAGCTGGTCGATGTGCATCCCGGCTGCTGCTTGGTCAGGCTGACCGACCGATGGTCGGGTTGAGCCTGGAGGTGGGCGGTGACGGCGGGAGCACGAGCACGCACGGCGATCGCAGCGGCCAACGCCGCGGGCACGGTCACCATCGGCCAGGTGCTAGACGGGCACGTGACGCTGGACCTGGAGTGCCTGGACCGCGTCTACCTCAACGGCTATGTCCCCAACCTGCAGGTGAGCGGGCAGGTCGTGACGTTCCTCACCCGGCATCTGGGCAACCCGGTCCCGTCGCCGGCGCTGTTCAACCAGGTCGGGGAGCGGTTCCGCGCCGCGGTGGCCCGCTTCGCCACCACCAACCAGATCCCGGTGGTGCGCTTCGACAAGGGCCAGCGCAAGGCCGAGGTGATGCGCCCCTACCTGGACGCCGCCAAGGCTGCCGGGCGGCCGGGGGTGGTCGCGGTCGGGGTGGCACAGGAGTTCCAACGGGTGTTCGCCGGCTCCCCGCGCACCCCCGACGGTCCCGGGGCGCCGCAGTTCACCTTCGCCAAGGCCGACCGGCGGGTGAGCTGCTTCTGCTTCTATGTGTGGGATCAGGAGTTCGGTCCCGCGTTCATCAAGATCTGCGCGTACTTCCCCTATCCGATGAAGGTGTGGGTCAACGGCCACGAGTGGGCCAAGCAGCAGGCGACCAGGCTTGGGACCGGCTTCACCGAGCTCGCCAACGGCTTCGCCTCGACCGACGACCCCCAGCGGCTGCAGCAGGTCTGCGACCGGCTCGGCCCCGCAGCGATCGGGGTGTTCTTCCAGCGGTGGCTGGCCCGCCTGCCCCTGCCGCTCGGCGCGGCGGACCGGGCCGCGGGCTACTGGTGGGAGCTGTCGATGCGCCAGGTCGAGGTCTCCCGCACCCTGGTCCTTGACCAGCCCCGCCGCGCCAGGGCGTTCTTCGACGCGCTGGTCGCCGACAACCTCGGCACCGGCCGGCCCGACGAGGTCTCGCTCATCTTCGACCGGCGGATCCGCTCCGACACCGACAGCGGCTTCGCGACCCGGGTCATCACCCGCGGCGTGGACGTCACCGTCAACGTCTTCTACAAGCACTCAAGGATCAAGCAGTACCTGAAACAGGGCCGGGCGATCCGGGTGGAGACCGTCTGCAACTCCCCGACGACCTCGGCTGCCAGCGTCGCCTGGTCCACCTGGACGAGCTGCAAGCCCGAGCGCGTGCAGCCAACCACCGCCTGCTGGACACTCAAACGGGCCGGCCCGGGTTGTGTCCTTGCGAGCGGGAGCCTTTGCGCGGGTCGCACAGCCATCCACCGATGGCGAGGCGGGATGCCGCACCGGAGCGCTGCGCTTCGGCGATCCCCGGGTCATGGCCCTGGCCGGCGCCCTTTGCATCCTGCTCACCCGCACGGTCGGGTTCACCCACCGGAGCCTTCGCGCCCAGGTGACCGCCCTGCTCGGGCAGGCCTACACCGCCAGCCAGATGAGCTACGACCTGACCCGGCTGCGCCGCAAGGGCCTCATCCGCCGGCTCCCGAGGACCAACACCTACGTCCTCACCAGCGACGGGACCCGGTTCGCGCTGTTCTACACCAAGGTCCACGACCGGCTGCTGGTCCCGCTCCTGGCCGCCAACGCCCCGCCAGCCCCGCCCGGGCTGCGCGACGCGCTCCAGGTGGTCGACCAGTCGGTACGCGACTACGTCCGCCAAGCGCGCCTTGCCGCCTGAGAACCTTGGAGAACCCTCAAACCCGCAACCCCCAAGGATCGCTACGCCGCTTCCGAGACTGCGCTCGGAACCGGTGGCCCCTGACGGGGCAGCTCCAGGTCGCAGGGCGACGAGGTTACCCTCCCGCCATGGATGAGCTGAGCGCACGGTACGGCGAGCTCCTGCAGGGCAGCTACGACTGCGTGGACCGGATCGTCCTCAACGCCTACTTCTCGCTGGGTCACAACCCAGGCGGGTTTCGGGTGTGGTGGCGGCGCCTGCACAACAACTCCGAGGAGCGGCTGGACAACGCCCACCTGATGCGCATGGCCGGCCGGTTCAGCCGCCGGGTGCGTGGGTTCGCCAAGGCCCACGGGATCCCGGTCATCGACTGCGGCCGGGGCGACCGCAAGCACCAGATCGCCGAGGAGTACCTGGCAGCCCACCCGGTGTCTCAGGGCGTGTTCCTCATCTTGGTGGCGCGGGCCGCCGCAACGGTCTGGGAGGTCAAGCCCTCGGCCAAGGGCGCCATCCGCAACCTCGAGAAGAAGACCGCCTACGTCAACCACTACTCGTTCCACATCGTGGACCCCGAGTGGGGCCACCTGACGATCAAGATGAGCGGGCATCCGCCGTTTGGCGCGCAGGTCATCGCCAACGGCCACGAGTACGTCGCCCGCCAGGCGCAGACGGCCGGGATCGGGTACACCAAGGAGGGCAACTGCTTCACCGCGGTGGCCGACCCGCAGGCCCTGGCGCAGGTCGCAGACACCTTGTCGCAGCACGCGACGGTAGGGCGCCTGCGCCGGGTCTGCGAGCGGTGGATCTACTCGGCCTGTCTGTGCTTCGGCCTGGACGCCGAGGAGCAGGCCCGCAGCGGCTTCCGGTACGCCTACTCGGTCTACCAGGCCGAGTACAGCCGCAACCTGCTGTTCCGGTCCGGCGCGCAGATGGACCGCGTGTTCAACACGCTCATCGACCGGACCCGCTCCCGGCTGGACGTGCCGGTGCTGCGGACGCTGTTTGGCGCCAAGAAGCGCCCGGGCCGGGGCGAAGCGCCGACCTGTCGCCCCGGCTGGCAGTGGTGATCGAGACACCTCGGTGGGACCTGACCCTGTTCAAGGTCCACTTCGGGCTCCTGACCTTGAAGGGCTACACCAAAGGCGAACACGTGCTGCGCTTCGAAGCCGTCGTGCACAACACCAGACAGCTCGGCTGCGGCCGGGCGATCGAGAAGCTCCCCGAGATCGTCACCCGGCTCAACGCCATGCTGGAGCGGTTCTGCACCACCCTGGACTGCGTCGACCTCGGCTTCCTTGCCGACGGCATGCTCGACGCGTTGCCACTGCCCGCCCGCATCGGCCGGACCCGGGTCGGCGGCATCGACCTTTAGCAAGCCACGGATGCGGGCCGCGCTGGCGGCGGTCCTGGCGCTGGCTGCCGCACCCGGCGGCTTCACCGTCGCCGACCTTGCCGCCAGGGTGCAGGCGATGGGCGGCCCGACCGGCTACACGATCCGCCAGGCCGCCTACGACCTGCGCAAGCTCCGCGGCAAGGACCTGATCGTCAAACCCGGCCGGTCACGGCGCTACCAGGTCCCCCCGCAGGCCGCCCGCACCATCGCTGGCCTGCTCGCCCTCCGCGACTAGGTCATCGGCCCCATCCTGGCTGGTGTCCGCAGCCCCCGACGCGGCCGCAAGCCCGCACACTGGACCGCCATCGACCGCGACTACGAGACCCTCCGCATCGGCATGCAGACCCTGTTCCACGACCTCGGCATCACCACCAGCAGTGCCGCAGCATAGACAACCTTTTGTCGATCCCGATCCGCAAGCGCCTAGCAGGGCCCCGGCAAAGTCGCGGTCTGCACCGAATGTCCGAACATGCCTATCGTTGGCATCTGGCTCCTGGCCTGGACCAACGCGGTCGCGTGGCGCCGGGCCACGACGTGAGGCCATCGGACAAATAGGGACGAATCGCGACTTTGCCGGGGCCCTGGGAGTCCTAGTAGGGTGCGAGGGGCCGGGCCACCCTCCGACCCGACCCCTCCAAGCTGCTCAGTTACGCCTTGGCGTAGGTGTCCCCGCCCGTGAAGTCCACGCCGACGTAGGGTTCATCGCCCACCACCCAGGCGTCGTGGCCAGGCGGGATCTGGACCGCGTCCCCAGGCCCGCACTCCAGGTCCTCGCCCGTGTCCATCCTGGCGTGCAGGCGCCCCGAGATGGCGTAGCCCACGTGATGGACCTGGCAGCTCTCGCCGCCGACGATGGGCTTGACGCACTCCGACCAGCGCCAGCCCGGCTCGAAGGTGGTGCGCATCAGGGTGGCCCCGTCCAGCTCCACCACCTGCACGATGCCTCGATCGACCGGGCGCACGGCGCCCTCATCGAGTGACTTTGCTTCAGGCCGCATGGCCCCCCCTTGTTGTTGACATGGGAGCCAACCCTACCTGGTCACGACACCGGACGACCACGCGCACCGACCTGACAGAGTCCCTACTAGCTACTTCGTCCTGAAGAAGTCGCCGTGAAGAGAGGGTCTGACCAGCGGGTTTAGATTCGGCTTGGGTTGCTTGGGTGGTCCGAATGGCGAGAGAATCCGCTCGATCGGTTGTGGCACAACGGATTGGAGCGGTGATGCTGCGGACCACCAACCCCCAGCCCTCGCTGTGGGAGGCGATCCTGCCCGACGCCTGCCTGGGGCTGCCCGCCGAGCTGGCCCGGGTCGACCGGCTGCTGGATGACCCGGCGTTCCTGGCCCCACTGACCGCCCACTTCGACCCGCGGATCGGCCGCCCCTGTGTCCCGCTGGACACCTACCTGCGGATCATGTTCTTGAAGTTCCGCTACCGGCTGGGCTACGAGCTGGTCTGCCGTGAGGTCGCCGATTCGATCTCCTGGCAGCGGTTCTGCCGCATCCCCCTCGGCGGCCGGGTGCCCCATCCGACCACCCTGGTCAAGCTCACCCGCCGGCTGGGCGAGCAGACAGTCACCGCCGTGAACGAGGCGCTGCTGGCCACCGCGGCCGAGCACAAGGTCCTGCGGACCCAGCGGGTGCGAGCCGACACCACCGTGGTCGCCGCGAACGTGTGCTACCCGACCGATGCCGGGCTGCTTGCCCGCGCGATCGGCAAGCTGCACACCACCATCGGGCGTATCCAGGCCACCGGTGGGGCCAGCCGCACCAGGGTGCGGGACCGGCGCCGCTCGGCCCGTCGTCGCGCCCACCAGCTCGCCAAGACGCTGCGGGCGCGCAGCGAGCAGGCCAAGCAGGCGGTGTTGCGCACCACCGGTGAGCTGGCCACCCTGGCCGAGCAGGCCGTCGGCGACGCCGCCCGGGTCGCCCGCAACGCCCACCGCCACCTGGCCCGCACCGGCGCCAGTGACTCTGGGAAGCTTGCCGGGCTGGTCGCCGACCTGGAGGCCACCATCCAGCGCACCTCCAAGGTGATCGGCCAGACCCGCACGCGCCTGGCCGGCCAGGTCCCCGACGGGGCAACACGGCTGGTCAGCCTGCATGATCCTGATGCCCGCCCGATCGTCAAGGGCCGGCTCGGCAAGCCGGTCGAGTTCGGCTACAAGGCCCAGGTCGCCGACAACCCCGACGGGGTCGTGCTCGACTACCAGGTCGAGGTCGGCAACCCCGCGGATGCGCCGCTGCTGGCCCCGGCCGTCAAGCGGATCGCCGCCCGCGCCGGCCGCGTCCCCAGGTCGGTGACCGCCGACCGCGGCTACGGCGAGGCCGCCGTCGACCAGGAGCTGCAGGCATTGGGAGTGGAGCGGGTCGCGATCCCCCGCAAGGGGCAGCCGGGACGTGCCCGCCAAGCCACCGAGCACACCCGTGGGTTCCGGCGGCTGGTGAAGTGGCGCACCGGCTCGGAGGGACGCATCAGCTACCTCAAGCACCGGTTCGGCTGGGACCGAACCCTGATGGACGGCATCACCGGCGCCAGGATCTGGTGCGGAGAGGGGGTGTTCGCCCACAACCTGGTCAAGATCAGCGGCTTGATCGAGGCCAAGCAGCAGGCCGACTGAGCCCGCGGCGCCCGCGGGGCCCCGCCTCACCACACGGGTTCAGCACCAGCATCAGTCGCTCGGCCACCGGGAGGGCCCGACCCATCCGACCCGCCAGCGACCGCCAAGGAGTTCTTCAGGGCAAAGTAGCTAGGCGCCTGTGGCTCAAGGTCAAGGAGAGCCTCGGCGCTGACCGCCTGGTTGTGGAGGCCCTGAGGTATCCTCCGGCTGCCACGAACGGCTTCAGCGACGTGCCGACACGCCGCGGAGAAGGGGGAAGCTTGAGGACGACGTCTGAGCTGCGACTTCAGCGCCTCGCGGATAGCGCGGCCCGCAGGAGCAGTGACCCCACCCGACACAGGTGCTTTGTTTCCTATCACGTGGATGACGAGGACGAGGTCGCAACCTTCATCGAGGACTTCGGCACTGTCTTCATCCCTACGGTTGTCGGCGTGACCGAGGATGACGACTTCGTCGACAGTGACGACACCGACTACATCATGGACCGCATTCGCGAAGAGTACTTGAGCAATTCAACGGTCACAATCGTACTCGCCGGGGCTTGTACCTGGTCGCGGAGGTTCGTTGATTGGGAAATCTACTCCAGTCTGCGGGAGTACAAGGACTACGGCATAAGCGGGTTGATGGGAATCACACTTCCGTCAGTCGCAAACGATTCTGACAGGCAGCTTCCACCCAGGCTCGACGACAACGTAGATGGTGAGAAGGGCTATGCTAGATGGTGGAAGTACCCTCTCGGCAGCGTCCCTCAGCAGCTGTATCGAGATAGCCTTCAATGCTCGCAAGTCAAAGACGCATCTGATCGACAACTCCAGGGCCCGCAAAAAGTACAATTCCTCATGCTCCTAGTGCCATGAGTTTGGCCGTGCCTCCCTCGGACCCAAGCCAGCCGGCTGCGGACTGTGAGTTCTGCCGGATTGTCCGAGGCGAGGAGAGGGCAGTCATCGTCTGCGAGAGTGCTGATTGTCTCGCATTCTTTCCGACTGCGCCTGCAACTGGTGGTCACACCCTGGTCATCCCCCGAGAGCACGTTCGGGACTTATGGCAGGTCCCGGAGCGACTCGAAGCGAGCCTGATGGAAATGGTGGTACGGGTCGGTCGAGCGCTCCAAAAGGCATTGCAACCCGAGGGCATGAACCTTATCAGTTCGGCGGGTGACGCAGCCGAGCAGACTGTCTTTCATCTCCATCTTCATGTGGTTCCGCGCTGGACAGGCGACCGCATCGGGACTATCTGGCCTCCTAAAGAACCCTGGAGTGAGACGGTGAAGGAGGACATGGCTGACTTGGTCCGCGCTGAATGCGCCTATGAGGGTTAGCCTCGATATTTCACGAACGGTGCCCAGAAGCCCGTTTACCTGCTCTGATGGTGCTGACAGCCTGCACCTTCTGGGTGACGCCTTGGTCGAGGGAACAGTGGCCATCCTCGCAGGTCAGTGAGGTCTCTCGATACTTTTGACAGTCTTGTCGGAATCTATGTGAAATAACGAGGTTAGCGGGCCAGCCCCGCGATAACGAGCACCAGCCCTACGGCTACGATCATCCCGTAGAACCAGAACAGCGTCCTTGAAACCAGCACACTCCACCAGCTCTTTACGTTATGGGGATGTTCCTTCGGATTCATGCAGAACGAGTCAACGGGCGGCTCGGCCTTCCTGACGGCATCATATAGGCAACGGAAGAGGCGCTCCTGGCGCAGGAAGTACGCATCCAGACCCCAGAACGTGAAAGCGGGAAGTAGACCCACCAAGGCGATCCTCCAGTTGAGCCTGTTGGCTGCGAAGGCATAGAAGGCTCCCGCAACTGTAAGCCCCCATCCCTTGACGAGGAAGGAGTTGTTGGCCTGGCGGGCGATGACCGCCTGGATGAACTCAAGGTGCTTCAGCATCGGTTCAGTGAAGCTCAGTTCCTCGGACATGCATGAAGAGTAGCGTCGGCGCCACTACGGTGCTAGCGCTGACGTGGGAAAGCGGTGCCACCGATTCACGTCGGCACCGGCGCCTTGACCCGCGACCGTGCTCGGCAGTAACTTTCTTTCTCCTCTGAATCGAACAGGCGTTTGGGAGCAGTGACAGAACCATGCCCAAGAAGAAAGTCTTCGTCAGCTTCGACTTCGACAACGACAAGACACTGAAGGAGTTCATCATCGGGCAGGCCAAGCTGCCCGACTCGCCCTTCGAGGTCATCGATGGGTCGCTGAGAGAAGCCGCGCCAGAACCTCAATGGGTAGCACGCGCAAGACAGGGCATCGCTCAAGCAGATGTGTTCATCGTGATGCTCGGGCCTAAGACCGCGAGAGCGTCAGGTGTCCTCAAGGAAGTTCTCATCGCCACCGAGTTACGCAAGCCGAAGTTCCAGATAGTCGGCCACCGCGATGGCACAGAGCGGTGGGCAGTTCCGAATGGTGGCCGAACATACCGCTGGAACTGGGAAACGTTGAAGAAGCTCCTCGCCTAGATTAGGGCTCACCGCACAATAACGTTGCGGCTTAGGGGGGCTGGGAGAGGGCATCGGGAGCAATGGTGTAGTTCCATTCGCCGTGGAATTCATGCCGGCGGGTCGGCACCGCAGCCAGCTCGTTGTCA
>Ga0210378_10000308_pt1 | contig 24309 bp, 21 predicted proteins | sample PLM1_60_b1redo_FD_155465 | JGI IMG/M metagenome (GOLD analysis project Ga0210378, IMG submission 155465) | Groundwater sediment microbial communities from an aquifer in East River, Colorado, USA - PLM1_60_b1 redo | ecosystem: Environmental > Terrestrial > Soil > Riparian zone | place: USA: East...
CACCATGAGGGAAGAGAGGGCCATGCCCGAAATCCTTCCAGGCGTCGCCGTGGACGGCCACGCTTGTTCGGCCCGCGGTCAGGGCTCGATCCGGGCGGTGGCGCCGATCTCCAGCGCGACGTAGAACAGCACCGTCCGGGCCGACGGTAAGGCCGTGCGGCTCCGATCTCGGCGTCGGCCGCGGCGTTCTCCGTCGGGAGCAGGAAAAGTCTCACCCTGCCATCGAGGGTAAGGCGCCCGACAGCGTCAGCCTGATTCAACGTGAACCACAGGGCACCATCCGGCCCAGCGGTGATCGGCGACGCGAACCCGCCCCGGGTGGGCAGCGCGACCTCAGTGACCTCGCCATCCGGCGTGATCCGGCCGACCCCGTCGGTGTTCATCTCGGTGAACCACAGCGCGTCGTCGGGGCCGGCCGCGATCCCAAACGGTGCGCTGTCCACGGTGGGGATCGGGAACGCGTTGGCACCAGCGCCTTCGTCAACCGTTGACGCACGTTCGAGCATGCCCGAGCATCATGGCGAAACATCATCCCGAGGCGAGGAGAACCGGCCATGCGACTCCGGTTGCTCGGCACGTCCTCTGGCAAGACCGGCTGCCCTGCCCTTTACGCGACTGACCGGGGCACCTACGTCGTCCAGGGCAAGCGGCTGACCGATCAAGCAGCCATCGCGGATCTGGTCGACGTGCGCGACGACGAGTTCTACGTCGAGATCCCGCGTGAGCTGTTGAGATTCGCCGAGGAAGCGCCGTGACCACTGTCCTCAGCGCTGCCGAGTTCTGGCAGTTGTTCGAGGAGTTCGAGCACACCGCCTTCCGGCTGGAGGTACGTGATCGCTACGCGGACGACGAGGAGGCCGAACCGCTCCGCCGGTTCCTCGCCGGGGAACCCGCCGATGACGCGTGGTTCATGGACTTCTACCGTGCTGTCGAGGAGTGGACCGCTGCCGGGAAGGTGATCCAGCGGGTGCGAGTCGTCACGGAGCCTCATTCCGACTACACCCGGTTCGGCCTCGATCTCGCAAGACTGAACGTCGCCGCCGGCGAAGACATCCGCTATCTACCGCGTCCCATGGCTAGAGAGCTGGGCCTGCCCGAGCATGACTACTGGCTGTTCGACTCGCGACAGTTGGTCATCCTTCGGTTCGACGGCTCGGACCGTCTGCTCGGCGCGGAGCCCGTCGCTGAGCCGGCCGACATCATCCGTCACGGCTACTGGCGTGACGCCGCACTGCATCACGCGCAACGGCACCACGCTTATCGGCTGAAGTAGGCGGCGTTGTCGAACTTCCAACGCGCTCGGGAAGCACTCGGGCTGCGGCTCAGAGAACTACGCCGCGACGCGCGACTAACTGGCCGGCAGCTCGCAGAGCTGCGCGGATGGCATCCGTCGAAAGTGTCCAAGATCGAGAACGGAAGGCAGACACCCAGCGATAGCGACCTCGCAGGGTGGGCGGAGGCAAGCCGTGTGCCTGAACTCGCGCCGGAGTTGATCGCCACACTGCGGACGCTGGAGAGCCAGTACATGCAGTTCCGGCGCCTCTTCCGCGCCGGCATGACCGGCAAACAGCAGGCAATCCAGGAGCTGGAGGCCACAACCACCTTTCTGCGCAATTTCGAGAACGTCTTCGTACCAGGGCTACTTCAGACGCCGGAGTATGCACGGTGCCGGCTCGCGGAAGGTGTCGATCAGGACGGAGCACTCGACGATCTCACAAGCGCCGTCCACGTCCGCATGCAGCGCCAGCAAGTTCTCTACCGCAGCGGCAAGAGGTTCCATTTCGTCATCACCGAGGCTGTGCTTCGATACCGGCTCTGCCCAACTGACGTGATGGTCGAGCAGCTCGACAGACTGGTCAGCCTGTCGGCGCTGCGGCATATCCGTTTCGGCGTCATTCCTTTCGCTGCGCGATTTCCAGTTGCGCCCGTGCATGGCTTCTGGATCTTCGATGATCAGCGGGTCGCGGTTGAGAACTTCACCGCCGAGCTCACTATTACCCGGCCGGCCGAGGTCGTCGCACACCTCCGATTGTTTGCGCAGCTCGCCGATGCCGCCCTCTATGGCACTGACGCTCGTGCCCTGCTGACTCGGGTGCTTACCGAACTCGTGGACCAGCCTGGCTGACGTGCTTCCGGGTGCTCACCACAGCCGGCACCCAGACAGCGCGCGCAACTTCGAGCAACTTCCTTCAAGGCAAGCACGTGCGGGCCATAGCGTCACGGCCGGTCGAGGCGGGCGGTCGACTTCCAGATCCTGCCCGCCTTGGCCATCCCAACCGCACCGTTCCGCGCACGAAGGCAGGCCATGAGCGAGCCGATCCAACCCGTCGCACAGCTTGGTGACACGACACCGACCGCGGAACGGCTGGTGACGGCACGCCGCCTCGCCGCATTGCACCGTCGCGTCTGCGTGCCGGAGGCCGTCTGCTGGATGTGCCTACGACGTTGGCCCTGCAATGACATCCGCTGGGTCCAAACCGTCCTGCGCCGCGCAGAGGAGCGCGGTGCCTGATACCGCCGGCACAGCGCCTTCGCGAAACGGCTAGCGCCAGCTCGGCTGGTGCAGCGTCCAGCGGCCGTTGCGTGCCCGGAGGTGGGTCACCGACAGCGGCGCGATGTCGACCTGCCAGAACACCTGCCTCGGCGTGTGTAGAGCGTGGACGAGAGCCGCTCTGATCACCGACGCGTGGGTGAACACCAGGAGCCGGTGATCGCGGGCGGCTTGGCCGTCGAGCCAGTTGCCGACTCGGGTGATGAGGGCGTTGAGGCTCTCGCCGCCGTGCGGAGCCGCGTCGAGGTCGGTGAGCCAGGTCCCCACTGCGCTGGGATGTTCGGCGGCGACGTCCGTGAGAGTCCGGCCTGCCCAGGTGCCGTAATCGCAGTCCGCGACAGCCGGCTCGATGGTGGGTTCGTGGCCGGCGGCGCGGGCCGTCTGCACGGCGGCCCGGGCGGGGCTGGCGTAGATGGCGTCGGGACGGCCAAGCGGTGCGCCGGCAAGGACGAGGGCGGCCGTGTGGCCGCCCTCGTCAAGCTCGTCGTCGCCCCCGAAGACTGCGCGTCGCAGCGCGGGCGTCGGAGCGTGCGCCACCAGCCGGAGGCTGGCCACGCCTACGCGCGAACGGCGTCAGCGGCCTCGGCGGCAGGCGCCGCGGATGCCTTGCCGCGGCTGGCCAGGTCGACCAAGGCAGCGAACGCCAGCCCGAGGCCCGTCCAGAGCACGGCCTGAGTGCCGAGCGACGCGAGCCGGAAGTTCCACAGCAGGCTGGCCGGGAACCCGTCAGGCACCTCATCGACGGTGGGCAGGACGGCGTAAGCGATCCCCACGACGACCAGGAACGCACCGGCTCCCGCCGCGAACCGCAGCCACTCCGGCGCCACGGCCCGCACGGTGCGGAAGGCAAGGACGCCGGCCCAGACCGCGACGAGGCCGATGACGAGTATTGCCAGGTAGGACACCGTCCGCTGGTTGATCGTCTCGGGATCCCCGACGGCCGGCGGGTTGGCCGGGTACTTCAGGAACGGCACGAGCACCGCGCCGAGGAACGCCGCGCCGGCCAGGCCGAGGACGGCCGTCGCGTCGCTGCGCGCCCGGAGGCGGCGGCGCGCCACGGCGTACACCGTGGCGAACATGCCGCCCACCGCGATCCCGTACAGGGCCAGCGCGAGGAACAGCCCGGCACGCTGGCCGTCCCGGCTGACCGGCGGTTCCTCCTCGTGGCCGGCGTCGGCCTCGGCCCCGTGTGAGTGCGCGGCCTGCTCTTCCAGCGCGATCGCGGCGTCGATCCGCGGTTCGCCGGCGACGTACGCGAAGGCGCCGGCGAGCAGACCAGCGAGCAGGCCCGCGAGCAGGCCACGCAGCAACAATGCACCAAAGCTCTGCATGTGAGTCAGACGCCGCTCAGTGGCAGGGGACGCCGAGCAGGTGCCGGCCGTCGTGCATCAACTCATGCAGGTAGTTGCCGCTCTGGGACACCGCGCCCTGGTCGAACGCCACGAGGTAGGTGAGCAGCAGGAGGGCGCCGAAGACGGCCAGTGCCGTCCACAGCACGCGCGGGGAGACGGCAGGGTGGGTGAGCGGCTGAGCCGATGTGGAGCTGGGCATGATCAACGGACCTCCTGGGGATGACGCGTCCCATTCGAAAGGCTGCGACGAAGGAGCGTCCTGACTCACGGCCCCGCCTGAGCGGGACCGTTCACAGTGGCGCGACCGCACCGGACTTGCACCGGTTTCCCTCGCGACGCCGCAGATGGCCTGGCGAACATAGCCGCGCCGAACGGCCACGGTCAATCATCCTGGCAGCCTGGGAGTGACCACTGTGACAAGCCACACCCGGTGTGGCGCTACGCGCGCATTTCGTAGGTGCCAGCGTGAGCCCGGACCTGCTCCCACACGCGGGTGAAGCGGTCCGCGTCGACAGCGGGCTTGCGGATCTGGTCGCGCGCCCAGGCCTGCTGCGCCTCGGTGGTGGATGCCATCCCGTGCAGCTCGACGGCGTACGCGGAGAAGTCATGTACCAGGACGGCGAAGATCTGGTCGATGACGTCGCGGTCGACGCCGGCGTGCTCCGCCTGCTCCAGGATCAGCTGCCCGTACGGCACGAGCGTGAACAGCTGCCCGAGGGTGAGCAGGAAGTCGAGGTCCTTCTGCTGGTCGGCGTCCGGGGGAGTGGTGGCAAGCAGCGCGCCGAGGCCGTCGGCCTGGGCCAGGAGGCGGGCAACGTTCGGCACATCCGCGAACGACTCGAAGATCGGCCGCCACGGGCCGAACTGGATCCGGCTGAGCCCCTTGGTCGGGCCCTGCCGGAACAGGAACTCGTCGTCGCCGGCCTCGCGCCGCGCGGGCACCGCCGGGTACTCGGCGGGGTTGAACAGGTAGTTCGCCATGAACTTGAGCACCAGCGCCATGTTCACATGCACGGTGCCTTCGAGGCGGGGCAGCGCGCGGATGTCGCGTACGGCCAGGTCGAAGTAGGTGTCCTTCTCGAAGCCCTTGGCCGCGATCACGTCCGACAGCAGGGTCACGACCCGCTCGCCCTCGGTCGTCACCTTCATCTTGGTGATCGGGTTGAACAGCAGGTAACGGCGATCGTCCGGGCCGGCGGCGCGGAAGTACTCGATCGAGCGGTCGCTGAACAGCTTCATCGCGACGAGGCGGGCCCACGCGTCGGTGAGCATCCGTCGCACGTGGACGAAGTCGGTGACCTTGGTGCCGTACAGCACCCGGTTGTCGGCGTGCGTGATCGCCTCGTAGAACGCGTGCTCGCAGATACCGATCGAGGCGAACCCGAGGTTGAACTTGCCGACGTTGACGGTGTTGAGCGCCGCGTCGAACGCCGCCTGGCCGGTGTGCAGGATGTCTGCCTCGGTGACCGGGTAGTCGTCGAGGCGGAACTCGCTGACGAACATCTGTGAGTCGACGATGTTCTTGATCAGCGTGTAGTTCGGGTGCTGGCTGTCGACGGCGAAGAAGACGTACCCGTCCGGGCCCTCGACGTCGGCGCGGCGGCCGAACACGGACACCATCCCGGCGAGGTTGCCGTTGCCGATGTAGTACTTGCCGCCGTTCGCCCGGAACCCGCCGGCGCCTGAGTCCTCGGGCGTGAGGATCATGTCCGTCGAGTAGATGTCGGCGCCGTGGTCCTTCTCCGACAGCCCGAACGCGAAGATCGCGCCGGCGTCGAGGAGTTCGGCCGCCCGGCGGCGGGCCTCGGCGTTGCCGCTCTGCCAGATCGGGCCCAGGCCGAGGATCGTGACCTGCCACGTGTACCAGTAGGCGAGGCCGTAGAAGCCGGTGATCTCGTTGAACGCGCAGATCCGGCTGGTGTCCCAGCGCTTGTCGGCGTCGTCCCCGGCCTCCGCGGCCGGGGTGAGGAGGGTCGAGAAGACCTTGTTCTCCTTCACGAACTCCAGGAAGTCGGCGTACCAGACCCGCTGGTGGTCGTGCTCGAGCAGCGTCTGCTTGCCCCGCGTCTCGAAGAAGTCGATCGTCTTGAGCATCAGCTCACGAGAGCGGGCGTCGAGGTGGGTCGGCTCGTAGGTGCGGGGGTTGAAGAGCAGCCCGCCGGTACCTGTCTTCTCGACACTCGCCATGTGACTCTCCTCTGCCGGTCGCGTGGACCAGAAGTTACTCGCGGGTCACATCCTGGCACCATGTGACCTCCGTCATGACGCCCCTCCTGACGGCCGCGGTCAGAGGCGAAATTGTAGGCGGGTTCGATGTCGGCCATCCGTCGGAGGCTATCCATCCGTGCCCGTCGTGTCGTGTCCGGCCGTCGCCAGCGCCAGTGCGGTCATCGCCTTGACTGCCTCGCGGTCGGTGAGGCCCTGATCGAGAGGTCGCGTCCGTGCGTTCGCGCAGTTCGGCGGGGACCGCTGCTCGGTCGCGCCGCACGTTGGTCAGCATCGGTTCGGCGTCTCGGTAGAAGCGGTAGAGGTCGGACAGGCCCGTACGCAGACGTCGCGCGGGGTCGCTGATCTGGCTCCAGGCGTGAGCGCCAAAGCGGCCCGGGGAAGCGTCCGGAGGGGGCCGGCGCTTCCCCGGGGTGGGGAGGAAGGTCAGCTCAGCAGGCGCCTGGGCCGCCGTGACGCATGCTGCGGGCGTCGGTCCGGGTCGCGGTGTAGTAACTGGGGTGGGTGTGGCCGGTCACGATGCTCGGCGTCGCGGGACTGTCCCACAGGCCGATGTTGTAGATACGGGTGGCGGACGTTGACGACGAGAAGAGCCCGTTGCCCATGTCGGTACACGGTGTGGCACTGCTTGCCGCCACCTCTCCGAACCACTGCTGGACCCCGGCCTGAGTGAACCGGCCACCCCACAGCGAGTCCGGGAAGTAGCCGAGCCAGCCGACGCCGTCGGCCGAGATCCACCAGGCGCTGGGCGCGTGTCTGATGGTGAGGTACTGGACAGTGCCCGGCGTCAGCTTCTTGCCGGCAGGGCCGCCGCCTCCGGCCCTGGGCACGAACCCGCAGCCGTTGTAGCAGGTCGGCTGGCCGTCGACCCAGTGGTAGACGAACAGGTGCGGTTCCGCGCTGCCGTTGTTCACGGCACGGTCAACGGTCCAGCCCACCTCGACGATCTGTTTCCCGTCGGCGGAGGAGACAGCGAGCTCAGCCAGCGTGTGCGCATCCGAGGTGGATAACGGCGGCCTGGCGACGTCGAACCAGGCGAAGGCCCCGCCCGAGGTGGCCGTCTGCGCGGCCTGGGCATACAAGAACTGAGTAGCCGCAGCGGTTCCTAACCCGGCACGGTCACGCGCAGCCGAGCCCGGCAGCGGCGGCGGCTTGGCCTTGGGCGCGTACACCCCGATCGCCGCAGGAGTGGCCGGCCTGGCGGCGTCCGGGTCGACCTGCGCGGCGCCCGCAGGCAAGCTGCTAGTGAGCGTGATCGCGACCGTGGCGCCGGCAAGAAGTAAGGCTCTCTTCACGGATATCCCTTCCTGGGCTTCCGAGGCCGCTGGACGTCCTCGTCGGCGCACACTGTGCCATATCCCGGAATGTCAGGCTATGCGTGTTTGCACCGGGCGCTTTCTACGGCCAGCCGATGCCCGGTGCGGGTGCCGCAGCGGTCAGCACCTGACCCGTCCGCGCGCCGTCAGCGATGCTGGCAGGACCACGCCAATCCGCCGCCATCATGAACAGCGTTCTGCTGTCCGCGCCCCCGAGCATGCAGGCGAAGCAGCCGCGGTCCAGGTCGATCGTCTGCAGCACCTCGCCGCCTTCGCGAACGCGCACGCAACGCTTGTTGGGGACGTCCCCGTACCAGACGGCGCCTTCCGCATCCAGGGAAATGCCGTCCGGAAAGCCGCCGTCGAGGTCGGCCCATACCCGCCGGTTCGACAGGTCGCCATCGGCATCGATGTCGAACGCCGTGAGCGTGTTGGCGTAGGACTCGGCGAGGATCAGCGTCGAGTTGTCGGGCGTCACGACCATGCCGTTGGGGAAGGCGACGCCATCGGCGACCTGCCGAGCCGAGCCATCGGGGGTGACCAGAGCGAGGATTCCGGGGGCGAACTCGCCGGCAGGGAAATCAAAGCCGATGTTGTTGAGGTAGGCGTTACCGCGACCGTCCACGACTATCTCATTCCAGGGATAGTCAGACAGGCTCGTCAGGTCGGCATGGGTCACCTGCGACCCGTCAGATTCTCTGCGCAGGAGAAGTCGATCGCTCGCCGAGACGATAAGCAGGCGCCCATCTGGCAGCCAGTCGATGCTGAACGGAAACGATGGGACGCGGACGATGACCTCGCTCTTTCCCTCGAGATCGACGGCAATGACCTCTTGCGCGCCCCAGTCGGAGAACCACAGACGGTCATCGTGCCAACGGGGCGACTCGCCAAGCACGAGACCGGTCATCAGGGTTTGCAGTTCAGGCATCGAAGACTCCTCGGCTCGGGCAGCCCGTGTGGCGCCCCTCGCAGGGATGTAGAAGCTGCGGAGCCGATTTCGACATGGTGGGCGAGGGAACTATCCGTCCCGACTGAGCCTGCGGATGACGGCCTCGGCGAGCCGGGTCGCGCTGGCCACCGTCGCATAGTCGAGGTTGTCCGGGGTGTCGCTCATCAGGTGGTAGTGCGACAGCGCCTTGTAGTCGTTGACCGAGACGAGGGTGGCCGTCGGGTATCCGGCGCGGTTGGTGATAAGGCTGTCGGTGGTCGTCCGGGCGCGCAGGCCGCGCCAGAGCGGGATGCGCTCGTCGGCCGCGACCTCGGCCACGAGATCCTTGAACAGCTCCTGGTAGTCCTGCATCGCCAGCGGTCCCTCGCCTTCGAGCAGGATCAGGTGCGGCGAGCCGATCGTCTCCAGGTTGATGACGTGCGTGGACTCCGTCGGCAGCGCGCCGAAGTGCCGGGCGCCGAAGGCGAGGATCCCCTCCTGCATCGACTCCTCGGCGCCGCACGACACGAGCAGCACCCGGATGCCCGGCACCGGGTTCTCCTGTAACGCCGCCGCCAGCCGGACCAACCCGGCCACGCCGGACAGGTTGTCGTTGGCGCCGGGAGAAACGGGGCTGCGGGCGACGTCAGCGAAGATCGCGGTGGCCAGCGCCGACAGTCCGGTGCCGAGCGCGGTCAGGCTGCGGCGCCGGGTCAGCGCACCAGCCGCGACGAGCGCAGGGCCGGCCACCAGCGGCCAGACCAGCGGCGGCGCCGTCTTGACTCGATCCATGACCTCAGGGAACCGCTCGTGCGCCCAACGCTGGGCGGACTGGTCGAAGAGCCGGCCGGTGCGCGGCGCGTCGTGGTGGGCCAGGACGACCACGGTGCGCTTGGCCGAGCGGTCACCGGTCTCCGCGACGACGTTCCAGCAGTGCCGCTGCGGCAGTACCCGGCGCAACCAGCGGACCCGCGACGTCACCTCGCCGCCGATCGTGGCCGCTGCCGCCCCGGCGACCAGCGCGGCGCGCCACCGTGCCCCGGCGAGGGCAGCCGCCCCGGCCGCAAGGCCAGCGGCGCTCGGCAGGCCCAGCGGCCACCAGTACGTCCCGTGCGCCCGCTCAGTCTCGACGCGCGCGTCACACCCGAGCTCGCGGAACCGCTCGGCGAGCCACTCGGCGGCGACCTGCTCGCCCGGCCGCGCCGAGCCACGGTCCGGGACCGCCGCCAGCGTCGACACCACCTCCCGCAGCGCCGCCTTCTCCTCGTCCGCCGCCGTCCTGCCCGGAGCCGCCACTGCGCCATCCCTTCGCCGATGTCCGTGTTCGGGGCAGTCTGGCACGCGCCGGTCAGGGACCGCATGACCTCGGGATCGCCGTCGAGTTCGACCAGGCCAACCCATTTCATACCGGGGAGCCACCCGCCGGATCACGCTACGGGGCGATGCCGCGCGGGCACGAAGTACCTAGCCTCGACGGTATGACCAGCCTGGCCACCCGGATCGAGGCCGCCACGCCGGCCAGCCGCGACCGGTCCCTCGACGGGCTCCGCGCGCTGGCGATCCTCGGCGTGGTCGTCGGCCACTGGTTCGTCATGGCGCTCACAACGCCCGGCGGGGGCGTGTTGCGTGTCCGCAGCCCGCTGGCGTACCTGCCCGCGTACGCGCCGGTGAGCTGGGTGCTGCACCTGCTGGCGCTGTTCTTCCTGGTCGGCGGGTATGCCGGGGCACGCAGCCTGGCCCGGTCCCGGGAGCGGGGCGACACGTACCGCATCTGGGTCGCCGCCCGCCTGTGTCGCCTCGGCCGGCCGGTCGTGGCCGCCACCGCGTTCCTCGGCGCGACGCTGCCGCTGCTCGCGCTTGCCGGCGTCCCCGAGCGCACGCTCCGGACGGCCGTCTCACTGGTCGTCCAGCCGCTCTGGTTCATCGCCGTCTACGCCGTGATCACCGCGCTTACCCCCGTCGCGCTGGCGCTGGATCGCCGGCTCGGTGCGGCGTCGGCGGCAGGCGCGCTGCTGGTCGTCGCCGTGGTCGACGCCCTCCGGTACGGGCCGTGGCTGGACGCGGCGCCCGGCTGGCTCGGCCTGGTCAACGTCGTGCCAGGCTGGGGCTTCGCGTACCTGCTGGGCGTGGCCTGGGCACACGGCCGTGTCAGCCGGCGCGGCGCCGCGCTCCTGGCAGCCGGCGGGTTGGCGCTCGCGCTGCTCCTGGTCCTGCGACTCGACTACCCGGCCAGCATCGTTGGCGTCCCGGGCGTCGGCCGCAGCAACGCGCACCCGCCGTCGCTGCTGGTTGTGGCGCTGGCCGCCGTCCAGTCCGGGTTCGCGATCCTGGCCCGCGACCGGCTCGCCACCGCGCTGCGCCGCCCCCGACTCTGGGCGGCGGTCGCGGTGGTCAACCTGTCGGCCATGACGATCTTCTGCTGGCACCAGATCGCGCTGCTCGCCCTCTCCGGTGGCGCACTCGTCGCCGTGCCCGGCGGGCTGCCCGGCCTCCACGACCTGCCGGACAACCTCGTCTGGGTCCTGCACCGCGCCGCCTGGTTCCCGGCGTATCTCGTCGTACTGGCCGGTTCCGTCGCGCTGGCCCGCCGGTTCGAGGGGCCGTGGACGGGCGTGCCGATCCCGGCCCGGCTGGTCGCCGGCGCGCTCGCGGCCGGGTTCGGCGTGTACGCGCTACTGCTGAGGTGACCCCAGCGCGACACGGGACGGGTCCGAACCGGACAATGACCCGGTGCGGGTGACGTGGTGGGGCCACAGTACGGTCGCGATCGAGGACCGTGGCGTGCGGCTACTCACCGACCCGGTACTACGTGGGCGGCTCGGCCACCTCCGGCGGCGCCGTGGCCGCACGCCCACCCTCGACCTCGTCACACCGGACGCGGTACTCGTGTCGCATCTGCACGCCGACCATCTCGACGTCGTGTCGCTGCGCCGGCTCGACGGATCCGTACGCCTCATCGTGCCGCGCGGCGCCGGAGCATTCCTGCGCCAGGTCGATGCAGGGCTCAGCCGGCGCTGCGAGGAGATTGTCGCGGGGGAGGAGATCACCATCGGGACTGTCCGGGTGCGGGCCGTGCCGGCGAACCACGGCGCGGCGCGCGGGCCCTGGTCACGCCACCGCGCCCCGGCCCTCGGCTACACCGTCCACGGCGACCACACGGCCTGGTTCGCCGGCGACACGGACCTCTTTGACGGCATGGGCGAGTTGGGCGCGCTCGACGTGGCGCTGATCCCGGTCGGCGGTTGGGGGCCGACGCTGGGTCGCGGGCACCTCGATCCGGGCGCCGCCGCCGAGGCGGTACGCCGGTCGGCGCCGGCCTGGGCGGTCCCGATCCATTTCGGCACGTTCTGGCCGATCGGCTGTGAGCGCGTACGGCCTGACCGGTTCCACGCGCCCGGCGACGAGTTCGCCACCCTGGCCGCGGGTGTCGCGCCCAGCACCCGCGTCCGCGTGCTGGACCCCGGCGAGAGCCTGGAGCCGCTCGCATGACCTGGCAGATCGATCCGGCCGCGATCATCTCGCTGCTGGCGGTGGTGGCGTTCGGCGCGATCGTGCCCGTGATCCCGACCGGTGCGGCGGTGAGCGCAGCTGCGGTCATCGCCGCGCACCAGAGCATCCCGAGCCTGCTCAGCGTCGTCGCGGCCGGCGCTGTCGGGGCGTACGTCGGTGACGGTGTGACCTACGCGGTCCTGCGCTGGGGTGGCGACGGCGCCGCGCGGCGGATGCCCTGGCTGCGGGCCAACGGCGTGTCGCAGCGCACGGCCGACCGCCTCGCCGCGCGACCGATCCCGGTGCTGCTCGTGTCGCGGTTGATCCCGGGTGGGCGGGTGCCGGTGCTGCTGGCGGCGGCGCTGTTCGGTGTGCCGTGGCGCCACTTCGCCATCGCCAACGCGGCCGCGTCGCTGCTCTGGTCAGCGGTGTACGCGTCGATCGGGCTCGCCGGACGGGCCCTGTTCCCCGAGCCCTGGCAGGGCATCGTCGCGGTGGTCGTCCTCGTCGTCCTCATCTCGCTGATCGGGGGACGCGTCCGCAACTGGCGCGAGAGTCGCGCGCAGGCCTAGCTCCTCCAGCCACCGCGCCAGTTGCCGGTAGATCGCGTCTGGCCCGACGAGTGGGCGCTCGTCGACGGTCCAGCCGGCCGGGTAGACCAGGAACGCGTCGGTCTGACCGCCGCCCAGCCCGCCGTGGCATCCCACCAGCTCCTCGAATGCCGCGACCTCGTCGGTGCCCGCATCGAGCCGGCTCACCACGACCAGGTCGCCGACGTGCGCCATCTCCTGGTGCGCGAGCAGGTCGCCGGCCGTCCGCTGTCCGTACGGCTCCAGCGGGTCGACGCCCTCGACCGCGCCGGTGCGCAGCGCGTGCGTGCCGAGGGCGCTGATCGCCACCGGCCCGTGCGCCACGGAATCAACCACGACGAACCCGACACCGGGATGCGCAGCCAGCCCCTCGACCAGCCCCGGATGCGCCACCGTCAACTCCTCCAGCACCTGCGGCATCGGCTGGCCGACGAGGTAGACCATCGCGAGGTTGCCGGACGCGACGACGATCGACTCGGGATCCCCGCGCTCGATCGCCCGACTTTCCTGTTCGGCTGGTCCCAGCACGACGTCGCCAGTCTCCATCCGCGCCCGCATCGCCGCCCGCGCCGCCGCACCCGTCGGACTGCGCTGGCCGGTCACGCCGGTGAGCAGCGTGTTCAGCGGGCCCCACTCCTCGACCTGACCCGTTGCCGCGCGGGTCCGGTCGCCGTCATGGAGCAGCCGCCGGACGACCTGCTCCAGCGTCTCGCCGTACCGCTGCCGGAACGGCGCGCCCTGGCTCTGGCCGTGGTCGGAGAGGACAACGATCTCGTAGTCGCGGGACGCGCTGCGGGCGAGCCGCTGCAACGTCCCGAGCACCCGGTCGACGCCCTCCAACGCGTGCAGCGCCTCCGGCCTGGCCGGACCGGCGTGGTGAGCCACCTCGTCGTAGTCGACGAAGTCGCAGTAGATCACCGGGGCGCCGCGAGCCATCTGCTCGGCGATGAGGGCGACGTTGAGGTCGCGCAGCAGCACGTTCGACACCGCGCGCAGCACGACGAACGCGCCACCCCGGCGGACCCGCGGCGAGATGCCCCGACGACGCTGGCGGCGTGCCTGGTGGACCTCCTTCGCCATCTCGCCCGCCGAGAGGATCAGCCCGCGCGCCAGCCCGTACGGGTTGGCCATGAACGCCGCGTAGCCGCGCGCCGACCGGCCCGGAAGGGCGGCGTTGCTGACGGTCAGCAGGCTTACGGTCGCGTCGCCGGAGAAGATGTTTCCGATGCTGGCGCCGCCGTCGGCGAGCAGGCCGCGGCCGTCGGAAATGCGGCGCTCGACGACCGCGGCGTCGCTGGGTCGGTTGGTGACCATGAGCCGGCCACTGTCGCGCTCGTACCAGCGGAACGCCGGGATCTCGCTGACGTTGCCGTGCAGGATGCCGGCCTGGCTCGCCGGTGTGGTGGACGGCAGGCCGGTGTGCCAGGGCGCGAAGCTGTGCGTCCCGCCGCGCAGCCAGCGGCCGAGATTCGGCAGGTTGCCGGCCTTCACGGCCCAGCCGAGCAGCCCTGCGCCGAGTCCATCGATCTGGATGAGCAGCACGCCGGGGCCCGGGACGTGCGGGTTGCGCCGCTTCTCCCGCGCCATCTGCCGGAGGGCCTGGCCGAGGAAGGCGTCGTCGCTACCGGCGTCGGCCAGCCAGTTGATGAGAGCGGTGAGGGCGGCGGCGATCCACGAGGCGACGAAGACGTCCGGGACGCTCGGCGCGTTGACGCCCGGGTCCAGCGCGAACGCGACCCACATGACGATCGCCTGCACGCAGATACCCAGCAGCAGCGCGCCAACCCCGCCCAACGCCACCGCGCAGGCGACCAGCAGCGGCCGCAACAGCGCGCCCACGATCGCGACGACGAAGACGAGCCGCACCATCGCCGGGATGCCGGTCGAGTGGATGCCCGGAAGCGCCCACAACGTGACGCTCAGGACGACAAACGACGTGATGCCGGCACGCAGCATCGACTGCATCCGCGACATGGTCGGACGCCAGTCGCGCAGCAGTTCCAGCCCGATGCGCAGTACCCCCTGCGCTCTGCCCCCGGCCGCGCCGTTCGGGCGGGGCGCACCATCACCGCCCGTCACCAATCCACCCTGACACAGGCGGCGGGCTCCGTGTCCCAAGACCCGCGGTTCTCAGGGAGAGATCAGGGTCTGCCCGGACCCGGGGGAGCGCTAGCGGGGCAGCCGGGCCTCGATCGCCGCCAGCACCTCGGGCGCCTCGGGCGTGGTGCCTGGGCGGAAGCGCGCGACAACGGTGCCGTCCGGAGCGACCAGGAACTTCTCGAAGTTCCACTGAATGTCGCCGGCTACCCCGTCGCCGTCGGCGGTCTGCGTCAGCTCGGTGTAGAGCGGGTGCCGGCCGTCACCGTTCACCTCGAGCTTCTCGAACAGCGGGAAGCTCACGCCGTAGCTGGTGGAGCAGAAGGTCTGGATCTCCTCGGCCGAACCCGGCTCCTGCCCGCCGAACTGGTTGCACGGGAAGCCCACGACGGAGAACCCGCGGTCGGCGTACTTCTCCTGCAGCCGCTCCAGGCCCGCGTACTGCGGGGTGAGACCGCACTTGGACGCCACGTTGACCACGAGCAGCGCGTTGCCGGCAAGGTCGCTGAGGGAGCCGGGCTCACCGGCGAGGGTGCGGAGCGGAATGTCGTGAACCGTCACGGTTGGTCGTTCCTCCGGGTCGAGGGTGGAGCCTCAAGCCTAACCGGACGGGCGTACCGATCAGGCCAGCGTGCCACGCTGCCGGTCACGCCATCCGGTCGAGGATCTCGTTGACCAGTTCCATCGGCGTGTGCGGGTGGAGGAATGCGAACCGGGCCACGGTCTCGCCCTCCCAGGCGGACGGCGGGATGAACGCCACCTGGTCGCGGAGCAGTTGATCCGCCCAGGCGGTGTACATCTCCGATGTCCAGTCGACGCGACGGAACAGGACCACGCCGAGGTCCGGTTCGCGGATCAACTCCAGGTACGGGCGGGAGCGGATCTCGGCGGCGGTGTCCCGCGCCAGCTGGATCGCCGTCTCGATCGCGTCGGTGTACGCCTGCACGCCGTGGACGGCCAGGGAGAACCACAGCGGCAGCCCGCGGGCCCGCCGGGTCAGGTGGTAGGCGTAGTCGGTCGGGTTCCACTCGCCCGGCTTGTCGTGGATCACGTCCAGGTACGACGCGTCCTGCGTGTGGACCTGCCGCGCCAGGGACGGGTCGCGGTAGAGCAACGCGGCACAGTCGAACGGCGCGAACATCCATTTGTGCGGATCGACGATGAACGAGTCGGCGTGCTCGATCCCGTCGTACTTGTGCCGGACGCTCGGCGCGAACAAGCCGGACCCGCCGTAGGCGCCGTCCACGTGGAACCAGATGCCGTGCTCGCGGGCTACCTCGGCGACGCCGGCCAGATCGTCCACGATGCCGGCGTTCGTCGTGCCGGAGGTGGCCACCACCGCCGCGATGGACGCCGGGTCGCCGTCCGCCTCGACGGCCGCCCGCAACGCCGCGCCGGTGAGCTGGTGGTCAGCGGTCTCGACCGTGAGCGTGTCCATCTCCAGGATCCGCAGCGTGTTGACGATCGAGGAGTGCGCGTCGGTGCCGACGGCCACCCGCCAGCGGTTGTTCTGCGACCTGTTCCGTTTGGCCGTTTCCCGCGCGACGGCGAGCGCGGACAGGTTGCCCGCCGACCCGCCGGAGACGAAGCACCCGCCGGCCGACTCGGGCAGCCCGGCGCGGTCGGCGATCAGTCGCAGCACCTCGTTCTCGGCGTGGATCGCGCCCGCGGCCTCCAGCCACGAGATGCCCTGGATGGAGGCGCACGAGACGAGCATGTCGAACAGCAGCGATGCCTTCGTGGGGGCCGCCGGGATGAACCCGAGGAAGCGTGGGCTGTCGGCCGAGATCACGGCCGGCGCGAGCATCGACGCGTAGACGCCGAGCACCTGGTCGGCGTTGGTGCCACGATCGTTGAGCAGTCCCTTGGTGATCGCCGCCAGCTCGGCCGGGTCGCGGGACCCCTGGTCAAGCGGCACCGGATCGAGCCGGAGCCGGTTCTCCGCGTAGGCCAGCACGGACCGGATCATCTGCTCGGTGGTGGCGTCCACGCTGTGCATGTCCGGAACGTACGGGCGGGCGGGCCAGCCAGCAATAGTCCACGATGTCCCGTCGCGACGGGACGGTTGGCCCTCGTGGCACAGCGCCGGCGTCCGGACCGTGTGGCAGGGTACGTCCATGGCGATGTTCGGGCCGGACGTGACGTTCCTGGGCGTGCCGAAATGCGATCTGGGCGATCCGGAGAGCTTCCACGGCGCCGACGTCGTCGTGATCGGAGCGCCGTACGACGCGGGCACCTCCTACCGGGCCGGTGCCCGGTTCGGACCGCAGGCCATCCGCACCACCGACTACCTGCCGCACGATGCGTCGCGCCCGCACCTGACGCTGCGGGTCGACCCGCTCAAGGAACTGACCGTCCTCGACGCCGGCGACCTCGAGATGCCCGGGGTGGAGGCGCGGCAGCCGCTCGACCGGCTCGAAGCCGCCGTGCAGACTGTCGCGGACGCCGGCGCGGTGCCGATCATCCTCGGCGGCGACCACACGATCACCTGGCCGGACGTCACCGGGGTGGCGCGCGCGGTGGGCTGGGGCCGGGTCTCGGTCATCCATTTCGACGCTCACGCCGACACCGGCGAGCTGCAGTTCGGGTCGCTGATCGGGCACGGGCTGCCGATGCGCCGGCTGATCGAGTCGGGCGCCTGCCGCGGCGACCGGTTCCTCCAGCTGGGGCTGCGCGGGTACTGGCCGGAGCCGGAGACGCTGGGCTGGATGGCCGAGCAGCGGATGCGGTCGTACGAGATGCACGAGATCGTCCAGCGCGGGCTGGAAACCTGCCTCGACGAGGCGTTCACGATCGCCACCGACGACTGCGACGGGGTGTTCGTCTCTGTCGACATCGACGTCACCGACCCCGGTTCGGCGCCGGGCACCGGCACCCCGGAACCGGGCGGCTTCACCCCGCGCCAGCTGCTCGACACGGTGCGCCGGATCGCCATCGAGCTGCCGGTCGTCGGCATGGACATCGTCGAGGTGTCGCCGCCGTACGACAGCTCCGACGTGACGGCGTTCCTGGCGAACCGGGTGGTGCTGGAGATGCTGTCCGGCATGGCCTACCGGCGTGGCGGCGGCACCTGGGCCAGCATCCCGCCGACCCTCCTCGACGGCCGCTAGGGGTGGCGGGGCTGCCATTCGTCGTTCACCGATGTTGCAAATCTCGGACACGTGTCTGAGATTTGCAACATCCCTCAACAGCGTTACCCACCCCGCCAGGGCTGTGACGCGGCGCGTCCGGGCCGGTGCCAGCCGTCGAGCATGCAGTCCTCGACACCATGTCGAAGTTGTCGTCACTAATTGTCCTGCGGTGCCATAACCCGGTGGCCAGCGGGACGCTTACGCTCGTCTCGCATCGTCCTCACCCATGAACTGCCAGGTAGCGCGCCGTGCTGCCGCGGCGGACGGGAACTGCCGATGGACATCTGCGACGTGTCGGCGATCGAGCTCAGCGCCGCCCTGCGCCACCGGGAGCTGTCCGCTGTCGAAGCCCTGGAAGCTGTCCTGCGCAGGGCCGACGACATCGCCGCGACCGTCAACCCGTTCACCGCCGTCCTGACCGATCGCGCGTTCGAGGCCGCACGAGCCGCCGACGCCGCCCTGGCTCGCGGCGACGGCGGACCGCTCTGCGGAGTCCCGGTCAGCACCAAGGACTCGCACTGGATGGCCGGCGTCGAATCCACGGCCGGATCCCGGACCCGCCTCGGGTTCGTGCCGACTGAGACGATGGGTGCGATCGAACGGCTGGAGGCGGCCGGTGCCGTCGTCTTCGCCCGCACCACCACCCCCGAGTTCTGCTATTTCGGGATCACCGAGTCGGAGCTGTTCGGCCGCACGTCGAACCCGTGGAACCTCGACCGTACGGCAGGTGGCTCCTCCGGCGGCGCGGCCGCTGCGGTGGCCGCCGGCTGTGGTCCGCTCTCGCTCGGCGGCGACGGGGGCGGCTCGATCCGCATTCCGGCCGCGTTCTGCGGGATCGTCGGGTTCAAGCCGACGTTCGGGCTGGTACCGCACGAGCCGTCGACGGCCGGCTGGAAGACCCTGGTCGCTGTCGGGCCGATGGCTCGGTCGGTGGCCGATGCCCAATTGATGCTGAACGTCGTCGCCGGCTTCGACCGGCGCGACCGGCACAGCCTCCCACCGCCCGTGGCGAACCAGGATCCGGGGACGTTGCGGCTGGTCGTTTCGGCGGACCTGGGCTTCGCCCCGCTCGACGACGACGTCCGCCGGGCGTTCCACCTGACGCTCGATCAGCTCGCCGCCGCCGGCGTGGAGCTGATCGAGGACCGCCCCGGGCTCGGCAGTTCCGTCCACACGTGGAGCGCGATCGCGCTGGCCGAGGCCTACCACGCCGAGCAGGACGAGTTCCTGCACCGGCCAGACGACCTGACCCCGGCCGCGGTCGAGTACCTCACCGCCGGCAGTTACGTGACGGTCGAGCAGTACATCGGTGCGCAGTTCGTCCGGGAACATGTCCACCGGGCGTACGCGGACTTCTTCGCCCGTACCGGCGCCACCGCGCTGCTCACGCCGACGCTCGGCTGCGAAGCCTTCCCGCACGGCCTGCGCCACCCGGACCGCATCGGCGGCGTCCCGATCACGCCGCCGGACCTGGACTGGGCGCCGCTCCTCTACGACGCCAACCTGGCCGGCCTGCCCGGATGCGCGCTGCCGATGGGGCTCGGTGACGACGGGCTGCCGGTGTCCTTGCAGGTGCTCGGGGCGCGCTGCGACGACGCGCGGGTGCTGGCCGCCGCGCACACGATCGAGCAGGTGATCGGCGTCGGCGCCCGCCCGACCGCCGCGACCCGATGAGGAGGCCACCATGACCGAAACGCCCTCGAAGCTGCGCGGGGTCTCCGATCTCCGGGAGTTCTTCCGCACCAACCAGACGCCGATCTACTTCATCTCGCCGACCGCGTTCAACCTTCTCGGGATCGACCGGTGGGTGCGCAACTTCCACTACATCAGCTACTTCGACTCGTTCGAGGGCTCGCACCCGAACATCTTCGTGCCGCAGGAACGGGAGGCGCGGGAGTTCCGGTCCATCGAGGACATCTGCAACTACCTGCTCAGCCACCGCGAGGTTCTCGACTTCATCTCGTCGCACGGCCCGGGCGGCCGGTGCGCGTTCGTCATGTTCGACGAGGAGACCGAGGCACTCGCGGTGGAGGCCGGTCTCAAGGTGGCACACCCACCGGCGGCGCTGCGGCACCGGCTGGACTCCAAGATCGTCACCACCCAGCTCGGCAACGACGCCGGCGTCCCGAGCGTGCCGAACGTGCTGGGCCGCGCCCGCAGCTACAAGGAGCTGAAGAACCTGGCGAAGAGCGCCGGCCTCGGCAAGGACCTGGTCGTCCAGATGCCCTACGGCGACTCGGGCAAGACCACGTTCTTCATCAAGTCCAAGGCCGACTGGGAGAAGTGCGCCGAGAAGGATCCGCTGCACGAGCAGGAGCTGAAGGTGATGCGCCGGATCAACCACCGCGCGATCGCCGTGGAGGCGGTGCTGACCCGGCACGGCACGCTCGTCGGGCCGCTGATGAACGACATCACCGGCCACGCCGAGCTGACGCCGTACCGCGGCGGCTGGGCGGGCAACGACTACCCGGCGACGCTCACCCCGAAGCAGAAGCGGCGGGCCCGCAAGCTCACCGAACGGCTCGGCAACCGGCTGGCCCAGGAAGGCTACCGGGGCTTCTTCGAGGTGGACTACCTGGTCGACCTGGACACCGGCGAGCTGTACCTCGGCGAGCTGAACCCCCGGATCAGCGGCATCAGCTCGATGACCAACGTGACCGCCGGGGCCTACGCCGACATGCCGCTGTTCCTCTTCCACCTGCTGGAGTACCTGGACGTCGACTACGACGTGGACGTCGCCGAGATCAACCAGCGGTGGTCGCGGGAGGCGACGGTCGACGTGTGGAGCCAGATCATCGTCAAGGAGACGAACGACGAGGTCGAGCTGCTCACCCAGACACCGCATACCGGTATCTACCAGCTCGGCGAGGACGGCGCGGTCAGCTTCCGGCGGTGGGGCAACGACTGGCACGGGATCGTGAACGAGTCCGAGGCGTTCTACCTGCGGATCCACTCGCCCGGCGACTACCGCTACCTCGGCGCCGACCTGGGGGCACTGGTCACCCGCGGCCGGCTGCAGACCGACGACAACGAACTGGAGGACCGCTGTAAGCACTGGATCGCCGGCATGCGGTCCCAGTTCGCCGGTACGCCGCTCACCCCGCAGGAGCCGCCGCCGGTCGGCCCGCTGGCGTTCAAGATGGCCTGAGGAGTGACTGTGGAGACGCATCCGCTGGATCCGCTGACCGCCGACGAGTTCCGCCAGGTGGCGGCCGCACTCCGCCGCGACCGGGGCGTTGACGAGCGCTGGCGGATCGCGTCCGTGGAGCTACGGGAGCCGGCGAAGGCGGCTGTCAACGCGTTCGACAGCGGCGACGGTCCGGCGCCGGCGCGGGAAGCGCAGGCCGTCTGCTGGGACCGCGAGGACGGCCAGGCGTACCGGGCGGCGGTGTCCCTAAGCGAAAAGGCAGCGGTCACCGGCTGGGAGCACCTATCGGGCCAGCACCCGAACATGACCGTCGACGAGTGGCACGAGTGCGACGAGTTGCTCCGCGCCGCCCCGCAGCTGGCCGCGGCGCTGGCGAAACGCGGCATCACCGACCTCGACCGGGTGCTCGTGGACGTCTGGGCGTATGGCGCCGCGCTGGTGCCGGAGCAGTACCGCGGCCGGCGGATCGGCTGGGGTGACGTGTGGTGGCGGGCGAGCGAGCAGGGCAGCCCGTATGCGCACCCGGTGCCGGGGTTGCATCCGATCGTCGACCTGAACCGGATGGAGCTGCTGGAGATCGAGGACGTCCCCGAACCGCCGCCGGCCCCAGACGTGCAGGGGGAGTACCTGCCCAGCCTCGTCGGGACACCGCAGCGCGAGGTGAAGCCGCTGGAGATCACCCAGCCCGAGGGCGTGTCGTTCACCCTGGACGGCACCCTGCTGTCGTGGCAGAACTGGCAGCTGCGGATCGGCTTCAACTACCGCGAAGGGCTGGTGCTGCACACGGTCGGGTACACCGACGGCGACCGGCTGCGCCCGGTGGCGCACCGGCTGTCGTTCGCCGAGATGGTGGTGCCGTACCGCGACCCGACCGTCGACCACTACCGGCGCACCGCGTTCGACATCGGCGAGTGGGGTCTCGGCTTCATGACCACGTCACTCGAACTCGGCTGCGACTGCCTCGGCGAGATCACCTACGTCGACGCGGTGATCCACGACTCCCACGGCGAACCGAGGACGATCACGAACGCGATCTGCATCCACGAGGAGGACAGCGCCGTCCTGTGGAAGCACGTCGACCACGTCCACGGCGCGGAGGTGCGGCGGTCGCGGCGGCTGGTGGTGTCGTTCCACGTCACGGTGGCGAACTACGAGTACCTCGTCTACTGGCGCTTCTACCAGGACGGCAACATCGAGTGCGAGGTGCGGGCCACCGGGATCATGGTCACCACGCACTTCCCGGACGGGCAGCAGCCGCCGTACGGCACGCTCGTCGACGAACGGACGTACGCCCCGTTCCACCAGCACTTCATCGTCGCCCGGCTCGACCTAGACGTGGACGGCACCGACAACACGGTGTACGCGTCGGAGTCCGTACCGCAGCCCGTGTCGGCGGAGGACCCGTACGGGCTCGGCCTTGTCGTGCGGAGCACGCCGCTGCGCACCGAGGCCGACGGGCGGCAGGACTACGACTGGGCGTCCCAGCGCGGGTGGAAGGTCGCCAACGACAGCGTCCGCAACGGGATCGGCACGCCGGTCGGGTACAAGCTGGTGCCGAGCGCCAGCATCCCGTCGCTGCTGGACCCGTCGTCGCCGGTGCTGCGCCGCGCCGAGGCGATCAGGCACACGCTCTGGGTCACGCCGTACCACCCCGACGAGCGGTGGCCGTGCGGCGAGTTCCCCAACCTCAGCGACCGCGACACCGGCCTCCCGGTGTGGACGGCCGCCAACCGTTCGATCGACAACACCGACGTGGTGCTCTGGTACGTGTTCGGCATCCACCACGTCACCCGCCCCGAGGACTGGCCCGTCATGCCGGTGGACACGGTCGCGTTCTGGCTCAAGCCCTTCGGGTTCTTCGACCGCAACCCGGCGCTCGACGTGCCGCCCAGCCAGGGCCACTGTCACAGCGAGCACCGGTCCGACTGAGGAGGTTCCGATGGCAGATCGGGTCCTGTGCAACTTTATCAACGGGGAGTACACCGATGCGCTCGACGGCCGGACGGCGCCAGTGATCGACCCGAGCATCGGGGAGGTGTTCGCCGAAGCGCCGCTCTCCGGCGAGGCCGATGTGGACGCCGCGCTCCAGTCCGCCGCGCGCGCGTTCGAGACATGGCGCGACAGCACGCCGAGCGACCGTCAGCGGGCGCTGCTGAAGATGGCCGACGCGATGGAGGCGAAGGCGGACGAGCTGGTCGCGGCTGAGAGCCAGAACACCGGCAAGCCGCTCGCCCTCACGGCCTCCGAGGAACTGCCGCCGATGGTGGACCAGATCCGGTTCTTCGCCGGGGCGGCACGGGTGTTGGAGGGCAAGTCGGCAGGGGAATACATGGCCGACCACACCTCGATGATCCGGCGGGAGCCGATCGGCGTGTGCGCGCAGGTGGCGCCGTGGAACTACCCGATGATGATGGCCGTCTGGAAGTTCGCGCCCGCCATCGCCGCCGGCAACACGGTCGTCCTCAAACCGTCCGACACCACGCCCGTCACCGCGCTGATGCTTGCCGAGATTGCCGCCGAGTACCTGCCGCCGGGCGTCTTCAACGTCGTCTGCGGCGACCGCGACACCGGGCGTGCGCTCGTTCGCCACCCCATCCCGCAGATGGTGTCGATCACCGGCTCGACGCGGGCTGGCGTCGAGGTGGCCCGCGCCGCAGCCGAAGACGTCAAGCGGGTCCACCTGGAGCTGGGCGGGAAAGCGCCCGTGATCGTGTTCGACGACGCCGACGTCGGGAAGGCCGCCGAGGCGATCGCGCTCGCCGGCTACTTCAACGCCGGCCAGGACTGCACCGCCGCCACTCGGGTGCTGGCCGGCCCGCGCGTTCACGACGACTTCGTCGCGGCGCTCACCGAACAGGCGGCGGGCACCGTCACCGGCCCGCCGGACGACGAGAACGCCCTGTACGGACCGCTGAACAACATCAACCAGCTGAAATGGGTCAGCGGGATGGTGGAGCGAGCACCCGACCACGCCAAGGTCGCCACCGGCGGCCAGCGGGTCGGCGACCGGGGTTACTTCTACGCGCCGACCGTCGTCGACGGGCTGCGGCAGGACGACGAGCTTATCCAGTCCGAGGTGTTCGGGCCGGTCATCACCGTCCAGCAGTTCAGCGACGAGGGCGAGGCGCTGCGCTGGGCCAACGGCGTCGAGTTCGCGCTGGCGTCCAGCGTCTGGACCAGAGACCACGGCCGGGCGATGCGGATGGCGAAGCGGCTCGACTTCGGCTGCGTGTGGATCAACACCCATATCCCGCTGATCGCCGAGATGCCGCACGGCGGGTTCAAGCACTCCGGGTACGGCAAGGACCTGTCGATGTACGGGCTGGAGGACTACACCCGCATCAAGCACGTCATGAGCTACATCGGCACCTGAACGTCGGAGCCCAGCGTCACCTGATGCTCGCCGCTGGTGAACGTGTCGATGGTGTGCCGCCAAGTCGAGCCGCGCCAGCGGTACTCGACAGAAAGGTCGTCGGGCCGG
>Ga0210378_10000309_pt1 | contig 24252 bp, 29 predicted proteins | sample PLM1_60_b1redo_FD_155465 | JGI IMG/M metagenome (GOLD analysis project Ga0210378, IMG submission 155465) | Groundwater sediment microbial communities from an aquifer in East River, Colorado, USA - PLM1_60_b1 redo | ecosystem: Environmental > Terrestrial > Soil > Riparian zone | place: USA: East...
CACCCGCCGAGCCCCGGCGGATGCGGCAATGCGTTCTCGATGAAGCGACTACCGGCGAACGCGGTCGTCGTCGAACTCGATCCGATGATCGGAATCGTCCGTGGACGAAGTTCGGAAGCCGACACGACGTTCCCGCTCCGGCTCGGACACTTCGAGCGGGCGCCCGCTTCGGAGCACCCATGGGTCAACCACCAGCGGTACCTGTTCGTCACGATCGGGCACGTCTGGACCCTACACCGTCCGGGCGTGGATGTTCTCCCGCGCCACGCCGACCGACCGGCTACTCCTTCGTCAGGTGATCGCCTCGATCTCGATACATGGCGGGCCCCGGGGGTTCTCCGGACAACCGGATCGTGCCCCAGGTCGCCGGGGTGAACGCCGATCACGCCGCCGGGTTGCTCGGGACGGCTGAGCTGTGCCTGGGTGCCACGACGACGGCTCCGAGCAACGTGTTCCCCGAGGGCGCGATGATCCAGTCGTCACCCGAGGCGGGAAGCGTCACACCGCGCTTGTCCAGGATCGCGATCATCGTGTCGTCCGGGCCCGGTTCGACACGACTGCCGTCACCGTGGGCGGTCGAAAAGTCCCCGATACCGGCGGGGTGTACGGACGGCTAAGTCAGTCCCGCCGACCGCGGAAATGAACGGTGCTCCATCGGAGCAGCCACGCGGTCACGGTCTCTCGAAGCATCGCGAACCGGCCTGCCCTCTGCTGGAACTCCAAGTCGAGCGGAAGACCGAGCGCAAGACATACAGGCCATACGACCAGCGGAAACGGCTTGGGAACGCCAATACCAACGCCGTGGAGGTGAGGGGAGTCGAACCCCTGGCCTCTGCCGTGCGAAGGCAGCGCTCTACCACTGAGCTACACCCCCAGGTCGGGCAAGGGTAACAGAGCCCCTTCCAGCTTTGACCCGGCGAACACTCGTGGGGGACGATGGGCTCGTGACGGTGTCCAAGGACGAGATCGTCCGCTCCGTCAAGGCCGAGCGGCGGGCCACCCTCGGCCTCCTCCGCACGCTGGAGCCGGATCGGTTCGATGCCTCCACTGCCCTGCCCGGATGGCGAATCCGGGAGGTCGTGGCCCACCTGATCACCGTCGACAAGGCCACGGTCACCGGGACCAACCTCTTGGTCGTCTTCACGTCGATGGAACGCCTCGAGCGATGGAACGAGGGACAGGTCCCCAAGTGGGCGGGCCGGCCCGTCTCCGACCTGCTCGTCGGCCTGGAGAGGTGGGGGCGGCGGTTCGCCCGCTTCGTCGGATCGCTCCCAGCGCCCATGTATCGGATGCGCATGCCAAACCCCTGGGGCCGGGTGGGCGGGATGATGGTGTGGGTCCGGGCCTACGACGAGTGGGTCCACCGGCAGGACATCCGCCGGGCGCTTGGAATGCCCGACGAGGACACCGACCTTGCTTCCGTTAGCGAGTTTCTCCTGACCTGCATGGCCACTGTCACCCTCCGGGAGATCGGCGCGAGGCCGGGCAGGGTCGCGATCTCCATTCAGGGCGCGCCCGTCGCCGAATGGGTCTACGACCTTTCTTCGGGCACGGGAGGTCCGCTTGGCGCCTCCGACGCGGACGCGAGGATCGTCGCTCCGGCCGCGGCCTTCATCATGGCCGCCGCCGGCAGGGATTCGTTCGACGAACTAAGGGCGAACGGGACGTTGACCCTCGAGGGCGACGAGACACTCGCCAACGTGTACCTTGCGAAGACGCGGATCGTCTAGGTCGCGTCTCCTTTGAGCTCGTTTGCACGTCGCTCCAGAGCTTGATGGAGCCGCCGCTGGACGATCGTCACTGTCAGGTCGCCTCGAGTTCGTTCCATGATCGCGCGGGCGACGTCGGTGGAGCGCCGGAGGTTCCCGGTCATCGCGTCCGGGAAGTCCATCGAGACCAGCAGGTAGTACATGTCCTCCATCAGCGAGAGGATGCGCTCTCCCTCTTCGACCTCACCTCTACGCAACAGGTCGAGGATCGATCGCCGGCCCTCGCCGATCGACTCGGACATCCCGTTCAGGTACGGAGCCAGCTCGACCCCCAGATCCTCCGGCGAGGGAAGGTCGGATGCCGTGACCAGGGCCTCGGTCAGTCGGGCCTCCGTGTACTCCTTCTGCGCGTCCTGAAGGAAGCCGGCGAAGTAGATGTCCGCATGATCCTGAAGCACGGCGTCCCGGCCGGCCTGGATGGCCGCCGCCGATTCGTCCATCAAGGCGTGGGCGTGATCGAACTCTCCGCGGTGGATGGCCCTGATCGCGTTGGCGGAGGCTCGGATCGAGCGGCGCGCTGCGGAGAGCGCCTTTTCCCGGGCGGCCATCTTCGACTCTAGCCGCTTCTGGAACGCGGAGGAAAGCTCGGGCAGGTTCACGAGCAGGCTACTGGGCGGCCTTGCGGAGGGGTGCGACGTCTATCTCATCCGACCGGTGAACGATCACGTGGACGTCGTCGTCGAAGACCTCCACGCCGCTCTCCCGCAGCATGTCCCTCAGATTCAGGACCGGTTCGCCGTGGCCGTTGCCGTTCGTGGCGTACCGCCTGGTCGCGACGACGCGAGATCGTCGCGCCGCCGCGCGAGCTCGCGCTACTTCATCGGTGTGGAGCTTGACCAGGAGAGCCGTGTAGACGAGCAAAAGGACGGCCACGATGGCCGTCCCAAGAAGCATCGCCCGGAACGGCGGAAAGAGCCCCATGAGCAGAGTGAGCGCGCCCACGTTCAGCAGCGCGCTGAACACGAACTTGCGGCGCCGGCGGGCCCGCACGGTTGGGCGTTGGGAAGTGACGATACGGCGCCCCTTTGGAGGCATCAGCACCCACCTTCCCACCGAACCCTTGTTGGCCTCAGCCAGCATGCTCATCTTCTCCTCGAACTCCTCCACGCTCGACGCAGGCGAGCGACGCCGTGATGGAACCAGGAATACGACCCAGATCATGCCTAAAGCGGCGATCAATAGCCAACTCAGCATCAGCCCTCCCCGCGTGACGCTCCCCGGTGCGACCACAACATATGGGCTGGAACTGGACGTTAGCACCCAACATCTGGTGTCTCAAACATCTCACGGGAACTATCCCTTAGACGCATGTACACTCCGGGCATGAGCCGCTTGCACTTCGACCTCGACCCGATCCCCCTCGCCCTCCGCTGCTAGACCGCAGCGCCGGAGCGCGGACGGGAGAACGCCAGCCCGAGCCAGGCTGTTGCACCAAGCCCTTGCTGCGCGCTCCATGCTCTTGATCGCCTCTTCCTCGTCGTCACCATGCCCGACGAAGGTTCCTGTGGCATCGCTTGCCCTCACGCCATGCCGTCTATCCGTTACGGCGGCGGTCACTCGGACCTTCATTCCGTCCTCCTAGCCTCTGACCTGCATGTTTCCCCAGAGTACGGGCAGAAGCGCTCCCTTGTCCCGAATCATCGCCAGACCGAATCAGAAGGATTGGCGCTATGACGCTTTGCCATATGCCTCCCTGGCCTATACCCTTATCGTGTCCTAGTAGACAGGAGGCAACATGGCAACTGACGAACGGGAGATGCGGCGGCCCTATGCCGCACCCTCGAACGTGTCCACCGTCCTCAAGAAAACCCGCACGCGCAATCTCCCCCAAGTCATCGATGGCGACTTCATCACGTTGGCGGGTGTGCCCGAGGTCGTCATAGGCCGCGTTACGGAGGCTTTGCGCTTCATCGGCGCGATTGGGGAGGATGGACGACCTACCGATGATCTGCGGGCGCTCCAATCAGCATCGGACGATGAATACAAGGAAGTCCTCGGCAACATGATCCGGCGTGCCTACCAGGAGGACTTCGATCGGGTCAATCCAGCGGAGGACACTCAGGCCGCGATTGTGGGCGCATTCCGCCGATATCAGCCGCGATCACAGACGGCCCGCATGGTCATGCTCTTCCTCGGGTTGTGTCGTGAAGCTGGCATCCCAGTCCTTGAAGCGCCACGCGAGCGGCAGATGCGCCAAGCAGCCACCCGCCGGACCCCTCGGGCGGTCCAAGGGTCGGCCCAGATGGTCGGCGTAGGCCGCTTGACCGCTCGCAGGACGGTCGTTCGGAAGGACTCCTCTCCGGCACCAACCCCCCAAGACGGCCTGCTGTTCGGCTTGACCGAGGAGGACGTGGCGGTACTTGAAGAGGACGATTTCCAAGAGGTCTGGACGGCACTCGGGAAGGTTGCCCGTGCGCGGGCTCGGGCAAAGCACCAGCCCGCTGACCAGGCAGTTCCGGCCGAACCAGGCAAGGACCAAGAGCCACAGAGTGGGGAGGGGTGAGCCATGAGGAGGGCATGAGCCCCGCCGCTTCGAGAACCGTGTAGCTCGCGGCAGCGGCGGGGCGCAGCACCCGGAGTGGGGATCGGGTTCGCGGCCCGATCCTCTCTCCACCGGAGGGAGAACCCACGAGGAGTGGGCCAGAGTTTACGTCCGACGGGCACCCCTAATAGGTGTGCGGTTCGAATCCGCCTCTCTCCGCAAGATATGATAGACGCGTGGCACAGCGGAAGGAACGACCTGCAAGGAAGGCTAGCGAGCCCGCAGAGCGTGGCTCGCTAGCGCGTGAGGACTTCTTCTCGATGCTCCGCAAGATTAGGAAGAATCAACCGGTGGGCAAGGACAAAAACCCAGATAAAGAGCGAGGGCCTTCCTAGGAGGCCCTCGCTCTTGTATCAATCATTGAGTGAATCAAGCAAGCGAGGATGGCTCTTCTCTCTACCCCTCATCGCTCAATGACAGTGTACCTGGTCTGTCAAGGTTTTCTGACGCCGTTCTCGTCGTCTTCATCCTCGAAACTCTCCCGTGTCCCGAGGTCAGCTAGCAAGTCTGAGTAGAGTTCTATGGACTCACGAGCGACGCGGATAACGTCACGGTATACGTCCGGAAAAGTGATCTCGCTCAGCCGGGTGAGAATCTGGTCGACAGCAGTTTGGTCCTCGGCACCAAGAAACTCAGATAACTCATCTAGGTCATCGGACATTCGACCAGCTGTCGTCATCGCCTGAGCTGTTAGCCGGCGCATCGCCTTGTGCCGATGGAAATCTACAGTGACCCGGACGGCACCGATCCTAAAGGCGCTTCTCCCATATCCGTCTTCAAGAACGTAAGTCTCGAACTCATCCACGAGCCTCTTGAAGTGAATGACCGTTCGGCGAGCCGAGAACCAGGCCGCTCGGAAAGCATCATGATGGACACGTTCGGTTTCCTGTCGCGTCCGTCGTGCCTCTAGGAAAGCCCCCCCGCCTGAGATCGCTCCGAAGATTCCCAAAGCAATCGTGAACGGATCTGGGTCACGAGAATCCGAGCCGCCAGCTACTGATTCGGGAAACATGGGACCCCGAATCTTAACCCTTCTCGATCCTGGCCAGGAACGCGCCGAACATACCCCGCTCGTCCTCGCGGTTGTTGTAGCGGAAGGCGTACTCGTCCAAATAGGACTGAAGATGCTTGGTCGAGACTGCGTGGAATACGCCACCGATCCCGCGTCGGACCAGAGACCAGAAGCCCTCAATCGTGTTCGCATGGACGTCACCGCGCACATAGATGCCCTGTACGTGGTTGACGCGTCCATGCCTGTAGCCAAGTGCCCCGATGTTCTGAAGACTCCTTCCTTCATCTGTGTAGACGGTTGAGCGAGGGAGGATCTTCTTGGTGACGTGGGGAAGAATCGTGTCTTCATGCCCATCGGGTATGACTCGGGCGATGATGCGGCCGGGTAGGCCGGGCTCGGGGCGCTGTGCCATTCCGAGGATCGGAGTCTTGCCGCCGCGTCCCTGCTTTCGGTCCCGGTGCCGCCACTTGTCCTTGCCGCCCCAATAGGCTTCGTCGATCTCCACCGTACCAGCGAGCGGGAACTCCTCGTCCTCATCGTCTACGAGTAGGGAGCGGATCTGGTTCGCCATCCTCCACGCGGTCTTGTAGGTGACACCGATCTCACGCTCTATCTGCTTGGCAGAGATCCCACATCGGGTCTGCGCCATGAGGAAGAAGGCGTGGAACCAGAGCTTCAGCGAGGTAGCCGAGTCCTCGAAGATCGTGCCGCGCATCGGGTACTCCTGGTGCCCGCAGAACTGGCATGCGTAGCACGTCCGGGTCTTGACCCTATGGTGCTTCGTCACCTTCTCGCACTTCGGGCAGAAGATGCCATCCGGATACAGGTGGCCGACCAGCCAATCAAGGCAGGCCGCATCGTCGGGGAAGTCGCGCTCGAAGTCCATGATGGTGTAAGCGCTCTCGGAAGCGGAGGATCGTTGTGGGTCGTTACGGTCGCTCTTGCTCACGCACTAAGGGTAGCAGAAGCAAGTACATGTGTCAAGGGGATAGTTCCCCATCTCACCGGAACTATCCCCTCATCCCACGTACTTGACTTGATAGCCCGCGATGCGTTCAGAGAGACGAGATGAGCATGGGCGACGACGAATCGCCTACGACGGAGGGCTCGATCGACGGTTGCGAATGAGCGTCCATGCCAGCGCCAACACGAACCCCGCGAGCAGACCGGCCACCGCACCGAGCACAGGCAATAAGCCGGCGTACATCTCGCGTACCTTCACTCCGATTAGCGTGATCGTGTACGTTCCGCAGGTCGTACAGTCGGGCCCACCATCTCGGATTTCGCTCCCGAACGGCGACATCAAGACAGCACCAATGACGGCGCCCGCCAAGAGTGCCATCGGCCATAGACGACCGTGAAACGGCCAATCGCGCATATCAATCATGAGGTTACGGCGAAGTCCACGTAGATAAAGGGGATGCTTCCCCATCTCAGGAGAATCGCGGGACCTTCGCACTCGGCGCGCGTAGTACGGTGCCTATGTGAGGCGCCTGATCTTGGCCCGCCACGGCGAGAGCCAGTACAACGTGAAAGGCCTCATCAATGCGGACCCTACGACCTGCGATTCGACCCTGACGGAGACTGGCCGGGACCAAGCGAGGATGCTGGGATTGCGCCTGGCCGACGAGCCGATCGATCTCTGCGTGACGAGCCAGATCCAGCGGGCCGTGGAAACGGCTGAAATCGCTTTGGGTAACAGAGGGATCACCCGACTGGAGGTGGCTCTGCTGAACGACCCGCCAGCGGGGGTCTTCGAGGGCCGTCCGGTAGAGGAGTTCGCTCGTTGGATGAGCGAGAACGGACCGAACGTACCGGTCCCGGGAACCGCGACGAGCTTGAGGGATTCGACTCGACGATTCCTTGAGGCTGCCAGGTTCCTGCTCGCTCGGCCAGAGGACGTCGTGCTGGCCGTGGCCCACGGTCCGGCGATACGGTGGTTGCTCCAGGCGGCTTCCGGCGATTCTACGACGCTTGACTACCTAAACCCACTCATAGAGTATGCGGAGCCCATCGAGATCCAGATCGACGCGTTGCGAAGCTCGTTGGCGCACCTCGAAGCCGACCCGTATTCCGTCTTCGACAGCGGTCAATCTCGGCGGTAGTCGCCGCTCTTCCCGCCGGATTTCGCCAACAGGTGAAGGCCAGAGATCTCCGCCGACCGGTCGAACGCCTTCGCGGTGTCATAGAGCGACAGAGCCGAAACCGCCGCCGCCGTGAGCGCCTCCATCTCCACTCCGGTCCGGTCGATGGCGCGGACGGTGGCCTTGATCCGGATCGTCCCGGCCGATGCATCCGGCTCCAGGACGAGCGTCGCCCCTGTCAGGGCGATCGGATGGCAGAAGGGCAAGAGGTCGGGCGTTCGCTTGGCCGCCATCAGACCCGCGACCTTCGCCGCCTCGAGGGGATCGCCCTTGGGCGTCCCCGCCACAAGTGCGGCGCAGGCCTCGGGGGTCATTGTTATCAGGCACTCGGCCGTTGCCTCCCGCTCCGTCGAGGCCTTGTTTCCCACCTCGACCATCCGAGCGGGACCACTCACTCTTCGTCCTCCAGCGCGCGGAACAGCATCACGCGGACCCTGGAACCGGCGCGTGCCGTCTCCGTGCCGGCGGGAACTATGGCCAGGCCGTTCGCCTTGGTCACGGTGGCGAGCAAGTTCGACCCCGAAGGCCCCGTGCCGGTGGCCTTCCACTGCCCTCGCTCGCGCCACACGCGGACGCGAGCGAACTGCATCTTTTCCTTCGGGCCGGAGATGTCGCTCTCGAGCAACGCCCAGATCTCCGGCCGGAATATGTCCCGGCGCCCCATCATCTTGAGCAGCGCCGGCCTGATGAACAGCTCGAAGGAGACGAAGACCGACACCGGATTGCCCGGCAGCCCGAAGTAAGGCACGCCATCGATCCTGCCGAAGCCCTGCGGCATTCCCGGCTGCATCGCAACCCTGTAGAAATCGATCTCGCCGCGCCGGAAGAATGCCTTCTTGACGACGTCCCGCTCGCCCACCGAGACGCCTCCGGAGCTGATGAAGCAGTCCGCCCGGGCCGTCAACCCGAGGACCTCCTCCTTGAGGGCCTCTGGGTCGTCGCGGATTATCCCGGCGAGATAGGGAACCGCGCCTACGTCGCGAAGCGCCCCGTAGAGGGTGAACGAGTTGGCGTCACGGACCATCCCGAAAGTGGCCGGCCGCCCCGGATCCACCAGCTCGTCGCCCGTGGAGATGACCACCACGCGGGGGCGGGGGTGAACCAGAGCGGCGGCGCGCCCCGAGGTGGCCAGCAGGCCAAGCTCGGGGGCCGACAGCCGGCGCCCCAGGGGGATCAGCACCTGCCCTGCCCGTACGTCCTGGCCGGCAGATCGGATGAAAGAGCCAGATTTGGAGGCCCGAAGCACCTGAACCGCGTCCTCTTCGATCACGCACTGCTCGATCGGGACGATGCAGTCGGCACCGGCCGGTACCGGCGCGCCGGTCGCGATCCGAACGGCCTCCCCCGAGCCTACGGTCACCTCCGGCTGTGTGCCGACCAGGACCTGCCCCACCAGCCGAAGAGTGGCCGGCTGATCGGCGGTGGCCGAGGAGACGTCATCGGCGCGCACCGCGACCCCATCCATCGCCGAGGAAGCGAACGCGGGGATGTCGGCCTCGGCGGCGACGTCCGCCGCGAGGACGCAGCCCCAGGCTTCCTGGAGATGCAGCTCGATGGGCGCGAGCGTCCGGATGCTGGCCAGGACTCCGGCGCGCACATCGTCCACCGAACGCAACTCGTCTGAATCGTGCTCCCGGCTGTGGGAGGAGGGATCTGTGCGCGCCGCCGACATGGCTACACGAGCTTCTTGCGCTGGACGAGGTCGGCAAGGATCGCACGAAACTCCGGGCCGATGTCCTCGCGCTCGATGGCCAGCTCAACCGTAGCCCGCAGGTAGTCGAGCTTCTTGCCGATGTCGTACCGGATGCCCTCGAAGATGTAGGCGTATACGGTCTGCTGCTGGGCCAGCTGGTTGATGGCGTCGGTCAGCTGGAGCTCGCCGCTCTTGTCCGGTGAGGTCTCGCGGAGCGAATCGAAGATCTCCGGCGTGAACACATAGTAGCCGATCGCCGCGAGGTTCGAGGGCGCGACTTCCGGGGCGGGCTTCTCGACGATCCGCACCACTCGAACCAGGTTGTCCTCCACCATCTCGGGCTCGATCGAACCATAGAGGCTGATGTCCGCGCGCGGTACCTCCTTGACCGCGATCACGCTTCGTCCGTAGCGGCCGTAGACGGAGAGCATGTCGCGAAGGAGGTTTCCCGACGCTATGATGTCGTCTCCCAGGAGCACGGCGAACGGCTCGCCGTTCACGTGGTTCTCGGCCATCGCCACCGCAGCGCCCAGCCCCTGAGGGTCCTTCTGCCGGATGTAATGGATCGAAGCCATGTCCGAGATCTCCCGGACCAGCTTCAGGTCTTCGTACTTGCCCGACTGCTCCAGCCGGAACTCGAGCTCGATCGACCTATCGAAGTGGTCCTCTATCGTTCGCTTTCCCCGGCCCGTGATGATGAGGATGTCGCGGATGTCGGCCCCGACTGCGTGCTCGACCACATATTGGATCGCCGGCTTGTCGACGACCGGCAGCATCTCCTTGGGCTGCGCCTTTGTGGCAGGGAGGAATCGGGTTCCCAGGCCAGCCGCAGGGATGACCGCCTTCTTGACCTTCATCGCGCTCCTCACAAGGGGGAGTGAGTCTATCCCAGGTATCCTCGGCCGTCCGGGGCCGGTCTCTTCCTGTTCCGTTAATGTAGGAATGTGCAAGCCGTCGCGGAAGATCCCTCGCCTGGGACGCGGATCCGCCCGGGTCCCGGTGTCGTGGCCGTGCCGCTCGGCGTCAGCGTCACGCTCATCGGGGTAATCGGGGACCTGCTGTCTCATACGCTCAACCCAGCGGCCCACGAGCATGAGGAACTGATCGTCTTCGGTTCAGGCAACAACCCTTGGCATCTGGTCCTGTTCGCCGGAATACTGATCACCGCCATCGGAGGGATCCGATGGGCCAGCCGCCTCTCGAGCGAATTGGGCCCGATGCTGGGCGCCGCCATGGTCCTGCTGCTGGTGGCCACGGTCGCCCTTGGCAGCTGGTCGGGCGTGCAGGCCGCAAGGGAGAGCCACGGAGAGACCGCCAATCTGGCCTCCAACACCTCCTCGGATTCGTCACACCCAGCGAGCCACGGCGCCCCGGCCGACCCTGCCGCGGCAGCCATTGGAGAGGGGGCCGAGGGCGAGAGTCATTCCGGCGCCGGGCACGGCGTTGCCGGGCCCAGCACCGACCAGCAGCTGATGATCATGTCGGCGCAGATCGCAGCCGCCAGGGCCGCCACCGCCAGGTACAAGGACATCGAGGTAGCCAAAGCCGACGGCTACTATCAGATCACCCAGTTCATAGCAGGCCTGGGCTTGCATATGGACAACCTGAAGATCTCCAACGACACGTTCGACCCGGCCAGGCCGCAGATCCTGCTCTACGAGCCGGCCGCCGATGGGCACCTCGTACTAGTCGGCGTCGCCTACACCTTTACGCATGTGAACGACGTGCCGCCCGCCGGGTTCGCCGGAGGCGAGGACGTGTGGCACTTCCACACGAACCTCTGCTTCCTCCCGGGCGGCTCGGTAACGGTCGCTCCGGACGCGTCTCCCTGCAAGGCCCAGGGCGGCTTCTTCCAGAAAGAGACGCCATGGCTGCTTCATGCCTGGATCTGGAAGACGAACCCGGACGGGATCTTCGCGGAGTACAACCCAAGGGTGGCTTAACGCCGCTCATATAATCGGGGAGCATGCCGACATACGAATACGCCTGCATCGCCTGCGGCACCCACGTCGAGGTCTACCAGAAGTTCAGCGACGAGCCGCTGTCCGAATGCGGCGTTTGCGGCGGTCGGCTGAGGAAAGTGTTCCATCCGGCCGGCATCTTGTTCAAGGGCTCGGGCTTTTACGCCACCGACTCGCGGTCAGGCAGGTCGAAGGCCGCGGAGGCGAAGAAGGAGGCCGCTGCCGCTCCGAAACCCGAGACCAAATCTGAGACGAAATCCGAGACGAAGCCCGAGAGCAGGGGCGAGAGCAAGAAGGAGGCCTCGGCCTGAGCGCCACCGAAGCCCCGAGGATCGGCGTTTTCGGCGGCTCCGGCTTCTACTCATTCCTGGACGATGTCGAATACCAGGACCCCGACACCCCTTACGGCAAGCCTTCGGCTCCGGTGGCGATCGGCAGCGTGGGCGGGCGCCGGGTCGCGTTTCTGCCGCGGCACGGCGCCAAGCACCAGTGGCCGCCCCACAAAGTTCCCTATCGGGCGAACCTCTGGGCGTTCAAGCAGCTCGGCGTGGAACGGGTGGTCGGGCCCTGCGCTGTCGGCTCGCTACAGGCGAACGTGAAGCCCGGCGAGTTCGTCGTCTGCGACCAACTGGTCGATCGAACTAGCGGCCGCGCCTCGACCTTCTACGACGGCCCGGAGACCACCCACATCTCCTTCGCCGACCCGTACTGCCCGACCATGCGAACGGTCGCGATCGCCCAAGCCAAGGCCCTCGTCATCCCGACGCACGACCGAGGGACGGTTGTCGTCATCGAGGGGCCGAGGTTCTCGACGAGGGCGGAGTCGGCCTTCTACTCCAGGCAGGGGTGGGAGGTCATCAACATGACCCAGTTCCCGGAGGCCGTGCTCGCCCGCGAGCTCGAGATCTGCTACGCGAACGTGTCCCTGGTAACTGACTACGACGTCGGCGTCGTGGGCGAGGTCGAACCGGTGAGCCACGAAGAAGTGGTCGAGGTCTTCCAGGCAAACAACGACCGGCTCCGCGAGCTGCTGCTCAAGGTGATTGCGAATCTACCCGAGGCGCGCGACTGCCCCTGCGTAACGGCCCTCGCCACCGCCCGCTTCGAGGTCTAGCCGGTTAGGCCCGAATCCGAGTTCCACATATTTCTGTGAGGTCTGTGCGGTTCTTCACTGTCAGATCGGCGGCAAGAACGTACCTTCTTCGGCGACTCCCCCTCGCCGCTTCCAACTCCCCAGAAGGAGACGGGGTGCGCAGAAGCTGGTCGAGGTCCTCTCACCTCTATCTGGGCGCTGCTGTGGTGCTGGCCCTGACGGCGGGGCTCGTCGTCCACAGCTACCTGGCGCGCGTCCGAGCGGCTGCCCCTACGGCCGCCGGCCGCCAGGTCTCAGTCGTGCTGGCGTCGGCGCCGATAGCGCGCGGGGCAACGATCCGAGAAGAGCAGCTACGCATCGAACTGGTACCCGAGAAGTTCGCGCCTCCAGGATCCTTCGACCAGATCTCCGAGGCTGCCGGCCGGGTCGCCCTCGCGGACCTCGCGATAGGCGAGGCGGTGACCGAAACCCGGCTGGCTCGCGTACGGGCGGGCCCGGTTGCGTCACTCATCCCGCCGGGGCTCCGGGCCTTCGCCGTACCCACCTCCCTGCCGCCGGGGGCGCTAGTGCCAGGCGACACCGTCGACATCCTTGCGACTTACGGGGCGGGCGGCGGGGGCCAACCGCACACGGAGATAGTCGTCTCCAGCGTGGAGGTGCTGTTCGTCCTCGGCCAGGGGGCTCCCTCCGGAGGCGGATCGACCGGGGACTTCACGCTTGACGCCGAAGGCGCCCGCGCGGGGTCCTCCACCACGCTCATCCTCCTCGTGTCTGAGGACCAGGAGGGCCGTCTCGCATACGCTCGAGCGTTCGCCGATCTGGCGGTCGCCATTGCCCCGGCCGGCTGAAGGGGTTTTTAGGACTTGGGGATGTCCTTCTTGGGATCGATGAAGGGGAGGGTTACCACGCGAGCCGGTGTGGTCCCCTCGGGCATCTCCACCACGACCCCGCTTCCCGGCACGGACAGCTCCATAGGCACCCACGCGTAACCGATGTTGTGTTCCAGCCGAGGCGACCAGATGGCGTCCGTGACGTATCCGACCCGCCGGCCATCAAGGACCACCGGCCAGAAGGAAGCTAGCTCGAATGGCAGAGCGCCCCCACCCAGCTCGATCCCCACCAGCTTGCGCTTGACACCTTCCGTCCTGATTCTCTCAAGCGCCTTGCGTCCGATGAAGTCGGCGTCCTGGTCGAGCTCGACCAGGCGCTCCATGCCGGTGATCTCGAAGGGATTGTTCTCGAGCGTCATATCTGATCGGTAATTGAAGATTCCGGCCTCGATCCTCCGGGCCTCGCAAGGTGCGATGGGCTTGATGTCGAAGGGCCTGCCCGCGTCTATTACCCGCTCCCACAGCTCATCGCCACGCGCGCCGTCTCGCAGGTAGATCTCGTAACCGACCTCGCCCGTCCAGCCAGTGCGGCTGACCAGCACCGGGATGTCGCCCAGATCGGCCTGGACGCACCAGTAGTAGCGGAGACCAGTGACCTCGGGACCGAACAGGGTCTGGATCAAATCCTTGGATTTCGGACCCTGGACCTGGATGGGGGAGACGTCGGGCTCGACTACCGTGACGTCCATCCCCGAGTGGACGGCAACGCCCTTTGCCCACAGCAGGACGTCGCTGTCGGCGACCGCCAGCCAGAATCGGTTGTCCGCAACACGTAGCAAGACGGGATCGTTGATGATGCCGCCGTCCTCGGCGGTGATGATTGCGTATTTGCACTGGCCGATCGCGCACTTGGTGAGGTCACGACATGTGAGCATGTTTGTGAAGTCGAACGCGTCCGGGCCGGTGATCTCTACGATCCGCTCCACTGCTACATCCCATATGGTCACGTGGTTCAGCAGGTGCCAGTACTCCTTCACGGGATCGTCGTAGTAGCCCGGCAAGTACATATGGTTGTAGATGTCATAGGCCTGGCACCCGTGCCGGAGCGTAGCCTCGAAGAAAGGCGACCTTCGATACCAGGGCCCGAAGTAGAGCGTCGTCGATAGAGCGTCCTGGCCCATCAGCTTCCTCCTGGTAGCCCTGAAACCTGAATCATCGTTCAATTGAATCATCGTTCAATTTCGGCCCGAAAGGCAAGTTGGATTTGCTTTGCCCGATTACGAAGAAACCCGAGACGTACGACGGACGGCGAGCGCGAAGAGGACCAGCATCACCGGCGCCACAACGTAGTGCACCATCAGGAGCATGTCCCTCCAAAGAGCCGGGTCCGGTCCCGGCTCGGCCGGCACGGCCGTGAGCGCCAGCAGGCCTCCCACCATGACCCCGATCCATGCGAGGGCTTCGTCGTGCATGAGGGCGAGGAATGGGACAAACCAGGCCACGTACCACGGGAGCAGATAGGGAGCGGCGAGGGCGAACAGCAGCAAGGACGGGCCCCAGAGTTCCCATACGTCCGTCGAGGGACGCGCCCGGCGAGCCCACCGGATAAGGATTATCGCGAAGCAGGCCAAGAAGGCCCCATAGGCGGTGGTTCGCAAAGCTGAGGCCCCCACTTCACCACCAACCGCCCGCCCCAGTGCCTCCGCTCCCCGGGCAACCAGTCGAGCCCCGCTGGCCCATCCCTGGCGCGAGGCCAGATCGGCGATGGCCGTGATGGTCCTCCATCCGGCGAAGAATGGTGCAGTGACTGCCACAGCGATGGCCGCGGCCAGCGACAGATGGGTTGCAGCGATCCTTCCTCGTTTGTCGGTTCGGCTCGATCTCACCGCCCACCAGACCCACAGAACGAGAGGCAACGCCGCAACCACTTTTACCAGCGCGGCCAGGGTGAGCAACCCTGTGGCGACGAGCCCGCCCGGGCCGACTCGCTCGGTGGTTCGACGCCTCCGGCCCCTAACCGCCACGACCAATGCCCCGGCCAGAAGGGCGGCGACAACGGCGTCGTTGTGGCCGCCGCCCACCGTATGCACCACGATCACAGGATTGAGTCCGACGATTGTCGCGGCGAGCGGCGCGTGACCAGGGCGCAACACCCCACACGCCGAAGCGGCCAGTCCCATGGCGATCATGACCGAGGTCCCTGCCAGAAGCTTGAACGCCAGGATGGTGCCGGCCGGTGACGACGACCAGCCCCGGGCGATGCCCGCGCTCGCGAGCGTGAAGACCGGTCCATAGACAGAACGCGTTCGCTTCCATTCATCGGAAACAAGCGGCGTGAACGGATCTTCCGAAAAGTCGGCGGGCGTCTGCTCATACGGGTTGGAGCCATGGATGGCTGCGATCCGGCCATACGCCGCATAGCTGTAGACGTCGCGCGAAAGTACCAGGGGGCCGGCGATCGCCAATGCAACGCTGACCCCCGCTGCAGCGACGACTGGCAGCAGCGCCACTCGCCCTGACCAGGCTTCTCGGACCAAGAGCAGGAATGCCCCAACCAGGCCGGCAAGCAATGCAAGGGAGAGCCAGACCTGCGAAAGGCGTCCAAGCCGGGCGAGCCCGATCCAACGAGCTCCTCGCGTCGCCCATGAAGGGGGGCCGGCGCCGACGGGCAGGGGCGGTCCGAGCGGCGAGCCCCGCGCCCCGGCCAGCAGCTGGATGGCTAGGTAGCCGACGACGAGGAGCGCGAGCGCCACCGCCGCCCGCCTCGATGTTGAACGAGACGGGGCGGCCATGGCAGCTGGACTCTATATCTCCTCGTGTGGTGCCCGCGGGACGACTACTCCCCTACCTCACTCCACAAGCGTCGGCGGGGAAGGCCTCGTGATGACGGAGCGGGCGCCGATGAAACCAGCCATCAGCACGACCACACTCCCGGCAAGGCTCACCCAGACCCCTGCGCCCATGGCCTGATCGCTGGTCGCACGAAAGACCTGGATCTCGAACAAGATGAACGCCACTATCCCGAGCGCTCCAGCGAACCGTGTAAGCCAGCCCGACCTTGGCGCCAATCCGAGGATAGCGAGCAAACCGATGCCGATCACGACGAAACCGACGGTCTCCAGGAAGTTCGAGGAGTTGTCGACGAACGTGCCCCGATAGAGGGCTTGGACCCATGATGCGCGAGCCCATGCATCCTGGATCGCACCCACCCGTCCAACGCGACGCTGCCTTGGATCAGGAGGCGACACCTGAGGGAATGGCGGCCAGATCCAGGCGGTCAAGATCTCCGAGCTGGTCTGTGATCCATCTCTCGGCCGGGTTGCGCAGGACGGCGGCCCGAAGGCCGTTCGCCCGCCGCTTGCGTTCCTGCTCGGGCATATCCAGTGCCCCGGCCAGGGCCTCCACTGTTTCCATGAGATCGACTGGATTGACGCTCAAGGCATAGCGGCCGAGCTCGGCGTGGGCGCCCGCGTTCGTCGACAGGACCAGCACGCCGGCGCGGCGATTTAGGACGGGGCCTTCCTTCGCGACCAGGTTCATGCCGTCGAACAGCGGATTGACCAGCAGAACGTCGTACAGAGCGTAGGCGGCCAGCAGCTCGGCGCGATCCTCCTCCAGCCGGATCTCGATCGGCTTCCAGGCCGGCGTTCCGAGCGTTCGATTGATGCGCTCCGCCGTTAGGAGGCACTGGCGCGTGTACCGTCGATACTCCTGGATCGTTCCTCTGGACGGATCCATGAAGGCCATAAGACAGATCCGTCCCGTCCACTTCGGGTACTGGCAGAGGAACTGCTCGAATGCGTGGAAACCGCGAAGGATGTTCTTCGACAGCTCCGCTCGGTCGACCCGGAGAATCAGCTTCGAATCGCCGAGTAGGCGTTCGAGATGACGTCGAGCTCGACCGACCGCGTCGGATCGGGCCTCCGCCTGCATGGCTCGCGCATCGATCGAGACAGGGTAGACGCGTGCCTTGATCTCGCGGCCCCCATAGAGGACCAGGCGACGTCTCAGGTTGACCCGTGTGTCCGGGAGTGTGCGACATGCAAGCAAGAAGTTGTCGGCCCAGTCCTCCGCCTGGAAACCAACGACGTCGGCGCCCAGCAGGCCGCGCAACAACTCCTCTCGCATCCAGGTAGGCAGAAGCCCTATGTAGGTCGGGCCTGCGAACGGGATATGCGAGAAATGCGAGATGCGGGCGTCCGGGACCCTTCTTCGCAGCATCTCCGGCACGAGCGACAGGTGGTAGTCCTGCACCAGGTAGGCGACCCTACCTGCGTGTCGTTCTCCCTCGGTGGCCAGGGCGGAAGCGAAGACCTCGTTGACGTGTCGGTATGCGCCCCAATCGTCCCTTACCCGTTCGTCGAACGCGGGAAGTCGGACCATGTCCCACAGGTAGTGATGGACGAACCAAAGCACCCGGTTCGAGATGCCGTTGTAGTAGCGCTCGTAGATGTCGGGATCGATGTCGAGGAATCGAAGGGTAGTCCTGGTATCGGCATCGCCGTCCTCCACCAGCTCCTGGCCCGCAAGCTCGCGATCCTCCTCCGACATGGCGCTGGCGATCCATAGCACTCTGGCTCGGTGCAGCGCGCCGGACACGGCCGTGACCAAGCCGCCGCCGCCGCGGTGAGGGACTAGTTGGTTGCCCTCGCGAGCGAAGGTCACGGGGCCGCGGTTCGAGGCGATGAGGACGCACTGATCGTTCCGCGGCAAGCTATCTCCCACCTTCAGCGAGCAGCTCCATGCCGGCCGAGCACGAACCAGACGTGGCACCCGCGGTCGATCTTCACGCCCCAGCGATCCGCGACGCGATCGACGATGAACAGGCCCCACTGGCCAGCCCGTTCGGGAGATTTCGGCAGCAATCGCTGATCGAATCCCGGCCCGGGATCGGAGACGTCCACTCGTACCAGCCTCGGTTTCACCTCGACGTCCACCTCGATCAGATCCTGCTCCTGGAGGCTCGCGTGGCGAAGGCTGTTGGTCACCAGCTCGGTGACCAAGAGCTGGAGATCCTCGAGTTCCTCCTGTCCCAGCTCATCCTTCAGCCCGCCCAGCTCCTCCCGCAGGTACGGAAGATGGGTCGAGTCGGCTGGGAGAGAAATCCGAAACCTGTCCACGGACGGTTGCGTAGGAGCCTCCTTTCCACATTGTTCTTACCCCCTTCGGGCCGAGCCATCGCCCCTGGCGGCGACTATCTCAGCGAGGCAAGCATCGAGAGGAGATCCTCAATCTCCCTGAAGGTCAGGAACCTCTCCTTGACCCGATTGTGGCCCAGCTTCGCCATGCGGGCTCGTTCGTCGGGGTCGCCGAGAAGGCTAAGGACCCGGTCTGCGCATTCCTCGACCGTGTCCACGAGGTATCCAGTGACGCCGTTCTCGATCTGCAGACGGATGCCGCCGACGTTCCCGCCGACTACCGGGGTTCCCTTCCACATGGCTTCGGAGACTGTGAGCCCGAACCCCTCACGCAGCGATTTCTGCAGGACGACAGCCGCCTCCCGCTGGAAGGCGTTCACCTCCAGGTTGCCCACTCCCTGGACGTTGGAGAGGAGGTAGATGTCGGGATCGCCGGCCCGATGTCGCTCGGTCACCTCCAGGTAGTGCCAGCCTTCCGGGTCGTCGTGGGCCATCGACGCAATCATGACCAGCTGTACGTCGGGCACCTCGCGCTTCACCAGACGGTACGCGTCGATGACGCCCAGCGGGTCTTTCGCGGGATCGAACCGGGAGACCTGTGTGATGGTCGGGCGGTTCCACTGCACACCGAAATGGTGGAGAACCTCGTACACCGTGTCCGGGTCCATCCACTGATTCTTTGCCGAGAGGGGATCGATCGAAGGCGGGATTATGAAGATCTGGGGCCCGGAGAAGTCCTCGGGAACGAAATCACTCATCGTGAACACGGCGGCGTCGTAACGGGCGGCGTGCCCGGCGAAGTAGTTCCAGACGGGGGCGTACGTCTCCGAGAGGTCCAGGTGGCACCGCCACACCCACTTGCCTTTCCTCCGGCCTTCCCTCTCCAGCACCGTCAGAACCCCCGCCGGCTGGGGGTCGTGAATGACGACAAAGTCGAACCCTTCGCCGAGGCCCGCGGCATTTACCTCGCATTGAGCCTCGTAGACGCGCGTCATGTCCTCGGTCCAAGGGACGACCGAGCCCTGTAACCCGTTGTGCGCGAACTTGGTGACGCTGAAGAAGGCGTCAGTACCCTCGATCACCTGCCAGGTGGTGTCTACGCCAAGCTCGTTGAGCAGAGCGACCTGAGTCAGAAGCAGCTCCGCCACGCCGCCGCCGTAGGCGGTGGAGTTGACGTGAAGCATCCGGGCGCCGTCAAACGTGGCAGCGGCATCCCGAACGCCCTCCACCGCCTGCTCGCCGAGGATCTCGATGAAGTCGTCCAGCTTGCGTGGTGGAACCGGAACGCTTGGCATCGCCCTTTCTTTCGGAACGGTGCCGGGACTTTACATCCTCACCGAGGCCGCTCGACGACGAACAAACGACACTAAGGGCAGGGAAGGCCTATCAGTCGGCCTCTCCTTCGACCCCTTCGCGGAGCTTCGTCAGAGTCTTGGCCAGGAGCCGGGACACGTGCATCTGGGAGATGCCGAGCTCCTCGGCGATCTCCCACTGCGTCCGGCCCTGGAAGAACCGCAGGTCGAGGATGCGCTTCTCCCGCGAGGTCAGCTCTCTGATGAGCGGCGCGACGCTGGTCCAAGCCTCGAGCAGCTCGAATTTCGGCTCCTCGGACTTGAGCCGGTCCAGCGAGGTCGTCCCATCCTCATCGGTCGGGGCGTCGAGGGACTGGGCCGAGTAGGCGCCCATGGCATCCATCGCCTCGAGAACCTCCTCGTTGCTCAGGCCCACGTTCCCGCCGATCTCGCCGATAGTCGGCGACCGGCCGAGCTGTTGATGCAGATGCGGCACGGCCCGCGAGATCTTCAATGCGGCCTCCTGGAGGCGCCTTGGGACCCTCACCGCCCAGGCGCGATCGCGGAAATGACGCTTGATCTCGCCAACCATCGTGACCGATGCGAAGGTCGTGAAACGGACCTCGCGAGATGGATCGAATCGGTCGATCGCGTTAACCAACCCCAGCATGGCGACCTGCGAAAGGTCCTCCAGGGACTCGCCTCTGCCCCGGAACCGCCCCGCCAGGTATCGCGCAAGCGGCGCGTACAGGTCCACGAGCTCCTCCCGAGCGCGCTGATCGGGCAGGCGCTGGAACAGTTCGTCCGATCGCTCCTCGGCGATCGGGGCGGTGTGATTGCTCATCCAGACCCTTGATGACGGGCGCGCTTGAGCAGGCGGATGCCGGGCGCGTCCCCCTCTCTCACCATAGAGGCCTCGTCGGTCAGGGTGCTGAGAACGCGCCATGTGAGCCTGTCGGGAGGGCCCTTGGGCCACTCGGATGCCTCGGCATCCGCCCAGACGGCGACCTCAAGGTCGCCGTCCAGCGCGGCCACTCGGAGGGTCAGGGTGGTGGCGCCGCCCCTCAGCGCGAGCAGGTCGGCGGAGGCCTCGTGTACCGCCAGGCGGAGGTCTTCGATGTCGTCGTAGGGAAGGCCTGCCCGCTCGGCGGCACTTGCCACGACGGTTCTGAACAGGTGGATGAACCCCGATCGAGCCGGGACTGAGACCCTGATCAGCTGTTCATCGGCGGATCGAGACACAGACTCCTTGTCCTTGCCCGCTCCAGTCTGCGCCAAACGCGGGGCCGGCCGCAAGCGTTTGGCGGCTGGCTGCCGGGGAAAGGAAACACCCTGGGTTGGCCGCTGGTAGGGAGGATCCCGCCATCGAACTGGAAATAAGGCCCCGATGGCATGGGCAATGGGCGGTTCTGGACGTCGCGGGAGAGATCGACGCGCACACGGCCTCTCGCCTCAGGGAGTCGATCAGGAACGAACTGGACCGTGGCCGGTACCAGGTCATCGTCAACCTGGAGGGCGTCAGCTTCATGGACTCGAGCGGCCTTGGTGTACTGGTTTCGGCTCTCAAGCGGATCAGGGAGCATGATGGCGAGTTGCATCTGGTATTCAGCCAGCGGACCATAGTCCGCGTGATGGAGGTCACTGGCCTTGACAAGGTGATCCCGCTTCACCCCAACGAAGCGGAAGCCATGGCAACCTGATGCCCGGCAGAACCACTCTCTCGACCCCTCTTCACGCGGGTGAATCCCTTGTGCTCGAGATACCTGCGGACGCCGCCTACCTGACCACCGCCCGCCTCTTCGTCGGTGCGGCAGCGCGGCACCTTGGGATCGACGAGGAGACGGCAGAGGACATCAAGCTCGCGGTTTCGGATGCGGGCACCGGAGCCATGGACGGGCAGGTGATACGGCTTGCGGTCCGCGTGATCGGTGATCGGGCGTGGTTCGAGCTGGAATCGGTTGGAGCGCAGTTCGGAGAGTTAGACGTTGTTGCCGGTCTCTTCGAAGATCTAACGATCGAGCCCACGTCCGCCGGAGGCGTCATCGTCCGCTTCTCCGTCCCGGCAGACTGAAACATCTCAGGCCATGGGAGGCTCGGCCTCCGTGATCTCAGCGAGGCCATCGACGAACTGAAATCGCTCGTCCAGTACGGTGATCCGAAACACCCGTGCGGCAGGCTCGGGCGGGGCGACCAGTAGAAGCCGCCTTCCTTGCGCCCGCGCGCGCTCGTCAGCCTTGACCAGGGTCCCTAGACCCATCGAGTCCAGGAAAGTGACGCCGCTGAGATCCAAGAGCAGCGTCGGGGGGCTGGAGTCCTCGGCCTCCCTGATCGCGGCCTCGAGCTCCTCACAGGTGGACAGATCCAACTCCCCCTCCACCCGCAGTACGGGGGCTCCGCCCGATGACTCAGGTGTCACCTTTAGAAGTCCTTCCCCCATTGCCGGCTCCGCTCCTGATCTTCTGTCGAAATACAGACCTGGCTCGAAGTATGTGCAGGGGGCTGCCTCAAGGCAAGCGATGGAACCGGGCGTGGTGGCCGGACTTTCGGGTATCTCTCAGGAAGGTGATGAATCGATGAGCGTGATAGATATCACCCTCCGGTAGCGGAGTGACGGCAGGCCCGCTCCGCCCATCGGGACCCGTCAGGCGCACGTTCCCTCGAAGCCTCATCGGTGGGGCCGCTGGGCTGATCGCTGGTGGCGTCGCCGGGTGGATCTGGTGGCGCCTGGCCGGGCTCGCATCGCTGGGGGGGGCCGCGCTCCTGGTGACGGCCCCCGTCGTAGACCGGCTGACCGCCAAGCGGCGACGGCTGACCGCCTCAGATATCGACTACGCGAGGGCCATCTACGAGGAAAGCGTGGATTACGCGCGGATCTCGCTCACCAGGGACAGCCTGTTCGCGATCGGCGCACCGCGGACGATCATGAACTCGGTCCATCTCAAGTCCGGATGGGGGCATTTCGTGGGCGATTCCTTGGATATGAGCGCTCATGGCCTCGAGACCTTCATCCACGAGCTGGGACACGCGTGGCAGTACCAGAACGGGGGGCTCGCTTACATTCCGAAGAGCCTATGGGCTCAGCTGATCGCTTGGGTCACCAAACACACCCGTGACGCCGCCTACGACTGGAGGGCTGCCTCGGGGGCGGCCATCGCTTGGGAAAGGTGGAACCCGGAGCAACAGGCGGAGGCCATGGCCGACTTCAATCGCGCGCTGCGGCGCTCGCAGGGTCCCGGCCGTGGTGTGGCCGACCAGGAGACCATGAGCTTGCTCCGGCCCTTCGTCGATAGGGCGCGTCGGCGCGAGGGCGCGCCAAGGTTCTAGCCAGACCCCCAGTACAATTGATGAGCGGCGCCCTGCCGCCCCGATCCTGTCCCATCGGAGCCCGTTTCATGCTGCAACGCGAGGATCTTCGGAACGTCGCCATCGTGGCCCACGTGGACCACGGGAAGACGACCCTGGTCGATGCCATGCTGTGGCAGTCGGGCGCCTTCCGGGCGAACCAGGATGTCGCCGAACGGGTGCTCGACTCCATGGACCTGGAGCGCGAAAAGGGCATCACCATCCTGGCTAAGAACACCGCAGTCCGTTACGGCTCAGTGAAGATCAACATCGTCGACACGCCGGGACATGCAGACTTCGGCGGAGAGGTCGAACGCGGCCTGACGATGGTCGACGGCGTCCTGTTGCTGGTCGATGCGTCCGAAGGCCCTTTGCCACAGACCCGGTTCGTCCTGCGAAAGACGCTCCAGGCGAAGCTCCCGGTGATCCTGGTCGTCAACAAGGTCGACCGCCCGGACGCCCGAACGAAGGATGTCCTGGATGAGGTCTACGCGCTGTTCCTCGACCTGGACGCCGACGAGTCCCAGATCGAGTTCCCCATCGTCTACTGCAACGCCCGCGAGGGCCGAGCCTCGCTGGACCCGGAAGACGAGGGTTCGGATCTGAAGCCGTTGATGGAGGCGCTCCTCGACCACATCCCGCCTCCCACTTTCGATCCTGGTCACCCGCTGCAGGCCCTTGTAACCAACCTCGACGCCTCGCCGTATGTCGGGCGTCTGGCCCTTTGCCGAGTGCGGCACGGCAGGATTCGGCGGGGTCAGCAGGTCGCCTGGTGCAAGGCGGACGGTTCGATCGAGCGAGTTAAAGTGAGCGAGCTCTATGTCACGGAGGCCCTGGATCGCGTGCCTGCCGAGGACGCCGGGCCGGGTGAAATCATCGCCATCGCGGGGCTGGCCGAAGTCACCATCGGAGAGACGCTCGCGGACCCCGAGGATCCCAGGCCGCTCCCGGTCATGACGATCGACGAGCCATCGCTTGCAATGACTATCGGCATCAACACCTCTCCCTTGGCCGGCCAGGCCGGATCGAAACTCACGGCACGCCTGGTGAAGAGCCGACTCGATGCCGAGGTGGTCGGAAACGTCTCGATCAGGGTTGGCGACCTCGCCGAGCCCGATCGCTGGGAGGTGCAGGGACGCGGAGAGCTGCAGCTCGCTGTGCTGGTGGAGCTGATGCGGCGAGAGGGCTTCGAGCTGACTGTGGGCAAGCCTCAGGTGATAACGAGAGAGATAGAGGGGCAAGTCCACGAGCCCATGGAGCGCGTGTCGATCGACGTTCCCGAGAGGTATCTCGGCGTTGTATCTCAGCTCCTCGCCCTGCGAAAGGGCCGGCTGGAGGAAATGGTGAACCACGGCACGGGCTGGGTCCGTATGGAATACGTGGTACCCGCCCGGAGCCTGATCGGATTTCGGACGGAGTTCCTCACCGAGACAAGA